>Ga0209933_1000284_pt1 | contig 108788 bp, 111 predicted proteins | sample ThiBiot_300_biof_FD_183944 | JGI IMG/M metagenome (GOLD analysis project Ga0209933, IMG submission 183944) | Wastewater bioreactor microbial communities from Cape Town, South Africa - Thiocy_cont_300_biof (SPAdes) | ecosystem: Engineered > Bioremediation > Thiocyanate > Unclassified | place... | reverse complement strand
TCGGTGCGCCGTCGCGTATTTGCCAGGCGCTGGCGCCCCTTGCTTTCGGTTTACTCATTGAGCCGTTGGGGGGCAAAGTCGTCATCATCTCCTCCTTATTGAGTCTGTCTGCGCTTGGCGCTCTTGCACTGACGTCAAAGGCGTCAATTCGTTCCGCTGTAGCACAAGGCGCAGGTCAGACATCCCCTAGTCAGCCCTGACACCATGATGTTGCGAGGTATCGAAGCGCCACAAACTATCGAGTCGGCTTCGTAGGGTAGGGTATGTCATGAAAGTATCTAGCAGTGAGGCGAATGCGAACCAAAATTCAATGAAGCCGCTTCATATCGCCTTAGCGGTTCTCGTCGCGGTGATATGGGGTATTGCATTCGTCGTTAGCAAAGTCGGGCTCGAGAGCTTCACTCCTCCTCAGTTGACTGCCCTTCGTTTCTTTATCCCGGCTATTGCGGCAATCTGGCTGCCCCGGCCGAACGTTTCATGGCCGATGCTGATTGCCATTGGGCTGACGGTTTTCACCGGACAGTTCCTCCTGCAGTTCTTTGGGATTTCATACGGTATGCCGGCTGGATTGACAGCAGTCGTCTCGCAAACTCAAGCACTGTTCACGGTCTTGTTCGCGGCAATAGCAATTGGTGACAAGCCCGGTCTTAAGCAATTCTTTGGGATGCTCGTCGCTTTCATCGGCCTGCTGATGATCGGCCTGACGATCGGTGGCACGATCACGCTGCTAGGGTTTTTGTTGACCCTTGCGTCTGCGATCAGTTGGGCGATCGGCAACGTCCTGGTCAAGCGTTCTCCTAAGATCAATATGTTTCATCTGATGGTGTGGGCGAGCCTCGTACCTCCATTGCCCGCACTCGCGATTTCGTTCGCCATCGATGGACCAGGTGCTCTGTGGTCGTCGTTGACACATGCCACATGGTCCGGAATTGGCGCTCCAATCTACCTGGGCATTCTTGCGAGCGTGTTCGCATACGCTATTTGGGGTAGCTTGTTGCAGCGATATTCGACGGGCACTGTGGCGCCATTTGCGCTGTTGTCGCCATGCGTTGGGATAGTGGCCTCGGCGATTGTTTTCGGCGAGCAATTTGGGCCACTGCGGGTGGTAGGGATTATCTTGATGCTTATCGGCTTGGCCGTCACGGTCGTTCCGCTCGGGGGACTTCGTTGGCCACGACGACGATTCGCATAAGCTTTCTTATGGAATATAAGATATTGAATCTAAAAGAAAATATCATCAAATGATAGGGCTGTTTCAGACTATGGAATTAGGCCCCATTTGGCTATTTGGCTTCGGCATTTTTCAGGTGCTGGTCTTAACATTGAGTTCCAGGGGTGTCGGCAATCGTCGGATCACAGCTGGTGCAAAAACGCGACGTTATGTGTCTTCGTCTTCTCCGAACGACCGATGCAACGATGTCAGCGTCTCGATCGCTTTATGAACCTTGGTATCTGACGCGGCGCGCAATACGCTCATCATTGCGGCGAAGTTCTCATCCTGTCCTACGGCGGCGGAAGAAAGAATATCGCGCACGTCGCAGTTCTCTCCCGGAGGGGCAGCAGGCGCCGTTCCGAGCGATAAGGTCTTGCGTGGTGGTGGTGGTGGCGCAGGCGCAGGCCGTGACACAAGCGTGAGAGGCGCGGGTGCTGGCGACGCCGGCGGCGCTTTGGTCCTGCTTGCAGTGGTTTTCGTCTGGCGCGGTGACGGCGCCTTGCGCGCCGCCGCGCTTGTTGCTGGCGGTGCTGTTGTGGCGGGCGGCGGCGGCGCGGCTGGCGCTTGCGCTGGCTCCGGCGCTGGGTTGATGGCCCCCTGTAGCGCCTCATCCTGCCACGCACGCAGTTTGGGGAGAGCCGGAGGGGAGGCTTTCGCGCGCTCGTAGAGGGCGCGGTAGGGTTTGTCCAGGTAGTGACGAATCTTCGTCAGTTCGAACGACGGAGAGTTCTTTACCATCAGGATCGACAGCCGCGGCGACATCTCCCTTAGCTCGAGCGGGCTTCGCAATGGGCGCGGCGTGTAATGCGGGGCCCAGACCCGTGGCGCGAAAATCCCCTGCCCCGGACGCTGAATGGGCGTCTTGTAGACCTGCGTCGTCTCACCGAGCATCTCGGACACGAATTCCGAGGTCTCCAGATCGTTGATCTGGATGAACAGCTTGATCTGCGAGCCCGAGACCGTCGTGATGCGCGTATGCCGTCCATAGAGCTCGTCGAGCTGGGCGATGTCCTGCATGACGATCGCCATCCGGAACCCGTAGCCTGCGCTGATCGTGATTTTCGAGATCAGCGAGTCCATCCGGCCGACATGGAAGAATTCGTCCAGCATCAACAGGACCTGGTGCGGTTCGTCCGGCCCCGGGATCTTCTCCATCAACAGGTCATGGATCTGCTGAAAGAGGATACGAATGAGCGGTCGGAAGATCGAGAGCTCGGCGATGGTGCAGCCGATGAAGATAGTCATCGGCTGCCGGCGTAGTTCGCGAATGTCGAAATCGGACGTCTCGGTCGCGGCCGAGATCAGTCCGTTATTCCACAAGCTCATTGCCATGTTGACGTTGAAGACGGCGCTGTTTCGGGTCTCCGGCTCGAGCGCGATGTATTGGTTGAAGCTGTCGATCACCCAGGTCGGCAGATGGTCGCGTTCCGTTTTGACGATGGCGCGCAGCACAGTGGAGATGTCCTTGCCCGTCGTGGTCATGCGCGCCACCGTGCGCATGTGTTGCGCCGTGGTGGTCTGCGGTGACGCCAGCACATAGCCGATCAGGGCCGAGAGCAGCAGACGCCCGGCGCCGGCCCAGGTGTCGTCGGCCTTCTCGGGAATGACGAAGGATGCGACAACCAGGCAGTCGGTCGCCATCCGCTCGTCGCGGCGCACGAAATCAAGCGGATTGTAGCGATGGGTATCGCTCGACCCCGGTGAGAACATGAAGACCTTATTGCCCATCGTCGTGCGATGGTTTGCCAACGCATCGAAATTCTCCCGCTTCGGATCGAAGAACACCGCCGAACCTTGCCAGAGATAACCGTTCGGCAGGACGAAGCCGGTGCCCTTGCCGGATCGCGACGGGCCGACCACGAGGATGTGGGCCGGTTCGTCTGAGCGAATGGTGGAGCCGTTCAGCCTGCCCAGAATGATCCCCTGCTTGGCGATCATTCCTTGCTTGGCCGCTTCCATCAGGGTGCCGAACCGGGCCGCCCCATAAGGCATCTGGCGGCGATTGACGAAGCCGAAGATCAATCCGCCGATCCCCAACGCGAGGACGGTGGCCGCGCCGTAACCGGCGCGGATCAGGGCTTCGACGCGTGTTGGCGGATAGATCAGCCGTTCGTAGAAATGACGCCAGGCGATCAGGAAAAACTCCGCCGAGCGGTCGGCGTTCTGCTGCCGAAACAGAGCCCAACGGGTGGCGCCCTCACCCGGAAAGCGGCCCGGCGCCCAGCGCATCGCCACGACGATTTCGTAGGCCAGGCTCCAAAGCAGACAGAACGCCAGCAGCAGCAGGATGGCAATTCCGACTCTATAGACGACGACGCGGGCCATGCCGTCCCCTTTCTGCCCCACGCCCCGCCGCTTCTCGTTCCTGCCGCCACTCCGCCATGCGCGAGAAATGGACCGCCGAGGTTCCGCGCCAGCCGCCGATCTTGGTCTGCTGGATCACGATCGGCAGCACTGAGCGAATATAGGCGACGATCTCCTCGCGCTTCAGCCCCAGGCCCGCCTGCATCACCATGAGCGCGAGTTGCTCGAACGCACCCGAGGGGCTGTCAGCGTGGACAGTGGTGATGCTGCCGGGATGGCCGGTATTGATCGCGCGGAGGAAAGAGTAGGCCTCTGCCCCGCGAATCTCACCGAGGAAGATGCGGTCCGGTCGCAGCCGCAGCGAGGCCTGCAAGAGCATTTCGACCGTGACGCGCGCCTCGCCCTGGTCGCCCTTCGACGCCACAAGCGGCAGGTAATTCTTCTGGATCGGATTGACCTCGCGCGTGTCCTCGATCGTGAGGATGCGCTCGTCCTCCGGCACCTCCTTGAGAATCGCGTTCAGGAACGTCGTTTTGCCCGAGCTCGTTCCGCCCGACAGCAGGATCGAATAGCGGCTGACCACGGCCAGGCGGATAAAGTCCTCGATGCGACCCGCCTCGAGATGCTCGCAAAGCTGACGGTCGGTCGCTGTCAATGCCCCCTCCCCGGCCGTCTCGACCTTCTTGAACGAGCCGAGCCGGCGATAGTCGTCCAGGCGCATCTCCTTGATGACTTGCTTGCGGATCGCAAAGGCTCCGCCGGCCGTCGTCGCCGGCGGCATTACGCCCTGAAATCGCTCGCCAGAGGGCAGTGCAGCCGAAAGCAGCGGATGCTCCTCGTTCACGCTCTGGCCGGAGTGGCCGGCGACGCGCTCGGCAAGGTGGCGGATTGCATGCTCGGTGAGGCTTGGCACCTCGTGCCGCTCCATCGCGGACTGACCGAAGCGTTCAACCCAGACCTCCCCCGGTCCGTTCGCGCAGATCTCGACGATCTGATCGTCCGCGAGCCACTCGCGAATCGGATCGAGCGCCCGATCAATGAAGACGGTCAGGTTTCGTGGCAGCGCGCTCACGCTTCAACTCCGTCAGAGCTTCCTTGACCGGATCCGGATAAAAAGAAGAGAAATCCAAGTCGCGCCGAACGAAGACGATGATCCGAGTGCCCTGGTCGAGATAGATGGTCGGCGGGATGTTGATCGAGTTGCGCAGAGCCTCCTGTGCGATATTGGTCAAGGTCTGCGAGACGTTCTGGGCGGCGATCTGCCGGGCCTGCAGGCTCAACTGGTTCTGGTTGACGCCAGTCTGCGTTTGCGTGACGACGCCCGTGACCGGATCGGTCGTGGTGATGACGGTGCCGTTGCCATAGCCGTTGGTGTTCTGGCCGTAGGCGCTCAGGAATTGCGCGGCGCCGCCGACGATCGACAGCATGATCGCAGCGCCGAACCGTTCCACATAATGATTGTCGACGAAGCCGGCATTCCCGGCCCGGCCAAGATCGTCGGCGCCGTTCGAGCCGAGTTGCACGGAGACGCCGTCCGACCGCAACAGCCTCGTCCAGACGACGAAGACTCGCGTCTGGCCTTGCGCAATTCCCGATCTGTATTCGCCGATGAGACGGCTGCCGGCTGGAATCAGCACGCGTCGTCCGTCGAACGACCAGACGTTCTCGGTGACGGTCGCGCGCACCATGCCAGGAAGGTCGCTCTGGACGGCAGTCTCGAGCACGCCCCGGATGAATGTTCCCTGTGCGACCAGCGCGTCAATCCGGTTGTTCTTCGTGGCGCGCGAGACGTCGACGCCGGCGGCCGAGACGGAGGCCAAGAACCGCCGGTTCGGATCATCGTCAGGCGCGCCGGCCGCTTGGTTGGTGTCGTTCGGATTCGCAGCGGCCGCCGTTGCGCTCGCGTTGTCGGCGATCACCTGCGGAGCACGTAGACGCTCCCATTTCCGGCGCTCCTCCTCCTGACGTTGACGCTCGAGCTCTGCAAGCCGGCGTGCTTCGTCGTCGTTCGGTGCAACCATCGTGAGCGGTGGTGCCGGCGCCGGCGGCGGCTGCAAGGTCACCGGGGGCGCCGGCGGCGGCGGCGCTGGCTCAGGTGGGGCCTGCGGGATGACGATCGTGCCCTGATTGGTCTGCGGACGCGGCGTTGACAGCGACGGCGCGGGAAATTGGGTGGTCGTAAATTCCTCCTTGTCCGGCGTCGTCATGGTCGGCGCGCGCCGCTGGGTCGTGCTGTAGATCATCCAGGCGGCCACGATCACCGCGCCGAGCGGTACGCCGAATTTCAGAAAACGGCCGAGCGCTGTGCGTCCGCGTGCGACGGAAGTCGCTGCAGCGGCCTCCATTTCGAACGAGCGATAGTCCTCCGGTGTCGGCATGCGCTTCAGCCCCCAGCGAGTGACGTCGCGCCGACACGTTGTGGCGCATAGGGCTCAAGTCCGTTGGGCTCATGCATATTGGTCAGGCGGCGGTTGAAGATGCACGTCGATTCCTGGCCGTTGCGCAGCGTCCACTGCGGTGCGACCTTGTCGACGACGACATAGGGCCCTTCGGTTCGATAGTTGACGAGGCTCTCGTTGCGATCAGCGTCGACGATATAGATCGCCGGTACTTCGCCCTCGAAGCGAAACCAGGTCTTGGTGCCATCGTCGAAGACTGCGACGGGTTTGTTGGCGGATGAACCCTTGTAGCCATAGTCGCTATTGGCATTCGCGATATTGAGGCTTTTCAGATTCGGGTTGGCGGCGCGCTCCTTTGCTGCCGCAAGGAGCCCGGCGCTCGCTTCGTCCTCCGGAAAGCGAAAGCGAACTTCGTAGATCTGCGACGACGGCGGGCGCGTGTTCGAACGGAGAATGAAGCTGTAGATGCGCTTGTCAGTGACGACGTTGAGGTTCGACTGCGCATTCTTTTCGACCGGTTTGACAAAGATGATATTGCCTTTGCGGTTGGGTTCGACCTTCCAGGCGATCGAATCGCCAAGCGCGAGCGTCTCGATCTTTTCGTCCGTCTGCAGCTCGATCATCGTCGAGGTGCCGTAGGTGGCGTCGACCGCCGTGACATTGTCCTTGTTGTAGATGACATCGCGTACACGAGAATCGAGACGACCTGGCCGCGGCGTCGCTTCGGCAAAAGCCGATCCAGCGGGAAAGATCAGGAGCAGGCTCAACGCAACGCAGCGCCCGATCATGGCTTCGCCTCCGCCGTTCCAGGCGAAGGCGCCGTCTCTTGATCACGGCGATATTCCAGCGCCTGGAAGCCGAGCGGATTTTGGAACCGCCATTCGTTGCGCATCGGCGCACCGGTGTAGCGGAAGCGCACGAGCGAAACCCAGTGGCGGGTGATCGTGTTGGTGGCCGACTTCTCGTCCGTCGAGAACCGGACGAGCGCGGTGCGATTGTTCGGGAACGTGACCGACTTGATGTTCACGGCGACCTCGGTGTTGGTGCCGTAAATCTTGACCGGGTTGTTGGGATTGGCAGGAGAATAAATCTCGGTCAGCTCGCGCGCGGCATCGCCTGATGCGAGCAGTTGCGCCAGATCGAAATTGTCCTTGAGCGCTTTGGGATCGTAGGTCTCGCGCGCCTTGACGTAGCGCACGACGTTGAACATCGTGACGGCTTCGTCCTGGGTCAGCGCGCCTTCGGCCATTGGCCGCTTGACCTCGACAAAGCCCGTCGTCTTGTCCACGACGACCATGTAGGGCTCGTAGGTCTTGAGCGGCACCAGCAGGGCAAGAATGCCCAGCGCGACGATTGCGACGACGCTCATGACAGTCGCGACGATCCAGGCGAGCGCCCGCGAATTGCGGTTCCGGCGCGCGATGTCATGTTCCCATGTCGCGCCGTCTGCGTAATACCGCGGATCGACCCGTGCCGGCTCGGAGGTTGCCGTTTCCGTCACGGGCGGCCTCCACTGCTTGGCGCCGGCGGCACGCCCGGATTCCGGAGCTGGTCAGCCAGGCGGCGAAATTCCGCGGATTGCGCCCAGGAGGCGGCGCGCAGTCCGACGCGGGCCCGCTGCCGGGAGGCGAGTTCCTCGCGGCGCGACATCGATGCGGGGTTCAACGGGTTGCGGAAGGCGAGCCGCGCGCGATTGGCCGCGGCCCCGAGGCGGAAGCCCGTGGCGGTCGCGATGACGGAACCGATCCGCGGTGCGAAAATCGGGACGCCGCCGGCGATCGCGGCCGCGACATTGTTGATCTGGCTGAGAAGCAAGACGCCGATGATCGCCATCAGAACGACGGGACCGATGGTCGCCCAGGTCGCCGATTTCGAGTTGGCGACGCCGTTCAATGTGTCGATTGATTGCTGGATCAGCGAGACATAGAAGGCGAGAAAAGCATAAACCAGCACTTGGACGACGAAATACTGAACCAGCGCGCTCATCCAGCCGCCAAAAAACCGCGTCGTCGCGCCAAACAGCAACAGGATGATGAAGACCGGCGCCAGCGCGAGCAAGAGCCACATGAACATCTTCGACAAGATGATCAGGAAGATCGCGAAGCCGATCAACAACGCCATCACCACATAGAAGACCGCGGCGAAGATGTAGGGCCCCCAATTGGTGATTCCGGCATTCTGCAGGAACGCTTCCGTGGCGCTGTTCGTGGTGTTCCACATGTTCTGCAGGGCCGACTGCACGCCGTTCACGGAATTGAGATTGGCGGCCGTGCCGGTGTTGTTGGCCGTGGTCACGACATTGAGCAGGGCATTGCCGATCGCCGAGGGACCGCTGTTCAGGGCGTTGTAGGCGAAGGTCTGGAAATCGCCCCAGCTCGTCGCCATGGCGTAGATGAGGAACGCCCGGAACAGACGGAAGGCATGGTCGGCGGGACCGCCCGTCGCGGTTCCCTGCCAGATGCCGACGCCCCAGAAGATGACATAGAGCGTCAAAAGCAGGCCGGCGACGCCGGTCCCGCCGCCTGAGGTCGCCGCGCTGGCCAGGGCCTGATAGGCGCTCGAAACATAGTTCTGACCGAGCTGATCGACGGTTTGCAGCAATGTCGTAATGTTGAATGTGTTCCCCATCGCCCCCTCTCAAATCGGCCGCATCGGGCCGCAGCGATCGAGCGCCTCGAGGGCGGGCGGCAGGGCAGGTTGCGGCATCTCGCTATAGGCCAGCGGCGTTCCGCCTTCGTCGGGAGAACAGGGCGCCTTGAGCGGCCGGTAAGCGCAACCGGCGAGCGCAGCCGCGACCAAGACAATGAACACCACACGCCAGCTCAGTCTCATTTCGTCGGCGCCTTTGGCTGCGTGAAGGTCATGGCGCGCGAGGCCGACGCGGCCGCATCATCATCGGACGCGCTCTGACCGCCGGGGTTGCTCGCGACCGGAGAAGGAGGTCGGGAGAGCAGGAATCGTCCGGCGAAAAGGCCGATCGCCAGGGCGATGATGGCTATGACGATCGCTGCTCGTTTCGACACGGTTGCTCCCCGACGTCTCTCACTGGGTGAATTTCATGGCGCGCGCGGCCGCCGACTGCGCCGCGATGCGATCGAGATTGGCCTGGTTCGCGGCTGCGGCGGCATTGTTGACCACGCCGTTCAGCTCGTTGATCGTCTGGCCGGTCTGGATCTGGACCTGGGTGTTCTGATCGACGCTGCCCTTGAGGTCCTGGGCGGTGCCGATCTGCTGCCCGCCCTGCGTGAAGGCCTGGGACCGCGTCTGCATCGCGCTTTGCGTCGAGTTGATCAAACCGGAGAGCGTCGCCGCGACATTGACCGAATTCTTGTAAGCCGTGTCGACGGGATTGGTCTGTCCGTTTGCCAGCCCCGTGATCGTCTGCACGAGCTGCAAGCCGTTGATCAGCGTCGAGACGATGTTCTGCGACCCCGCGCCCATTCCCGCGAAGGAGAGCGCGCCACCCGAAATCACTGAGCCGAGCGATGGCGCCTGCGCCATCGAGAAGCCGCTGCCCAGCGCCATCTGCGCGAGCGAGCCTTGCGCCTGCGACGACCGGTCGCCGGTGACGGCCTGCAGCGTTTTTTGCGTAAATTGCAGAATCTGCTGATCCGCGGTGAGGATCTGCTGCGTGCTGGTGGCGATCTGTTGCGCCTTGGTGAGATTGGCGCTGTCGATCACCGGGACCTGCGCGTTCGCTTGCGGGGCGACGGCAAGCCCGGTGATGAAGACCGCAATCGCGAGATGAATGCGCATCAAACCCTCCCTAACGACTATTGCTGGAGATCACGGCCGCTGCATTGGCCGCATTCTGGATCTGCGCCAGATAGAACAGGACATTCCCGTCGGTATCGACGTAGCGCGCGCTGACGCAGGCGGGATCGGGCGGTGAGCCGGGCGGCGTGGTCGAGCAAGTCGACGGCGTGCGGCACGGATCGGATGCGGTCCCCGAGCCGATCAGTCCGGCAGGGCACGCCGGGCCCGAAATCGGCTGGCTATTGGTGTTTGACGTCGCACGCATGCCGAGCGCCGCGCGGCTCATGTCGCTTGTCATGGCGAGGTTGAGTGCGTTGATCGCGGTCACCCAGAGATTCGCCGACCCGATCGCGCCGTTCCAGGCGAGATTGTTCTGCAGCCGCGCCGCGCTGTTCATGTCGATCGACGCCATGACGGTCTGGGCGGAGCCCACCTGCTGGCTCGCGGACTGGAAGGCGGATTTCGCTGCGGTCATGGTCGAACCGCTGGCATTGAGTCCGGCCACGACATTGCCACTCGACTGAAAGAGAATCTGGTCGTTGAGCGCCGCGCCCTGGGCGGTCGTATCCGGTGTCGTCGGCTGATCCGGGGCATAAGATTGGATGGCCTGCGCGCCGGCTCCGCTCTGCGGCTGCACCGTCGGGTTGGTCACGCTGGCTTTCTTGCCGGTCGTGACCGCGCAATGAACGCCGTTGTTCGCATCCTGCCGCTGCGTTGTCACCGGCACCAATTTGACGGTCGTGCCCGCAGTCAGCGATTTCTGCGTCAATTGAGCAGCGTCATTCACCGGAATGTCGGCCAGCGCCGGGCCCGCGCCCCCAACGATAAGGCCCGCAACCAGAACCATGCGTCCGATCATGACGCCGCCCTCCCCATGAAGACCGGTAACCATGCTGCCGGATCGTCTCCTAGCTTCGCGCGCAGCGCGTCCAGTTCGGCGACCGTCTCGGTGCGCCCCGACAGGACCTTGATCAGGTCCGGCATGCCGGCGAGGTTGAGACGCGCGACGACGCTGTCGCGGCCATGCTTGATCAAAAAGGACCGGCTCTCGGGCGCGGTCGAACGGATCCAGGTGACTTCGCGTCCCGACAAACGGAAGGCTTGCCGATAGCTCTCGTCGTCGGCTTTCGGATTGGGAAAGAAGATGTTGGTGCTGGTCTGCTCGATCAGCGTATTGGAGGCTTTGGACCGCACGATGTCGGCCGCCGACTGGGTGCCGAAGCCGACAATGCCGTTCTGTTTGCGAATGGTCTTGAGCTTGTCACGGATAAAGAAGGCGAAAACCTCGTCGTCGAGGAGCCGCCAGCCCTCGTCGAGGAAGATCATGACGGGATCGCCGGTCAGGAGCTCGTCGATGCGATGGAAGATGTACATCAGCGCCGCGGTGCGCACGACGGGATCGTCGAGCACGCGCGTCATGTCGAAGCCGAACACGGTCGAAAGCGAGAATTGGTCCTCTTCGTTGTTAAACAGCCAGCCTCTCTGATCGGCCCGCAACCAGCTTTCGAGCCGGGCTAGGAGATCGCCCTCGCCCGCGCGGATGCGGCCGCGCAGCAAGGTCGAGAAGGCTTTCAGCGTCCGCCCCTCGGGGCCGGCGCTGAGCGCCGCTGCGATGGCGTTGCGAATCACCTGCTCTTCCGAGGCCGTCAACTCTGCCCCATTCGCCGGCCGCAGCATGAAGGCGAAGAGCTGGTAGAGAAACTCACGATTGGGCGCGGTATCAGGAAGCGACAGCGGGTTGAATCCGGTCGGCTCACCTGGCACCAGCGTCTCATATTGGCCGCCCAGCGCGCGCAGGAAGATTTCCGCCCCGCGGTCCTTGTCGACGAAGACGAGCTTCGGCCGCGGTTCGATGCGCTGGGTTTGCGCCGCAATGAAGGACAGGAACACGGTTTTACCGGAGCCGGTGGGACCGACCACGGTGAAGTTGCCGATATCGCGGACGTGATGATTATAATAATAGGCCGTCTGCGACGTGGTCTCGAACACCGAGATCGCCGGCCCCCAATGATTGCCGTCCGGCCGGCCGCTCGGGTAATTGTGCAGCGACGTGAAGCCCGCGAAATTCTTCGACGAGATGATCGCCTTGCGTGCGATGTAGCCGAAATTACCCGGAAGCTGCGCCCAGAACGAGGGCTCGCAGTTGAGATCCTCACGCACCCAGATTACCGAGCGATCGGTTAGCGCAGCGCCGACCGCCGTCACCGTAGCGCCAACCTCGGCGAGATCCCGGCCGAGGCACATCACCGTCATGTGGTGTTCGCCGTAGATCGCCTCCGAGGCGAGCAATTCGTCGCGTGCGTCATCGAGATGTTCGGCGACGATCGACCCGGCCTCATCCGACATGTCGACCTGGCGCGAGACGCGGTCGATCTGTTTGGCGGCCTCCGGCCGGTCCACGATCGCAAAGCTCTGCGACGCGATGAACTCGTGCGGCACGCGCAGCAGATTGTCGAACGAGCCCGGTCCGGTTTGAGCCGGGTATTCCCGAATCGCCACCATGGCGGCAAAGCGGCTGTCTTCCGGCCCGGCGCCGCGGACCTCGATGGCGTTACGGCCAAAAAAGAGGCGCTTCAACGACAAGGCGTCGGCGATGTCCATGCGCGGCAGCGCCATCGGCCGCGGCATGCCGCCGTTCAGAATCTGCACCAGAAATTCCAGCGGCTCGGAGAACCAGACGCCCTCGCGGCGCACGACGCCAAGCTGACGTGCGCCATAGCCGGCGAGATTTTCACGCACAGCCGTCGCGGCGTCGCGTAGTTCGTTGAGCGCCGTTTGTCGCGCAATTGATTCGCCACCCGCGTCCTTGCGGCCCAGCACCTTCGTCAGCATGGCATCGAAGGTTCCCGCCTGTCCCTGCAGCGGGCGCCTGATGATGGTCAGATAAAGATCGTTGACGAACATCCGACGCTTCGAGAGCGCGGCGTCGTAGCGTTCGTCGAGCTCGCGACAGAGCACGTTGTCGAAGGTCGATTCGATGCGCGGCTGGACCTCGCGGCGAATGATATGCGCCGTCAGCGCGAAACGCGAGTTTGCCAGCGTCCGCACGACGTCATTGCGGCCGAGAAGCCGAGCATTCACCTCGCTCATATCCGAGGTCTCGAACGAGTAGCCGTCGAGCTTGAGTACGGTCATAACGAGGCCGTCGCGCGTCTTGATGATGTTGTCGTCGACATGGCGCGTGTACGGCACATGCGAGGCGACCGGGCGCTCACGCCGGGAGATCGTGCCGAAGGTCAGTTCATCGAGGAGTGCGCGCGCCACCATTGCCGTCACCTCATGCCGCGTAGCTGTCGGCGCCCCAGAATCCGCGCGAACGCGGGGGGCATTTGGTCGACTTCACGAAAAGAATTTCGAAGATGCGGTCGTCGCGCAGCGTCATCACGAAGCCGAAGAGATGCAGCGGGATCGCGACCAGCAACATGAAGAGGTTGTGCGAGACAAGAAAGCAGACGCTCGAGACCACGCCGTTGAACATGAAATACATGTACGGCACACCCATCAGCGTCGGCGCGCGGGTCAGCGCCTTGACGAGCGGCGTGATCAGCGGGTCCTCGAGCTCGTCTTCTGTCATTGTCCGACCGCCGACTGGAAGAACTGGACGATCTGCGCCGAGCCGAACACCAGCACGATGCCAAAGATGACGCTGCCGGCGATGCCCCAAGTGAGCCGGCCAGACCAGGCGAAAAACCCGCAGGCGATGACGGCGAGGGTCGCCAATGCGGTGGCGATCGGCCCGGTGAGCGCAGACACCAATTGCGTCAAGGTCGATTGAACAGGCTGCAGCGTGCCCCCGCTCGACTGCGCTTGCGCATTCACCATGCTCAAGAGAAATAGGCTTCCGTCCAGAATTGGTCTCGATAGCGATCGTCTCATCGGCTCCCTCCCGTTAGTCGACATGCATGACGAACCCGTCGCTCCACTGCGCCGGATCGCGCGACTGGGCGGCGGGTTTTGTCTCAGTGACGGAGCCGGCTTGCGCAGGCTCGATCAGGTCGGCCACCGCAGCGGACTTGTCGCGCGTCGGACGCGACACAGCCGCGCTTGGGCTCGGCCAGGCGTAGAAGTCGTTGATGACTTGCGCGACGAAGCGCACGGTCTCGGGGTAAGGCGGCACGCCGCGGTTCTTGTCCACCGCGTCCTCGCCGGCGTTATAGGCCGCAACGATATAGAAGGGATTGCGGTATCGGGTGGTCAGCGCCTGGAGATAGCGGACGCCGCCACGGACATTGTCGGCCGGATCGCACAGATCGACTTTGAAGCGCCGGGCCGTGTCAGGCATCAATTGCATCAACCCGAAGGCGCCCTTATCCGACAGCGCGATCGCGTCGAAATGGCTCTCGTTCTTGGCGACTGAGAACGTGAAGTCGGGCGAGAAATGCTCCTCGGCCGCGATCCGGCCGATCAAAGCGCGCGCGTCCTCGGGCGTCATCGCCTTCGACTTCGGACACGGCGTGGCGCCCCTGCCGGTGCCGATGGTTTGAACGACGGCGGCCGGCGACGCGACCGGCAAAATCCGACCGGATCCGTCGACGGCTGCGAGCCGGGTGTCCTGCGCTTGGGCGCTGGACACCACGGCCAGAAGGCCGAAACCCATTGCTATGGCGCGTCTCGACATGCCACCCCGCCCCGCATTTTCGGATAGACAATATATTGAATGTTGATACTCTGGCAACAGGAGAGATGATCGGTCCACACCAGGCTCGCTTGCGGAGGGACGATGACGCGCTGTGCAGTTTTGTTGATCGGCGTGGCTGGCGTGGCGATGCTGGCCGGCGCGGGCCGCGGCGAGGCGCAGGACGCCTCCTTCGGATGCAAGGTGCTGCTGTGCGCGGCCGCCAGCAATCCGAGCTGGTCAGGGATTCCCTATTGCGTGCCCGTGATGCAGAGCCTGTTTCACAGCCTGGCGCATGGAGGGAGTTGGCCGAGCTGCTCGGAAGGCAATGCGAGCGGTCTTGGATATGAGCCTTATCAGGCTTGTCCAGCCGGGTTGACGGCGGTGCAGTTGGGTTCTGACAGCAACACAGGCTATTCGGCGGTGCCGAACGGCAATCTATGCGCCGATTTGTCGAGGCCCTCGCAGACGTGCTCGGGAGACAACGGCTGCACCACGGACTATCCGACCACGCCCCGGCAGGCGCGCAACGATCCATATTTCGTTGACATCACGACAGCCAACGGCGTGCAACGCGTCTACTTCTCGCTGCAGGGCTACTGACATGCGACATCTGCGGCGGCTCCTCACCGTGCTGTCTGTCTGCAGTATGCCGCTCGGCGTAGCGAACGCTCAGACTTCGCCCTCGGCTTGGTTTCCCGTGCCGCCGAACGCGATCTACCTGACGGGCGACAGTTGGTCGGTCGACAACGTGACCTATCGGCTCTACGGCGTCCAAGCTTGTCTTCGCGGCACGAGTTTCACCAATGGCCACGGGGTGAAGCGCGATTGTGGGGAAGCCTCGCTCGCGATGCTCGTCGCGCTGACCCGCGATCTGCGACCGCAATGCTACAATGCCGTCGAAGCGCCGCAGACACGCACCGTCTTCGTCTTCTGTGTCGCCATCCCGACGACAGGCGCCGGCGCCGGATCCCGCATCGATCTTGGGACGGCATTGATCTCAACCGGATTCGCGTTCGCCTCGCTCAAACCCGACGGCCAGCCGGTCCATCCGCCGTATTGGGTCGCCGAAGAAGTCGCGGCACAGAGCAAAGCGGGTCTCTGGGCGTTTGCGGATCTCCCCGATCCGAACGCCATCATTCTTCGGACCCTGCAGCGCCCGGCCGGCACCGAGCCGACATCGCCAGCGCACGCCGCGGCGCCAACGCCCAATACCCCACAGCAACCATAGGAGACAGCCTTGCGAAGTACGAACCTCTTCATTCTGCGCGGCCGCGTCGGCCAGGCGCCAAAGGCCTTTAACAGGGCCGCGAAAATCAATGTGGCGACCGATCGCGCCTGGACGGATGCAAAAGGTGAGCGACGCGAAGAAACGGACTGGGTGACCGTCACGATCCTCAACGAAAAGGCCGCCCAATGGGCGATTGCCAACATCGCAAAGGGTGATCCGGTCTATGCCGAGTGTCGGATTGCCGATGGCAGCTACAAGAAAGACGGCGAAACCGTCTACACGACCGACATCATCGCCAACGTCTTCCATAAGCTCGATCTCGGATCGCGCGATGACGCGGCTTGATACGATCCTGATCGCAGTTGCCGGATTGGCGCTCCTGCCCGGCAATGCGGGAGCCCAGTCGGCGAACGCGCCGTCGAATATCTACACGCCGAAAACGCAGCCGCAGCCGCAGCCCCTCCGTGTCGAGGTGATCGACGGCGCCCGTTTCCGGGACATCGAAACCCGCACGGTCTACCGGCTCTATGGCATCGAGACCTGCGCGCCTGATCAAACCGCCCGGCTCGGACGGCAGCCGTGGCCGTGCGGCGCCATGGCCGTCGCCTGGCTCGTTACCGCAACCCTCAACAAGTGGCTTGCCTGTGGCAGCGTGCGCGCCGACGGTGACGAGCAACTCGTGCGCTGCGCGACCGCCGGCCATGCCGATCTCGCCGCCGACATGCTCCACGACGGCGTTGCCGTCCTCGCGCCCCTGGGCGCGAGCGATCTGAAAATCCCATCTTACGCCGCCGCCCAGGCGGACGCGCGCAAAGCCTATCGCGGCTTGTGGTCGAGCACCTTCGAAATGCCGTGGGATTGGCGGGCGCGACGGGACCGGCAATCGACATTGGACAATGAGGTCCGCCGGTGACAACAAAATCGCGGCCAAGCGCCCTCATCCCTCCGCTTCTTCTCCTCCTTGCCGGTTGCGCTGCTCCGGCAGGCCCCGTCGTGAACGGGCCGCCGCTTGGGCCGGAACCACTCTTTGCGCCTGAACAGGTCAAGCCCGGCCGGTTGGAATATGCCCCGGACCGGTCGACGTTCGCGCCGATCCTGACCGAGCGCTTTCCCTATCCAACACAGGTGGAAGCCAATGCCGCCTATCTGCGCTTGCTGGCGACCGCGCCGGAGAATCGCAGCTATCCGGTGTCGATCCGGCTCTTCGGCTGCAAGCCGGGGATACTCGACCAGCAGACCGCTCGCGTGACCCGCTACCGCGCACCCGCGGTCCATTGCGCGACCGATTTTCTCGATGGTTCAGGTCGGCGGATGCGGCGAGAGACCGCGAATTTCTATTATTACGACGCCATTTGGACGATGCAGCCGGTCTATCCGCCGCTGGCCGCGGTTCCTTGGCGCAATCGCGAAAAATCTCCGAAGGATTTCTGGGGGTGGCTGCCCGGCCGGCCGCGATACGAATAGGACCGGTCGCCCGTGCAACGCGCAAATGTGTCGACAAGGCAGAGACAGTATATTAGATGTTGTATTAAACGAAGATGGCTCGGCTTCGTGCTGATCTTGGGGACGGGACTGATGATGGGCGAGGCCTTAACGGTAGCCAAAGCGCAGTCGCTGACGGCCGATCCTGGGACTTGGCGGCCGATGTCCTACGCGGATCTGCAACGGCCGTCACAAGTGACAGCCACCTACACCGACATTTGGAAGGACGCGATCGAGGAGAACAACCGTAACTATCGCGCCCGGGGTGACGAGCGCTTTGCGGCCGGCAACGCACCGGTCACCGAAGCCCATTTCGTCATCTGGAGCGCGCGACGCTCGGTTGTTCTCAGCGCCCTCAACACCGTGACCGGCTGCGAGGTCAAGAGCGTCGATCGGGTCGCCCACGTGACGATCAAGCTCTGCCCTTTGCGCATGGCCGTCTACGAAGGCGTGCAGGTCCGCACTCTGGAGGCCGGCCGCGCTTGTTTTCTCGAGCCCGAAGCCGGCGCGGCCGTCGATACGACCGCGACGGCGGCTTACGCCTCCTATGACGTTCCGACCAGGACGGTGAAGATCGGAATGATCGTCAATCATGCGGCCGTCGATGGGTGTTCCTTCAATGTGCCCCTGCACTAGCACCGGCCGATCGGCCCGAACCGTTCGCAGGAGAAATCCGACCATGCGCGCCACCGCCTCCTGGCTGACCTGTCTCGGCATTGCGGGGCTGATCCTTACGTCGCCGTTGAGCGCGGCGGAGATGAATTTTGCCTACAAGACGTCGTACCGCAACGTCGCCAAGGATCCCGACGGAATCTGGACGGGCAACGATCTTGCGATTGGCCCGAAGGGCACGGTGACGATCCACGAATACGTCCTGCGCACGCCGAAGGGCGAACTGATCGTCTCGCAGATCTGGAACGAGGATTGTTCGTCCGGCACGTGTCCGACGCGGCTTGTCCGCGTCGGCGCCGACGGACGGCGGACGGTGCTCGTCACCGATCTGATGCATCAAATCGTACCGCCCGACGATCCGCGTTACGCCGATCTGGCTGCAAACAAGACGCTCACCCAATTTGCTCAACATCCGTTCGCGCTCAGCGACGACAGAATGACGCTCGTCAACGGGGACTATAAATTCCCGATCGCCGGAGCGAAGCCATGAGTGCGCGGCAGGCTATCCGTCGCGCCGTCGCCGACGCGGGTCTTCTCCTCTGCCTGTCGGCAGCGGCGGCTTTCGCTGGCGAGTCCGCCGCGAACCTGACAGCGGCCGGCATCCCGTCGAACTGTGCGGACTTCGCGTCCAAGGTCTCCAGCAGCGAGGGGAATTTTGGAACGGTCAACCAGTTCGGTTGCCTCGGCGCGTTCCAGTTCTGCCCGGGCACCTTCGAACGCTACTACAGCGGCAGCGCCCAAAGCTTTCTCAACAATCCCTCCGCGCAGACGGCGGCCTGGACGCAATACGAACAGAATTCCTGGGCCCAGGCGCAAAAGAACGGGCTGACCTCAATCGTCGGCCAGCAGGTTTGCTCGGGCTCGAAATGCGCGACGATCGACCAGTCGGCGATCCTGATGGCTTGCCAGTTCGGTTGTGGGTCCAATGGAAAGCTCGCGAACTACGTGGCGAGCGGGGATTGCAACGCACGCAATGTCAAGGATGGAAACGGCGTCAGCGTCTGCACCTATTTGGTGCGCGGCGCGGGCTACGACGTCTCCTGCTTCACTGGTCAGAACTCGACGGTTTGCGTCCAGGCGCCGACGGGACCAGGCGACTTTCCGACCTCGACCGGTGTTGCCGCGAATCCGCCGAGCGCTTCGACGGCCTCGGTCATCGTGAGCCCGAACGACGTCTGAACCGGTCAGTTGTTTTCTGATGGGTCGCGGATGATGAAAGGCGCGAAAAAGTTGAGCTGCTCTTCTGTCGCCGCACAAAGATCGCCACCCCGGTAGTGAGCGTGTACCAAGGCCCAAAACACCACCTCGTCCGACCGGCCCGCAAACAGGGCCTTCTGCAAGGTTCGCCCAATCAGTGTGACAGCACGAATATGATCATATCGTGCGTGCAGTTCATGAGCGACGATCTTCGTATCGGCAGTCCGAATCACCTGTATTTCCTCCTGTTGCGCTGCCCTTGTTCTCAAGCTGCGGATGGCCAGGACGTTGTCGTCAGCACAGGCGCCTCGCAACCGCGCGCATCGTGGAGCGCAGCCAAGGTTTCACGATTGAACGACATGCGCAGCGCGACGACTTCGTCGCGGCCAATGCGTTTGGGAAAGCCGAGCGGCCGCACGAAGAAGCGGAGCTGCATCGCAATCACCATCAGGCGCCAGTCGATAGCGACCGTGACGGTGTCCACGCGATTCGCCATTCCCCATTCGACGACGCCTTGCGCCAGCTCGAGGAACGGACTGTCGCCGCGGGGGCGCATTTCACGTTGGCCGGGCGCGACGCAAAACCGCGTCCATTCGAAAACGCGTGGGCCTCGCGGCGGGCGTCGGCGGCATAGATCGCCGAGCACGTCGCTCAGGAGGTGCGGCCGGGTCGTGGGGAGCAGACGCTGATAGCCCACGATGTCGTCACCACGCAGACAGATTTGGTGAATCGCGTGGGCGTCATCAAAGCGATCACGCTCCAGACCATCAGGCTGGCGCAGATCGTCCCAACCCTTTTCGTCCACAAAGATCGCGTGGCGGAAGCGGTAGGCTCGATCCATCAGTGCGGCATGTCGACTGACGTCCGGGCCGGAAACAACCATCAGCATGGGGAACTCCTCGGCTGTTGAAACAAGCCGAGTGAGGCACGGTCGACGCCAGGGCGGTATGGCTACAAACCACCATTGCGGCGCGCCGCGCGCCGTGATTCCACCAATTCGGAGGTATTCTAAGGACGCGCGCGACGCTGGACGTAACCGCGCCGTCTCTTGCGGGCGAGCCATGTGTCGAGCGCAACGCGCGCGTCAGCGACCTGATCGAAGAACTCGCTGCGGCGACGGCCGGGCTTTCCTATGCGTCCCCACTCTCGTACCAGCGCGCTGTTACCGAACAATGTCGGTTCAACGGACAGCACGTAAAATCGCGCCATGTTCATGGTCGGATCGACGCGTTCCAGTACGATGTGAATCCGGCCGAGATCGCCAGAGCGAGGGGATGACATAGCGAATCGTCGCACCGGCCGATACGCCAAGTCCAATTGATATTTTGAATCAAAGCCGTAGGACTGATTCGTTGCGTCGATCAATCACGAGCACGAGGCTGCCGGAGGAGGCCGCAGCATCAATCTAATCCGCCCACGCCGTGCCAAGCACTTTCTCGGTGTTGCTGAGAACCGACGCGACCTCGGGGCAAACGTATTTGTAAGCCTTTACGGAATACGGCTTCTTGATGATGGCCGCGATGAGCTTCGCCAAGTCGCCGAGCTTGTGTTCCTCGCCCTTGGCGATCGCGATGACCTTCATTCCGTATTTCCCATCGACGGTGTTCTCCGCCCACCATTTGTCCACGGCGTCATTCCGGGGCATCGCCTTGCCAAGTTCGACGTGAACGAGTTCGCCTGAGAGAACCCGGAGCCCGACCGTGCAATACCAGAGAAAGAGTTCACCTCTCGCGTCCCGAGCAGCGTGGTCGCGGTCATCGCAAATGAAGAAATCGCTCTTCTTCAAATCCTTGATGCGTTTGTCGCCGAAACCGCCGAGCGCCTTGAACAGGCGGCCTTTCAGAGTGATGTCGTCCAACTGTGCCTCCCATTTCGGCGTCGCTGCGGTTTGTCGGAAAATCCCGATCAGATGATCGCGAGATCGAACGCGGTGATGATCGCGGCCAAGTCGCTGCGACACTCAACCAAACGCGGTGTCCCGTGGCCGGCGAGCTTCGGCAAGGCTCTGTCGAATACGACGACGTTCGTTTCACCGTTGAGCCGCGAGTCGTAGATGATCCCATCGGGCTGCGCCTCGTGTGACCAGACGGCGCGCGACCAGGCGCGTCCTAGATCTTGCGAACGCGCGCGGGCGACGTCGGTTGGAATGCCCATGCGAATAAGCCCGTCGCCACGAAAATCGACGAGGTTGAGCGGCGCCGCGACACGGATCTCGGCGCAGGTCCAGGCTTCGAGCTCGCGCCATTCGATCGGAAAGGTTTGCGTACGCCCTGCGCCCCGATCCCGAAGGATCGCTTCGACGAAACATACTTTGACGCTGCTGCCGAGATAGATCACCCCGAAGCGTTCGGGAGGAACCAAACCGACCTCGGGGTCGCTGAACCGGCTGGGCCCGAACCCATAGCCGAGCGGGTCGCGAAATCGCGTCTGGTAAAGCCGGCGCCAGAGCGCGCCGCGCCCGACCTCGGTGAGGACGAGCGGGCGCGATTCGAAGCCGGGCGGCGGCAGCGGGTCTGTCGGAGCTGTCGTCAGGGGAAAGCGCCCCGACCGGCCGACTCCGCAGCCGCCAGCACATCGGCGACCTGCCCTGCCCTCAGCGCCTCGAGACCCGTGCGGCCGGCGAGCTCGCTGTGCTCTTCCAGCAAGAAACGGTACACGGACCACGGACGCTCGCCGAGGGCCTCGAAAAGCTGTGGCAGGCTCGGAATAAGCTCACCGGACGTGCTGACTTGCCATTTTGGGAATCGGACGCCGCGCTTCGGCCCCTCAAGGCCCAGAACCTCATGGCGCCGGCGCTTTTTGTGCACGGTCTCCCGCGTCGCCCCGATCTCATCGGCGAAGGCATCGGCCGACAGCATGTCGGGGCTGTTCAGGATTTGTGCGACCCGCACCGACCCTCGCTGGCGTGCGGCGGCCAGCGCGACGTCGAGTTCGTCCGACGGCGCGGTTGTAACCTCCTCAACCGCGATGCGCGGGCTTGCGGCCGCCGGATCGACCTCGACCGTCATGCGAACCGACCTGCCCGTCCGTTCCGCGCGCTTCACGGCGTCGACAAAGCCGGAGAGAAGGCCGCGCGTCGTCTTCCGGGTGACAATCTTCTTGTCGAAACCCGAAGCCAGCGATGTTGCGAATTTGAGCGTCAGCGGTTCGCGCCGATCAGTTCGTCCGCGGGACTCGCCGCCCTTTTTCCGTGTAACCGGCATGAACCACCTCCGTCCCCAATATGGTGGCTTTCGTCAGGTTCGTCAACTTTGTCAGGGGGCGGCCGTCAGGTCGCCGGAGGCGCTAGTTGTCGCACTTGCAGCAGAAACGGCTCTGATCGTCCGCCGGAACGCCGATCCCATGGCCTTTGGGCACGTAGCCCAATTCGTCACAAAGATCGCGAAAGGCCACGCGGCAGCGTTCCTTATCGGCCTCGGCGACGTCGCATTGCCGGCCTTGCTCCTCGTCTGAGAGGCCTTCCGGCCGGCAGACCGGGCAAGTTGCGCGATGAATCGTCCGCTCCCAAGCCACCAGGGCATCGACGTAGGCGCGATGCGCGGCGATCGCCTGGGTTTCGAGCCCTTTTCTATGTTCATTCCCGGCGCTGCCCACCGATCTCTCCCCCGGTAAGGATATGTCTGCGGTACGCCCCCGCAAACGATCCCTCACTGACTCTTGGTGATCGGGGAGTTGGAAACCGTGCTAGACGGCCCTGTGGCCTTTAGTTCGGAGAACCTGTTGCATGCGCCACAGGCTCCCCGACCATAAGGTCAAGGAGTGCGGCGCCGTAACGGCCGGCACCAAACCGCTAGCGGGGTTTCCACGCCCCAGGGCAGCGCGTACCGCCCTACCCGACTCATAGCCGTTGGACGGCCCATCTTCCAGATGCTTTTCTCTGCGAAGCACATCGATGCGTTCAAGCCGGGTGGTGGAAGACGAAAGAACCGCTCCGGCCCTGGGCGCGAAGCAGGGGAAGCGAGCAGGGCGTCGCCCCTGCGGGGCCGGGCTGGCGACTGCGTTGAAGCCCCGCCGAGCGGGTCTCCCATCTGCGCGCGGCCATCCCTGCCGCGGCCACCCCGGGGAGCGAACTCACCCGACGAGCCGAGACGCAGCAGTCGGGAGGCTGCGAACGACGCACGGGAAGAGGACAGCACTGTTCTGCGGGCAGAGCGACGGGCGCGTCGCCGCGGCCAGGCAGGAGCGCCCGCGTGGCGAGCAGTCTTCCGGGAGAGACCACCCCGCTCTCGAATGGGCTGCACTTCGTTCCCGGCCAACCTCCCACGATCACCCCGCAAGGGGTTCGCTACGCAAGCGTGCGACCTCTCCGGCTGCGCCTGCGAGGTGACCGCGGCCGTCCGGGAACACGTCGACGCCCGTCGAGCGGGGATGGTCCCCGCCGCAAGACGGGAGCCACACGATGTCGCACAACCTCGCCCTCGCCCAGGACCACGCCTTCGACCTCGCCCGCACGCTGATGGTGCCCATCGTCCTCTTCCAGGTGGACGACGAGTTCGGCGTCATGATCGCCAGCGAGTACGACGGCGAGCAGGAGGCCGTCGTTCACGAATATGTTGCGCCGAGAGTTATGTTGCGCATCTGCATTTGGGCGCCGTCTCGCGGTCGATTGACGGCTTCTACGCAACATAATGTCAGCGCGCGGGAGGTTGCGTGATGTCCCGCGACGCTGCCGAACTTGCGCGCCGCCTCGCGCGCGATGCCGAGGCGGTATGCCGTCATTACCTGTCCAACGGGCGGCGCCAGGGCCGCTACTGGACGGTGGGCGATGTTCGCAACACACCCGGCCGGTCGATGTTCGTTCGGCTCAGCGGACCGGAATCCGGTCCCGGTGCCGCCGGGCATTGGACCGATGCCGCCTCGGCCAAACATGGGTGACCGCCATTCCTTCGCTCGATTTGCAGATCTCGCGCTTTCAGGTGTGTGGCCTCGGAGAAGCGCAGCCAGTGTATTCCGCGACTGACGAAGCGTGCTCTCGACTTGGACGACGCCGATCGGTCGCACCTGCGTTCCTTGGGCTGCGACCAGATCGTGGTCACGGCTTCGATTTGCGAGGGGCGCACCCTGCTGCCTTCTCTGAGATTCAGAAGGCGCACCAAGCTCAATTGATCATTGGCGCATTTCCGCAAGGTCGATTGTTTTGCGCCTGTCTCCCTGAGATGAACGAGATATCGTTCGCGCTGTTCGACAATTGGTGCTGTTCGATATCTCTCAGCGGTTCGGGGAAAGAATATCTCTGCGAACATAGTCGTGTCTCCATATCCATGGGGACACGATCTTGTCGGCAGCTTCCCGTCGAAAGATTATGTTGGCCGACGGCCATCCCCGCCATCCACACCAAATGACCGCGCTGCCGAGTGCACCGACGCCGGCGCGCCCCCGCGGGGATCACGTTACCCCGGCGCGCCAGCTCCTTGATCGCAACGATCGCGAGCAGTCCGGTCTACCGGTCGTGGTCAGCACTTTGCGCTTGACCTTGGAGCTAGGTCCAAGGGGTAGCCTCAGATTCCCAATTGGGCACGGGTACCATCAGAGGGAACCACAGTATGAAAACAACGATCTTCAAAATCGACGGCATGAACTGCGGCGCATGCGCCAACACCATCAAGAACCGCGTTGAAAAGGAACCAGGCGTTCGCATGACATCGGTCTCGTTCGCCGACCGACAGGCGCGAGTCCTCTTTGATCCCCAAGCCGTTCAGGAAGATCACCTTGTAGACGTGATCCAGGGAGACCGATTTCGGGTCGTGTCTCGGGAGACCGCAGACGGAAGCCCCGGCTGACCTGCGTCCGACGCAAGTACGGAGAGAGCAACGGAGATTAGAATGACTGTCGCGACAGGAACTGCTTCCACCTTCACGCCGTGGAGCGAGGAGCCTTCGGCGAGGCCAAATCGCCGGAAGATTCGCGCTCGCATCGGCGGCCTGCATTGCTCGCTTTGCACTGGCACCATTGAGAAGGCGCTCGGGCGGCTGCCCGGTGTCGATAAGGTGGCCGTGAGCCTGACCCATGAGCAGGCGCTGGTCGAATACGATCCCTCCGTTGCCCGCCCGGAGGTGTTCCTGCAAACGCTGCGCGACATCGGCTACACCATCTCCGATCCGCGCAAGCTGAGGCCGTACGAAGAGGAAGAGCGGGATCTTGTGAATGAGGCGCGACGCTTCGTCCTCGCGGTGGTCCTGAGCGTCGCGTCGATCCCGGTCATTGCCGATCAATCCGTCGGCTGGATCGGCTTCCTTCCGGCGTCTGTATGTCTGAGCCTCGGCGTTTTCGTTTTTCTGGTCTTGAGGTCGACTGGATTTTGGGTCGCGGCAGCGAGCTTCGTCGGCCTGACGGTGATGGCGTTGACGCTGCTGTATTTGAACCTGCACGGATATCTCGTCACTGCGGCTCCATGGTTGACCGGCGCTCTCGCTTTGGCACTCGTCTTCGGGGTCGGGAGGCACATTCTTCACATGGCCATTCAGGCGCTCCGGCGCGGCATTCTCAACCAACATGTGCTGCTGGAGATCGGCGCGTTCGCAGGGATCGCGGGCGGCATTATCGGGCTTGTGCTCAATCGGCCGGAGTACCCGACGGCGCCGTTCTTCGCCGTCTCGGTGATGGTCGGCACCTATCATATCTTTTCCGAATGGCTGTCGCTGATCGTGAAGACACGCAGCTCGCAGGCGGTAAAGCGACTGCTCGACCTGCAGCCTGAAACCGCTCGCGTTGTGCGGGACGGCGTCGAAGTGGAATTGCCGCTCGAACGGGTCAAGATAGGCGACTACGTGCGGGTCCGCCCCGGCGAGCGCATTCCCGGCGACGGCGTCGTGGTCGGCGGACGTTCCGGCGTCGACCAGTCGTTGGTGACCGGCGAGTCGATCCCGATCGAAAAGGCCGAGGGCGACGACGTCATCGGTGGGTCGATCAATGGCACCGGGACGCTGCTCTTGAAGATCGTCGCCGTCGGAGAGGGAAGCTTCCTCAGTCAGGTGATCCGCCAGGTGGAGGATGCGCGCGCGCTGAAGCCCGGCCTCCTGCATCTCGTCGATCGGGTCCTGCGCGTTTACACCCCTACCGTGCTCGTCATCGCGGCGCTCGCCGTCGCCGGCTGGCTCGTCGGCTCCTGGTTGAGCAGCGGGCAGCCCGACATCGAGCGGGCGGTCTTCGCCGGCCTGAGCGTGCTGGTGATGGGATATCCCTGCGCGGTCGGCATCTCCGCGCCGCTCTCGATCGTGCGCGGCGCGGGCCAGGCTGCTGAGCGCGGCATCCTGATGCGCACCGGCGAAGCGTTCCAGGGCTTCCGCCTTGTGCGACGGATCGTGCTCGACAAGACCGGTACGTTGACGGAAGGACGGCCGGTCGTGCGAGAGATCACGGCCATTGGCGTGACCGAATCCGAACTGCTCGCCCTGGCGGCCGCCACCGAGGCCTCTTCAGAGCATCCACTCGCGCAGGCCGTGGTGGCGTCAGCATTCGAGCGCGGCGTGACGCCTCCGGACGTCGAGAGCTTCGAGGCTTTGCCGGGCAAAGGCGTTACAGCCCGGATCGGCGGGCGCGAGGTTTTGGTCGGCAACCCACGTTTTCTCGCCGACCAGAAAGTTGATCTCAGCCAGCTCCGGACCGGCGTCGAGGCTCTTGAAGCCACCGGGCTCACGGTGGTCGGCGTCGCGAGGGACGGACGAGCCCTGGGCATCATCGCGCTCGGCGACGCGCTCCGGGCCGATGCCGTCGAGGCCGTCCGCAGCCTGCATCGTGCGGGCCTCAAGACGGCGCTGGTGACCGGCGACAATGAGCGCGCAGCGCAATGGGTCGCTCGCGAGGTCGGCATCGATGAGGTCCACGCGGGCGTATTGCCGCAGGACAAGGCTGGCATCGTGCGCCGGCTTCAAAGCGGAAGTCGGGTGGCGATGGTCGGCGATGGGATCAACGATGCTCCGGCTCTCATGCAGGCCGACGTCGGTATCGCGATGGGCGGCGGAACCGACATCGCGATCGAAGCGGCCGACATCATCATCCTGTCGAACCGGCTGAATGCGCTCGCGGAGGCCCGCGAGATCAGCAGCAGAAGCTACCGCAAGATGGTCCAGAACGTCGCGCTCGCCTTCCTTTTCAACGGGATCGGGATTCCCATAGCGGCGACCGGCCTGATCAACCCGGTCTGGGCGATGGTGGCGATGGCGGTCAGCGTGACGGCGATCTTCTTCAATTCCCTTTGGGGAACTCCACGGCTGTTCTTCGATGCGATCCGCAGCGTCGGTCAGCCGATCGTGAACGCTCCAGCACCGCAATCGACCTGAGGCCACACCGAATGGCTTGACCTTGGAGTATACTCCAGGGTCCAAAATGGGCGTTCGGAGAGACATTCGACATGATCACGATCGGCAAATTGGCTGGCCTGACGAGCGTCAGCAACGACACCCTCCGCTACTACGAAGCGGAAGGCCTGATTAGCCCGGCGGGGAAGAGCCCGGCGGGCTACCGGCTGTACGGTCCGGATTCTGCCCGTCGTATCCACTTCATCAAGCACGCGCAGCAGTGCGGGTTCACGCTCGCCGAAATCCGGGAGCTCCTCGACGTGCGCAGCAGCGACAAGGCCTGTTGCGGGGACGTTCGCACGCGCGCCATCGAGAAGAAGCTACAGATCGAAAGCAAGATACGGGCGATGAAAGCGATGTCGAAGGCTCTCGATCAGCTGATCTCCGAGTGCGCGAATGAGAAACGGCCGGTCGAGGAATGCACGATCATCGCCGCGCTGGAGCGGGCCAACGGTTCGAAAAGGGTGCAGTAAGTCATGAAGGTGGAGATGTTCTATAGCCCCGGTTGCGCCGCCTGCGAAGATCGGCAGTCCGAGCTTCGCGCTGCTGCTCAGGAGGCGGTCGGGGGTATCGAGTGGCGGAACGTCAACGTCCTCGAGAACATGGACGCCGCCGTCGAACTGGGCGTCATCACGTTGCCGGCCATCCTGATCGACGGCGAGGTCGTGTTCACCTCGCTGCCCACCAAGGCCCAGCTCCGCAAGGCGCTGACGGAACGAAGCGGAGCGAGGAATTGATGGACGCGGACGCTCTGCGGGTGGCACTTCAACACGCGGGTCTGGCCGCGATCGGCGTCGCTTTTGTTGCGGGCCTCGCGTTCAGCTTCAATCCGGTCGCGCTGGCCTCGATCCCCGTCTCGCTTGCCTACGTGACCAAGGGCCGGGACAAGGGCCAGGCCTTGATTTTCGGCTCGCTTTTCATCCTCGGCATGATTGTGACCCATGTCTTCCTCGGCCTTGTGGCGGGCCTGGGCGGAAAGTGGGCTGCTGACTTGACCGGAAGAGGATGGGGGCTCTTTCTGGGACCTCTCTTGATCGTCTTGGGCCTGATGTGGGCCGGTTGGCTCCGCATTCCATTGCCGTCGTTCGGCTTCCGCGCGAGCCGCCCGACGGCTGCATCGGGCGCCTTTCTGCTCGGGATCCCGTTCGCCGTCGCGGTCTGTCCGGTGTGCACGCCAGCATTGATCGTACTGCTGGGAGTGACGGCGGGGCTCGGCTCCGTCGTCCTCGGTGTCGCTTTGCTATTCGCGTTCGCCCTGGGTCGTGCGATTCCGATCGCTCTTGGCGCGTTCGCAGTTGGCTGGCTTGAGAATCTAAAGACCGTTTCGCGATATCGACGCGGCTTCGAAATCGCCGGCGGCCTCACGCTAATCTTGATGGGGCTCTACATGCTGAATGCGGTCTACATTTGGATCCCTGAATTGGCGGTTTGAGCCGATCATGGCACTTGAATCGATCAGCCGATCGCGGAACGAAACCCTGGCGCGTAGCGCTGCCGCCATCGGTAGCGTCGTCGCTGCGGTCGCAGGATCCTCATGTTGCATGCTGCCTTTGGCTCCCTTCACGCTTGGAGCAAGCGGCGCGTGGATCGGCACTCTCGTGCGGCTCGCCCCCTTTCAACCCTATTTCATTTCTGCGGCGGTCGCGTGCCTCGGCACCGGTTATTGGCTGGTGTACCGCTCGGGCCGCATCGCGTGTGCGTGCGACCAAGCTTGCGGGACCTCGGCGGCAGGCAGATTCGTCAAAGGCGCACTCGTCTTGTCGACCGTCCTCATCGCACTCGCACTGGGCTTCAAGCTCTTGATTCCTTTGCTCGACACGTAACGGAGAGAACCCATGTCCAAGTTTATCATTTCGCTAGTCATTGGTGTCCTTGCATCTTCGCAGGCCGCTTTAGCTGCGGAGCGCACGATCACCTTGGCCGTCGATGGGATGTATTGCGAGGCTTGCCCCTACATGCTGAAGAAGACGCTGACAAATGTCTCCGGTGTATCGAACGTCACCGTCTCGTTCAAAGACAAGACCGCCATTGTTTTCTTCGACGACGCCAAAGCCAGCGTCAACGACCTGACGACCGCCGCCAAGAAGGCTGGGTTTCCCTCTGAGGTAAAGGGCTGAGAGATCGGGACAAGGGTAGCTCCTCAGCCTTGAAATCGTTGAGAGCGTCCTGCCGGACAACTATCACTTCGTCTTGGCCGTTCCCTTGCGCATAAACCGAACGATATCCTGCGCGGCGAGTTGGATGCGCAGTGCCGCTCGCAGCGCACCGAGGCCGAATGCACGCAGGTCCTCATTGAAGTCGCCGGTCTGCGGAGACAAGGCAAACGCCTCGATGCCCGCAGCATCGGCGCGTCCGGTCAATGCCGCCAGTGCCGCCTCACCCGCGGCATCGGCGTCGCGAGCAATGTAGAGCCGGCGCAGTGTCGGTGGGAGCAGAAGGGCCGCAAGGTGGTTGGCGGAGAGCGGCAGCCATCGGCATGGCAGGAAGCGCACAGCGCAGCAACAGCATCGTCTCGTTGCCTTCGCCGACAGCGAGGACGTCGTCGGCCGCACCAAAGCGGACGGCATGGCCGAGGAGACCACCCATGGCCCGCCGCGGCGTGTCGACCGGCGCCTTGCCGAGCGTCGCCTCGTTGAAGCCTTCCGGGTCGAGCCGATCGTGATCTCGCCACGTCTCGGCGACTTCAACGAAGATCTCCGATTGCTTGGGGCCGACGCACTTCGGGCGGCAGGTCGAGTGCAGATTGCAGCGCAGGACGTCGCCCGCTTCATGGAGCTGGCGGCATAGCCGATACGGAGGGGGACACGGCAGCATCGTCGCCACGGGCGGTGGTCATGCTTTCCCTCAGCGCCGGAGAGGACCACGCCCACGGCCTTCTGAGAGGGCGATCGGGCAGCAAACGGCCCGGACCGGCAATGGCTGCGACCAACGATTTTCCGGCGCAGCCTGGAAGGCCGCTTTCCATCGCGAAGCAAAATCGCCGGCCTTCGCCATCCTTCGCTGCCGCTTCGGCCCTCCGCTGCGCTGCGGGTGCAGGTCCGGACCGTCCGCCGCCTTCATCGCCATGAAGGCCGCGATGGGCGCGGCCGATCCGACGAGGAAAGCCGCGATGACTACCGACCACGACGGAGAATTCGAGCCGCACCACAGCTCATCCTCAACCGACCAGGTCCTCCACGAACTCCAGCTCTATGGCTATCGTCCTTTCAACGACGAACCCGACCCCAGGCCGCTTCCCGAAGCGAACATCCTCGCAGGCAGCATCTCCGATATCTTCGACGTTCTCGCGGTGCGCTGGCCGACACTCGCCTCGAACCCGACCTAGAGGATCTGCTCTGGTCGACGGTGAACGTCTTCCACCGGGCCATCGACCGGATCGAACGCGAACTCGACGACAACGAGCGGGCGCAGCAACGCTCGCAAAGGGAACAGGATGGCAGCGAGGTCAAGTCCGTCGAGCTAGAACGCCTGACGGCGGAAGGTCAGACCCTGATCGAACGCCGCAACGCCTTCGAGCTAATGCGCGACCAGGCTGCCGACCAATTCGAGCACCACACCCACTCGGCCTGGCGGCCGCGCAATGGATCGAAGGTCAACCACCGCAACCTGACCTCGGCGATGATCGACAGCCGCGATTTCCTAGCGGCCAAGAAGCGTGCCGACAACCAGGTGCTTCTGCCCGTTGGCCCGAAGGTGGCACTCACCGGCGGGCTCGACTTCAACGATCACCGGCTTGTCTGGGCGAAGCTCGATCAGGTCCACGCCAAACATCCCGACATGGTGCTGCTGCACGGTGGATCACCGAAGGGAGCCGAGTTGATCGCCGCCAAATGGGCCGACAGCCGCAAAGTTCCCCAGATCGCCTTCAAGCCTGACTGGACCAAGCACGCGAAAGCCGCCCCCTTCAAACGCAACGACGCCATGCTGGAGACGCTGCCGATCGGCGTGCTGCACTTCCCCGGCACGGGCATCCAGGACAATCTCGCCGACAAGGCCAAGAAGCTCGGTATTCCGGTTTGGCGGTTCGGCGGCGCGTAACGCCGCCGCGATCCATCTCCCCTGTTCGAATTAGCGGGCTCGCTCAGGACTGCTCGCGCCAGAACTGCGTGCTGTAGTTGTTGAGGCCACGGGAGTATGAATCGACCGTCGCTCGAAAGCTTTCCGGGATTTTTGCTCCATCACCGCCTTGCCGGAAATAGTCCCTCACCGAGTAGAGCGCCCCTCGCATTAGGTGCTCCCAGGTTTGATGCAGGCTATTTTGTAGCTCCTGCTCTCGTTTGGCGGCGCTAGGCTTCCGCTTGGGGGTGGGAAGCGTATAATCTGGACGTGGATCGTGAATGTGCGTGAATGTGATGCTGGCAAAGGTCCATTCGTCGTCGACAGTCCGCCGCCACCGATAGCCGACCCTCACGCTCAACTGCGAAAATCCAGGCATGCTCAGTCCCAACTGTCCAATCTCCCACGGATCATAATCGTGCTTATGCTCACCTGCGCATAAGACCGAGTACGATCCGTGGTCCCCGGCTCACTGAGCCGGGCGACCGGGGGCCGCTGGCGCCTCGCCGTTTGCAAGGGAGGCTTCGCCGCGCACGGAGTCCCACGTCTCGGACGGGTTGCCAGCGCGCCCTTGCATCCGGCAGGCTTCGCGGCTGCCGGGTGGCGTCCCGCCGCGATAGGGCGGAGGGAATCCAACGGAAGAAAGGGCCGGGCTCTGCGGGAAGCGCAGCCGGCGGGATGAGATGGAGAAAAGCGAAATCGAAGAACTCCGCGCGAAGGTCGGCTGCGCCGTCCTGCTCGAGCGGGACGGGTGGAAGGTGGACCTGAAGGAGAGCACGCGGCGCGCCGTGAAGCACCGCCGCGACGCGCGCATCGTGATCGTCATCCACGCCGACCGCGGATGGTTCGACCCCCTGTCCGACGCGAAGGGCGACGTGTTCGACCTCGCTCTGCACCTCGGCGCGAGCGGCTTCGCCGACGCGTGCGCCCGCGTCGCCTCGCTCGTGGGCTTCGTCCCGGCGGCGCCGGCCTGGGAGGGGGAAGCCCGTGCCCGGCCCCTTCCCTCGGTCGCGGAGCGCTGGGCCCGCCGCGGCGCGCTGCGCCCCGGCTCGCCCGCATGGCGGTACCTGACGCTGGAGCGGGCCATCCCCGACGCCGTCGTCGCGTCTGTCGCGCGGCAGGGCGTCCTGCGCGAAGGCCCCCACGGGAGCATGTGGGCGGCCCACCGCACCGCCGGCGGCGCGCTGCTTGGCTGGGAGGAGCGCGGACCGGAGTGGCGAGGCTTCGCGACGGGGGGAGCCAAGCAGCTCTTCCGTCTCGGGCAGCCGGCGGCGCAGCGCGTGTGCGTCACGGAGGCGGCGATCGACGCGATGAGCCTCGCCGCGATTCAGGTCATGCGGCTCGACACGCTCTACGTCAGCACGGGCGGCGGCTGGGCCCCGGCCAGTGAGGAGGCGATCCGCAGCCTCGCCGCGCGCGAGGGAGCGCAGCTCGTCGCCGCGACGGACAACAACAGGCAGGGCGACATCTACGCCGAGCGCATCCGCGCGATCGCCGCCGAGGCCGGCGCACGCTACGCCCGCTCGCGTCCCCGTGCCGAAGACTGGAACGAGGACTTGAAGGTGCTCCTCGGGCGGCTCGAGAGCGCGCCCCTGGCTGAGGCGGGATGACGGCGAACTATGAGTGCGGCCGTAAATGATAGCCGGTCGGACTCAGCCGCTCGGCCACGTTGAGAATCGTCCATGATGCCGCTGACGCCGCCCAATCCGCCATCTCGATCTTGCCCTGCTCGCGTCCTGCCACCGCCAGGGCAGTCTGTCTCGCGACCTCGCCAGGAAGGAAGCTCAGGATCTCACGGTTCTGATCATCAACGCCAAGGAATCGCGGCGTACCTCCGAAGTTTTTGCGCTCGAGGTGGAAAAGAAGATCATGCACAAGCGCCCGACCGTGTCCCCAGGACTGCGCCTCGCGTGGTACGGCCGCCCTTCAATGGAATTTCTGCGTTACTCATCCCGCGAAGCTAACGGAACCCGCGGGCGGGTGGAACGCTCGTTTGATGCTCGATGGTCATCTCGCTGCAGCGAGCGACATGCTGAGTCTGAAGCAGAAAAGAGGGAGCGGAAATGAGGAAAAACGTGCCGCATGCCCGGCCGGCGCGTCAAGGGAGGCTTCGCCCGCTGCGCGGCCCTTGACCCGCCGGACCGGAGAGGCGGCCGTGAAGGAGGGGTCAGAAGGGCTGAAGTGATGGCGAGCCGAAGGGGGTGAGCCGCGCTCCAGCCCGACGAGGCCGAAAGGAGCCCGCTCATGACCCCTTCTTCGATCCGCAAAATCTACCAAGGCGCTGCCGACCGCCGGCAGATGTTCCGCATGTTCGACGGGCATGCGCAGCGTCCGAGCCGCTCGCCGGATGACGGCGCCCTCTACAGCGGCGAGTGGTTCGAGGTCAGCCAGGCCGATCACGACTACATGCTCGACATCCTGCCGCCGTTGTGGATGCGCGGCGACGCGTTCGCCATGCGCGAATTCCTCACCGGCAGCGTCACGAGCGTCTTCTTCGCGCTGTCGATAGACGGCCGTCAGCGCTACTTCCACGGCTATTGCGACCTCGCGGACCGCGCGTCCCCCCGACCGCCTGCATGCGGCCATCGTTGACCGCGAGTCGCGGCCTGTGAAGGCGATGACGCGCGAGGAACGGCTCGAGCACATCTGGTCGAGCACGCACGACGACTACCGCGGCTACGCCGGCGAGCGCCAGTGGGGTATGCGCACGGTCCTCCTCTACGGAGGCCAGCGCGGGACGATGGTCAGGCTGCTGGACGAGCTCACCGACGCCGAGGTCTCGGCGAAGCTGCCGGTGCATTTGCGCTATCTCCCCGATGCTTTGGCAGCGTGATGGAGGCGGCGATGTTCACGTTCACCGTCTCGGCGGTGCGCGCCGTGATCATGCGTGGGCGCATCGACGCCTTCCTGAACGGCGGCTTCCGCAACCCACACAACGGCCTCGCGCCCGGCAAGGACGAGAAGCCCGGCGTCTGGCTCGTCGGTGACGAGGGCGTCTACATCATGTCCAACGGCAAGCTCGCCGAGGGGCAGCGGCCGTTCGTCGTCCATGCCGAGGAATGCGATCCGAAGACCAACCCCGACTACTGACACTACAAGCGCCAGCATTTCGGGGGCGATGACGGCATCGATTTCCTCGACGCCGAGATGCTCGTGAAACTGATCGCGGCGACGCCCGCAGCCACGCACCTCACAATCGCGATGACCGACGACAGCATGTCGATCACGCCGTTCTGCCGCTGACCTCTCCGGCGACGCGGCCCGTTCACGCAACCTCTCGCGACCATCGCACCCGCCGAAGCCCCGGGCAGGACGATGGCGCGCGCTTTCATCACAGGAGACATAACCATGGCACACGGTGATCCTTTCACCCTCGACCTGTTCAACAATTCCGCGCTCTCATCGGGCTTCGGACTCGGCTTGACCGCCTTTGGCGGCACGTTCGCGAACGATGACGATGACGAGCCAGATCCCTCGACGCCGGCTCCGGCGCTTGCGGTCGCGGTCGCCGCGCGTGCCACCGCACCGGTTCATCCCGATCGTGGCTTGAATTATTACCTCGCCGGCGACCGCCCCCTTGCCAAGGGCTGGAAGGAGCGCGCACGCGAGAACACCGCCGCGATCCGGCTCGCCGCGGCCATCGAAGCCGACGAGCGCGCGGCGACTGCCGAGGAGCAGGAGCGGCTGGTCCGCTTCATTGGATTCGGCGCGTCCGAACTAGCCAACTTCGCGTTCCGACGTCCGGGCGAGAAGGAGTTTCGCAAGGGCTGGGAGGCGATCGGAGAGGACCTGCAGGACGCCGTAGGCGACCTCGACTACGCCTCGCTCTCGCGCTGCACCCAGTACGCGCACTTCACGCCCGAGTTCATTGTCCGCGCGATCTGGGTAGGGCTGCAGCGCCTGGGCTGGCGTGGCGGCCGCGTGCTTGAGCCCGGCGTCGGCACGGGCCTCTTCCCCGCGTTGATGCCGGAGGGATTGCGCGAGGTCTCGCACGTCACCGGCATCGAGCTCGATCCGGTCACGGCGCGCATCGCCCGCCTGCTGCAGCCGCGCGCACGGATCATCGCCGGCGACTTCGCGCGAACCGAGCTGCCGGCGAGCTTCGACCTCGCGATTGGCAACCCGCCGTTCTGCGACCGCACCGTCCGATCGGACCGCACGTATCGATCGAAGGGTTTCCGCCTGCATGATTACTTCATCGCGCGCGCGATCGACCTCTTGAAGCCCGGCGCTTTGGCCGCCTTCGTCACCTCGCACGGCACGATGGACAAGGCGGACTCCTCCGCGCGCGAACACATCGCCAAATCGGCGGACCTCATCGCAGCCATTCGTCTGCCTGAGGGCAGCTTTCGCTGGGCCGCCGGCACAGATGTCGTCGTCGACCTCCTGTTCTTCCGCAAGCGCAAGCTCGGCGATGCCGAGGGCGACCCGTCGTGGCTCGACCTCGAGGAAGTCAGACCCGCGACGGAGGACGAGAGCGCGATCCGCGTGAACCGCTGGTTCGCGCGGCATCCCGATTTCGTGCTCGGTGCGCACGCGCTCACGTCGGGTCCCTTCGGCGAGGCCTACATATGCCTTCGGCGCGACGGCGAGGACCTCGCGGAGACGCTCGCAGCTGCCGTCAAACTTCTTCCGGAAGCGGTCTACGACGGCGAGCCAGAGGCGATCGATTTCGATCTCGACGATACCGACGATGCGTCCGAGACCGACCTGCCGTCCGATCGCCACGTGCGCGAGGGCAGCTACTTCTTCGACAAGGCGCATGGCCTGATGCAGGTGCTCGACGGCGAGCCCGTCGCGGTGAGAGCGCGAAAAGGCCGGGGCGCCGAAGGCATTCCGGAGAAGCACGTCCGCATCATCCGCAAGCTGATCCCCATCCGCGACGCCGTGAGGGAGGTGCTGAAGGACCAGGAGCTCGACCGGCCGTGGAAGGATGCGCAGGTCAGGCTGCGCATCGCCTGGTCGAGCTTCGTCCGCGACTTCGGTCCGATCAATTTCACGACTGTCTCCACGACGGAAGACGAGGAGACCGGCGAAGTGCGGGAAACGCACCGTCGGCCAAACATCCAACCGTTCCTCGACGATCCCGACTGCTGGCTCGTCGCCTCGATCGAGGACTACGACCTCGAGACCAACACCGCCAAGCCCGGTCCGCTCTTCACCGAGCGGATGATCGCGCCGCCGGCGCCGCCCGTGATCGCCAGCGCGGCCGACGCGCTCGCCGTTGTGCTCAACGAGCGCGGGCACGTCGATGTCGACCACATCGCCGAGCTCTTGCATCGCGACACGCAGGATGTCGTCGCCGAACTGGGAAGCGCCATCTTCCGCGATCCCACCGACGGCTCGTGGCAGACGGCCGATGCCTACCTGTCCGGACCCGTCCGTGACAAACTGAAGACGGCGGAGGCCGCCGCAGCGCTCGAGCCGGACTACGAGCGCAACGTCACGGCGCTGCAGGGCGTGCAGCCTGCCGATCTCAAACCGTCCGACATCACGGCGCGTCTCGGCGCACCGTGGATTCCGGCCGCAGACGTCGTCGCCTTCGTCAAGGAGACGATGGATGTGGAGATCAAGATCCACCACATGCCGGAGCTCGCGTCGTGGACCGTCGAGGCGCGGCAGCTCGGCTGGACGGCGACCGGCACATCGGAGTGGGGCACCGATCGACGTCATGCGGGTGAGCTCCTCGCCGACGCGCTCAACAGCCGCGTGCCGCAGATCTTCGATACCGTCAAGGACCGCGACAGCGAGCGGCGCGTGCTCAACGTCGTCGACACCGAGGCGGCGAAGACGAAGCTCCTGAAGATCAAGGACGCGTTCCAGCGCTGGATCTGGTCCGATCCAGATCGCACCGACCGGCTGGCGCGCGTCTACAACGACCGCTTCAACAACATCGCGCCACGCGCATTCGACGGATCGCATCTGAAGCTACCCGGCGCCTCTGGCGCCTTTGTTCTTTATGGGCACCAGAAGCGCGGCATCTGGCGCATCGTCTCGGCCGGCTCGACCTACCTCGCGCACGCCGTCGGCGCCGGCAAGACCATGACGATGGCGGCCGCTGTGATGGAGCAGCGCCGGCTCGGCCTGATCGCCAAGGCGATGCTCGTCGTTCCCGGTCACTGCCTGGCGCAGGCCGCGCGCGAGTTCCTGGCGCTGTACCCGAACGCACGCATCCTGGTCGCCGACGAGACGAACTTCACCAAGGACAAGCGCCACCGCTTCCTGTCGCGCGCCGCGACGGCGACCTGGGACGCGATCATCATCACCCACAGCGCGTTCCGCTTCATCGCCGTGCCGTCTGCGTTCGAGCAGCAGATGATCCACGACGAGCTGGAGCTCTACGAGACGCTGCTCATGAAGGTGGAGAGCGACGACCGCGTCTCGCGCAAGCGTCTCGAGCGCTTGAAGGAGGGGTTGCAGGAGCGGCTGGAGTCGCTGTCGACGCGCAAGGACGACCTGCTGACCATTTCGGAGATTGGCGTCGACCAGATCATCGTCGACGAGGCGCAGGAGTTTCGCAAGCTCTCCTTCGCCACCAACATGTCGACGCTCAAGGGCGTCGACCCGAACGGCTCACAGCGCGCCTGGGACCTCTACGTGAAGTCCCGCTTCGTCGAGAGCAAGAATCCGGGACGCGCGCTCGTCCTCGCCTCGGGCACGCCCATCACCAACACGCTGGGCGAGATGTTCTCGGTGCAGCGCTATCTCGGCTACGCGGCGCTGAGCGAGCGCGGCCTGCACGAGTTCGACGCCTGGGCGTCGACCTTCGGCGATGTCTCGACCGAGCTCGAGCTGCAGCCGTCGGGCAAATACAAGCCCGTCACGCGCTTCGCCACCTTCGTCAACGTGCCGGAGCTGATCGCCATGTTCCGCTCGTTCGCCGACGTGGTGATGCCGGAGGACCTGCGGCACTACGTGAAGGTGCCGGCGATTGCGACCGGCAAGCGGCAAATCCTCACCGCGAAGCCGTCCGCCGCGTTCAAGCGCTACCAGACCCTGCTCGCCGAGCGCATCAAGGCGATCGAGGAGCGCGACCGCGCGCCGGAGCCGGGCGACGACATCCTGTTGTCGGTGATCACCGACGGCCGGCATGCAGCGATCGACCTGCGCCTGGTCGACCCGGACAACGACAACGAACCCGACAACAAGCTGAACCAGCTCGTCGGCAACGCCTTCCGCATCTGGAGCGAGACCGCCAACAGCACTTACGTCCGCTCCGACGGCAAGCCGTTCGAACTGCCCGGCGCCGCGCAGATGATCTTCTCCGACCTCGGCACGATCAGCGTCGAGAAGTCACGTGGCTTCTCGGCCTACCGCTGGATCCGCGACGAGCTCATTCGCATGGGCGTGCCCGCGTCCGAGATCGCCTTTATGCAGGAATACAAGAAGTCCGAGGCGAAGCAGCGCCTGTTCGGCGACGCGCGGGCCGGCAAGGTCCGCTTCCTGATCGGCTCGTCGGAGACGATGGGGACTGGCGTCAATGCTCAGCTCCGTTTGAAGGCATTGCACCACCTCGACGTGCCCTGGCTGCCGTCGCAGATCGAGCAGCGCGAGGGCCGCATCGTGCGCCAGGGCAACCAACACGACGAGGTCGACGTCTTCGCCTACGCGACTGAAGGCAGCCTCGACGCGCAGATGTGGCAGAACAACGAGCGCAAGGCCCGCTTCATTGCGGCCGCGCTTTCGGGCGACACGTCGATCCGCCGTCTCGAGGACATGGGCGAGAGCCAGGCCAACCAGTTTGCGATGGCCAAGGCCATCGCGTCGGGCGATCCGCGACTTATGCTGAAGGCGGGCCTGGAAGCCGACATCGCCCGGCTCGAACGGCTGCGCGCTGCCCACATCGACGACCAGCACGCCGTGCGGCGGCAGATCCGCGACGCCGAACGCGACATCGAATTTTCGACCCGCCGCATCGCAGAGATCGGGCAGGACATCGAGCGCCGCATCTCGACGTCGGGCGACGCGTTCACCATGGCGGTCACCGGCGACCGCTACGCCGAGCGCAAGCTCGCGGGCCGGGCGCTGCTGAAGGAGATCCTGACGCTGGTGCAGCTCCAGCAGGCAGGCGAAGCGGTCATCGCATCGGTCGGCGGCTTCGAGGTCGAGTACAGCGGCGAGCGTCTTGGGAAAGACGGCTACCGCTACACCACGACGCTGCTTCGAACCGGCGCGGACTACGAGATCGAGCTGCCGGTGACGGTGACGCCGCTCGGCGCCGTCGCCCGCCTGGAGCACGCGCTCGACGACTTCGAAGGCGAGCGGGAGCGCTTCAGCCAGCGGCTGGCGGACGCTCACAGGCGACTCGCCTCCTACCAGTCGCGCGACGGCGGCGACTTCGCCTTCGCAGGCGAGCTCGCCGAGAAGCGCGGTCAGCTTGCCGGGGTGGAGAACGCCTTGGCGGAAGACAGAGACGGCCCAGGCAGCATGGCCGCGGCCGCCTGAGAAAAAGGAAATGGAAAACCGGAGAAGGCTCGCTCGCAGATCGGGCGGGCCGCCGCCGCTTGCGCTCAACCGCCGCCTGCGCGATCCCGGCCGCGGCGTCCTTCGCAGGGCTGAAAGCCCCGCTTGGCCGACCGGGCAGGGATGCTCGGCCGCAGTTGCAGCGGCCCGACCGCTCCGCGGGCCGGGGGGTGTCTTCGGGAAGAAGACGAGAAAGGGCTGGCGATGCCGGTCCACAACCCCAAAAGGAGTGTTCCCATGCAACTCATCAAGGTCGATCCGCGCGCGCTCGTGGAGAGCCCCGACCATTCGCGCCAGACCAAGTCATCGCCGCAGGCCGACGCGCTCTTGCTCGCCTCGATCAAGGCCGTCGGCATCGTGCAGCCGCCCGTCGTGTCGCAGCAAGCGGATGGCGGCAACGGCTTCCTCATCAACGCGGGCCGGCGCCGCGTGCGCCTCGCCATCGCCGCAGGTCTCGAGGAGATCGACGTGCTCGTCGACGACCCGGCGAACGACAACGGCGCCATGCGCTCGATAGTCGAGAACATCGCCCGGGAGGCGTTGAACCCCGTCGACCAGTGGCGTGCGATCGAGCGCCTGGTCGCGCTCGGCTGGACCGAGGAAGCGATCGGCGTCGCGCTCGCGCTGCCGGTGCGCCAGATCAGGAAGCTGCGCCTGCTCGCGAACGTGCTGCCGGCGATGCTCGACCACATGGCCAAGGGCGACATGCCCGACGAGCGCCAGCTGCGCACCATCGCGTCCGCGTCGCTCGACGAGCAGAAGGAGGTCTGGAAGAAGCACAAGCCGTCGAAGGCCGACCCCCAGGTCTCGTGGTGGAGCGTCGCGCAGGCGCTGCAGAAGACGCGCATGTTCGCGCGCCACGCAAGCTTCGGCGACGACCTCGCGCAAGCCTACGGCATTGCGTGGGTCGAGGACCTGTTCGCCCCGGCGGACGAGGACAGCCGCTACACCACCGACGTCGAGGCCTTCCTCGGCGCGCAGCAGGAGTGGATGACGGCGAACCTGCCGAAGAAGGGCGTCATCGCAGAGGCCACGAATTGGGGCGAGGTGAAGCTGCCGCCGAAGGCGGAGCGCGTCTACGGCAAGCCGACGAAGTCGGACTGCACGGCGATGTACCTCGACCGCGACGGCCGCGTGCAGACCGTTCACTACCGCATGCCGGCGGTGAAGAAGCCGAAGGGCAAGGGCGCGACCGGTCCGGACAACGCGGCGGACGACGTCGGCGAGGTGTCGAAGCCGCGTCCCGACGTGACGCGCAAGGGCGTCGAGATGATCGGCGACCTCCGCACCGACGCGCTGCGGGAAGCGCTCGGTCGCGCGCCGATCGAGGACGACACGCTGATGGCGCTGCTGGTCCTCGCCTTCGCCGGGCAGAACGTCTCGGTGACGACGGGAAGCGGCGGGACGTACTACGGGCACAGCCGCCTGGCGAAGAACGCTGTGGTGCTGTTCGACGCCGACGGCAAGCTCGCCTTCGACATGGACACGCTGCGCGTCGCGGCGCGCACCATGCTCGTCGACGTGCTTTCATGCCGGGAGAACGCCACCAACAGCGGCGTCGTCGCCCGCGTGGCCGGCGAGGTCGTCGGCGCAGACGCCTTCCTGCCGAACATGGGCACCGAGAACTTCCTGGCGTGCCTCTCGCGCCCGGCGCTCGAAAGCTCGTGCAAGGACACGCCGGTCCTGCCGCGCCAGCGCGTGAAGGACACCCGCGCCGCGCTGGTCGAGCACTTCAAGGAGGGACACTTCGTCCATCCCTCCGCGCTCTTCGCGCCCGACCCGGCAAAGCTCTCCGACTTCCTGTCGTCAACCGGGGTCTCGGCGGACGACGACGAGACGGAAGAGGACGCCGACAGCACCGGCGACGGCACCTCCGACGAAGAGGCCGGAGCCTTCCAGGAAGCTGCCGAGTAGCAGCGCATCTCCACTTCCGAAGGATCCGCCGCCGCCGGCCACGCTGGCGGCGGCTCTGTTTCCACCCTAGCGCAAGAGGAGGACACCATGTCCGCGCACACCATCTTCGACAATGCACCGATCGGGTCCGTCATCGCATGGTCCGACGGAACGCCGCAGCCGCCGGCGCGCTTCAACAAGAAACTGGCCGCCTGGCGAACCAGCAACAGTCGCGGCCGACTGATCCGCAAGCAGGGAGCGCGCGGTGTCGGCAACATCTCGCTGTCCGCGTGCTTCACGCTGCACGAGGCCGACTACGGCGCCGGCGGCGTCATCGCGATCCGCGTGCACCGGACATTCTCGCTCGACTCGCGACTGGCCTTCACCGTCGTCGAACGCCCGGTGATCGGATCAGTCCGCGTGTTCGACCGTGCCGGCGACGACGCCGAGCTCGTCTACCTCGGAGCCAACGAGGACGACGCGCGCGAGTGGCTGACACGCCACGGATATCCGCGCGCCGTGCTCCAAGAGGTGACGGCCGACGAGGTCGGCGCCGATATCGTCGAGGGGAGGACCGCGGCATGAACGCTTCCCCTCCTGTTCACCCTCAAACCGAGACCCCAGGATTCCCGGGGGTTTCTTTCGGCACGAGTGCCGACGGCATGCGCGTCGCGCGGGTCGGCGACACCGCCTTCGCCATGGCGAAGGCGCGCGACGACCGGCACTACCTCGTCACAGCGTGGCGCCTCGGGCGTCCGATGGGCGAGTGGACGCGTGACGATTTCTACGGTCACTCCGGCGAGCTCGCCGACGAGGCGGCGTTTAGCGCCCGCGTGCTCGAAAATGCTGAGCACCAACGCGAGAAGCGCGCGCTCGGTCGCAAGGAAATTTGCTCGCGCGCCAGCACGCCGTGGGGCGCCTCGCAAGGCGGCACGCTCTATGCCGAGGACGTCGTCTTCCACTCGACAGCCGGCCATGGCGGCTTTCACATCTCGGCCGCCCGCAATCGGAAGGTCCATCCTTTGCTGCGCGCCGAGGGCGGCTGGTACGAAGAGGATGAGGGCTGGGCAGCGGTCGCGATCACCTTCCCGCATCACTTCACCGCCTTCGAGCGTCGCTGCGCCGAGCGCACCGTGAAGGACTCGTGGCCGGATGCCTGGGAGGCGATCTTCGGCACGATCCTGCAACCCGGCGAGTCCCGTGAGAAGGACCGGCGTGCGTTCGAGCGCGAGCACGCCGACCACTGGCTCGTCGCCTCGGCCATCACCTCGAAGCGCGTGCCCGGCTTCGTCGAGGTCGTCGCCACGCTCGGCGGCAAGCGGGGAGCGGGGACCGAGGAGCGCCGGTTCCTCGTCCCGTCGGGGGAGTACAGCATCGGTCGCTTCGGTTTCGTCATCGACGAGGCACGCCACCAGGTCTACGGCGGCCCCTCCGACTTCGTCGGATGGAGGTGACCCATGCCCTGGCGCCTCATTGCCAAAGCCTTCGGCTGGCGAACCGCAACCGACGAAGACGGCGAGACGCCACTCCTCTTCGTCTGGCACCCGCGTCTCAGGCGGCACTTCACCGGCTCCGACGCCTGGAGGCGTGCCGTGCGCGTCTCCGTCCGCGCGCCGGAGCCCTACCCCGCCGATGCGGACAGAAAGGAGGTGCGGTCGTGAAAGCCTACCTCGTCGCCGTGAATCTCCTGGTACATGCCCACCACAATCCCGAGAGCGCCATCGCCGACGCGCTCGACGGCATCCTGACGCCCGACATGCGCAAGCACGCCGGAGCGAACTCGGCGTTGATCGACTGGGCGGTCGCCGGAGACGACCTCTCTTCATCCATCGCGGGCGTCTCCCTCCCCGACGACTACACGGCGGACGAATCCGCTTTCCCCCTGTGGCCGGTGGGGACGTTGCGATGACCCGACCACAAGACTGTCGCCTCACGCTTGCGCGCATGGAGGTCGCGCAGGCCGAGACGCAACGCCATCTCGGCGTCATCGAGCGCCAGATTGCGGCACGCGCAGAGCGGCTGACGATCACCGATCGGGCGAAGCGCCGGCAGCACAGCCGGAGCGCGTCGAGCTGGACGAGCGCTGACGAGCGTCTGTTTCAGCAGCATCTCGCAGAGCTGGCCCTCGCCCGTCGCGGCGAGATCGACGCCCTCATAGGCAAGCTCGACCGGCAGGAGACGGCGATTACGGAGTTCCGGAGCGGCAATCGCATTTCCGCTGCGGGGAAGTGAGAGACCAACGCTTCACCATCGCGAAGGCGAGCGAAGATCCTGACGCGTAATGGTGGCGTTGAGATGTCTGACGGTCTGGCGTGACCTCCCCGGTTTCGGCGGCGGGTGGCCTTTTGCCGTCACCCCCTCGGTTTGTGCTGCGGTCTGAACCGTCCGCGGTCCGCTTCAAGGGCAAGTCGCAGAGCGATCGCCGGCCGCCGTCTCGCGATGGGGGGCCGCGTCCGTCGCAGGCCTGTAGGCCCGCTTGTCCGCAACCCGCCCATGCTCGCGCTGGAAGCCGCCGCCCCCTGAAGCGGCCAGCTAGTGCCGGTTCTGGTCGACCGCACCCGAGGGAGCGACGGCAAAGGCCCGATCGCATCCCGGGTGAAACCGAGAAAGGATCACACCATGACCAAGACCGCCCGCTCCCCTCGCTCCACGGCCCGCGTCATCCCGCTTCGCCGCGGCACCACCCTCGAAATGGTTCGCCTCGCCTGCCCCGACTCGGCGCAGACGCTGCGCATCTCCGAGAGCTTCGGACTCGCAGTCCTCGACAGCGACGGCATTCGCGACCTGCACGAGCGGCTCGTCATCGAGACCGCCGACGCCCTCAAGGACGGGCTCAGCAACCGTGCGATGGAGATCCACCTCCAGCGCATCGTCGGCTCCTACGTCGGCTCCGCGCACGGCGCCGGCCAATTCTACTCCCGCGCCGTGACCGAGGCGCGCGAGGCCACTGCCAAACTCGCGAACGACGCCCGCGACGAGGACCTCGACGGTCCCGTCGGCTTCGACAGCCAGGCGCAGCGCAAGCGCGAGTTCGCGGCCGACATGGGACTGCAGGCGCACGCACTTCGCATGGCGGCAGAGGGCGCGGTGGCCGCCTACGAGCAGGTCATCGGCGAAACGTGGAAGCCCTTCGAACGGCAGGTCGAGCACGCCGGCGAGACCGTCTCGAAGAAGGCGGCCGCGGCCCAGATGTCGGCTTTCGAATAGCACTCCCGGCGGGGCTTCGGCCCCGCCTTTCACGTCGCTCTCTCCCAAGGCCGGTCGCGAGACCGGCCCTTTTTCGTGTCACCGACAAAACCGAGACAAGACCAATGAGAATAGCAACACGGCGCTCCGCGCCCGCGGCCCCTCCCGGTTCGGGGTCGATGCGGCGGATTCGACGCACGCGCAACGGCTGCGCCGTCCTCCGCTCCGCTGCGGCCCGATGGGTGCGCGCGCGCGAGATGCCGCCGCCGCGGACCCCGTGAGGGGCCGCGACAGGCGCGGCCTCCGAAACGGAGGTCAATGAAATGAGCAGGAATGAAGGAAAACCCCGTGCCGACGTCTACGCACACATCACCGATCGCATTGTCGCCGACCTGGAGCGTGGGGTGCGGCCGTGGGTCAGGCCTTGGAGCGCGGCAAACGCTGTCCGTCGCATTACCCGGCCGCTCCGCCACAACGGGATGCCCTATCAAGGCATCAACGTCGTGCTGCTCTGGTCGGAAGCCGTCGCGCGCGGCTTCGCGTCGTCGACGTGGATGACGTTCAAGCAGTCGCTCGAGCTCGGCGGCCACATCCGCAAGGGCGAGAGCGGAACGATGGTGGTCTACGCCAACAAGGTCACCAAGACCGAGACGGACGACAACGGCGACGACGTCGAACGCACCGTGCCGTTCCTGCGCGCCTACACGGTGTTCTGCGTCGACCAGATCGACGGACTCCCCGAGCAGTACTACAAGTCCGCGACTCCTGCGCCGGCCACGCCGCCGGCGCAGCGCATCGCGCACGCGGACGCCTTCTTCGCCAACACCGGCGCGACGATCCGGCATGGCGGCGACAAGGCGTACTTCGCGCCGTCGCTCGACGTCATCCAGATGCCGCCGTTCGAGAGCTTTCGCGACGCGGAGAGCTACACGGCGACCCTTGCGCACGAGTGTGTGCACTGGACAGCGCCGGCGCACCGCGTCAACCGCGATCTCAGCCGCTACTCCAAAGATCGCAGCGAGCGCGCCCGCGAGGAGTTGATCGCCGAGCTCGGTGCCTGCTTCCTCAGCGCGGATCTCGGGATCGTGCCTGAGCTCGAACCTCGTGCAGATCATGCGAGCTACCTCGCATCGTGGTTGGAGGTGCTTTCCAACGACAAGCGCTTCATCTTTTCGGCGGCCGCGCACGCGCAGCGCGCGGTCACATACTTGCACGGCCTTCAGCCGAACGCGGCCGACGTAAACCAGGCGGCGTGATCGAGATCGGCCACAGCGGCGAACCCTTTGCGTCACACCGCTCGCCTTCACGAACTCACCAAGGCCCCGCCTCACGGCGGGGTCTTCGCATGTGAACCACTGCGGGTGCTCGGCGTCCGGGAATGGCGAGGCTTTCTCGCTACCTTGCCCTGTCACGTGGCAGGTCGTACCGCGACAGGTCGCCACTTGCAGCCTGAGGCGATCGGGTCCGGCTGGCCCGACGTCTTCCGGAAGCGGCGAAAGCTTGGCGAGCCGCGAAATGCGTTCGTTGGACTTTGCCCGTGCATCGGCCGCTTGGGTGTCCTTCCGGTAGCGTGCTCGGTTCGTCTTCGGGATGCCGGCCGTCGCCGTGATGAAGGTGCCGTCGCCAGTCATATCCTCTCGGTGGCTAGCCGCGCCCAGTGCGTCCTCGATTTGGCATGTCTAACCGAAGGCCGTCGTCGCTGCGCTCCGCCTCGATTCCAAGACCGCAACGGCCGTTCTCGGCTTTCTTCCCCTGGCCGCTGCGCGCCCATTCCTCGCGGGACAAGAAAGCCTCGCCCTGGCCGCCCTCTACTGTGTGGCGGCCCTTCGGGTGCGGTCCAATCGCCTCCGGTCAACGACTGCCATCGAGGCCGCGGTGGTCGCGGCCCGAGAACCGAAAGAGGATACGAACATGGCTACCATCGGCAACTTCACCGTCAACGGCAACGGCTTCGTCGGCTCCGTCAAGACTCTCGCTCTCGGCACCGTGAAGGCCAAGATCGTCCCTGCCGACCGCACGTCAGACAAAGCCCCGGACTACCGCATCTTCGCCGGCACCATCGAGTTCGGCGCCGCCTGGAAGAAGAAGTCGCAGGAGCAGAACCGCGACTACCTCTCGGTCAAGCTGGACGACCCGAGCTTTCCGGCTCCGATCTACGCCACGCTGGTCGAAGTCGAAGGCGAGGAAGGCCACTCGCTCATCTGGTCGCGACCGAACCGCGACTGAGGTTCGGCGACGAAGGCCCCGCCCGCGCGGCGGGGCCTTCGAGCGTGTGCAGAAAGGAGAACGCAAATGTGCAAAGCGTTGAATGCGCGAAAGGTCAGCAAACACTCGGTCGGATCGCAGGTCTACATCGGGCGGCCCCGCAAGCGGGGCAATCCGTTCGTGATCGGACGGCTCCCGCGCGGACGTCATCGCGAAGTACCGCGCCTGGATCGCGGCGCAGCCCGATCTGATGGGCGCGCTCGAGGAACTGCGCGGCCGCGACCTCGTCTGCTAGTGCGCGCCGCTCACCTGTCACGGCCACGTGCTGGTCGACCTCGCAAACCAGCGGTGATCACTCGCCTGCCTGATCCAACCTCTCAAGGCGGTCAGGCATGTCGAGCAGCTTCATCGCCGCGGCGGCGATCGCTTCGCCGATTGTCGGATAGGTTTCGTGGGAGCTCATCGAGACGCCGTCCGGAAAGGTCACGGTCGCCTGATAGCCGTTGCCTTTGGGCGTGGCCGAAAGCTGGATGACGGGCATTTCACAAACCTTTCCTGGCCGATCCTGTCGCTCGCTGCATACCGGCGCCGGCAGCGCTGGCTGGATCAATGGGTGGTCGCGGCCGAACGACGCCGGCTGGGGTCATTTCCCGCTCGTCGAGCGCGATAGACGCGTCCTGGATTCACCAGTCGAGGCCGCCGCCATTAGTTCGTTCCATGTGTCTGGCGGGTTTCCGCGGTCCAGCATCTTCCTAAATACGGCGTAGGCGTCGCTCGCGCTCTCGTAGGCCCGCAGCGTCGAGTCGTCGTTCACCCAGGCGAGCACAATGACCTTCGCGTCCGCCGATTGCTGATAGCGGAAGAACAGGCGGAACTGCTGCAGGAATTTCGCGCGGAACCAGTGCTTGTACTCGTCGCCAAGAGTGCCGCCCTGCCGATACACATCACGCGTCGGGTCACTCGGGATGTCCTGAAAGGCCACCTTCAAGACGGCCGCAAGGAGCTTGGCGGCACGCTTCTTCTTGTATCCCTTTGGGTCCTTCTTACGCGCCCTCTCGACCGCGAGGATCATAGTCTCGAGCTGATCGAGAAACAGGGGATGGGCATAGACCGCCCAACCGTTGACTTCGACGATTTCGTCGCTCACGCATCGTCTTCCGCGAGCGTCGCGTTGAGATCCACCTTGACGCCCTTGACCAGGCCCTTGCCGCGCGTGACCAGCGACCGCGGCACCGGGCGGATCCGCGCTGGCTCGCTCGCCATGTCGCGCGCCAGGAACGCGAGGAACGTGCCGATCACCGGATCGCCGTCGTCGGCACTGGACTGCTTCTTCGCGATCATGACGGTGCCGTCAGCGAGCCCTCGAAACACGACTTGGTCGCGCTTCCCCAGGGCGAGCATCTTGCGGATGGCGGCGGGCACGGTGGTCTGGCCGCGGTCTGTGATGGTCGCGGGGATCTCGAGGATTTCGGCGGTCTTGGCCATAGCCGGCTCCTTGCGTCGTCACGCCATCCCATGTAATGCATTTGCATTGTAAGTCAAGACCAGCCGAGTCGTCCACAGCGGACACGGGGGCTTGGACAGCCGGGACCACCGGTTTCCTGAACGCCTTGTCGGCCAGCGATCTTTGGGGGAAATGGCATGGCGCTGGTTCGGGTGCTTGAGATCGAAAACTTCCGGGCCGTCAAAGGCCTTCGCTGGCTGCCGGGAGCGGGGATAAATTGCCTGATCGGGCCGGGCGATAGCGGCAAGTCAACCATCCTTGATGCCATCGACCTTTGTCTCGGCGCTCGGCGGTCGCTCTCCTTCACTGACGCCGACTTTCACGCTCTGGATTTCGGTCATCCCATCCGCATTGCACTGACTCTCGGCGCCTTGGACGATCCCTTGAAGAACATCGACGCCTACGGCGACTTCCTCGTGGGCTTCGATATGACTACCGGGTTGGTAGAACCGGAGCCGGGCGCCGGCCTCGAAACCGCGCTGACTCTGCAGCTCACTGTCCCGGACGACCTCGAGCCGGAATGGACGCTCGTCTCGCCGCGAGCGCAGGCTGCAGGTCGGGTCCGCAACCTCAACTGGGCTGATCGCACACGCATCGCTCCCGCAAGGCTGGGCGTCACCGGCGACACGCATCTGACTTGGCGACGCGGATCCGTGCTGACGAAACTCACCGACGGCAAGACCGACGCGTCGAAGGAGCTGACCCGGGCGGCGCGTGAGATGCGCGACACCTTCGATCAGAAAGAACTTAAGGAGCTCGAGGAGCCGCTGAAGATCGTTAAGGCGGCCGCCGGGGATATGGGGGTGCCCGTTGGCGCCGCCGTACAGGCGTTGATCGATGCCGGCTCCGTCACCTTCACCGGGGGCACCATCTCTCTCCATGACGAGGAGGGCGTGCCGCTACGGGCGCTCGGCCTTGGTTCGTCGCGCCTGCTGATCGCCGCCTTGCAGCGCAGGGCAGCAGAGAATGTCACCACATTTCTGATCGACGAGCTCGAATATGGCCTCGAGCCGCACCGCATCATACGACTTCTCGGAGCACTGGGCGCGAAGGAAGAGAACCCGCCGCTGCAGGTCTTTGCGACGAGCCACTCGCCGGTCGCCGTCACCGAGCTGAGCGCACACCAGCTTCACATCGTCCGCGCGAAGAGCGGACAGCATACTGTCACCCGCGCGAGCGATGCTGGAAATGTACAAGGTACGATCCGCGCTCACGCCCACGCGCTGCTCGCGTCTTCGATTGTGGTGTGCGAGGGCGGAAGCGAAATCGGTCTGATGCGCGGTTTGGACCAGCACTTCACCGCGAACGGGGAGACGTCGCTGTCCGCCTGCGGTGCGGCCTTGGTCAATGGCAACGGCGACGAAACCTTCAGCCGCGCGCTCGCTTTGCAGTCCCTCGGTTACCGGATGGCTATTCTGCGAGACAGCGACAAGCCCGCTCCAACAGCGGCCGAGGCAGCTTTTATCAGGGGCGGCGGCAGGGTCTTCGCATGGGCCGCCGGGCGCGCGCTCGAGCAGGAGCTGTTCGCTGCACTGCCGGACGGTCCTGCGAACGAGTTGCTTGAGCTCGCTATCGAGACGAAGGACCGCGCGTTGATTGAGGCGCACATCAAGTCGATTTCCGGAGGAACCAAGGCGCTGGGCGAACTGGAGACGGAAGCAGTCATAGACGGCCTGTCTCCCGACAGCCGCGCTCTTTTGGGGAACGCCGCAGCGCGCTTTGGATGGCTAAAGACAATCAGCACGATGGAGACGGCAGGGCGGACCATCGTGGGCCCCGCCTACGCCGCTGCCGACGGCAGCCTCACCGGCGTCATGGACGGCGTTCTCGACTGGGTCGAAGATGGCAGCCGCTGAAATCGACTTGCGCTCGATAAGCCGCGGGCTGGTGGTCGCTCCGGCGGGCTGCGGCAAGACCCAACTCATCACCGACGCTCTCGCGCGACACGCTGGGTCAAAGCCGATCTTAGTGTTGACGCACACCAACGCGGGGGTCGCGGCGCTCCGTGGCCGTCTCGAGAGAGTCGGCGTGAGGCCAAGCGCTTATCGCGCCACCACACTCGACGGCTTCGCCATCAGGCTGATCTCAACGTTTCCGCAACGCGCGGCGCACGATCCTCGAATCATCAACGCAGTCCGGCCGAATTACGAAGCGATCCGCGACACGGCGGCGCGGCTCGTCGCTGCCGGCCACTTGAACGACATCCTCGCTGCGAGCTTCTCGCACCTGTTCGTCGACGAGTACCAAGACTGTTCGATCCGCCAGCACTCCCTCGTAACATGGCTGGCACAAAGCCTGCCTACTGCCATCGTCGGAGATCCCTTTCAGTCGATTTTTGGATTCGGCGGCGATCCGTTGGCTAACTGGCAGACAGACGTCGTGCCGTTTTTTCCGGTTGCGGGAGAACTCGCTACCCCTTGGCGATGGATCAACGCGGGCGCCGACGACCTGGGAAATTGGCTGCTAGCCATACGACCCGATCTGGCGACCGGCAAGCCGATCGACCTTCGGGCCGCGCCCAGCGGCGTCGAATGGGTTCAGCTCGATGGCCGACGAGACGATTCGCTGCGGCAAGCGGCGGCCGCTGTGCACGCGCCGGGTGAGACGAAGGTCTTGATCATTGGTGACAGCACCGACCCCCGCGGGCAGCGCCGCTTCGCCCGGCAAGTCGAGGGAGCGGTGACCGTGGAGGCCGTTGACCTGCGCGATCTGACTGATTTCGGCGGCGCGCTCGATCTCGCCAGCCCGGATGCGCTCTCCGTCGTGGCCGATTTCGCAGAGAATTTGATGAGTGCCTTTTCCGCAGACGACCTCGTTCGGTCGGTTGCGGCAGCGAACGCCGGAAGACTCGGCCGTGCACTTTCTGACATCGAGCAGGCGGCCGTTAGATTCGAAGCATCGCGATCGCTCGTGGGGGTCGCCGATCTCCTCGCCGCGATCAATCGTGCGGGCGGCGTTCGATGCTACCGCCCCGCGGTGCTGGCAGCAGCGCAACGGGCCCTGCAGCTTGCGGCCTCGGCCGGCGGGCCAACGTTTCGAGACGCGACTGTCACGATACGAGAACAGTCGAGGCTCATTGGCCGACCGCTTGCGCGGCGTTCCGTTGGAAGCACTCTGTTGCTCAAAGGTCTCGAAGCCGACATCTCGGTTGTCCTCAATGCCGGTACGCTCAACGCGCGCAATCTGTATGTCGCCATGACACGCGGCTCTCGGCGAGTTCTTGTATGCACTCCGGCACCGATACTAAATCCGTCTTGGTGATACTATGTCGGACCGATCCAGGTGACTTGGCCTGTGGTCATGTAAACGACGGCGCCTCGTTGCGCATTCGTGACACGGAGGTAATCGCGCAGCTGCGCCACGTGCACGCTGTGCGTCGCCGCGACCGGATTCACGTCCGACTTCCAGTCGACGACGAGCGTAATTCGTTTCCCCTCGATCACGGCCGCGTCCGCCCGCCCTGCGAGATAGTGCGGCGGATTTGCCTCCCAGAGCGGGATCTCAGGAACGAGTCGATCGACAAAGGGTGCGAGTTCGGGAAGAGCAAACGTACGCAGGGCCGTGTCTGCCATTTCCAGCGCATCGGGCCCTCCTTCTTCCCGCCCGTCGCGGACCATCGCCTCGAGTTGAGCGAGCAGCTCAGCTGCACGCGAGGAAACCGAGCCTCGATCCGGGTCGAGCTCGCCGGTGAGAAGTTCTTCCATGAGCTTGTGCAAGATCGACCCGCGCACTGCGCCTGCCCCATCTATCTCCGGTAGCGCGTGAAAGGCGTCGTCGACAACAAACGCGTCCAAGACCTCAGCGCTGCGATCCCGGTCACGTTCGCTTGGGCGGTCCCAGATGATCGGCGGTGAGGCGTTGGCCAGCGTCGCCGTTTCGCCTGCGAAGATGGTCTCGGTCTGGCCATTGGCGACGGGCTGCACGACGGCCGGGACAGGATCAGGTAGCGTGTCAGCTTGGATCTCGCGAAGCTCCTTTTGTCCGAGATCCATGACCCTCGACCAGGAACGGGAGTGCGCGCCCGGAAGCTCCGGAATTACTAGCAAATCGCGTGCGCGAGTTGTCGCGACATACCAAAGCCGTTCGCGCTGCCGTGCCTCACGAAACTCTTCCTCTTCGCGGGCGGCCGCAAGCGTCGGCGGCTCGATGCCTCCGATAATCCAGTGGATCGTGTTGTCGGACTGCCGGTAGACAAACTGATCCTGGGGCTTGAATTGGCTCGATGAGTTCACCGTGATGACGACGGGCCACTCGAGACCCTTTGCACTGTGCATCGTTACGATCTCTACCGAGTCCTCGGAGGCGTCGACCCGGCCTTCCGGATGCCGGCGCTTGCCTTGCCATCCGCGTTGCAGATCGAGCGCGAAGGCGCGAAGGCCAGCAACATTGTAGGGCCTGGCGAGTTCCACGATTGCGTCAAGGTTTGCGAGTGCACGCGCGTTCCTTTGGCCGTGGCGTGCAGCCATCACCACCCTCAAATTAAGCCGCTCGATGGCGAATGCGATAAGCTGCATCGGCGTGAGTTCGGCGGCCAGGCGATGAACTGCCTGAAGCTTATTGAGCAAGTCTCTTGCAAGGGGATGGGTCACCTCTTCGGGTGGCGTGCGAAGCTGGAAGCGGCGACGGCCATCCTGATCGGGGGATAGCGTGGCCGTAATATCAAGGAGATCTTCGTCACTCAGGCCGACGATCGGGCCCCGCATGAGCGCTCCGAAGGCCAGCGTGTCCAGTGGGTCCGCGACCGCGCGAATGAGGACGAGGACGTCCTGAAGCTCTTGCCGACGGAACAGCGCATGTCCGGCTTGAGAAGCGACTGCGATGCGCCGTCCTTCGAGGGCGCGCTCATAGCGCCAAAGATCTGTGTGTGTTGGTGCTAGCAATGCGATGTCACCAGCCCGCAAATATGTTTCCGTCCCGTCTGGCCGAGGGATCCTCAGCGCCCCGATCAAGCGCGCGCACAGGTCGGCGACGGCGGAGGCTTCGGCTTCGCGTTGCTCCTCGGCATTGGCGTCCCGCTGAACAGCGACTGTCAGCTTGGCCGCTGCAGCGAAAGGAAGTGGCGCCAGCTCAAGGGTGGGGGCAAGAGGCACGAACCCTGGTTGCCCGACCTTCCCCAGAACCTCCTCAAACACGCGGTTGACATGGGCGATGACCTCCGGGCGAGATCTGAAATTCGCGGTGACCGAAAGCACGCATCCGTTCTTGGCGTTTGCAATGACGGACTTGGCAAGCGCGTACGACTCCACGTCAGCGCCGCGAAAGCGATAGATCGCCTGCTTCGGATCACCAACGAGGAACAACGCTCCGGGACGCAAAATGGCATCGCTCCAAACCTGGGGATGCGACTCCGCGGCTATGCAGAATACGATCTCGGCCTGTACTGGGTCGGTGTCCTGAAATTCGTCGACCAGCAGATAGGCGTAGCGTTCGGCAAGCCAAGCTCGAATATCAGGTTTCTCGCAGATCAGCGCTCGTGCTTGCCGCAGCAAGTCGTCGAAGTCCAGCACGGCGGCCTCACGCTTGCGCTGATCGTAAGCATCAATCACGCCGCTTAGGCACGCGGCGAGTTCGTGTACCAACCCTTGCGCAATGCAGCCAATCAACGCGCGATAGGCCACCCGAACCCTTTCGAAGTGTTCAGCTGCTTCGTGGCCGCGACGCCGCCCTTCTGTTTCGCCCAGCGACTGCCTCCAGGCGCCCATCCTGTCATAGGGCAGCAAGTCGATGCCCTTCTTCCGCATCATGCTGTTGCGCGGAGGCTGGGTCAGGCGCCATAGTTCGGAAAACCCAGCGAGCGCGTAATCGCCATCGAAGAATGCAGCGAGCCCCTCGAGGTCGCTGATGAGGTCGGCGGTCCATGGCTCTCTAGGTCCCGCAGCATGCCAGCGAGAAAATTCTGCGACGGCATCCGCAAAAACGCGATCGGGCCGCGTTGAGAAGTCCGGTGCCGGCACAGTCGCGCTGCGATGCTTTCGCCGAAGGTCTGCCAGCTCGCGAATTCGCTCGACCACGCCCAATGGGTCGTCTTTTGCGAGAACAGCGATCGGTCCGTCATGCTCGCTACTGCGCAGCCGCTCCTTCAGCCATGTGTCAAGCACTTCACTGAAGAGGGCGTTGGCAATGGCTTCATCAACCACACGAGAACCCGGATCGAGGGTGGCGTCGATCCCGTGTGTGCGGAGAATGCCCTGACAAAATCCGTGAATCGTTGTCGCCGTGATCTCGCCGATGCGTGGCGCTGCCCTCCCGAGGTGTCCAAGGAGCACTTCGTCCAGAGGCAGAGGGAGAATTCCGACAAGCGCGGGCGGTAGCCTACCGTTGCAGAGTTCCTCGACGGTCCAGCGTATCCGCGCCTCAAGTTCGCTCGCCGCAGGCTCGGTGAAGGTGATCGCAGCGATCTTTGCTGGATCGAATCCCGCCGCGATCATCATTGCAATGCGCGCGGCCATCAGCGACGTCTTGCCGGTGCCGGCCGCGGCCTCGACGAGCATATTTGACTCAAAATCCGTGAGTGCCAGGCGGCGGTTCTCGAAATCGGGCACGCTCACGGACTGCCCCACAGCTTATCGAGCGCAGCGTTCGCCTGTGCGAATGAACGGCGCTTCACGCGACGATACGAGTCCAGGTCCGCTGGCAGGGCAATCGAGAGCGGGTCGAAAAACACCGGCACCGGGCCGGGCGCAATCTTTCCACTGCGTTGCAGGTCAGCGCCCACCGCGGTGAACGCGATCGCCTGCTCGATCGCGTTCTCTAGCTCGTCGCCCGTCAGGCTCAGCGTGCGCGCGGGTTCGTGCTTGAGATATGTCAATTGCGAGCTCACACTCCGAAGCTCTGGAAGCAGCGACCGGACCGCGAGCGCGTAGAAGACGCGCTGAAGTTCGGCGCCGCGGTCGAACACGACCGGCTTTTTCCGCTCAGGCGCCGTTCCGACCTTGTAGTCAGTGATGACCGCCGCGCCGCGAGCCGCGTCTTCATCCAGCCGATCGATCCGTCCCCGGAAGGAAACGCCGGTGCGCCCGATTGGGACCGGCGCCAGCGTGCTCCATGGATGCGGAGCACTAGTTGGTTCGCCGAAAGAAAGCTCCGGCCAGGTCACCCCGAGCCGTTCGCCGAGAGCATCTTTAAGGCCGCGCAGGGCGCGCTCGTGCGCCATCGTCATTGTGTGGTCCCAGAGCAGTCCAGGCGGAACAGCTCGGGTGATCGGCCAGAGTTCCGCCAGGCGCGCGCCTTCTTTGTCCAGGGCGATCTCGAGCTGGTCGGCGTTGCGAGAAGTGCCCTCTCTCAACACTCCTGCGATTAGGGCGTGAACAAGCTCGCCGAACGAGCGATGGTCGAGCGCGAGCGGCTGGGGATCCAAGTTGGGTTCTCGCCAGTGAAGTGCGTACTCCCATACGAAACCGAGAGGATTGCACAGGAGCCCGTGGAGAGACGTCGTGGATTGAACCTGTGCGAGCGCGTCAACGATGAGCGGGTGATCAGGGCGAACTTGGCCGTCGTGGGCGCCGTGTTCCTCGCTGTCCCACCAGGCTCGCCAGCAGGCGCGACTCGAACGCACCTGCGGATTTTTGCCAGCGTCTATCGGGCGGGCATACAGACGATCGCTTTCGCTAAAGGCGTGAACCGGAATTGCACTGCGCCCGAGAGCGCGCTCTCGACCCTTGGGCCACAACGTACTCGCAGCCTGCAGAGATCCGCTCGCACTCCTGTAAGCGCGCGACAGCGAATAATTCTGCGCCTGATCAACAATGATGTCATGCATCACCCGATCGTTTTCGGCAGCGACCGCGGACGGGAGTACGAGACGCCCGAGTAAGTGTTGCGACAGAATTGGAGTTTCGCTCGATCGTCTTGGCCACACGTTCGCATCGAGGCCAATGAGACGACAATGCGCGCGGGGGGCAGCCGCTAAGTGCGCAGCAGGTCCCCACACGATCGAATTCCCTGGTTCGCCCCCATCGGCGACGCGCAGCGCCTGCAATGAGAGTTCGATGGCTTGCGAGGGCGCCATGCGGAGCGCATCGCGCCAGAGAGTCCACGCTGGCCCCTTTAGCAAACGGCGTCCGACAGTGTCCGCCCCCGTAATCCCGCAGGCTAACTCGTCCAAAATTGGCAATAGGACGCGTTCCGCCTGGCTGCCGCTGGCCCGCTCCGCCCGCGCCTGCTCGAGAGCGTGCCGCCAAAGCGTCGGGCTTGTCAGCGCCGCACTCCGCCTCAAGCCTTTGGCCCAGTCGGCAGGCAAGCTCTCGACTGTCGGGTTGCGCGGAAGGCGTGCAAATAGGAGCCTTACCCGCTCTTGCGACAGACCACGCAGTAAAATGTCGGCGAGTGCCGCGCAAGTCTGTCCCTCACGAGTCGCAAGGGCAGGTTTGCCGTGTGTGAAGTGGACGGGAAGCTCCGCCTCGCGCGAGAGAACTAGGAAAGCGTCGTCCCATGCCGCAGGCGAGGCCGCCGCGATGCCGATCTCATCGGGGGAGGCTTTTCCCCCTGTCACAAGGGCGCGCGCCCAGCGCAGGGCCTCTCTAACTTCGCTTCGTGGATCAGCACAGAGGTCCGCACCGAGGAACAATGCGTCATGTGAGGGACGGACTTCGATTTCTCCGGCGAACCAGGCGCGCCTGATGTGCTGCGATCCGATCCACCGTACCGGCACAACTCCGCTGAGCTCCTGCATCATCGGGCGCCAGACAGGCCTAATGTCCGGAACATCATGAATAGTGATGGCGCCGACCAATTTAGGGGCGAAGCGGAGTCGTTGGAGCGCGGCTTTGGCTAGATCGGGAGGTGCAAGCGTTCCCGGCGGGAGCGCGTCCCGCACACGGCGCTCCAGTAACGTGAAATCTCGCAGACGGGCGTTGTCCGGTAGAGAAGCCGGCACTCCCATATCCCACCAATCGCGGAGCGCCGACAGCACGGCGATCGGCATCCCCGGCAGCTGAGAAACTTTGTCGATGTCCTCGTATTCCCCCGCAGCCAACGCATGCCTTATGGCCGGGTAGAGGATTTCCTGCGTCGCCGGCGCGATAAATCCCCCAGCAAGCCTCGCGGCGAGAAGAGGAAGCGTCAGGATCTGGCGGCCGATGGCGCCCGCGCGAGCGGCATCGAGCCGCCGCATTCGCAGCGCCAACGGGCCGTCAACAACCTCTGTTTCTATCCGCATCTCGCCTCTAATGCCTAGCGCTCTGCCCTATCGGTGTTCCGGGCTCGGAGCCGCCTTCGTCTGCGCCCTCGCCCTTCGCCGCGGGCGCGCTTGGGACTGATTTGCCGCACGCGTCGCCACAAGCTCGCGCTCGGCCCGCCGCAAGTTGTCGAGCCCCAAGAAATGTCCGATCACCCATCGGTCGATATATTCGCGTAAGTCCCATGATGCTCGGTCTTCAACGAGCGCAAGCACCAGGGCCCAGTCGTTATTCCGAAAACGGGTCAACTGCTCCAGCAGTATGCCCGTTGCCCGCATGGTTCGAAGCTCAGCGGCAATGCCGTTTCGCCATATCTGATGCAGGAACGCGAGAGAGACCGAGAGATGCGACATGAGGTCGGCATTGCGAGTGCCGATGAATGCGCTGGCAGCCCGGTAGTCGGCAAGCTCCACGCTCGTATCCGCGTGCAGTACGTTCAACAATGTTTCGGCGTCGAGCGAGAGGTGACTGTGCCGCCGCCAGGCCAGCTTAACCGTAATTTCGGCTTGGCGCTTCGCGTCGATCAGTGACGCCTTCCTCGCAAAGGCAAAGATCGGCTGGAGCCAGACTGTCTTGATTTCGCTGCTGACAGCCGCCGTCGCCGCTTGTCGATAGTACATATCCTCCGATACGAGGACGTACCCCTCCAGCGCGACATACGCCTCGTCAAGTACGTCCGTTCCGAACGTCTCGCTCAGCATCGAAGCAAGTTCAGACATTGTATCCGGGGCTGCGCCGGGAATGATCGCGCAATGTTCCTCGATCTTTGCGATCTGAGCAGAAATGAAGTTTCGTCGCGCCTCTATGTCCGCGCGGGTATGCTCTTGTCGAACATACTGTCCGTCGTGCCAGGCGATCGTCATCGACCGGTCCTCGCCGCCGAACTCGTTGTTGTCGCGGAGCGCGCGAAGCTCATCGATGCAGGACCGCGGAATCACCACCTTCCCGAAGACCGCGATCAGAACGTCGAATGCGTCTAGAGTCGCAATGGTCCAGGCTGTGTACGTATCCAAGACGACGCCGGCCGCACGGTGCAGCGCGATCACTTCCTGAGCGGCGTCGCGTTCCTGTGCCGTGCCAACGCAGGCAGCAATGTCGTGATCGAGCGATCGGACATAGTCGGCGAAACTAATTACGTCACCTCCAAGACGGCTCGCCACCATGCCCATCGGCAAGTGCTGCAGCAGATAGAGATCAGCGAGCTTTCTATTTCCCTCGGAGACCCTCTTGATCTCATCGAGCGCAGGCTGAACATCGCCCTCTTTCATTTTGAGAGTGTAGAAACCCTTTGCGTCGGGGAAACGCGTTTGAAAGGTTTCCATGACGTCGTGCAGCGCGTGCAGGTATTTGTGCTTTATCTCCGCCACACGCCAAACCGCGTCCGTGCCGAAGGCGGCCTTGACGGTGAACTCCTCCCCTACCTTTAGGCCCATGGCTGCAGCCGCAAGCTGGTGTTTGGGACTCACCACGCGATCTGCCGGCCGATCCGGTCCGTCGGCGATCACGAAGTCTGTCGACTCGCCATGGGTGCCTCCCAGCCTAACCCAGGCGTCCAGCCCGACCACCGTCGGTCGCGGCGTCTCACGACCGTTGAGATCAAACATCATCAGTCCGAAATAGCGCAGTGCGGCATCGGGATCGTTTTTGGCCGATTGCAACACGCCATACGCAAATTCCAGCGCCGGCTTATGAAGGCCCTCAGCGAACATCGCCTGGGCGAGATACATCTTCTGACCGGCTGTCCCTTTTACCGTAGAGAGATCGACCCCTTCCAAAATGGGCTTGATTTCGCCACGGCGATCCTGTCGCCGGAGCGTGGAGAAGAGCGTGAGGTAGTTCGTCAGGTCTGCACTGAGTGCTATCGCTTGTCGAAGGCACGTCTCCGCCTCCTTCAGCGCACCGCGGTTGTAGTGCAGAAGGCCCTCCGCATGGAGATAGAACTCGAGGCTCTTGATCGTGGCCGGAAGCCTCTCGAAGAAGCGGATCGCTCGCTGCCGGATCGGGCTGTCATTGACGAGAGCCCGAGCGAGCGATCGGAGTGCTTCGTTGTCGTGATCTTCCGCAACATGCCCGTCGAGCAGGTCCGCGACGATATCGGCATCGCCACGGCGCGCGGCGTGCATTGCAACCATCAGCCGTGCGGATATGTGGCTGTCCTTCGAAATCAGCTGCAGCGCCGAACGAAAAGCAGATTCCGCGACGGCCCCCAAGCCTTCCATCTGCGCAAAGTCTGCGGCGACGATGCTGGCGCGTGCATCATCGTGAGCCTCTTCGGCGATCGCCGTGATCTTCGCTTCGAGATCGTCCGGCCGCTGAACTTTCAGCTCTGCCAGTCGGCAGGCAGTCACAACAAGCCTACGCTCCACATTGGGAATGGAGTCGCTCTGGTCACGACCTATCCGTGCGACCTCGCTCCAGTGACCGCGCGCCGCGTGGTGGCGAAAACCGAGAATGGTCGCGTCAGGTCCTGCAGGCAGGCGACCAAACAGATCGCGCGCGAGCTCGTCATCGTTCCCCTCGACGGCTGCCAATGCGGCGCGCTTCGCGAGCTCCACGTCCTGTGGTGCCGCGGCGAGACCCTGCCGCGCGGCTTCAAGAGCAGCGCGAAGATCATCAAGGGCGATGTACGCCACAACGAGATTGCTGCAGACAGCGGCGTCTTCCGGCCGCACAACGCCTTCAGAGGAGCGAGCCCGGTCCCACTCGCCGCGTAAGATACCGATTGCTGCGGTGACCCGCGCTCGCTGCTCAAGCGTCAGCAGATGGCCGCGCTGCACCTTCTCGTCACGCAAAATCTCATCGAGGTCCGCGTCAGCCGCAAACAGCCGCGCATGACGATCATCCGGATGCGCGGCGAGCGCCTGCCGCGCGGCATCCCACCACGCCGGCATCAACCCCCGGTGGCGGAGTGCGTCGACCCGACCGACCGCGACCGCGGCTGTTCCCCTCAACTGGGGCGGAATAAGCTCAATCGGATCGCCAATGGAGAGATCGAAGCGCGCAGCTTGGACGAGGTAGCCGGCAACGCCCTCGTTGGTGGGGTCGGTATCCAATGCGCCTTGGCCGAAAGCCAGCACCTCCCGCCACCGGCCCTGCAGCAGAAGCGAAAACGCCTTGTTGGCGACCGCCTTCGGCTCCGTCGGCGCGTGGTCGTATGCATCGGAAAGAAGCTGCGCTGCTTTCTCGTCGTCGCCCAGGGCCAACATGCACGAGCCGATGTTAGCCTTGATTCGAAACTTGATGCGGCCGGACGCGGTGTGTTCCACGCGCGCGAGCAGGCGTTCCAGCAGTGGCAACGCCGTGCGTGGTTTGCCAGCGTTAGCAAGGTCGCGATATTCGCTGATCTCGGCGTCGAGTTGCGCTTCGAGCGCGCTCGTGCCGCTTGTCGAGTCGCCCGGCGCAAGGTGAATGCTTTCCAGTCTCGCAAATCGGGCGTCGAGACGGGACAAACCGGTCTCGAAGGTAGCCTTCGTCTCTTCCTGGACGACTACGACCTTTCCGACCTCCTCGAGAATGCGTTCGCTGAACGCGCCGTAGTCCGGATCGAACTGCTTGCGCGCCTCTGCGTTTTCGCTGATCCGCTCCTCGAGCGTGTTCCAGCCCCAGACGTAGATCAGGATGGCGCGGCCCTTGGCCTTCTGCTCAAGCGCGAGTTCGCGCACCAATTCCTGAAGCGCAACGTCATCAGGGGAGGTCGTGATAATGAAGTATTCCCGGAGATCCGGCCTGAATGTCAGCGCTTTACGGACCTCGTCGCGGACCTCGTCCGCGGTCAGCGCGTGGCCGTCGCTCTTCAACTTGCATTGAATTCCGACGTGATGGGCCGGATCGCCGTTTCGCACCCCGAACAGGTCAACGCCGTTCTGGCGCTGACCGCGACGACCGTTGCGCTGGACGTTCGGGTCACCAAGGAGGCCGCGCCAAAGCACGATGGAGGCGCGCTCGAACGCCTGTTCGTCAGCGGGTTTTGGGATTTGGGTGGCGGCGAGCAATGACATTTCGAATCACACTCTACCGCCGCAGACTTTGTCGCGTGTAGTTCTTCAAAGTATCCCCCACGCCCGATAACGCCCTCGGCCCGTCGCCTCGCGAAGCCCCAGCGCCGCGACCATGTTCTGGGCGGCCCGCGGCGTGACCATCAATTCCTCTGCGATCATCCCGGCCGACACGACCGGCCGTGTCAGCACGTAATCGAGCAGCGCGGGCAGCCGGGAGGTGGAACGGCGGCCATCGAGCTTGCGGGCCAAGAGGGTGCGGGCGGTCAGCCAGCGGTCGTGGTCCTTCAGTCCGGCCTCGGCCGCGGCGGCGATCGCCTCAAGCTGCACGGCGAGGCGGGAGGCCGCTTCGGGCGGCCGCCGCCGCTCGCGCGGGATGGCTTTGAGGCCGTCATGGAGGCACGGCAGGTGCGAGCGCGCCTTGCCGCGCGCCCGCAGGAGCGCAGCGGCGAGGAGCCGGCCGAGCCATGGCGTGTGCTGCAGCGGCTCGATCGCGGCCCAGGCGTCGGCCGCGATCGCCGCGGCCAGCGTCGGCGGGAGCGCCCGCGTCTGGTCGAGCGCGGCGCGCCACCGATCCATCCGTTCCTCCTCGTCCCAATCAAGGTCGTAGACCAGCGGGTCGCGCTCCGGCGCGTGCCGCGCCTGCGTCGCGGCCTCGCCCGCCAGGGTGCGGTCGGCCTGCGCGATCGCGGCGTCGACCGCCGCGAAGACGTCGGCCAGTCGGTCGTCGGTTGGGGCCGCGCGAAACGCCTCGTCTGTATCAGCGTCGCTGTCTTTGTCCTCCGGGCCGCGCGCCTCATCCTCGTCCTCATTCCGGTTGCCGCGTTCCGCCTCCCGGTCGCCCTGCCCTCCCCTGCCCCGCAGCCCGGCGAGGCCGGCCGCCGACAGCGCCCACTCCGGCTTGGCCTCGGCGATGCGCCGACGCGTACGCAGCACGGCGTGCGCGCGGGTCAGCTCGTGGGTCGGGGTGCGGATGTCCATCCCGGCATCGTGGAGAACGAGATCGTCGAGGTGGACGAGCTCGCCTTCGAGCCACAGAGTGGCGCAGGCCTCGGTGAAGTGGGTGCGCGCGGCCCAGCCGTCGCGGATCGGGCTTTTGGCAAGGCGCTCATCGAGCCGCGCCACCGAATCCTCGGCGGCCGCCAGCGGCCCGGCAATCTGGCTCCATGGAAGCGCATCGGGGATCTGGTAGGCTTGGCTCAACGCTTTGATAACCTTAATGGGATTCGTTGAAACGGAAGCTATCACGCCTTTCGCTTCCGTCATAGCGATGCCTTCCGGCGCACCCTTTTGACTATCGATAATCACTGCTTATCGATAGTGATGGACGCAAAGGCGCAAATCAGCGATTCTGGCCGCCCTCAGCCCGGCAAACCACGCCCGCCGGGCCTCAGATCGACGAGAGGACGCCGCCGCTGCCAGCCCCCTCCCCCCTTCCGGATGCTTTCGGCCGCCGGCGGCGGCCGTCACTCGGTGCGCGGCACCTGGCGCAGACGGCCGGCCCTGGCGTAATCTCGCAGCTTCTCGCGCGCGGCCGTGGCCAGCTTCGGCGGCAGCGGACCGTACCAGATGCTCGGCGGCGTCTGCCGGCCGGCAGCGCGCAGGTCTGGCCCCGGCCAGGCGAACACGTTGGCCTCGTTGCAGATGATCCAGGAGCGCTGCGGGTCGAGCCCGAGGCGCGCCTTGGTCACCGCCGGAATTTCGATCGCGGTCTGAGGGTCGGTCGGCGGGCTGTGGGTCACCGGCACTACGATCGCCACCACGCGGTCGCCGTCGCGGCGCGTCGCCGCGACCAGCGCGCAGGGGCGGTTCTTGATCCCCTCCTCCGCGCCACGCCGATGCTCGTCGGCCCACAGGTAGCTGTAGCTGAGGAGCCAGCCGACCTTCGGCTCAAGACTCACTTCGCCTCGAGCTCGGCGTTCAGATGCTCATATCCGGGCGCCATCTCGCTCGCCTCGAGGGCGGCGATGTCCTCATCGGTCAGGTCCTCCGCGCGCACCGCCCGGCGGTCGCGGGCGCGCAGGCGCTCGTATTCGTCATACGACAGCACGACATTGCGCGGCCGGCCGTGCTTGGTGATCAGCACCGGCTGGCTGAGCGAGCGGTCGAGCGCCTCGCCGACCCGGTCCTGGAATTCGCTGGCGCTGAGTGTGACTGCAGCCATGAGAAATCTCCGTTTCCGCCAAAATAGCGATTTTGGGGATAATTTTCAAGATGGCGCCGAATACTGTCACAAGCTGGTTGATCGGCGGACGGCTGTATCAACTGTCGTCGTAGAGCCAGATGGCTCAGAGGCATGGGGAAATTTTATGGCTAACAACTTCTCTATTTTGATGGCTAGCGAGTCATGAACACCTTGCCTCCTCGACTCCCCGACGCGGTCTCGATCGCTGCGGCTCTGGCCGGGCTTGACCCCGCTTCAGCAGACATGGATCTCGCCCCTGCCCTCGCCGCGGCCTTTCCGAGCTTCGAGTTCACCCTCGCCCAGGTCGACGATGATTATTGGCGCGACACCCGTTCCGTGATCCGACCGGACGGGACCCGCCTTGGCGAATTGCGGCCGTGGATGACGGCTGAGCTCGCCAAAGACAGAGGCGATGTCAAGGCGGTCTGGACGCGCCTGAAAGAGACGGACCTGCAGATCACCGAGTGGCGCGGAACCAGCGCCTTCGTCTTCGCGCCGACCGGCCCCGCGGTCGCCGATTTCATCCAGATTGCCCTCGGCCGCGAGATCGAGTGGCGCGCCGGCCCAATAGTCAATCCGGATTATCGGCCCTGGGGCGAGGAGGAGCTGCTCGATCCGGCGTGGCCCCGGCATGAACCCCTGCCCCATACGGACCGCCTAACTGGCCCGGTCTACCGCCTCCTTGATCGTGCCGGCGGCGGCTTTGTTCATGCCCGTAGTTTCCTTAATCGCTGTGCCCGCGTCGAGCGCGACAAGCGCGAAGCCAGGCGGCCGGAGATGGAGCGGCGGGTCTTGCGGGACGTCGGCCCGGACGGCACGCACGAGACTTCCTTCCTTGACTTAGTACCTGACTATTTCGGCTTCGTGCCGCGCGAGCTGCGGTTCTTCCAGGACTGGGAGACTTCAAGCGCCCGATCGCAGCGCGTCTTCGCGCACTGGGCGCTCGACGTCCGTGACTATAGCGACAAGGGCGAGCGCGACGTCGGCTTCATTCCGCGGCCTCTGAAGATGCCGCGCGACCGCTTGCAGATGACGCCGGACACCTCGGTTCATCAGCTGATGGACCGGATCGAGGCGATCGATCATGAGATTTCCCTGCCCTTCGGCTGGTTCTTCCTGATGGCCCACGGCCACTGGGTCGAGCCCGATGTCGGTCACGCGCTCGCCGAAGGCCTCAAGGCGCAGCGCATCAGGCTTCCCGATCCCGACGCGTGCGTGCTGCTGCGCTGGGCCGAGCGGCCCTACGGCTTTTGAGGCGGGACATGGACGACATCGTCAAAAGCCGACCTCTCGACGGCGAATCCCGCCGCGCGCTACAGCTCGACACGCTCGCCGCGATCCTCCCCATGGATCGGCGCGACCGCCTTGCGCAGCTTCTCACCGACGACGACGTCGCCACGCTCAAGCACCTCGCGCGCGAGGGCATGGGCGAGAATAGCCTGCGGGCGCTGGCGTCGGACCTGGCCTATCTCGAAGGCTGGGCGGCGGCTGCTACCGGCGAGCCTTTGCCGTGGCCGGCGACGGAAGCCTTGGTGTTGAAATTCGTCGCGCAGCATCTGTGGGATCCGGCGCAACGCGAAAAAGATCCCCGCCATGGCATGCCAGCCGATCTCGCCACGCGTCTCCGCGACGAAGGCCTGTTGCGGACCGACGGGCCGCACGCGCCCAACACCGTCAAACGGCGGCTGGCGAGCTGGAGCACGTTGCACCGCTGGAAAGGCATGGAGGGTCCGTTTGGCGCGCCGACAGTGCGTTCGGCGGTTCGCCTGGCGGTCCGTGCCTCGCCGCGGCCGCGCCGGCGCAAAAGCAAGCGCGCCGTGACGCGGGATATCCTCGATCGGCTGCTCGCGACGTGCGCGACCGATCGGCTCGCCGATACCCGTGACTTCGCGATCCTGCTTTTGGCGTTCGCCTCAGGCGGTCGCCGTAGGAGCGAGGTCGCGCGCCTTCGGGTCGAACAGCTGAGCGAAGAGCCAGGCGTGCCGCTTGATCCTCGTGATCCGAATTCGCCGGCGCTGCCGTGTATCTCGATTCAGCTCGGCCGCACCAAGACCGGCGACGCCGACGACGCGGGCAGGGTGTTCCTGGTCGGTCCGCCGGTCGATGCGCTTCGGGAATGGCTCAAGCGGACAAACATCCGGAAGGGGCCGATCTTCCGGGCGATCGACCGCTGGGAGGCCTTGGAAGAGCGAGCGCTCACAGCCCAATCGATCAATCTCATCGTCAAGCGTCGCTGCGCAATAGCCGAACTCGACCCGAGGGAGTTCGCCGCACATGGTTTGCGCGCTGGCTATCTCACCGAAGCGGCCCGACAGGGCGTCGCCCTCCAGGAGGCGATGCAGCAATCTCAGCACCGGTCGGTCCAGCAGGCGGCGAGTTACTACAACGAGGCAGAGCGAGCGCAGGGCAGGGCGGCTCGACTAGGCGTATAGTGCGGGCGCCGGAGCTAGGCGAACGCCAGCCCGGCACGGCTCCGGGCGCCGAGAGTTGACCGGTGTCAACCCCTCACGGAATTCGCCAGAGTTGACACCGGTCAACTCGTGTCCGATCCGACGGCATTTCGCTTCGTGGAGGAATGACGGTCCGCGACAACGCGTGCGACCCGAGGCCATGGTGAACCCCTTCGGATCGATTGGAACTGACCGCCAGCCGACGTCGCGCCTTCCAAATTGTTGACACCGGTCAACTCCCTCGACCGCGCGCATCTCCGCACCTCGAAAGCGTCGCAACGGCGATGCAATCGGTCGTTAAGATTCCGTTTACCCTTAATTTGTTGCGAAGATGGATAGAATCGGGCTTACTAACCACGGTTTCTAACCGTAAGAGCACCATGAATACGTAACTACGCGAGCACACCGTGGCTGAACCAAGCGATCAACTAACACAAATCCAGCACGAGTTGCACAAGCTCCCGATTCACGAACTTATCGCGGCGGACGCCCGGGAGCTATCGGAAAAGCTCCAGGCCCATCGGCTCAAACTCTTCCCTCCGAAGGCAAAAAAGCAATTGCGCGCCTTCTCCTCAGGGGAGGCCGCCAAGCTCATCGGCGTCAACGATGGCTATCTTCGGCAACTATCGCTTGAAGGAAAGGGCCCTGCGCCCGAGACCAGTCCTACGGGCCGACGCTCCTATACGTTCGACGACATTCAAGCCCTGCGGGCGTATCTCGACGATACGGGCAAAAGCACTCGCCGCTATCGACCCTGGCGCGTCACCGGCGACCACCTGCAGGTGGTCGCTGTCGTCAACTTCAAAGGCGGTAGCGGAAAGACGACAACGGCGGCACATCTCGCGCAGCATTTGACGCTACAGGGCTATCGTGTGCTGGCGATCGATCTCGATCCCCAGGCGTCTCTCTCCGCACTCCATGGCTATCAACCCGAGTTCGACATCGGCGACAACGGCACCCTCTACGGGGCGATCCGCTATGACGAAGAGCGGCGCGATCTCGCCAGCATCATCCGCCCGACCTATTTTTCCGGTCTCGATATCGTCCCCGGCAATATCGAACTGATGGAGTTCGAGCACGAGACGCCAAAGGCGTTGGCGTCGCGGGATTCCGATGACCCGCTCTTCTTTGCCCGCGTCGCTAGGGCGCTCGCCTCGGTGGAGGACAGATACGACGTTGTCGTCATCGACTGCCCGCCACAGCTCGGGTTCTTGACGCTCTCGGCGCTCTGCGCGGCCACCGCCTTATTGATTCCAGTTCATCCGCAGATGCTCGACGTCATGTCGATGTGCCAGTTCCTCATCATGACGTCGGATCTGATGGCCGTCGTGGCGAAGGCGGGGGGCAATACGAACTACGACTGGATGCGATATCTCGTGACCCGCTACGAACCGAGCGACGGTCCTCAGACGCAGATGGTGAGCTTCATGCGCTCACTCTTCGCCGATCGTGTCCTTACCCACATGGTTCTGAAGAGCACGGCGATCTCCGACGCCGGGATCACCAAACAGACCCTCTACGAAGTCGAACGGCAGCAATTCACCCGAGCGACCTACGACCGCGCGATCGAATCGCTCGATAGTGTCAACGGTGAAATAGAAAGCCTCATCCAGGCTGCCTGGCGGAGGAGCTAATGGCGCGAAAGAATCTTCTGGTCGATCTCATTGAAAGCACTCCGTCGGACCAACGGGCCCAGCAATCTCCGCCATCGATCGCGCAAGAGCGCGTTCCGACGCTAGGCTCGCGCGGCGCGGTCGGCGCGATGAGCCGTTCGCTGGAACAGCTCACCGCAGAGCGCGAGGCGGCGAAAGCCATCTCCGAGCAACTTGCCAACGGGGAGTCGGTTCTCGAGATCGAGACCGACCTCGTCGAGGACACGCTCGTTCCCGATCGTATGCAGGGGTCGGATCCGAATTTCGAGATATTCAAGGAATCGATCAGATCGAATGGGCAGCTTGTGCCGGCGCTGCTGCGCCCCCATCCAAGCCAGTCGGGCCGCTACCAGATCGCCTATGGACGGCGTCGCCTGCGCGCTCAACGAGAGCTTGGAAACAAGCTCCGCGCCGTCGTTCAAAATCTCTCGGACGATGATCTCGTTATCGCCCAGGGCAAAGAAAACGCCGAGCGCGAAAATCTCACCTTCATCGAGCGAGCGCGCTACGCAGCTTTGCTCGAGGACAAAACTTTCAAGCGCGACACGATCATGGCGGCTTTGTCCGTCGACAAAACGGAGCTGTCGCGACTGATCTCGATTTACCGATCGATTCCGACAAGCCTCACGGACGCGATCGGTTCGGCACCCAAGGTCGGCCGCCGGCGCTGGATGGAGCTTGTCGATCGCCTCGGTGATGCCAAGGCCGGCAAGGATCTCGACGCGTTGCTGGTAAGCGACAAATTCAAAGACGCATCCTCGGATGACCGGTTCGGCCTGGTCCTGATGGCTGCGGCAGCACGCGAGAAGATGACCGCAAAAGGGGTGAAGGCTACGCCCTGGACAGGGAGCGACGGAAAGAAGGTCGCGACCATCAACAAAAGTGCCGACCGCTTCATCTTGTCAGTCGACGAGAAGATCGCGCCGGCATTCGGCGACTTCGTGCTGGATCGGTTGCCGGAGCTCTACGATGCCTTTCGCAGATCCAAAGAAGGGCGATGAACTTCCCGGGACGATCCGGAGGCGGTGTCCTCCGATCTTCGTCCCGCGGCCCCCGTGTGCGTAAACCGCGTTCCCACTAACCGTAGAAGGATCAACCGGCAAAGAAAAAGGCCCCCGAAACGTCACCGTCACGGAAGCCCTCTCTTAAGTTTGGCGACTGTTAGAGAATCACTTCCGCGAATCGCAGTCAAGTCTCGAATGCGAGACGGCGTCATTTTGGCGAGCAGATTTCCTTTGCCCAGCTGAGGCAAAGACATGGAACCGTATCAATCAACGACGCCCTTTGGGCGGCGATCGCTGACGCTCGCCCATGTGGCAACGCAGGTCGTCGCCTCATCACGGCCGCCTGAGAAGGTCGTGCACAAGTGGCAGATCTTCAGAACGATCTGCACCGCCCGCCCACGCTTGGGTGTGTCCGAGCGCGCGCTCTCGGTGCTCAACGCGCTTTTGACGTTTCATCCGGAAACGGCGTTGAGCGGCGGCGACGATCTCATCGTCTTTCCATCGAACCAGCAGCTGGCGCTTCGCGCGCACGGCATGCCGGCATCGACCCTCAGACGTCATCTGGCGGCCCTGGTAGACGCAGGCCTGATCATCCGGCGCGACAGTCCGAACGGCAAGCGCTACGCGCGCAAGGGAAGGGGAGGCGACATCGAGCTGGCTTTCGGGTTCGAGCTCTCCCCGCTGGTCGTACGCGCCGAGGAGATCGAAGCCCTGGCGGCCGAGATCGAGGCTGATGCCCGCGCCCTGAAGCTCGTCCGCGAGCGCATCACGATCTGCCGGCGCGACATCGCCAAGATGATCGCGACGGGGATCGAGGAGGGCGTCCCGACCCGTAGGGAAGGGCAGGGGCCCGCCGACTGGCACGAGATCCATCTCGGCTTTCGCGCGATCGTGGACGCGATTCCGCGCACCGCAACGTGCGCCGAGCTCGAGCCGATCGCCGAAACACTCTCGCAACTGGCTGACGACATCCTCAATCTGTTGAGAACTCACATCAAAACAGAGAATTTAAGCGCCAATGAGTCCCATTCCGGGCGTCACATACAGAATTCAAATCCAGACCCCTTAATTGAATTTGAACCTGGCCTTCGAGAAGGCGGGGGGGCGAGGGCGGAGCCAGAACAACAAACGCCGAGGATGCCGGAAGGGACCTATCCCCTTGGGATGGTGATGCAGGCGTGTACCGAGATTGCCGATTACGCCAAAACCGGCATTTCGAACTGGCGCGACTTTTTGGCGACCGCCGCGGTGATCCGGCCGATGCTCGGGATCAGTCCCAGCGCCTGGGAGGAGGCGCAGCGCGTCATGGGCGAGGTCCAGGCCGCGATCGTCGTCGCTTGCATCCTCGAGCGCAGCGCCACGATCAATTCCGCGGGCGGATATCTGCGCGGCCTGACCACCAGGGCGGCGGCCGGCGAATTTTCGCTCGGGCCGATCTTGATGGCCCAGATCAATTCGAAGCTACGTGACCAGAAGCGCCGGGCTTGATGCGCGCGCGGCGTTTCCTTCCGGCCGAACCGATCAGATCGGAAGCTTTTTCGATCGTGCCTGGCGCGCGACAGTGCGGTCCGCACGGTTTTTCTTCGCGATGGCCGAAGCGAGCTCGTCGTAGTCGACGCCGCTTTTCTTCAGCGCGCGCTTGGCGTCGGACACCTCGAAACCCAGGAGCTCAAACACCGTCATGTTCAAGCTCGATGCGATGCGCTCCATCGTCCGCAGGGTCGGATTCCCAATGCCACGGAGGATCGTATAGTACGTCCCCCGGGCGAGGCCGGTCTTGGGCAGGAAGGCTTCCATGCCGCCGTTTTCGACCTCGAGCTGCTGGAGTCGAATCGCGAGCATCTCGTTCAGCATCGAGTGATCGACGGTCTGGGGTTTGCGAACCGGGGCCATGTCTTCCCGAACCAGAGGGTAACGTTTGCGTGATCCTAGCACGCGTTCAACGTCTAGTATATTGGACGTTGACATATTTCGCTACAGCTAAGGGGTTGAGCCGACTCGTTTTCCTTCGCCCTTTGAGGTAGCGGGCTCGCTGCCTGTAGACGAGCATTCCGCCGGCGACGGAAACAGCTCCGAAGGATGGACACCAACACGCTCGGCGATGAACTCGACCGTATCGAGGCTCGGGTTTCCGGCGTCGCTCATCAGATGGAAGTAGCTCGATCGCGGAATCCCCAGCCGATCCGCGAAGGCGCGCCGGCTTAACCCGGCCTCGTTGCGCAGCGCTTCCAGGCGCGTCTGAAATACGCGCAGAAGCGAATTTTCGTTCGATATCCGGGCGGCCTTGGGCGGCCGCGTATTGCTCAACATCCCTCATCTCCAAGCTGCGAAGAAAGCCGCAACAGGCCATGGATCGGAACGAGCACGCTCCATGGACGACTCGTCAACATTCAATATAATGTACGGATTCGATTCAACGAGGAGAAGAGAGCCCAGACAAAGAAAAACCCGGCAAAGCCGGGTCTCTCAAGAGGGTAAGTGATCGGGCGACGGCAATCGCCTGCGATGCCAACATCTCAGAACGGCATCTTAGATCGCAGCCCCCGACAGTTCAAGAGACGTGCGCTTTCGCGCCACGGATTTTCTTTGCCCGCGCTCTCCGCAAGGAGAGGATGCGAATGCAGGAGCTTGGCCAAATTTCATTGAGCCCGTTCGGGAGCCGCGCGCTCTCGGCCGGCGTGCTGAAGATCAATGCGCTGGTGCGCGACTGCGCACCGGGTACGCCGGCGCAGAAATGGAAGGTCTTTCGCGACATCAGCGCGGCGAGGACGTCGCTCGGTGTTCCCGATCGTGCGCTTATCGTGCTCAACGCGCTGTTGAGTTTTCACCCTGACGCGGTGCTGACGGCCGGATCGGCCGACCTTGTGGTTTTCCCATCGAACCGGCATCTGTCGCTGCGCTCGCATGGCATGGCGGCATCGACGCTGCGCCGGCATCTCGCCGCACTCGTCGATCACGGCCTGATCCTGCGCCGCGACAGCGCGAACGGGAAGCGCTTCGCGCGAAAATCGGCCGATGGCGACGTCGAGGTCGCCTATGGGTTCGATCTCGGCCCGATCGTCGCGCGGGCGGCCGAATTCGACCGAATGGCGCGGAGAATCGAAGACGAGGCGCGGATCGCGCGCAACCTTCGCCAACGATTTACGGTTCTGCGCCGCGACGTCGTGAAAATGATCGCGGCTGGTGTCGAGGCCGGCATCGCCATCGACTGGTCCGCACTGCACGCAAAATACCAGGCAATCGTCGCATGCGTTCCGCGGACGCCGACGGCAGAAGCGCTCGATCCGATCGTCCTCGAGCTCCAGGATCTCGCGGATTACATCCTCGGCGTTCTGGATTCCAACCTGAGCGAACCTGCGCCTGCACCGGCGGCGCCGGCCGATGTGCACGCAGATGCGAGCGCATCACCGCGATTGCTCACGCTTCGCCCTGCGCCGTCGACCGACCCGGTTCGCGACAGCCGGGCCGACCGGCGAGAAACCGTTCCGCTGCGGGTCGTCCTCGACGCCTGCCCGGACATCATCGACTATGCGCGCGGCGAGATCCGGTCTTATCGCGAGCTCTTGACCACGGCCGCGCTTGTTCGACCGCTGCTCGGCATCAGTCCGAGTGCCTGGGAGGAAGCCGGACAGATCATGGGTGAGCTGCAGGCGTCGATCGTCGTCGCGGCGATCCTGCAGCGCGGCATCGCCATCAAGAATCCTGGAGGCTATTTGCGCAATCTCACGCGGCGCGCGGGCGCCGGGCAATTTTCGGTTTGGCCGATGCTGATGGCGCTATCTGCCGCACGGCTGAAGAAAGCGACGTGATCAATCCTCGGGTAGCTGGGGCAAACGGCCGAGCCGCTTCAGACCATCGAAGAGGATCTTGTCGACGATACGCAAGGGATGGGTCCGCTGCTCGGCGGCCATCTGCCGAACGACGAGATCGATGGGATCGGGCAGCCGCAGGGCATATGGACGCGAGGACGAGCGCTCCCCATAGGGTTCGAACGGGTTCTGGTCGCGCCCGCGCGATTTTGCTTCGCGTTGTCTCTCCCCGGAAGCCTCTTTCTTGCTGCGCATCGCGACCGGCGCTGCCGGTACGGTGGGAGTGTCATCGTAGCTCGGTGTGACGACGACCGGCGTCACCGCAGATGACCCGAGCGGGGCGGCCCCGGTTCGTTGCGATCGGAATGCGTCGCGGGGCAGGGCAGGACGGGTCGCAGGAGATGCCGGATCGTGATCGCTCATGCTTCTGCAGCTGCCTGATCCTGTGCCGGATTCTGACTGGCGGCCAGCAGCTCGCGCACCACCTGGTCGGCATTGTACCGCGCCTTGCGGACCGATTCGTCCTTGTCGCTCATCTGGTAGAGCGTCCCATGCCCGCTGGTCATGGTCCGGAAGGTCACGCGCCGATAAAGCGCGTTCGAACAGACCGGCACCCGCTCGGCATCGAGATAGGCGACGACCTCACGCAGCGGGCGCGTGTTGCGATCGAGGCTGTCATATTCATTGAACAGAACGCGGTGCTGACTCATCGGGAGGCCCGACGCAGTCGCATGCTGCTCGAGGCTGCGGATCGTGCGCACGACCTGGGATGCATCAAACGTGTGCACCTTGCACGGCAGGACGACGAGATCCGCGCGCAATGCGGCCTGCACCAGCACCTCGCCATAGTAGCCGGGCGTATCGATTACGACGACGTCGTAGGATTGCAGCTTATCGAGCGCCGCGATCAGGGTCCGCTCGTCCGGAGCCCGAACGAGGTCGACCCCCTGCGGGCTCAAATCCCTTGCCACGCTCGACGCGTGCCATTGATAGGACGATCCCTGCGGATCGGCATCGATGATTGCGGCCGAGTAGCCATGCTTGGCGAACTCGCCGGCGAGGATGATGGCGATGGTGGTCTTTCCGCTCCCGCCCTTGGGGTTGGCGACTGCGAAGATGCTCGGCATGGCCCCTCCTGAAATCTGTCATGCGAACATACAATATAATAGATATTAGACAATATCGCATTCCCTCCTTCCGGTAGTCCGGCATAGCGGCATGCCGTCAATGTGCGATTCCGGCTTTTGCGGAATGCTGCAATTACGCGATGCGGTTCTTCGTCGTTGCGGTATGGCGGCAAGTCGGGAATGCCGTGTTGATGCGCTGCGGCCTTGCGGAATTGCGGTAATACGTGAAAGTCGCAATGCGGTGCTGCGGTATCCTGTCGGCCTGGTCTTGAGCCTCTTGCGAGGTGTCGTGAAGGTTCGTGCTGTGTCGCTTTCCTGGGTACAGTATAATAGATATTGGTTGACAAGATACCGGTTTGTGGGCCAAACCAGGGACGGCTGCTGGACGCAGCCGGGCGCTGACGCGCGGCAGACGAGAAGAGGATGGGGCACCTATGGCTCGCTCCGCGGCACCGAGACGCAAGCCGAGACTACGGACCGAGTTGTCCGAGGCGGACGAGCGACGCCTGCAGGACGCGGTCGCGCTGTTCGCCCTGCCGAAGGCCGAAGTGGTGCGTCGTCTGATCCGAGCCTCCGTGCAGGCGGGGCCTGCCTTGTCGGCCGAGAACACGCGCGCCGTCGTGGAGCTGGCGAGCCAAGTCCGCATGGTCGGCCGCAACCTCGCGCAGGTTCTCAAGGCGATTCACCGGGGCCAGGCGGTGCGCATCGAAGACACCGAGCCAGTGTGGCGAGGACTGCACGAGGTCGTCGCCTCTATCAATGATGAGCTGACCGAGATGACCGTGGCCTATGGCTCGAAGCTACGCCGCGAGGCGAAGCTCGCGCTGCCGGCGGAGATCGGGGGCGAGGAGCTGATATGAGCCGCGCAGCGCAGATCGACTGGTGGCTTGAACAGGTTGGCGTCGTGCGTCGGGCGGTTGCGGAAGCTCGTGCGGAACGTCGGCAGCCTTCCTGGCCTAGGGGCCTGGATGATGACATCCGCGCGAAGCGAGCACGGGTCCCACCCCTTCCCAAGGCGCCGCCGGCACAAGATATCATTCGCGGCGAGACCATCGCGGGCGAGCGGGACGAAGAGCGGACGCGCTCGTTGCCGCCGACATCGGGAGGTGGAGGAGGCGCCAGCCGTCAGCGCGGTTCGCCATCACAGGCACCGCCGGTCGTCGGCGGGACGAGCGTCCGGGGTGGGCAGGGGGGGCCGCTTGGCCGCGCCCGACAATTGGCTGCCGGGTATCAGCCGGCGGTGATCAAGGTGGTGTCCTACGCCCGTGGCGCCGCGCGCGCCACGGCGACCGGTCTATATGTTCAACGGGAGGACGTCCCGCTCGAGACTCATGACGGGCGGATGTTGACGGACCGGGAAGCCGTCGCCGATGAAATCAAGGCTTGGTCGGCGGACTTTTCGAAGCGCGCGGAAAGCCAGGACGTCGGCGCTTTTCGTCTGAAGCTTGAAGGTGTCTCGGATACCGAAGGCCGTGCGACTTACGAGAAGGCCATCGTAGCCGCCTTCTCAGGACATCGCTACGCGGCTCGCCTCGACGTCGACGACAAGGGTGAGATCGAGGCACGCGTTGTCGCGGCCATGGCCGGAAGCGGCAAGGAACGGTTTCGCATCAGAGAAGCCCAGACCGCCGATCCGGATCATGAGGCCAGACCACGCCGTCTCGATTCCGTCTCCGACGCCTCGGTACGCGCCAGGATCGCAGCGGCCACGGGCGTTGATGCGGAGGCTGTGGCTATTCGGCCCGGGGCGACCAGCCATAGTCGAGACGGCGTCACCTACAGGCTCAATAAGCTGATCGAGATGGGCACAGCAATCGACGACCGCGGCAAGAGCCTGTCCAACGTGGCGGATGCGCGGATCGCCTCCCGCGAATGGGGTCCGTCGCTTCGGTCGCAATCCGCGCGCGATACGATGCACCTGATCATTTCGGCGAAGGCCGGAACCGATGTGGCCGCCTTGACCAACGCGGCGCGCGCGTTTCTGCACGATCGCTTTGCCGATCATAAGTTCATGTTCGGCATCCACACGGATAAGGAATCGGCCGGACACATCCACGCTCATGCGGTTATTACCGTGAAGAACGAATTAGGTCAGAAGATCCATCCCAACCGCGAGACCTTCGCGGAGTGGCGCGAGGTGTATGCGCAACACGCTCAGGCACAAGGCTTGAAGATCGTCGCGACCTCGGCGAAAGAGCGAGCCTCGTCGCAAAGCTACGGCCCAAAGGACAAGGCCATCGTCGAGGCGGCCGATCGGCCGCGTCCCGCACGCGAAGCCCGAGATCGCGCCTACGCCGCCGATCCGGCCAATCAACGTCTCATCGACAATGCCCGGCAGCGGATCCGGACGGCGAAAACGAACCCTATCCGCCTGCCGATGTCGGCGCTCGACCGCAAAGTCGTGAACGAGAGCATCGTGGCCTGGAAGGCTGTTGCCGTAGAGCAGCCATCAAACAGGATGGCAAAGGATATGCTCGAACGGCTGTTGATGGCGCTGACCGTTGGAGCCATCCTTCACACAATCGGCAAGCGTGTGGAGTGTTTGACCAAGGAGGGCGAGATGCCAATCACATCGGAGCAGATGGTCCAAGACCTGCGTCTCATGAACGAAGCGGTTTCGCGGACCAGCGACCTCTTGGACGGGGAGACGAAGCAACAATTCCGCGAGACATCGGCCCGTTATTTGGAGACGCTCGCCAATCGCATCGATCTGCAGCGGATGCAGGAACGTGGCGTCCAGCAGCTCTGCCGGGCGGAAGTCGAGGCCGTGGTCGGCGTTAACGCCGATCGGCTCATCGAGCGTGCCCAAGAAATTCGGATCAAAGAAGAACGCGAAGCGACGTCCGCTGAACGCCTCGCAAATCGCGCAATCGATGCCGAACGTCGGCAGGAGGCCGGTGGCGGGATGGATCCGGCCTCGCAGCGCGAACTGATCGCCGACCGAGCGATCGTCCGGGGTTCGCAGCAATCGGCCGCCCGCGAGACGCGGGAGGCTGCTGCCGCGGTTGAAGCCGCCCGCGTGCTTGCCGAGCATCCAGCACAGCCTTTGCCCCAAGCGGTGGTTCAGACCGACTCTCTGGCGCAGCTGCAAGCCGAGCAGGAGAAACTCGTGCGCGAGATCGAAGCCGAACGAGCGGAAACACAGTCGGTCAAGGGGCAGCGCCAGACGTGATCGGGCGCGCATGAGCTTAGGCGTTTCAGATTCTCAGAGCGGCGCTTTCGATAAGTCGGTGAGATCTTCACAAGTCAATAAAATCGATCGGGGTGATGGCTCCCTCTGACTAAAAGATCCTAGCCCTATCGGCCTGCTGAATAGTCATGACGTGCTCGCCAATTTCCAGCCGGTCATAAGTTGGGCCCGGCTTCAAAATCGACGGTTTATCAGTTTATCAAATGAGCCAGAGAAATTATGGCACCGGCCACGCCCAAGCTCGATGATTGATCGCTGGGAACACCGCCTGCCCAAGATAGACATCGCCGCCGTGTCGGAACGCAAAGGCTCGGGCGGCTAGTCTAGCGAGCTCATCTCACGAGTTTTGATCGAATCGCCATCGCGACGGCATGGGTCTTGTTCATGGCTCCGAGTTTCTCTCGGGCGGAGGCGATATGCTTCAAGACTGTCGAGCGCGATATCCCGAGGATTTTGGAAATCTCCCAGTCCGTTTTCCCTTCTGCTGACCAGATCAGACAATCGACCTCTCGAGGCGTCAACCTAGCGTGCTCGCCAACCTTACGTCGCGACACGATTGTCAACAGATGGCCCGCGGCAAAATTTGTTACGAAGGCGAGCGCAGCCGCGTCTTCTTCGCTTATCTGCGGTCGTTCTCCACCGAACGAGAACGCCGCATGCGCTCCGTCGACGGACTGAATCGGGACGACAAGGCCGTCGGCCAAGCCGAATTCCGACGCTTCGCCGCGAATCAACTTCACGTCGCTTGATGATTGACAAGAGCTATAGGCGTCAGCCCAACTGAACAAATTGCGATCACTTTGCAGCCGATGAACAACAGGATCACGGAATACATAATCCCGCTCGTTGTATCGCGCGGCCCACTCGGTTGGAAATTTTTGAAAGAGGATTTTCGAAGGGATGTCTCTGGCGGTAGTGTCGAGCGCGGGAACCCAACCTGCGAAGAGTGCGGTGAGACCGAACCGTGCAGCGTAGGCGAGAAGACACGCTTCGATGCCTTGCGCATCGACGGCCTGTTCGAGCCAACCTAACATGGTCCAGGTTTGTGTCAGGTCCACGCTCAATGCGACATACTCTCATCTTTATCGATACCTGATCGCGGCCCAGGCTTCCCACACTTGGACGTTAGCTCGCGAGGTCTCGCTCCAGCAACGGCATGGCCGATATGCTGCGGCATTATTGCTGCTTAGTACTTCCATCAGCTGCGAACGTGCTCAGATAGGCGATCAGATCCTTCACTTCCTGAGGGTTTTTCAGGCCCGCAAAAGCCATTTTTGTGCCCTTTACGACAGCTTGCGGGCTCGCGATGTAGCGCGCAAAAGTTTCCTCGTCCCAAGTGATTCCAGACTGCTTGTTTCCAGTGGAATAAGCATAACCCTGCACCGAACCGGCAGCCCTTCCTAACAGCCCGTTCAGCTCCGGCCCGAGCTTGTTCGGTGCACCTGGCCCGACCGCATGGCAGGCGATGCATTTGTTGAAAACACGCCTTCCGGCCGCAGCGTCCTGACCATAGGCCGGGAAGGACGCGACAAAAAGCAGTGCTAGGACGGCAGGGCAAAGCGAGCGGTTCATCACGATCCTTACAAATGGCATCAGAGGGCAAATGATGTTGCAAATGGATGGAAGGCCAGCGCGGCGTCAGGGGGCACGTCGTCGACGTGCGGTCCGATTTCCACCAGCCCGTCAGCAGCAATCAATGGCAGAAGGCGCGCCGAGCCTCCGCGTCCGAGTTTTTCGAGTAGCGGTATTCCACCCGGCGCAAACCCGGTCACCTTGGCTGGAAGAAATTCGGTGCGCCCACGGCGATGATGAAACACCGCGGCCGCCCGTGACGGGACGGACATGGTTTGGGTTTCCGTCACGCCCAACATGCGCTGAATCAGTGGGCGTCCGAACAGCAGCAGGTTCACCATTGCTGCGACTGGGTTTCCCGGCAAACAGAGAATTCGCAGGCGACCGAGCATCCCTGCCGCTATGGGTTTGCCCGGTCGCAGGGCCAGCTTGAGTGTGCGGCAACGTCCGCCCGCGGCGATGATCGCTCGCGCCAGGTGGTCGGCATCGCTGCCGGCGACACCTCCGGACGTGATCAGGAGATCGAAACGCGCCGCGGCTTGAGCCATCGCGGTCGAGACATCCTGTTCATGGTCGGCCACGATACCAAGATCCACCAGCTCGACGGCAGGAGATGAAAGAAGCGCCAGCAGCATCGGACGGTTCGTATCGACAATTCGGGCTTCGGCAGGCTCATTACCGGCGTCGACAAGCTCGTCGCCCGTAGAAAGAACGCCAATCCGCAGTGGTCGTCTTACCGAGACCGAGGAGATGCCGGTTGCAGCAAGCATCGCGATGTGTCGTGCATCAAGCCGAGTGCCTTTCTGGACAACTTCCGTCCCTTTTGAGACGTCCTCACCACGACGGCGAATGTTGGCGCCGACCGTGGGTGCGAAATGCATGACGACGAAATCTCCCGTGGGCTGAGCATGCTCCTCGAGGATAACTGCCGCGACACCGGTGGGGATCGAAGCACCCGTCAGAATGCGAACAGCTGACCCTGGCATCGCCTCCACTGTCGTTTGATGGCCCGCGAGCACAGGACCAAGCACGCGCAACGCCGCGGCCGGACTGCCGGCAAGATTTTTCGCGTGGATGCCATAACCATCGACGGCAGCATTATCGAAGCGTGGTAGCGCGGCCGCCGAGTGCAAGCTTGCTGTCGTGATTCGACCTGCGAGCTGCATAAGAGGCAGCACTTCCTCGCCGTCGACCGCCGTCACATCCTCCAAGAGGAGGGTCCGGGCGATTGATGGTGAGAGGAGGCCGCTTTGAGCAATGCAATCGTCAGCGTTCTGTAAATCTGAAACCTGGACCGGAATGTTCATGAAGCCACCTGCAACTGAAGGAATTGGGGCGAGCGCAATTGCGCTCGCCGTAACAGTTACGATGGCTGCTAGGTCGGCTGAGAATATTCTTGGGATTTGAAAGAAAGATGGCGGGTGCCTTCCGGCGCGCCGGAGATCTTTCGGATATTACCCCAGGTCTGCTTGTAATTCGGAATGATGAACTCGTTCACCCCCGCCGACACGACATTCCCCTGTACGCCAGTCGGATAGCCAAAGAGCATGAATGCTTGCTTCCGCTTAGCGGTCGGGGTCGGATAGACCATTGCCTGGGTCGACCCATTGTCATTGTAGACCTCCACCAGGTCGCCTTCGGCGAGCTTCAGTTCTGCCATATCCTGGGGGTTCATCTCGATGAAAGGATAAGGCCATCGGTCGACGATAAGTTCGTTGTCGATATCAAGATAAGCGCTTTGCCAGACATGATTAGTGCGCCCATTGTTGATTAGAAAAGCGAACTTATCCTTTTCGGCCTGCTTTCCCGGAGCCTGCAGCCCACGCCATTGCGCTTCCATAAATTGTGCCTTGCCGTCCGGTCGATTGAACTTTCCATCGGCATACAATCGCTTGGTGCCGATAATTCGTTCTGTTCCCGCGGGAGTCGGCGGGGTGCCGGCTGCGGTCGAGACATCCTTCTGTACCGGCTCCTTGCCCCGCGCTCCTTCGATTGCGGGTCCCTGCAGCACTTGTCCCTTTTCCTCGGTTGACGTGCCGGCGGCGATGGCACCGGTTGGTTCGAGGCCGGCGGCCGGTTCCTGAAAGCCGTTCGTACCCATCGCGCGTAGGCGCGCATAGGTCACGAATTCCCCGCCCTTCTCATGCTGGTGATAGCCGTCCATGAAGGCGTCTTCTTCGGTTTTCCAGTCGAAGCCCTTGAACTTGTCGGCTAGATCTTTCTTACCCACCTCGCGGAAGGTCCGCTCAAGGTGATTGGCGATGCGCGCCGCAATCAAGCAATCAGGCATGGCTTGACCAGGCGGATCCATATAACGCTCCGTCAAGCGCATGCGGCGTTCGCCATTCATCGAGGTCAGGTTCATTTCGCCTGAGGTCGCCGCCGGCAGGATAACATGAGCTGCCTCGCTGATCTTTGTCGGCACGATGTCGACGTCGACGGAGAAGAGGCCCCCCTTGCGAATGGCGTCCATAATGGCGGCTACCATCGCGCTGCGATCGCCATAGGGGACGGCGTTCATGGCGTCCTTCACCAGGTCCGTACGCTTCTTGTAGACGCGCTTGAACTCCATCGCGTTCAGCGTGGTCTTATAGTGGTCGCATCCCCAAATGTGGTGGACCCCGCCTTTGCCTTCGATCAGCAACTTGTCGACATAGACGGCGGGTCGACCGACATGGGCGTCCGACGGACGCGAATAGCCCTCCTGGTGACCGCCCATTCGGACACAACCACCGCCAGGACGCCCGACGTTGCCGGTGGCAAGCGCAAGATTAACAAGCGACGCGTTCGTTCGATAATTGTCATTGCCCCAAATGAGCCCTTTCTCGTAGGCAAACATCGTGCGGCGCCGAGCACCGCCGGCCTTCGGTTCGGCAATCCACGCGGCGGCCTTGGTGATGTCCTGCGGCTTTAACCCGGTGATACGCGCAGCCTCCTCGATGCTGACCTTGTTGGCTGCCCGAGCCTTGTCGAAGTTTGTCGTAGAGGCGTTGATGAACGCTTTGTCGGTCCACCCCTTATCGGCGATGTAGGTGAGCAGAGCATTGAACAGGATGAGGTCGGTCCCCGAATTGATCGCGAGGTGGAGCACGTTGTCCTTGCCGGCCTCCGCTTCGCAGGCATTGATCGTCACCGTTCTGCGCGGATCGACGAATACGATGCGACCCCGGTCAACCGCCTCGCTGCCGAACTCGGTCTTCTTTTTATCGAGCGAAGTCCCGCGCAGATTTGGAATCCAGTGATTGAGGAAATAATTCGTCTGGGTTTCCAATGCATTGGTGCCGATGGCCATAATGGTGTCAGCGAGTTCGGCATCTTCGTAGCAGTTGTTGAGTTCGCCGATCCCCATGTCGCGCGTAGCGTGAACTTCGGAATTATAAGCCGGGCGGTTGTGAATGCGGATGTTCTTAACCTTCATCGCGCCGAAATAGAGCTTTCCGGTGCCCCATGTGTTTTCGTAGCCACCACCTGCGCCCCCGTGGTCGTAGGCCGAGACGAAGAGCCCATCCTCGCCCTGTTCGTTGATGACCGCCGCGGTTACGCGCGCGACGAGATCAAGCGCATCGTCCCAGCTCGTCGGTTGGAGCTGGCCATAGCGCCAAACGAGGGGATCAGTCAGTCGTTGGAGCTGCGTGTTGCGCTGTTGTGAATAGCTCATTTCGGCAATGCGGGCGCCGCGGATCGAGCCGAGTCCTGAATTCACCACGCAATTCTTGTCGGGCTTAATGACGAGATGAACGTCTCGCCCATCTTGCTTCACCACGTTGTACATTGACGGAGCATACCACGCTGAGGTGTCCGCCTCTTGTTGCGTGGAAAGGTCAACGCCGAATTTGTTCTCCGGTGGCGCTGTGCCGCCCTCGTAGCGTGTGTCCCAAGAGTAAGCTTTATAGCCGCATCCGACGATGCAGTAGTGGCAGACGACGTTGTGTTCCTTTGCGTTGGCTGGAACAATCGGAAGCTGACTAATTTGACGCTTGTATGCCATTTTGACCTCCTTCAGAGCACGTTCGACAGCCGACCGTAGAGGAGCTCGTCCACGCCTTCAGCGTAGATGTCGCCCTTCTCGTCCACCGTCAGCACGTATTGTGGGAGGTTCTGCGTAGCGTGCCCCCAGACCTGCAAGCCGCCCTTTTCGCAGTCGAAGCGCGAGTAGTGTCCCGGGCAATTCAGCGTCTTGTCGGCAGCTGCGTAGGAAAGGGGAAATCCTTTATGCGGACATAACGTAGTGAACCCGACGATATCGCCCTCAGGCCCGACACCGGTCGGAACGCGAGCTCCCAGTTTGACCAGAACGCCTGGAGCGTTGTCGTCTGGATAGGCCACGTCGAGCGGCTCATTGACCTTGAGGTCCTTGATATTGCCGAGCCGGTTCGCAGGATATTTGACCAGCGCAGCGCTCGGTGCCGCCTTCGCTTCGGTTGGCAACACAGTTGCCGCCGCCATCCCGGCTGTCATGAGACCCGCGCCGCTCAGGAACCGGCGCCGTCCGAGGTCCGCAATCTTCTTACATCCGTTCACTTGTGATTCCTCCCACAGGCTGCTTTTTGTCGAAGCATTGCAGGAGTCGGGCCAAGTTGGAAAACAGAGTAAAATCAAACGCAACGGTGTGTTTGGGCGATCAAATGATCTGCAACCTGTTCGGAGATCCAAACATGCTGCAGCGCCGTTGGTTCGGAGCGGTGAACATTGGAGAGCTTATTTAATCGGAGCTGAGGCCGAGCCGCCGCATCTTTTCCCACAAGGTCGTGCGGCCGACACCCAGACGCCGAGCTGCCGCGCCGACCTCGCCACCGGTCGCACTCAATGCCCGCAGAATATGGCGCTTCTCCGCATCCAGCCTGGCGTCTTCGAGAGAGCCGAGCTGTTCGTCGCCCGCTGCTGCATGACTTGTCATCTCCGGAAACAAGTCACCCGGCATCAGCCAAGGCCCCAGAGCAAGCGCCACGGCCCGCTCCATGTGATTGCGCAGCTCGCGGACGTTCCCTGGCCAAGGATAGGCGCGGGCTGCCTCCTCGGCGAGCGCGCTGATTCCTTTTAGCGGTGTGTCGAAGCGCTGGGAGAATTCGGCGAAAAAGCGACCCATCAGCCAGGGAATGTCTTCTGGACGCTCGCGCAAAGAGGGCATGCGGACGGATACGACATTCAGGCGATAATAGAGATCCTGACGAAACTGCCCAGCCTCCACGCGCGCTTGAAGCTCGGCATTGCTTGCCGCGATAATGCGGCCGCGGAACGCGATTGCGCGCTCGCCGCCAACCCGGTGGAAACTGCGGCCCTCGATCAGGCGCAGAAGCTTGGCTTGTAGTCCATGTCTGAGCTCACCGATCTCGTCGAGGAACAGGACGCCGTCTTCCGCGCGCTCTGCATACCCAACATGGCGTTGGTTGGCGCCGGTGAAGGCTCCCCTCTCATGACCAAGAAGCTCGCTTTCCAAGAGATCGGCCGGAATTGCCGCGCAGTTGACGGCCACGAACGGCTTGGAAGCTGCATCGGATGTCGAATGCAGAAAACGCGCGGCGACGTCCTTGCCGGTGCCGGTCTCGCCCGAGATCAACACCGTGGAACTGACTCGGGCCACGCGTCTGAGCAGACGCTCCACATCGCGCATGGCCGCAGAAACACCTAGCTCGGGGCTATCATCGGGCCCATGAGATCGGATGAGGTCTCCCAATCGGCCGAGAAAGTCGTCCATCTCGAATGGCTTGGTGACGTAGTCCGCCGCCCCGGCCCGCATGAGCCGCACCGCCTGGTCGATATCGGCATGGCCGGTGATGAACAGGAACGGTGGCGCATCAGGCACCCGCGCGATTTCTCGGAACAGCATCTCACCATCGAGATCAGGTAATCTGATATCGCAGATGACAGCCTGAACCTGAGCCGTGGGCAGCGCATCGGCTGCTTCGCGGCCGCGCTGCCACCAACGGACCGTCACACCTTCGAGTGCGAGCCTCTGAACGAGACTTTCGCCCATGATCGGATCGTCCTCGACAAGAGCAACGGTGCGTGCGTCAAGCGACATGGGGCAGTTCCTCCGCTCTCTTGACTGGAAGTATCAGATGCAGGACCGTGCCGCCCGATGGAGGCCGCTCGACATCAATGTGGCCTCCAAGTTCAGTGATGACGCGCCGCGTCGTCCACAGACCGAGGCCGCCGCCGTCTCGCCAAGGCGCGGCGGGAAGGGATCCGCATAAAATCTCCGCAGCGAATTCCGGCAGTCCGGGACCTCGGTCGGCCACCATAATCGAGAGTGCACCGTCGCGGATTTCGGCTGACAGCACGACTTCGGCACCATCCGGCGACGCTGCCACGGCGTTCAAGAGCAAATTGAGTATCGCCTGCCGTACCGGCGTGCTCGACAGCCCGATTGTGCCATGGATCCCATTCGCGACGACGATGGTCACTGATTTTCGGCGTGCTTCGGGAGTGATCAAGAGTTGCAGATCGTTGATATCGGTGGCCGCAAAATCGCGCGCGATGCGCTCGGTGCGATAAACGGCCAAGGTGGTGCGAACCACGTCACGGATACCAAGCAGACCACGGTCGAGTAAGCCGATTGCGTTCGTTCGGACGTAGGCCAAATGGCCGTGTGACTTGAGGGTCGCCAGCGCGTTGAACAGTCCGCCAAGTGGATTGTTAATCTCATGGGCCAGGGCGGAGGCGAGCCGGCCGAGGCTTCCGAGACGTTCCTCCTCCGCGAGCTTCTTAACCAATGCGTCGTGCTCCTCCATCGAATGGACGAGAGCGTTATAAGCCCGGAAGAGCCGACCGAATTCGCCGCGTTGGCGCGCGACGATATTGGAGGCAATAGGCATAGCCGAGGTGTCGCGGGCGAGGCCCAGATGGCCCGTCAAGACCCGGACGGGGCGCATCATTCGTGCGACAAGTATCCAACCGGCCGCAGCGAGGAGGAGTGTTAGCGCCCCATTCGTGGTGATGAGGGCCAAGATGACGTTGCGGCGCTCGGCGGCGAGATGCCGTGTGTCGAAGACGGCATGAATCAACCCCACTGTCCGCCCCGGATACGAGAGCTTGCGTACGGCACTAGCCGTATCAGCGCCAGCCTCGAAGCTGAAGCTTTGATCTGGCGAGGACAGCGCCTGCTGACGATTTCCAAGTGGCGACCCGATCGGATGCCGTCGCGGATTGGAGGCGGCAATCACCTGGCCGTCAGCGTTCGTAACGATTGTTTCCAACGGACGAAGGCTCTTATTGAGTTCCTGTGCACGTTCGATGGCATCGAACACCTCCCAGGTGTCCTCGCGGAGAATCGATGGTCCTACAGCCGATGAAAGGCCGTCCAGATAGCTTTGGGCGAGATCGCGCAAGTGCCGCGCTTGCGTCTCCGTGAGCCCAGCCAACACCCGTTCCGAGAGCAGAAGGGCGACTAGAATCATGAGCACGGCAACAGCAAGCGGGACTTTCACCGTGATCGGCCAGGATCGAGGATTGAGCCGGCTCAGCATGGCGTCACCCTGCCTGTCCCACGAGGGCGGCCTTTGCAGCGATAGTATCAAACAACGTCGGGTCCTCGGCCATGAAACCATCGAGTCGCAGCATATCAAGCACGGCGCGGCCGTCCGGATCGGTGCTGATGGTCAGTAGGGCCCTTGTGAGCGCGGAAAGACGACTCTCATCGATCGGCGAGCGAGGTGCTGCGATTGGTGGGAAGCCAAGCAGCTCAGAGCGACGAAGTATGCGGGTTCCCTTTGTCAGATTCGGCTCGATCCCAGCCACGACGTCATAGACATAGCCGTCGACCGATCCCGATCCAGCGAGCCCGCTTGCCACTGCCCGGATTACGTTCCGGTGGCCGTAAGTGAAAAAGAAGCGCGAAAAGAAATTCTCTGGTCGAAGCCCTTGCTCGGCCATTAACGTGCGAGTGACGAGAAAGCCGGAGTTGGAATCGGGGTCGGAGAACGCGTGAATGTCGCCGCGCAGGTCGGTGAAGTTCTCCGCTTTTCGGTCTTGGTCGACGATGATGTATGACTGGTAGAGCGGCTTGCCCCTCCAGAGCGGAACCGCCACGAGCCGGAGCTCCTCTCGATGCGCAACGAAGGGATAGCCGCAGATCCAGGCGGCATCCAGTTGACGAGACGTGAGGAGAGCGGTGATTTCCTGATAGGTACGACGCGTCACCAGCGTCACCGGGAATCCTGCAGAGCGCTCGAGGTAGCCTTCGAGCCGACCGAGAAGTTCCAGGTCGTTGGTGAGAAAAACCGGTGTCAGCCCGAAATGGATGGAGGGACCAAGTCCCAGGTCCTTGGCGGATGAAGCGCCGGCAAAAAGTAGCGCTCCCGCTCCTCCTAGCAAGCTGCGACGGTCAAACTCCTGTGAGCCACCCATAAGTCCTCTCCCATCATGCTTTTTGTTATTATTCTAAACACTAGCGCGATCGGGCTCCCGGTGAAACACAGGAAAGCCGGCGAGACCCACAGATTGCGCGTCGTGGCACAACGCATCGTTTCTGATCGCACTACCGTCTGGTGAGCCAGTCAGCGAGCCGCGCGCCGATTAACCGGCCTAAGACCATTGCAACGAATGCTATCGCCATCGCCGGCAGCGAGCGTTGCTCACACCGATAGGCGAGCGCCTGTGCCAGGAAGGCTGCTGGTTGGAAGAAGCCGTACCATGGCGCGATCCAGAAAAGCCCCAGATATGCCGCTGGCCCCAGGAGCGAAGCGAGGCCGCGGCGGTTGATCATGACGTCGAGCAGTCCGAGGGCAAAGCCACCGAATCCCGCAATACTTGCTCGCCAAGGAATGTCGGTCATGCAGTATAGTTCTGGCGATGCCCGCGTTAGTGTTTGGGCTGCCCACAGGCCGAGGAAGCCGCCTAACCCGCCAACAGCTAGGTAAGCAAGCTCGGCGACAATCGCCGCTGCTCCTGTCGCGTGAGTCGGTGCGTTTGCGGTGAACATCATGAGCGCAACAGCAAAGACGAGCGTCGCTATGAGCGCGATCGCGAGCGGGGCCTGGATGTCGAGAGAGTAAGCGCTCGCCTCACCAACTCGAGATAGGAATAGGGCTCCGGTTATGCTCAGTCCGCAAAAAGCTGCATTCGCAGCATGAGAACGCAACAACAAACTAGCCTCCCACACCGCGCAGTTGGTTGTGGTAAACCGTGAAGTAGTACTTGGTAGCATACAGCCCCGGCGGACGGCGAGACACGCTTGTGCATGCCGACAGGTTCGATGCAAGCCCGCGAGCTATCGCGGACAGACAGGAACGCGCCGGATCGATTTGCAGCGCACGGGAAATGGTAGAAAACTGATGCATCCTGATGATCAGCTGCCGGCTCGACTACAGAAAATAGAGAATATAGATCGCTGCGCCCATTCCGCCGAGAATTCCAATCGCCGTGCTCTCTTGGGCGGGATACGATAGGCCGAAGAGGGCGAGTGCAGTCATCGCAGAACCAATGACGGCGGCCAAAACCGTCGCGACGAGAAGGCGCATTGCGATGCGCCTTCCATCAACGTGGTCAGATTCGGATTTCATTACTTCGGAGTGCCAAGAGCTTCGCCGCTGCGCTTGACGGGACCACGTTCGTACCAATCCTTGCTGCCGTTCACGATCCGCACCACGGAGAGCATGACCGGCACTTCGATAAGAACGCCGACCACTGTCGCGAGGGCGGCACCCGATTGAAAACCGAACAAGGCGATTGCCGTCGCCACTGCCAGCTCGAAGAAGTTCGACGCGCCGATCAAGGCCGAAGGACCGGCAACGCAATGAGCCTCTCCGCTGACTCGGTTCAGGAGATAAGCCAGTCCAGAGTTGAAATAGACCTGGATCAGGATCGGTACGGCAAGGAGCAAGATCACGAGCGGCTGCGCGATGATCTGTTCACCTTGAAAGCCAAACAGCAAGACGAGAGTGGCCAAGAGCGCAATGAGTGACAGCGGTTGCAGGACGGCTAGAAAGCGCTCGAGTGTCGCCTGTCCCCCCGAGTTGAGGATCCAGCGACGAAGGATCTGCGCAAGCGCCACAGGCACAAGGATGTAGAGCGCGACGGAAATGAGCAGCGTGTCCCAAGGCACGGTAATTGCGGAGAGTCCTAGCAGGAGGCCAACGATGGGAGCGAAGGCCACCACCATGATCGCGTCATTCAAGGCGACCTGACTCAAAGTGAAATGCGGCTCGCCGCGGCAAAGATTGCTCCACACAAACACCATAGCGGTGCATGGCGCAGCCGCCAGGATGATGAGGCCGGCGATGTAGCTGTTGATCTGATCCGCTGGAAGATAGGGTCGGAACAGATATCCAACGAAGAACCAGCCCAATGCCGCCATCGAAAACGGCTTCACCGCCCAGTTGATGAAGAGGGTGACACCGATGCCGCGCCAGTGGCTCTTCACCTGCGCGAGCGCTGCAAAGTCGATCTTGATGAGCATCGGGATGATCATCAGCCAGATCAAGGCTGCCACCGGTAAATTGACCTTGGCGATTTCAGCCGCGCCGATGATGTGAAACGCATCCGGAAATAGATGGCCGAAAGCAATTCCGACGACGATGCAAAGGGCAACCCACAAGGTCAGATAGCGTTCGAAGGTTGACACGTCAGAATCTCCTATCGGCTTGAAATGGTCGTGTGGGTGGATATCGCGTCAACCAAGGTCTTCAGCGGGTCCACTGCTCGCGGGTTCAGCGAGTAACAGACGCGTGGCCGCTCGATTTCGCCGACGATGATCCCTGCAGCCTTCAAAATCTGGAGATGCTGCGAGGTTGTCGATTGCGCGAGGCCAATATGCTCGACCACGTCACAGCCAACGCAGGTCTGACGTTCTAGAAGCATGCGGACGATGCCGATCCTCGCTGGGTGCGCCAATGCCTTGGCGAGGACCGCGATCTGCTCATCGGCCGCGCGCGCCCGCGGCGCCGAAATGTGTGTGACAGCCTGGTTCACTAGATTCCTGTCGTCAATCGTTAATCGTCGATTGACGATATAGAGCCTGCGCGGCCACGCCTCAACCCCCTGCCGCCTTGGGGCCAGGAAATATTTGCTTAAGTCGAGACGTCGACTATCTTGGACAGAAAATGCGTCTAGATTCGACGTATGCTCTCGATTTCTCTCATTGGCCGCCATGAGCCCCCATAAGTTCACCTCCGATGACGCCGTAGAGATGTTTGCCAGCCTCGCGCAGGCCACGCGGCTTGAGGCATACCGATTGCTGGCGCGATATCTGCCCTACGGGGTGCCCGCTGGTGATATTGCCCGTCTCCTCGCGGTCCCCCACAACACGATGTCGACTCATCTCGGGCAATTGGAGCGCGCCGGATTGATCACCAGCCGCCGGGAGGGCCGCTCGATCATCTATGCTGCCAAGCCCGCAAAGCTCGGCACTCTGTTCGACGTGATGCTGAGCGAAATGCGCGGCACGGCGCTAGCAGGTCACCCCGACGCGGGAGCAACCGATATCGTCGAACCCACGTTTGCGCAGCGCAGACCGGCCGAAGGCGTTTCGAAGAGCTACAATGTGCTGATTCTCTGCTCGGGCAACTCAGCCCGGTCAATCATGGCCGAAGCGGTACTAAATCGCCAAGGGGAGGGGCTCTTCCGGGCCTATTCGGCCGGTAGCCGGCCCCAAGAACAACCGCACCCGCTTGCAATCTCGCTGCTCGCTTCACTGGGCTACGAGACCGAAGGTCTGCGATCCAAGAGCTGGGACGAGTTCGCCGGACCCGATGCGACCACCATGGACTTCATCATCACCGTCTGTGATGCCGCCGCCGGCGAGGCCTGTCCCTATTGGCCCGGCCACCCTCTCCAGGCCCATTGGGGAATTCCCGATCCGGCTTTGGTCGCCGGCACCAAAACCGAACAGCAAACAGCATTCCTGGAAACCTATCGTCGGCTGACGGCGCGCCTTACTGCCCTGGTCAATCTGCCGATCCGTTCGCTTGATCTTGCCAGCCTGAAGGATCGGCTTGCCGACATCGGGCGAATGGAGGGCGCGACCGCTCTGACCGTCTCCGGCCAAGAAGCCGCCTGATCCCCGATTACCCTCTCGACCTCCTTGGCTCGAGCCATGCCCGAGTTCCTATTGGCGTCAACTTGTCGATAACTCTCGACATGTGGCCGGAATCAGTTTATGGCTTCATCCTCTGCAGGCCAGCCGGGTTCCTAAAAATGCCAGCAATGTCCGCTCCTCTCATCATTCTCGGGTCTGGCCCCGCTGGCTGGACCGCGGCGATCTACGCGGCGCGCGCCGGGCTGACGCCAATCGTCGTTCAGGGCATCCAGCCGGGCGGCCAACTCACAATCACGACTGAAGTGGAGAATTATCCCGGCTTTGCCGAGCCGGTGCAGGGGCCCTGGCTCATGGAGCAGATGCGCCTGCAAGCCGAGCGGATGGGGGCGCGTGCCGCCACCGATCACATCATCGACGTGGATCTCGGCGGCCCACTTTTCACGCTCATCGGTGATTCTGGCACGACCTACACGGGTGACGCGCTAATCATCGCGACCGGGGCGCAGGCTCGCTGGCTTCACGTTCCTGGTGAAGAGCGCCTAAAAGGTTTTGGCGTTTCCGCCTGCGCGACCTGCGACGGATTCTTTTTTCGCGGCAAGCATGTCGCCGTGATTGGCGGCGGCAATACGGCCGTGGAAGAGGCCCTTTACCTCGCCAACCTCGCCGCCAAGGTCACCGTGATTCATCGCCGCGACAGCTTTCGAGCCGAACGGATTCTGCAAGATAGATTGTTCGCTCATCCCCGTGTGAATGTCGTGTGGAACGCCACAGTTGCGGAAATTGTCGGGTCGGATGCGCCACCGTCGGTTGCCGGCTTGAGGCTGGTTGATGTGGAGACAGGGCAAATCTCCGAGATTTCAGCCGACGGCGTCTTCGTGGCCATCGGCCATGACCCGGCGACCGCGCTCTTTCGCGGCAAGCTCGACCTTACAGCCTCCGGTTACATCAAAGTCTTACCTGGAGCGGTGACGACGAACATTCCCGGTGTGTTCGCGGCCGGCGATGTCGCTGACGGCGTCTATCGCCAAGCAGTTACTGCGGCCGGCATGGGATGCATGGCAGCTCTCGACGCGGAACGGTTCCTGATGATGAGGAGCCTAAGCGAGGTCGCTGCGGATGAGGCGGCATAACGGCGCTAACGCGTGCGGCGACTACCGCGCGAGTCACATTTTCCGACTGCCAGCGCAGTCGACACGACCAAGGAGAGGCTGCCATGAGCGAAGATGAAAAGAGACTCTTCAACGTCCTGTTTCTGTGCACGGGCAATTCGGCGCGCTCCATTATGGCCGAGTGCATCTTGAATCGCCTTGGAATGGGCCGCTTCAAGGCGTTCTCCGCCGGCAGTCATCCGAAGGGCGAAATTCGACCCGAGACCACCACGCTCCTGAGGGGGCTGAATTACGACCTCAGCAATCTGAGATCCAAGAGTTGGAGCGAATTCGCCAAGCCCGGCGCGCCTCATCTCGATTTCGTCTTCACGGTCTGTGACGATGCGGCAAGCGAAGAATGTCCGGTTTGGCCCGGTCAGCCGATGACCGCCCATTGGGGAATCCCGGATCCAGCCAAAGCGACGGGCTCTGGAGCGGAGATCGCGCTGGCGTTCGCGGACGCCTATCGGATGCTCAACAATCGGATCTCGATCTTCATCGCGCTGCCGTTCCGCTCGCTCGACACTCTCGCTCTGAAGAAACAGCTCGATGCTATCGGGCAGACCACAGATGTCGGGCCTTCGCCAGCCTCTGCGGCCTGAACCCTCGCTCAATAACGATTCGGAGTAATGATGACCGCCCATAATGTCCTCTTTCTGTGCACCCACAATTCTGCTCGATCGATCCTGGCGGAGGCCATTCTCAATTCCAAAGGTGGCGACCGCTTTCGGGCCTATTCAGCTGGAAGCGCTCCAAGCGGCGCGCCTAATCCGGATGGACTGGCGTTGCTTGCCGAGCGAGGTCATCCGATCGAAGGGTTGTGCTCGAAATCCTGGAACGCGTTTGCTGCGCCCGGTGCGCCGGAGATGCACATCATCATTACGGTTTGCGACAATGCGGCAGGCGAAAGTTGCCCACTTTGGCCAGGTCGCCCGGCTTCTGCGCATTGGGGCATTGGCGATCCGTCGACCGTGAGTGGCAATGAGACGCAGCGCCGCGCAGCCTTTGCTCGCGCTTACGATCTACTGGAGCAACGGATCGATCGACTGTTGTCCTTGTCCGACGGACTTGAGGGCCCGGCACTGAAGCGCGCTCTGGCGGAGATTGGATCTGCCTCTGAGGGGGCTACCGAGAAATCACGCGCCGTCGCAGCACTGTAGGTCAAAGCGCCCACAGCAAATCAAGTGGGGAGCGTGGTCGCACGTCTAGGCGCCGGTGCAATGAACACAATCGGTCAGCGTCATGGTCCTCGCCGTGACGGGCGAGCGCGTTTTGCTGCGATCTAACATATTGATACTACAGAATTTTTTCTCTTTTTGTCATCGAAGTGTCACGAACGCAAAGTAAGAAGCCGATGTCGCGGGGTGGTCATTCGCTGCACCGCGCGAAGTTCAATCTGAGACGTTCAACGAGATCATCTCGGCCGATCTGCCGCGAAGCGGTGATGGCGGCCGAAATCAGAAACAGGAGAGAGCGACTGTGAATATCCGTCAGAACTTAAAAGGTATCAGCCTTGGCTTGGTGATGCTCGCCGCTGCGACGACCGCAGGCTATGCTGCGGATATCACGGGCGCCGGCTCCACCTTCGTTTATCCGATCCTCTCGAAATGGTCTGCGGACTACAATCAGAAGACCGGCAACAAGCTCAACTACCAGTCGATCGGATCAGGTGGCGGCATCGCCCAGATCAAGGCGGCGACCGTCGACTTCGGCGCGTCCGACATGCCGATGAAGCCCGACGAGCTTCGGGAGCTCGGCATGGGGCAATTCCCACTCGTTATCGGCGGCGTGGTGCCGGTCGTCAATATCGAAGGCGTGAAGCCGGGCGAGATCAAGTTCACCGGTCCGCTGCTCGCCGACATCTATCTCGGCAAGATCACCGATTGGAATGATCCGGCGATTGCCAAGCTCAATCCCGACTTGAAGCTTCCCGCTGGCAAGATCACCGTCGTCCATCGCTCTGACGGCTCGGGCACAACCTTCAACTGGGTGAATTACCTTTCGAAAGTCAGTGACGAGTGGAAGACCAAAGTCGGAGAAGGCACCTCCGTATCCTGGCCGACCGGCGTTGGCGGCAAAGGCAACGAAGGTGTGGCGGCGTACGTCAATCGCATCAAGAACTCGATCGGCTACGTCGAATATGCCTACGTCCTTCAGAACAAGATGACGTTCGGCGCGGTCCAAAACAAAGCTGGAAAATTCGTCAAGCCGGACAATGAAAGCTTCCAAGCTGCTGCTGCGAGCGCTGACTGGGCCAAGGCGAAAGACTTCTATCTGGTCATGACGGACGCGCCGGGTGACAACGCTTATCCCGTCACGGCCACGGTCTTCGTGATCATGTACAAGCAACCGAAGGACGCTGCGCGTTCGCAAGAAGCGTTCAAATTCTACAAATGGGCGCTTGAGGAAGGCCAGAAGCAGGCGGTGGAGCTCGACTACGTGCCGCTTCCCGAGGGTCTGACCAAGCTGATCGAAGCTTATTGGACCGCTGAATTCAAAAGCTGAGGTCGAATAGGCCGCTGCAGGGCCGCGTCCCCGCGCTCCTGCAGCGGCCCTCCCTACGGCTCCGCCGGTTCCGAAAGCATTGGAAGCCTCCTATGAATAACAGAGCCGTCGTGGCCCTTGATACGCCTGCACCTCAATCGGACACCAACCGGACGACTTGGATCTCCGACACCGCAGCAGATCGGCTGTTTTATTGGGTGGTGGCAGGAGCTGCGTTCTTCGTATTGATCGCGCTCGGTGCTGCGGCGCTCTCCATGGCCTGGGGCGGGCGGCTGGCATTTCAGACGTTCGGATGGCGCTTCTTTTATGGGACCGAATGGGATCCCGTCAGCCGTCAGTTCGCGGCCTTCGTTCCCATATACGGCACGATCATTACCTCACTCATCTCGATGATCATCGCTGTTCCGATCAGTCTCGGAATTGCGGTCTTTCTCACCGAGGTCGCGCCCCGATGGATGCGCGGACCTGTCGGTACCGCCATTGAGCTTTTGGCCGGCATCCCCAGCATTATCTACGGCATGTGGGGTCTTTTCACCTTCGTTCCTTTCATGTCGGACCACGTGCAGCCGTGGTTGATCGATCACATCGGACCGTTGCCAATCATTGGACCGCTCTTCGACGGTGCCCCCATGGGCATCGGTATGCTTACCGCAGGCATCATCCTTGGCATTATGGTCATTCCCTTCATCACGGCAGTGATGCGCGACGTGTTCCTCGTGGTTCCCCAAGCGCTCAAGGAGTCCGCCTATGCGCTCGGCAGCACGAAATGGGAGGTCGTGAAAGACGTTGTGATTCCTTACACCCGCACGGCTGTGGTCGGAGGTATCTTCCTCGGGCTCGGGCGTGCGCTCGGCGAGACGATGGCGGTAACCTTCGTCCTTGGCAACGCCCACAATCTCAGTATCTCCCTGATGCAGCCGGGGAACTCTATCGCCGCGGCAATTGCGAATGAATTCACCGAGGCGGATTCCGACATCTATCTCTCCTCGCTGATCGCACTGGGCTTCGTTCTCTTCATCGTGACCTTCATCGTGCTCGCCGTCGCCAAGCTGATGCTCCAGCGTGTCGCAAGGCAGAAGGGGGAATGATATGACCACCGCTGAATCCCTTCATCGGCGCCGCCAAGCTGTCAGCATCGCGGCTCTTACGCTCGCAACGCTAGCAACCGCGTTCGGCCTCGTCTGGCTGGCTTGGATCCTTGGAACAACCTTTTTCCAAGGTCTCGGCGCTTTGAACGTGAAACTGTTTACGGAGATGACACCGCCGCCTGGCCAGGATGGTGGATTGCTTAATGCCTTCTTCGGCAGCTTCGTGATGGTGCTAATGGCCGTCGTGATTGGCAGCCCTATCGGTATCGCGGCAGGAACTTTCTTGGCCGAATATGCACGCGGGAGCCGGCTCGGCGAAGTCATCCGCTTCGTCAACGACATTCTGCTGAGCGCGCCGTCGATCGTCATCGGCCTCTTCGTTTATGAGCTCGTCGTCCGACAGGCGGGGCATTTCTCTGCCTACGCCGGCGGCATCGCCCTCGCGTTCATCTTGCTGCCCGTCGTGGTCCGCACGACCGACGAAATGCTGCGCCTGGTCCCCGACGTCATGCGCGAGGCCGCGCTCTCGCTCGGCATCCCGCGGTGGAAGATGATCAACCATGTCCTCTATCGGGCCGCCAAGGCAGGGATCCTGACCGGCGTACTCTTGGCGATCGCCCGAATTTCGGGCGAAACGGCGCCGCTCCTCTTCACTGCCCTTAACAACCAGTATTGGACGAGCAGTTTGTCGGAGCCGATGGCGAATATTCCTGTCGTCATCTTCCAATATGCCATGAGCCCTTACGACGCCTGGCACACATTGGCCTGGGCCGGGGCCTTTGTCATGACGCTGTTTGTGCTCGCGCTCAGCATCATCTCCCGTACGATTCTCAATCCAAGGAAATCCGACAATGCTTAACCTAGGCCAACGTCAGGTGGAGCAGATGTCCGCTCCTATCCCCGCTCAGCCAAAACTCGTGCTCGACAATGTGAGCTTCTTCTACGGCCAATCCCGCGCCGTGCATGATGTCAGTCTCATTTTCCCAGAGAAGCAGGTTTCCGCCCTAATCGGCCCGTCCGGTTGCGGAAAGTCCACCTTGCTGCGGATTCTCAATCGCATTTACATGATCTACCCGAAGCAGCATGCGACAGGAAAGGTGCTGCTGGACGGCGATGACATTCTTGATCCTCGCTATCCTATGAGCCGCCTGCGCGCCCGGGTTGGCATGGTCTTTCAAAAACCTGTCCCGTTTCCAATGTCGATCTACGAAAACGTGGCCTACGGAATTCGCCACTATGAGCGGCTGTCTCGCAGCGAGATGGACGGACGCGTCGAAGCCGCTCTGCGCCAAGCGGCACTTTGGGATGAGGTCAAGAACAAGCTTACGGCAAGTGGGCTGAGCCTTTCGGGAGGACAGCAGCAGCGGCTCTGTATCGCGCGCGGCATCGCCTTGCGTCCTGAGGTCTTACTTCTCGACGAACCGACCTCAGCACTCGATCCGATCTCAACCGCCCGTATCGAGGAGCTTATCGACACCCTCAAAACTGAATTTACGATCGTCATCGTCACCCACAACATGCAGCAAGCCGCGCGTATCTCAAGCAACACAGCTTTCATGTACCTCGGGGAACTCATCGAATACGGCAATACCTCAGAGATATTCAACAATCCAAAAGATAAAAGAACAGAAGAGTACATCACCGGCCGTTTCGGCTGACCGGATCCTCCACCATAACAACATAGCCAGAAGAGAGGTGATGGACATGTCCACAGTGAAGCACACCGTCAGTTCGTTTGACGCCGACCTGAATTTGTTGAGAGACCATCTTCTGCAGATGGGTACGCTGGTCGACGCCGCCTTCGTCGATGCCACCCGTGCGCTCGTAACCCATGACGCCGCGGCCGCAGTGAAGGTCATCGAACAGGACGCGCAGGTCGATGCCCTTGAGGCACTCGTCGAGCACGAGGCAGTTCAGATCATTGCTCGCCGGCAGCCCTTGGCGGTCGATCTGCGGGACATAATGGCCGCCGTGCGGATCGGTTCTGAGCTGGAGCGTATCGGCGACTTGGCGAAGAACATCGCCAAGCGGGCGGTGGCTCTCGGTAGCGAGCCGCCGCATCAGGATCTCGCCGCGCGACTCCAGCAGATGAGCACACTCGCACAAACTCAGCTCCGGCATGTTCTCGCCGCTTACGCCGATCGCGACGCGACGCGAGCAATGGCAATCCGCGATGCGGATAGTGAAATCGATCTCTTGAATACGGCATTTTTCAAGGAATCGATCGAGTATATCGCGCGCACCTATAAGGATATTGCGGGCACAGCGCATTTACTCTTCTGCGCGAAGAATATCGAACGTATTGGCGATCACGTTACGAACATCTCTGAAGACGTCTATTTCATCGTCACCGGAGCAATTCCAGCTGAGGAGCGTAAGAAGCTCGACACAAGCAGCACAGTCCATCCGGGGTCTGATCCGAATCCGGGAACGTGAGGAAGCGGGACAGATGGTCCGTCTTCTCATTATCCAAGACCCGGACTCGCTCAGACTCCTCTTGCAGCCGGTCAGCAAGTTTCTGACGAATCAAGTGGCGCTCGTGATTGTCGATAATGAGACTTGCGAGCATGGCGCGGGACGGCGCGATGATTGTCAGGCTGGCGCTCTGACCCAACCGCTCGATTGCGATGTGTATCGTCATGTGTCCCGACGGGATATCACGGAGTGGGTACCGGCGCGAGTCGCCGTCGCCGATGATGGCCGCCCTTATCTGCGGGAAGATGTCGTGTGCTTCAACGTCTGTGCCTCCGGACAGCTCGTTCCAGAAGACCTAGCAGGTCAAAGCCGCAGTATTGCCGGGCACACTGAGACCATAGTGCGGGCGAGCAACGTCGAACTCGATCCCATGACCCATCGCGTCTATCGACGGGGCCGCGAGATTCATCTCGGTCCAACCGAATTTCGGCTTTTGCAAGTACTACTCCAAAATCCTGATCACGTTATGACGCGTGAGCAGCTTCTCGCAGCAGTGTGGGGAAGTAAGAACGACATCGATGAAAGAACGGTCGACGTCCATGTTGGTCGATTGCGAAAAGCGCTGAATCAGCGTCGCGACCGGGACTTGATTCGCACGGTCCGCGGTGTCGGATACGCGTTTGATGCAGGCGAGCGCCCACGGACATCGACGAATGCATCCCCTCCTTTGGATGAACAGAGAGAACTAAAGTCATGTTGAGCAAATGTGTCGTGGCTGCCCTAACTGCTCTCGTAGTCTCAGGCCTTTGCGCTGGAGCGGCAAAAGCAGAATTCAAGCTCGATGCGCGGTTCACAGACGCGAATGGCGACATGGTCGCCGACACGCCGACTGATCCGTCGAAGTTGATCGATCCGGATACGCTGATCTTTGCCTACACGCCTGTCGAAGACCCGGCGGTGTACGCCAAAGTATGGACGGAGTTTCTCGACCATCTCGCCAAGACAACCGGCAAGAAAGTACAGTTCTTCCCCGTTCAATCGAACGCGGCGCAGCTCGAGGCGATGCGCGCCGGCCGGCTTCACGTGGCGGGTTTCAATACCGGGTCCAATCCGATTGCGGTCGCCTGCTCCGGATTCGTGCCGTTCACCATGATGGCGTCGAAGACCGGTGAGTTCGGCTACGAGATGGAGATTATCACCTATCCGGGCTCGGGGATCACCAAGGTCGAGGACATCAGGGGCAAGAAGATGGCCTTCACCGCCGAGACGTCGAACTCGGGTTACAAGGCGCCGTCCGCATTGCTCGGCTCGCAGTTCAAACTCGCCGCCGGAAAGGACTATGAGCCTATCTTCTCGGGCAAACACGACAACTCGATCCTCGGAGTCGCCAACAAGGATTATCCCGCTGCAGCGGTGGCCAACTCCGTGATGAAGCGCATGATCGCCCGCGGCGTGGTCAAGCCCGAGCAGATCGTGACGATCTATAAATCGCAGACCTTTCCCACCACCGGTTATGGCTATGTCTATAACCTGAAGCCGGAACTCGCGGAGAAGATCAAGGAAGCGTTCCGCACCTTCAAATGGGAAGGCACTGCACTCCTCAAGGAATTCCAGACGTCCGAGCCGCCGCAAGAAGCGTTCATTCCGATCACCTTCAAAGATAATTGGGCGGTGATCCGTCAGATCGATGAGGCGATGGGCGTCAGCTACGCCTGCAAATGATGCGCAACGACTGGGATGCGGCGGCATGCTGATTATCGAAGGCCTCTCCAAGCGCTATGAGAAGGGCGACAAGGCTCTCGATGCCGTCGATCTCGCTGTTCCGGTCGGCCAGGTGCTCGGCCTGATCGGGCCGTCCGGGGCGGGCAAATCGACGCTCATTCGGTGCGTCAACCGGTTGGTCGAACCAACCGCCGGCCGGATCCATCTTAGCGAGACGGAGATCACTGGGCTCGGCCGGGCCGGCTTACGCCGCGCCCGGCGGCGCATGGGCATGATCTTTCAGGAATTTGCCTTGGTCGAGCGCCTCTCAGTCATGGAGAACGTACTCTCAGGCCGGCTCGGCTATGTCGGCTTCTGGCGCTCCTGGTTTCGGCGATTTCCCCAGGCCGATATCGACCGCGCCTTCGCCGTGCTGGAGAGGGTTGGCCTCATTGATCACGTCGACAAGCGCGCCGATGAGCTCTCCGGCGGTCAGCGCCAACGGGTCGGTATTGCCCGCGCGTTGGTGCAGGAGCCCGATATTCTGCTCGTCGACGAGCCGACGGCGAGCCTCGATCCAAAGACCTCCCGCCAGATCATGCGGCTTCTGGTCGAGGTTTGTGCCGAGCGCGGCCTCGCGGCCGTTGTCAACATCCACGATGTGGCGCTCGCCCAGATGTTCGTGCAGCGCATCGTCGGCCTGAAGGCCGGCCGCATCGTGTTCGACGGCCCCCCGGCTGCGCTCAATCCCACCGTGCTGACCACGATCTATGGCGAAGAAGACTGGTCGAAGACCATCAGCCGGGACGACGACGGGGCGGATGAGGAGCAAGCTGAGGAGGGCTCTCTCCGTATGACGACCACCGCGCGCCGCTGGCGGCCACCGCCGCTCATCGCCAATCCGTGGCTGCGGCGAGGATTGATCGTCGGCGTCGCTGTCTATTTTGCACTGGCGCTCGGTACGGTGGAGGTGAACTGGGCGCGGGTGATCGACGGGCTGGCGCGTGGCGGCCGGTTCATTGCGGGGTTCCTGCAGCCGAATTTCTCGACGCGCTGGGATGACATCCTGCAGGGCATGATCGAAAGCCTCACCATGACGGTGACGTCCACGGCCGTCGGCATCGCCATCTCCATCCCGATCGGCGTCGGCGCGGCCCGCAATGTCGTACCCGGCACCGTCTATTATGTCTGTCGCGCGACCATCGCCGTGTCACGCTCGCTGCAGGAGATCATCATTGCAATCCTCCTCGTCGCCATGGTCGGCTTTGGCCCTTTCGCGGGCTTCCTCACCTTGTCCTTCGCGACCATCGGCTTCCTCTCCAAGCTGCTGGCCGAGGACATCGAAGACATCGATCCTGTTCCGCTCGAGGCGATCCGCGCCACCGGAGCTGGTTGGGCGTCGATCCTCTCTTACGGCGTGCTGCCGCAGGTGGCGCCAAGGCTGATCGGTCTGTCGCTCTATCGCCTCGATATCAATTTTCGCGAGTCGGCTGTTGTCGGAATCGTAGGCGCTGGCGGCATCGGCGCCACCCTCAACACGGCCATCGACCGCTACGAGTTCGACAGCGCCGCGGCTGTGCTGATCTTGATCATCGCGATCGTCATGGTCAGCGAATATGTCTCGAGCGTCATCCGGAAATGGGTGCAGTGATGCCGGTCGCCAGTCTTCCCGATGGACGTCCCCTCTGGCGACGGCGCACCACCCGAGCAGACCTTATGATCTGGCTCGGCTGGCTTCTCGCCGTCGCGTTCACTGCGTTCTGCTGGCGCGTGATGACGGAAAGCACGATCTGGGCCTACGTCTGGGATGCGCCAACCCAGATGGCCGACATCGGGTCGCGCATGGTGCCGCCCCGTTGGTCGTATTTTCCGAACCTCGTGAAGCCGCTCTGGGATACACTGAACATCGCCACCCTCGGCACGGCGCTTGCTATCGTGATCGCCGTGCCGATCGCATTTTTGGCCGCGCGCAATACGACGCCGAGTGTCACCCTGGTCCGTCCGGCCGCGCTCCTCGTGATCGTCTCATCCCGCTCGATCAATGCGATAGTTTGGGCGCTGCTTCTCGTCTCGATCCTTGGACCGGGCCTGCTCGCTGGCATAATCGCGATCGCGCTGCGGTCGATCGGGTTCATCGGCAAGCTGCTTTATGAGGCGATCGAGGAGATCGACAAAGCCCAAGTCGAAGCGATCCGCGCGACCGGCGCCTCCGGGCCGCAGACGCTCGCTTGGGGCATCGTTCCGCAGATCATGCCGGCCTTCGCCGGAATTACGGTTTTCCGCTGGGACATCAATATTCGCGAGTCGACCGTACTTGGCCTCGTCGGCGCCGGCGGCATCGGGCTGAATCTAGAGGCGTCCCTCAATACCCTCGCCTGGCCACAGGTGACCCTGATCCTTCTCCTGATCCTCGGTACGGTTCTCGTCAGTGAGTGGACCTCTGCGAAAGTTCGGCACGCGATCATCTGACACCCTTGGACGCAAAGCGCCCCGCTGCAGTCGTGGGAATGCTGTTCGCATCGTAGTGAGCGATGCGCTTTCCACCCACAGCTCGCGGGCGAGGCATTGTCATCTGACGGGACGCTGGTGATCTGCCAGTGCATTGACAATGCGCGGAGCGAGATCACGTGCTGTTCGAGCGGCACCGATCAGAGTCGCGGACGCTGCTCCGGTCCAGTTGCCGTAGCCGGCGAGCCAAAGTCGCGGTACGTCGACGGAGCGTTGATTGAGAACTTTCACGCGCCCGTCCGCGGCAACGATGCCAAGTGTTTTTAGATGATCTGTCGCCGGCAGAAAGCCGGTGCACCAAATGATAGCGTCCACCTCGCTCTCCGTTCCGTCGCGCCATGCAAGACCTGTCGACGTCAGTCGCTCAAACGACCTCACAGCCGTGAGAACGCCGCGATCGCGGGCGCTCTTGACCGACGGTATCATGACAATATCGCCCAGACCGGAGGTCGCCGTGCTTGCATCGGCGCCGCGGACCCGGGCTGTTGCCCGTTCGAACAGCACCCGGCCATCGACGTCATCCGGAAGGAAGGTGGGATCCCGCAGGGTGATCCAGATCGTCTCCGCTACCAGGGAAAGTTCGGCCAGTATCTGAGCGCCGGAATTGCCGCCGCCCACGATCGCGACGCGTTGACCAGCAAAGGGCCGAGCATCTCGATAATGCCCGGAATGCAGCTGCGTGCCGGTGAATTGAGCCGCGCCCGGGTATTCCGGGACGTAGGGCTTCGACCAGGTGCCGGTTGCGCTCACGACCGCAGCTGCGCTGTACCTTTCTCCGCCGCGGCAGCGTAGCCGCAAGAGATCACCGTCGTGCTCGATAGCTTCCACGATGCGAGGCCGATCGATGGGGAATTCGTACCGTTTTTCATAGCGGGTTAGATATTCGATCGTCTCGTCGCGGCTGGGATAACCTTTGCTGTAGAGCGCGGTCATCGGCCAGCCGGGAAGAGAACTGTAGCCGGCCGGGGAGAACAGACGTAGCGAATCCCAGGTATGAACCCATGCGCCACCCGGCCTGGCGCCAGCATCCACAATGACAAAGTCAACATCGGCCCGTCGTAGATAATAGGCGATTGCAAGACCCGCCTGCCCGCCGCCAATAATGACGACGCTGTGATGCCGCGACGTCAAGCCGGTTCGCTCTGCGGAGCTATCGCCATTAAAGACAGGTCCGTCTTGGGATCGATCACTTTCCCGGCGGCCTTTCGCTCCGAGTAACGGTCAACGAGCTGCGCGCCGTGAGGTCGCATCAAAATGGTAAACCGGACCAGCTCCTCCATCACGTCAACGATGCGGTCGTAATAGCTGGACGGTTTCATCCTGCCAGCTTCGTCGAATTCCTCGAATGCCTTGGCGACACTCGATTGATTGGGGATCGTGAACATCCGCATCCAGCGGCCAAGCAGCCGCAGCGTGTTCACCGCATTGAAGCTCTGCGAGCCCCCGGAGACCTGCATCACCGCGAGCGTCCTTCCCTGAGTCGGGCGCATGCCGCCAATGCTAAGCGGCAGATGGTCGATCTGCGCCTTCATGAGCCCGGTAATTTGCCCGTGGCGTTCGGGGCTGCACCAGACCATACCTTCCGACCAGAACGCGTGTTCGCGCAATTCTTTGATGGCCGGATGGTCGTCGCCGGCGATCTGATCGGGGAACGGCAGCTCGCGCGGATCGAAGATTCGTGTTTCCGCTCCGAAGCGCTGCAGCAGCCTGGCAGCTTCCTCGGTCGTGAGCCGGGAATACGAGCGTTCTCGTAGCGAACCGTAGAGCAACAGAATTCGCGGTGGATGTCCGTCAGGGGCGAGCCCGGCGCCGGGGCGAGCGTGAAGGAAACGTTGGTCTAAAGCTGGGAGATTGTCGGGCTCGCTAAGTATACGCAGAGGCATTGAACTTCCTTTGAAGATTGGACGGCGTCATCAATTGAGTAGGGGAGGGCGTCTGCCACATCGATGCGCATCACACGGGGATCGCTGGTGTGCTCGACTGCATAAGACAGCTGCTGCGCGGAAGCCCTAACAGACGTGTCAGGTCAGGCGGCGACCGGCCTCGTCGACGACCTTCTCTCCATCCTCTTTTGTGAATGCCCCTTGCTGCGCTGGTAGAAGGTCGAGAACAGCTTCGGAGGGTCGACACAGCCGGACGCCTTTCGGGCTGACCACGATTGGGCGATTGATGAGGATCGGATGCCGCATCATAGCGTCGACCAACTGGTCATTGGTCAGAGCCGAATTGCCGAGACCAAGGTCAGCGTAGGGCGTTCCTTTCTCCCGAAGTAGGTCGCGAGGCTTGATCTCCATCCGGTCCATGAGTTGTAGGAGCAGCGCTCGTGAAGGCGGGGTCTTTAGGTATTCGACGACATGCGGCTCGATGCCAGCATTACGTATCATCGCAAGTGCATTGCGCGATGTCCCGCAGTCGGGGTTATGGTAGATGATGACGTCCATTGCTGATTTTCTCCGTCTTTATTCGAGTCTATGGTCACCGAAAGTGAGCGCGTCCCCCAAACGGAAGACGCCGCGGATCTTATGCTTGCTTCGAGCGTGGCGCGTTTCCGTCCGGGCTCCCACACGCGAAGGCGGCGATTGCCGCATCGCAGACGGCAGGGTGGCCCTGACAGCAATCACGCATCAGAAATTCCACCAGCTTCGCCAGCATCGAATAATCCGCGCTATAGACAATCGAGCGTCCGTCGCGTCGCGACGTGACGAGACCGCCTTGCTCAAGCTGGTTGAGGTGGAAAGACATGCGCGACGAAGACGCGCCGTCCATGGCTTGCCCGATTGCCCCGGCGGCCATGCCGCCGGGCCCAGCCGTGACAAGCAGGCGTGTAATCTTGAGACGCGTCTCCTGTGAGAGCGCTGAAAAGGCTGCTAAAGCTTGGTTCTCGTTCATTACTCAAAATCTCAAGAGATATTGAGAGATATATACCGTCTGCCGCCGGACAACAAGGGCCTTCGTATCAGGGGGGTGGGTCCAGAACGCCGCCGACGAAGCTGACGGCTCTGCCAGCGCGCGCACCCAAGCCGGACGGCTGAACATTTATATTTCGAATATTCTAGAAATACCGTTGACTCCTGCGATTGATGGTCCTAAGCCATTAGCTATGAAAATAGATGAAGCTGCCGCGCGCTTAGAGGCCCTAGGCAACCCGACGAGACTTAAGATTTATCGAGTACTGGTTCGTGCCGGCGCGGGCGGTTTAGCAGTGGGACGTCTACAAGAGAGGCTGAAGGTCCCGCCGTCGACACTGTCGCATCACATCAAGACGTTGATCGGGGTCGGTCTCGTCTCACAGGTGCGCGAGTCGACCACCCTAATCTGCCACGCGAATTACGACGTCATGCGCGGCTTGGTGAATTTCCTCGTGGCCGAGTGTTGCATCGACGAAACCAAGGCAGGATGCCAAGATACGAAAACAGCCGCCTGATTTTTTTTGTCTAAAATTTCCATGATTCTAGAAAAATAGGAGCATCAAAATGCCAAGCACCAAGACCGTCGCGATTGTCGGAGGAGGGCCGGTCGGGCTTGCTGCTGCGGCACATGTCCTTGAGCGTGACATGATGCCCATCGTGCTGGAAGCGGGCACCAAGGCGGCCCATGCGATCCGCCAATGGCGGCATGTGCAATTGTTCTCGCCTTGGGAATACAACGTCGATCGCGCCGCGGCGCGTCTTCTCGCCATGACCGGCTGGAATTCCCCCGAGCCGCACGTCTATCCGACGGGTGGCGAGTTCATCGACGGCTACCTCGATCCATTGGCGACGAGAACGGCTTTGAAAGACGTCATCCGGACGTCGAGCCGAGTCACCGCGATAGCACGCGTGGGGTTCGATAAAGCCAAAACACGCGGGCGGGAGGCCGCTCCCTTTGAGATCCGTTATCAGAACGGCAAGGGCCTCGAAACGATCCAAGCGGACGCCGTCATCGATGCATCAGGCACGTGGTCGTCGCCAAATCCGATCGGCGCAAACGGCTTGCCCGCGGTGGGAGAGCGAGAGCACGCCGATCGTATCGTCTACGGCATGCCCGATGTTCTCGGCAGCGCGCGGACGCGATACGCCGGCAAAGTTGTGGCGGTTCTCGGCTCGGGCCACTCGGCCATAGGCACGCTCATCGACCTCGCCGCGTTGAAGGAAGAGCGTCCCGATACCGATGTGATTTGGCTTCTCCGTGGGACAGACCCTGCCAAGGCGTTCGGAGGCGGCGCCAATGACAAGCTGGCCGCACGCGGTGAACTTGGCAGCGCGTTTGCGCAGCTTGTCCATGCCGGTAGCATCCGCGTGGAAACCGGTTTCGCAGTCACCCATCTTACATCACCGCGAGAAAAACTGAGGATTGCGAGCGGCGCGGCCTGCTGCGCCCGCTACGTAGAGGCTGATGAACTGGTCGTCGCGACGGGCTTTCGCCCAGATTTCTCGTTTGTCAGCGAACTTCGCACGCGGCTGGATTCGGCGATCGAGGCCCCGCTTGCATTGGCGCCGCTCATCGATCCAAACGAGCATAGCTGCGGCACTGTCCGTCCGCACGGCGCTCGCGAACTCGCGCAGGACGAACCGGGGTTCTATTTCGCCGGAATGAAGTCTTACGGCCGCGCTCCTACCTTCTTGATGATCACTGGCTACGAACAGGTGCGTTCGATCGCGGCCGATATTGCTGGCGACCGGGAAGCGGCGAAGCGCGTGGAGTTGGTGCTGCCGGAGACGGGTGTCTGCACGCGATCGAGCGTCGAGAACGTCCCTTCGAATTGCTGTGGCGGACCGGCGCCGGTCGGGACGAGCGCCTGTTGCGCACAGGACGCCGATGCGAAGGCAGCAGGCGCGAAGGCATGCGGATGTGCCTGAGGCTTCCTTCGTGAGAGACCGTAAACTACCGATCATTCTCGCGCTCGGCACGACGCAAACGCTCGCCTGGGCCTCAAGCTACTATCTGCCTGCGATTCTCGCGGATCCGATCTCGCGAGATCTTGGCATTTCCAGCAATTGGTTCTTTGCCGTCTTCTCCGCATCACTGGTCATCTCGGGTTTGCTCGGGCCAAGAGTCGGACGGCAGATTGATCTCGTCGGTGGCCGCATGGTGTTGTCGGCTTCGAATGTCATTCTGGCGGCCGGTCTGCTGTTGCTTGGCAGCTCGACTTCATGGCAGCTGCTTACAGTTGCCTGGCTCCTGCTCGGCGTGGGAATGGGCCTCGGTCTTTACGATGCCGCGTTTGGCGCACTGGGCCGCATCTATGGCGACAACGCCCGCAATGCCATCACGGGCATCACACTGATCGCTGGATTTGCAAGCACCGTCGGGTGGCCGCTCAGCGCGTGGGGATTGGAGACGATCGGATGGCGCGCAACGTGCTACGCTTGGGCTGCCGCGCACATCCTCGTTGGACTTCCGTTGAACCTGCGTTTTCTTCCTAAGATCGAACTCGCAAAGCGATCAGATGCTCCGGTAGTCAAGCCTCACATTCCGTTCGATCAAACGATGCTGCTGCTCGCGTTTGCATTCGCGGCTGCCTGGACGGTGACATCCGCCATGGCGGCACATCTTCCACGCATCGTTGAAGCATTCGGAGCGACGCCCGCACAGGCCGTTTTCGCCGGCGCGATGATCGGACCGGCACAGGTCGCTGCGCGATTGCTCGAAGTCGGACTGCTGAGCCGCTATCATCCGATCTTCTCAACCCGACTGGCATGCGTGACTCACCCGCTGGGGGCCTGTGTCATTGGCATTTTTGGGGGAGGGGCCGCTGCTGCCTTTGCGCTTCTTCACGGTGCCGGAAACGGTGTCCTGACGATTGCGAGAGGTACGCTCCCTCTCGCGATTTTTGGACCCGAGAATTACGGTTATCGTCTGGGATTGATCGGAGCGCCGTCGCGTATTTGCCAGGCGCTGGCGCCGCTTGGTTTCGGTTTACTCATTGAGCCGTTGGGGGGCAAAGTCGTCATCATCTCCTCCTTATTGAGTCTGCTTGCGCTTGGCGCTCTTGCACTGACGTCAAAGGCGTCAATTCGTTCCGCTGTAGCACAAGGCGCAGGTCAGACATCCCCTAGTCAGCCCTGACACCATGATGTTGCGAGGTATCGAAGTGTCACAAACTATCGAGTCGGCTTCGTAGGGTAGGGTATGTCATGAAAGTATCTAGCAGTGAGGCGAATGCAAACCAATACTCAATGAAGCCTCTTCATATCGCCTTAGCGGTTCTCGTCGCGGTGATATGGGGTATTGCATTCGTCGTTAGCAAAGTCGGGCTCGAGAGCTTCACTCCTCCTCAGTTGACTGCGCTTCGTTTCTTCATCGCGGCTCTTGCAGCACTCTGGATCCCCCGGCCAAACGTTTCATGGCCGATGCTGATTGCCATTGGACTGACGGTTTTCACCGGACAGTTCCTCCTGCAGTTCTTTGGCATTTCATACGGTATGCCGGCTGGATTGACGGCAGTCGTCTCGCAAACTCAAGCACTGTTCACGGTCTTGTTCGCGGCAATAGCCATTGGTGACAAGCCCGGTCTTAAGCAATGCTTTGGGATGCTCGTCGCTTTCATCGGCCTGCTGATGATCGGCCTGACGATCGGTGGCACGATCACGCTGCTAGGGTTTTTGTTGACCCTTGCGTCTGCGATCAGCTGGGCGATCGGCAACGTCCTGGTCAAGCGTTCTCCTAAGGTCAATATGCTTCATTTGATGGTGTGGGCGAGCCTCGTGCCTCCATTGCCCGCACTCGCGATTTCGTTCGCCATCGATGGACCAGGTGCTCTGTGGTCGTCGTTGACACATGCCACATGGTCCGGAATTGGCGCTCCAATCTACCTGGGCATTCTTGCGAGCGTGT
>Ga0209933_1000283_pt1 | contig 109312 bp, 92 predicted proteins | sample ThiBiot_300_biof_FD_183944 | JGI IMG/M metagenome (GOLD analysis project Ga0209933, IMG submission 183944) | Wastewater bioreactor microbial communities from Cape Town, South Africa - Thiocy_cont_300_biof (SPAdes) | ecosystem: Engineered > Bioremediation > Thiocyanate > Unclassified | place... | reverse complement strand
AGCCGCCGGAAATATTCTGCTTCGTCATGCCGAAACCATCATGGCTACCTATCGCCAACTGGAGTTCGATATGAACGCGCTCAAAGGGGAGTCGAGAGGGTCGTTGCGGGTAGGGGCCAGCACGACCGTAGCGCAGTATGTGATTCCGCCTGTGCTGGCACGGTTTCATGAACAATCGGCCGATGTAGCCATCTCGCTATTGAGTGGCAATACGGAACAGATTGAACAGCAGTTGCTCAACGACGAAATTGATCTGGGATTGGTGGAAGGCCGAACGCATCATAGCGACATTCGCTATACGCCATTTGTTAAAGATGAGCTGGTCCTGATCTGCCGGGCCGATCACCCGTTAGCCAACCGCGACGAGATTACGCTGGACGAATTACGTGCCGTCCCGATTGTGCTGCGTGAACGAGGCTCCGGTTCGCTTGAAGTAATTGAACATGCGTTGCGGGGAGTTGGTATTCGGTTGTCGGATCTGACTGTGGAAATGCATTTAGGAAGTACGGAAAGCATTAAATCGTATCTCAGTAATTCGCGCTGTATGGCGTTTATTTCCGTTTTCGCCGTTCAGCAGGAATTACAGGCTGGTACGCTAAAAGTGCTTGATGTACAGGGGCTTACTATCGAGAGGGATTTGTATTCCATTCAATTGCAGGGCGTCAGCGAAGGGCTTGCCGATACTTTCATGCGATTCGCCCGCCAGCATTATAAGCGAGGCTAATCTAGGGCAATCCTTACCCGTTTGCCCTAGACTACTTTATACAACCAGATTCGCCAATAGCTTTCCGGTTCATCAAAGACTTTTTTCAGATACAGTCGGTTAGCGGCAGCATTTAAAATCGGTACAGCCGAAATTACGTATTGGCCATTGAGCGACTTTAGTGCATTTGTATCGATCTGTAAATGGCTGACGGACCGATTTTGTGTTTTTCCGAAAAGGTAGTTCATCCCTAATTCAGCGGTGTATAGGTAGGCACGACAGGCGTAGGCATCGTAATAGACGCGCATTTGCCGGGTTCCTTTAGCGAGTTCTGCAGCAATAATTTTGCGGAATGCGTGCTTGTAGGGCAGGGGATAATTGTTCTGGTAACTATCAAGCGTGTAAAAGCCGTTGAACTGCGCAACGGACGGATGCATACCCAGACAGATGACCCGGTAGTTCGACGGTCGTTGACCAATGTAATTACGAATCTGAGCAAATTGCTTTTCGGCAAAAAAGGCCCGGAATGATGGGTATTGCGCTTCGGTAATCAGCCCAACCGACTTGCCGACATTAATGCGCCATTCTTTATTCGCAATAAGCATTAGCGCGAGTTGTAAGGCCAGAAACAATGAAACCACGTTCGATGGCTGACTGTTGCTGCCTGCCCCTCGCTCCCCTCGCCCATCCCCAAACTCCCGCAACGCCATAGCAAACAGAATAAACCAGAGTGTCGGAAGCAGAAAATAGAAACGATCAAACTGAAACACGCGAAATTTGAGACCTAGATCACTATCGCCCAGCGCAACGACGAGATAGTGGTAAAAGCCATGAATCAGACAAATAAGAGCCGCCAGCATTGGCAACCCGACCAGCCACCTGACCGACGTGTAACGTTCTCGTGAAAAGGCTTTCCAGGCACTCAATCCAGCTACTAGTAGAATACCCAGTGTAAAAAATGCACCCGTATTAAACATCGGCCAAACAAATAAATCCGCACTCCGGCGCAAACTATCCGCTACCTGCATCGAACGTAGCTGGCTATAGTCGAATTCAACGCGTTGGGAGATATACGTTTGATGGACAAAGCCATAAATCAGTTCCCACTCGCTGGCCAGGTAGAGCAGGGAAAGCGTGAGTAATCCATTCAGATACGGTCGGTTCAGTTGCCGGTTTCTGAGCATACTGACCAGTCCCAATACCCCTAAGGCAACACAGATAAACAGGCCCGACCAGACGAAGAACGAATAGAATGGAAATAAAATGATAATGGCCCAATCGGTCCAGCGAACCCGATTCGTCAATAGATTCAGAAAAGCAAACAACAGTAATGGCTGGCCCGTCACCGACACACCGTGAACGATGTAGCAGGGAACCAGAGCAAACAGAAAGGCAATAGCTACTCGGGTAAACGCCCAGACCGATTCGGGTAACATGTATCGACGCAGCAATAGATACATACCCCAGAAGCCAATGCCATGCACAGCCGCAAAATTGATAACCTGAGCTGCGTAAGGCGGAAACAACCAGAACGACAGTACTTCAACATTTAGACCTGTCCGAAATGCTGAGCGTGGTATACCCCGGAATGGCCCACCACTCATCATATTTGGAATGACGGTGTCCAGATCAAAATCGAAGGCGGTACGGGTGAATTTAAGCAGGTATAGGTACAGAAAATCACTGTCCAGATTATCGTGAATGGTTAGGTGGGCGCCTTCGCCGAGCCAGATGTATGGGAAAACATACAACCCGAACAACCCTATGGCAATGAACAGATATGTTCTTTCGGAAATAAAATAACTCGTTTTGGTAGAAGAGGGCATAAGCAACACAACCTGATAGATTTTCGGAATCTACTAGCTGTAAGGGGACGAAAATACTGAAATTTGATGAGATGGAAGGACTGCCGGTGGGCATCGGGCTTTTTCGTACTTTTATCCCAAATTCAATCATCATGCAAACAACTATCCGAGTAACCCTGTGGATGAGCCTACTGCTAACGGCATTGGGGGCTCATGCGCAAAGCCGACCTGCTAAAGTTGGCAAATCAACCCTTCCTGAAGCGTTACTCTCCCGAACTGAAGTTGAGGTACATACGCGATTTCTGGCATCTGATGAGTTGCAGGGCCGTCGGACGGGCGAGCCGGGCAACCGAACAGCCGCCCGATACATTGCCGAGCAGTTTCGTCTGCTAGGACTCAAACCTGCGGCCACGACCGATAATCAGCCGGACTATCTTCAGCATATCAATCTTGAAAAAGCAAAAACGGCTACCTCTGCCACACTCCTGATCGGAAAAGATACGCTTCAGCTGGGGAAGCAATTGATTGTGATGTCGGGCGACCCAACCAATCTGTCGGGCGAGGTAATCTATGTCGGTTATGGCCTCACTGATGGCGAAGATGGCTATAAGGGGCGGGATGTAAAAGGTCGGATTGTGGTGGCACAGGGTGGTTCGCCCGACGCTAAAAGCCCTGGCGACATTATTCGGGCTGCTGCTGAAAAACGGAAAATGGCAACCCAAAAAGGCGTGGCTGCTCTGATTGAACTGTACAGTGAAGCTACTCCCTGGGGGTTTGTGAGCCAGTATTTCAGCCGCGACCAGTTGACCATCGCCACCTCCACCGACGGCAAAGCGCCCATAACCCACCTTTGGGTCAACAACGCCAACAACCAGTACAAGCAGTTGAAAGAAGCAGGTCAAACCGTTACCTTGCGAACCTCCGGCCGCCCACACCTGACCACGTCCTCAGCCAATGTTGCCGGAATTATTGAAGGCACCGATCCAAAGCTGAAAAATGAATACGTCATTTTATCGGCCCACTTTGATCACATTGGGGTTGGGGCACAGGGTGGAAGCGCGTATCAGCCTACCGATAGTATCTTCAACGGGGCTCGTGACAATGCCATTGGTGCCGTAGCCTTACTTGAATCGGCCAAAGCGTTGATACAACAGCGGCCCAAGCGTTCTGTACTGGTGCTGGCGCTTACGGGCGAAGAAGTTGGTTTTCTGGGTAGCCGCTATTACGCCGAGCATCCCTTAGTGCCGCTAAAACAAACCATATTCGACCTGAATTCGGACGGAGCCGGGTATAACGATACCACCGTGGTATCGGTTATTGGTCTGGAACGGACTGGGGCAAAAGCCGAAATCGAAGCTGGCGCTAAAGCGTTTGGACTGAGCGTTTTTGCCGAACCTGCTCCTGAGCAGGGCTTATTCGACCGATCAGATAATGTTCAGTTTGCGGCAAAGGGTATCCCAGCCCCCACATTCTCAGCCGGTTTCAAGGCGTTCGATGCCGCTATTGGTAAATACTATCATCAGGCCATTGATAACCCCGAATCGCTGGACTTTAATTATGTGCTTCGCTTTTGTCAGGCCTATGCGCACGCAGCCCGGCTGATTGCCGACCGGCCTACGCGCCCCCAATGGTCGGCGGGCGATAAGTACGAAGCAGCCGGAAAAGCCTTGTACGGACAACAGTAGAGTTCTACCAATCACGCTTTTATCAACGTAGCGGACCGAATAACCTGGATTGAAACCGTTTGACGGGATAGAAAACTAAATGACTGACCGCTACGTTTATAAGGTAATAACGATACCCTGATATGCTACTTAAATATCTCTTCATTATCACGCTGATTATTCTGTTCGTTCCTCCAGTACGCCGATTTGTTTTTTATCTTTTGGTTGGTCGTCAACTGGTTAAGGAGCAAAAGAGGCAGGGTGATGTTCGCGGAGCCCGTCGGGAAGGCGACATTCGTGTGGATAACCGGCCGCAAGAAAACGGCTCCCGCTTTAAAGGGGGCGACTATGTTGACTATGAAGAGGTCAAATAAAAGATCAAAACCAATAAAAAAGTCCGCTAGGCTCTAACCTAGCGGACTTTTTTATTGTAGCATGCTTTTTTCGGCTATACGCTAATGGCCATTAACCAATTTTGCCCGAATTGACGTAAAAGTCTGACAGAAGGGCCAGAAATTCTTCCTTGCGCCGACGCGACACTTCTACTTCTGAGTTATCGCTCAACCAGACCTGACCACCATCGCCTTTTACGTATCGCTTGATGTGTTCGAGGTTAACGATGTTCGATTGGTGGACCCGGAAGAAATAATAGTTGTCCAGAATCTCTTCGTACTCCTTCAGCAAGCGCGAAACCACAATAGGTTTTCCGCTAATGAGGTGAAACTTGGTGTATGAACCCAGTGATTCACACTGGATGATGTCGGTCATTTGTATGAAGTGTATGCCTTCGGCCGTGGGTAGGGCAATGCGCTGGTTGGCATTTGAGTTCCGTTGCTTCAGACCGTGGGGCCGGGGTTCGTCAATATGCTCCTGCAGGATGCTCAGTTGCTGCGGGCTAACAGCGGACAACTGCGTTTTACACTTCTGAACAGCGGCCTGTAACTCCTCAGGGTCGATGGGTTTTAGCAGGTAGTCGATCGCACTGAACCGAAACGCCCGAATAGCATACTCCTGATAGGCCGTGGTGAAAATAACCCCAAAATCGGCTTTTTCTACACTCGACAACAGGTCGAAGCCAGTTTTGCCAGGCATCTGGATGTCGAGGAAAACCAGATTGGGATGCTGTTTCCGAATGAGTTCAAGTCCCGTATCGACATTCTTGGCTTCGCCACAAATCTCCACTTCAGGGCATAGCAGCTGGAGTAAGCTGATAATTGCCTGTCGGGCATTGGTTTCGTCGTCGATAACGACAGCGCGGAGTGCTTCCATGAGTTCAAGAGTTTTCGAGAGGAATAAGCATGTTAATACGGGTACCTATGGGCTGCCCTTCGGTATCCACCAGGTCAATCACTTCCAGGCGGGCATCGCTGTCTTTCCGGCGCAGGGAATCAAAAATACCCCTGGTCATCTCCTGTCCCCGCGAAATATGTCCCTCGGTTCGGGGAGCAAACTGCCGACCCACGCCATTGTCTTCAATCTGGCAAACAATATGGTCGTTTTCTGTGCGGGCAGAGATAGTAAGCTTCTTGAACCCTTCTTTGGGCATAAGACCGTGCCAGATGGCGTTCTCCACATAGGGTTGGAGTAACATAGGCGGTAAGAGGGCATCCATCAGGGTTTCATCGTCCTGATCGATGCAGAATTCGTACTGAAACTCGTGGTTAAAACGAAATGACTCGATCTCCACGTACATCTTTAGGGTTTCGATGATCTGCTCGAAGCGCAGGTACTGGTGATTGGAGTTCTCCATAATGCGCCGAACGAGTTTGGAGAATTTGGAGAGGTACCTGGCTCCTTCAATGCCCTGATTAGTAAGCAGGTAATGCTGAACCGAATTAAGCGAATTGAATAGGAAGTGGGGGTTCATCTGCGACTGGAGCGCCTTTAGCTTCAATTCGGTAATCTCAAGATCGAGCTTGTTTCGTTCACCGAGGGTATCAACCCGCCAGCGCATCAACCCGACCACAATGCCACTGAGAAGCAGTCCCAGCAAGCTTCTGAACCACCAGGTTTCTGAAAAATGGGGATTCACCGTAAACCTGACCATCAATGGTTTTGCGGACCAGATACCGGCCGCGTTACCACTTTTGAGCGCTAATTGGTACGTAGCAGGGGGCAGATTCGTGAACGACAAGGTATGCCGATCGCCCAGATCAACCCAGGCCGTATCGACCCCGTCGAGTTTGTATCGGTACTGATTTTTAGAGTCCGGTTCGTAGTTCAGGGCCGAGAAATTCAGCGTGATAGCGTTTTCGTCAGGTTGTAAACTAATTTCCTTTGATAAGTCCTGGTGCAGGGGCTTGCCTTTCACTTCTACGGAGCTGATTACGATATGGGGCACCGTCATCTGCCGGTCAATCTGCACCATGTTTAGTCGGTTCAGCACGTTCGTATGGCCTAGCAGGAGTTCGTTGGCTGGGCGGTTATAATAGAACCCAACGGGCGCGTTGCTATAGAGTCCTTCAATGGTGGTCAGGTACCGAATGGAGCGATTCTGAGGGTTGGCAATGTGAACACCTTCGTTTGTACTGAACCAGAGTTTATGATCAGGCGCTTCGGCAATGTTGGCGCAATAGGTATCCATCAGCGCGTCGGTCTGGAACTCGAAGGATGTCAGAATTTTACCCGTCGATGAAACTTTGGAGACCCCACCCCAACTGGCAATAAGAATTGACCCATCGGGCGTTTGCTGCATACCATTGACGCAGTCGCCCCCCAATATTTTGGTCTTGTCACCTGCTATCTGTTCAATATTGATGAATTTCGCCCGCTTTTCGTCAAAATGAAACAAAGCCCGTGTGCAGGTAGCAATCCAGATGCGCCCGTCGATGCCTTCCGTAATCCCCTTCATGTAGGTAAAATGGGTTAACTGACGGGTTTCCTTGTCCGACCAGAGTTTAATTTCTGACCCGGTTTTCGGATCAATGACGCGTGGCCCCTCGTTAAGATTCAGAATCCATAGCCGCCCCTTCCGGTCGAGCAGGCCATCACGGAAGTCGAGGCTTTTAAATAATCGAGTGGCGGGTTCCCAGGCCGAGAAATGACGCATTGACGGATCGCCTACAAATACGCCCTTCTCTGTAAACGCAAACGGACGCCCCATGATCCACCGAAGTTGTTGCGTATAGGTCTGCATTGGATACGGTACACGCCGAAACCGATTCGTAGCCGGATTCCAGTGCAACGCCCCCGAACGCGACAATCCCAGCAGATACGAACCTCCTGGTACGGGCAGAATACTGGTAATCTGCACAGGTAGGCGGACTACGTCTGGCGGAATGGCAACGGTGCGGATACCCGCATTCCGGTATCGATATTTGTAGATTCCTTCGCGGGTGCCGATCCAGAGAATACCGTTGGCTCGGTCGTCATGCATGTCTTTTACCTGAACACCTGTATTCGAGAATGTCGGCAGATTGTACAGTGCATTTCGGTCGGGGTAAAAAACACTAATCCCATCGTCGGTGCCTACAAACAGCATTTTTCGTCCATTCTCGTTCTGCGACTCCTGCGCACAGGTTACGTTGGTGTACTCAAACCCGGTCTTCCAGATTCGGAAAGTGCCCTTGTCGGGCGAGAACCAGACCAACCCGTATTCGTAGCCTCCTAGCCAGAGGTTTCCGGCTGCATCAACCGAGGCCCGGCACAGTCGAATTGGGATTCGGTTCTGGAGTTGGGTAGCTTCAGGTCCGAGTACACAGATGAGCCGATCGTGCGATCGGTCATACTGGTACAGCCCAATCTCTGAGACAATCCACAGTCGTTTCTGATTATCTTCTAAAAAACTGGCGTATTGATATACGTCGCCACCCGAAACTGTTCTGGAGAATGTATACCGATGAAGCTTGCCGGTGGCTGGGTTATACCGTTTGACCGACGAGTAGTCGCACACCCACACCTGATCGTGGCTATCGACTAAGCTCTGCTCGTGGAGATCATTAGTGGGGTCTGTGTCATCATAATTGTTGGTAACGACGGTGGTCATGGCCAGCGTTTTCGTGTCGATTTTGCACAGGCCTTTCGTATCATTGGACGTATAGAGATTGCCTTTAGAGTCGGAAGAAATACCCGAACAGTAGCCTAGTTTAAGGCTATCTAACCGTAGAAAGTCGTAGCCATCGTATCGGCAGATATTGCGCCCCGTTCCAATCCATAGAAACCCCTGCCGATCCTTGTGCAAACACCAGACATCATTGGAAGGTAACCCTTCGCGGATGGTCAGGTGTTCGAGTTTCAGGTTAGGCGGTTGAGCCTGAGCAACTCTTAGTACGAACAGCAGGAGCAGAACGGAACGCATTGAGTAAGCGGGTTCTTTTGTAGAGAAACGGGAATCCCGCAGAGCTACTTAGCAGTCCTACGGGATTGACTTTCAGGCCTTCAGCAAGGTAATAACGAGCCGATTAGTGGGCAAGCGTCGGGCCAACTTTATACGGTGACTACTACGTTATTCCCGAATGGTGACGTTAAAAGTGCCCTCGGTGAGTGTCCGCTTCTTAAGGCCAGTTGCGTCAACGGCCGTAAAACTGAACGTACCAACAAGATTAGTGGCGGTCTTTTTGGTAATTGTGATCGTGCCCGATCCGCCATTGATGGTCGAAAAGTCTTCTTTATTGTAGGTGAGCATGCCAAAGTTAACATTATCAATTGGGTGAGTACCTTCGCCAGCTGTTGCGGGTAGCGCCATCGCCACTACATCACTAGTTTTACTGTCGAGACCATAAATGGCGTAATAGGCGTTTTTACCTGGCATGGTAGCCAGTGCGTATGAAAAATCGGGGTTATAGTCGCTACCGTCGATTTTAACCCGGAATCCAGCGGCAGTCGTTGCAGAGCCATTGGTGGGGGATACATCTTCTGTTTTTTTGCTGCAAGAACTGAACAGGACACCGAAAGCGAACAGGATAAATAGGGAAGAGATTTTCATGATTGAACGAAGAATTTGGAAGTTGATTAAGAACAGGCTGTCGCAATGGGCTAGCTAGTGTACCGTTGCGGCCTGTTGATGAGTCAAAGGTATAGCGCCCGGAAGGGGGCTATGAGCAAGAATCGATAGCTGGTGGGTTTAGCTTCAGAAGCGGTGGTGCGTACTAGATATCTGGTGGCATAGACAGTTGCTGGCCAGTAAAGTCAACAAAAAGCCCCAGCCGGTCAGACTGGGGGTTCATTAGTACATACCTGGCTGTTTGTTGTCTCTACAGAAATATGGCGAGTAGGATAATCAGGGTGATAATTACCAGGAAGATCCAGTCGAACTTTTTGTCGAAAAATCGCAATAGGCCTTTTGGGCCGCTTTTTCGTACGTAACTTCCTCCTCTTCCCATCTAGCTATTGTTTACGTTAGACTAATCAATGGTTGTAAATGTTCCCTTTTCATACATAGAGTTAGGAACTAGTTTGTGAGTGGAAGGCCTCGGTTGATAGGTGGGGAAATGGTGTTGATAAATGGCAGATTTAGGAAAGCCACTACTTATACTGACTACCTGCTCAGCAGTTTTGAACAGACAACCGCTTTCTAAGGTAAGTCGTGACTATATCTGGGAAAACGTGTCTTTGGGAGGGCGGAATTCATCGAAAGCTCAATACGTAAATATCCGGTCACTATCGGTGGCGAGCCGGACCAGAACCGTCGGTAAGGCAAACTCCGCTGGCTTACCGGCAATGTCGACGTCAGTTAATCCCCTGGCTTTGGACGAATTGCCAGATAAATAAAAATGACCGCCGGTTTTCACAATGGCTTCATAATGATCACGCAGTTTGCCTGTGCCAAGTCCTACTACTTTATCTATCTCACTTTCTTTCAGCAACGTAACTGCATCGCCCGCTAAAAACAATCTGACGGTATGCCCTTCTTCCAAAGCCGTTCTGGCAACCAGAAAAGCCATTGCAGCCCGAGTTGGGTCGGCCGGGCCATGGGTAACATGGATCAGAAATTTCAGTTTCGGTGAGTTTGTCGTACTGGTGGTCATTGGCTGAGCCTGTAAAGACGCCCAACCTAAACAGGTCCATACAGCGATGAGCAGAAATCGTTTCCAGTTCATTAGGGACACGAAAAGATTATTCATCGTGAATGAGCGATTTGATCTGTTCAGCCATCTCAGGCGTAACGGTAACACCATGGGCAGCCTTAGCATGTTGGGCTGCCTGCTGTAGTACTTCCTCTTCGGAGCCTGCTTTCACTACTGCTTCGCAATCGAATCCTACATCTTTACAGGATAAGGTTTTCATTTTCTGAAACGTTTTAAGGTTTGTGTTTGGGTGACTGGCGAAAGTTACCGCCGACAGCAAGCGTTAAGGTTCAGACTATATAGTTGGCAGGTTGTAGTTTATATACGGGGCTAACGGCCACAAAACTGGCAGGTTTTACCTTTGATAGGAAAGCTAGTGAAGCTAGTGGATTAATCGACGAATTACCCGCTGAGCCATGATAAAGCTCTTTGGGGCGCTTTTCGAGAAAAACAAAGTCGAGTGTACCCTACAAGCGGTTTTAGAACAAGACCACTGGAACGGTTACACTTAGGAGTGAGTAAGAGCCATTAATCGAAGTAAGGAGCTATTTAGCGGTGGTTTCCTCTTCTTTCTTGTATTTCACGGCCAGTCCCGTCATAATGTAGCCGTTGTCGGTCACCGACGTGTAGTACGTGTATTTGACAGCTACCAAGGCATCGGCGCCGATATTCTTGGCCTGCATAGTTAGTCGGGCCAGCATTAGTTCTTTTTGCTGCATATCGTTTCCCCGGCTCAGCATCCGTTTGTTGCGTTCGTCAAGCTGCCTGGCCGAGAGTTGCACTTCCCCTTTGACTTCTAAATCCTGTAACGGGTCGAAAGGACGGGAAGGCCGCTGATTGTCGTAGAATACCTCAACCGGGTAATGCGTCTTATTCTGAAGATAAAGGACTGGTCGGAAGCAACTGGTCAGTATGGCTGAAACAACCAGTACCCCAGCTAGCCCAATGGCTTTATGTTTTGTAAAAATAGTCATCTCGTCAACACGTCTTCTACCACTTTTGGATAATGCAGATGTTCCAATACCTGAACTTTTTTGGCTACGTCTTCGGGCGTATCAGTCGGTGAAACCGGGCAGCTGGCCTGGAAAATGATCTGTCCTTCGTCGTAATGTTCGTTTACATAATGAATCGTGATCCCCGACTCTGTTTCATTGGCTGCTACTACTGCTTCGTGAACAAAGTGACCATACATGCCTTTCCCCCCAAATTTAGGTAATAATGCTGGGTGAATGTTAATGATTTTATTCGGAAATGCCTGCACCAATTTGCTGGGCATCAGCCACATAAAACCGGCTAATACGATTAAATCAATGTGCTGATTGAGCAACAGTTGGGTAATTCGGTCGGTATCATAAAATGTTTGTCGGTCGAAGAGCAAAACCGGGATGTGCAGCCGTCTTCCGAATCCACGGCGGGCCCGGTCAATAACCCCCGCTTTTGGGTTATTCGAGGCAATCAATGAAATCTCAACGCTGGTATCATCAGCAAAATAGGCAGCGATTTTCTCGGCATTCGAGCCAGATCCAGAAGCAAACAGAGCGATTCGTTTCAAATGTAGAATGTAGAATGGATAATAAATAATGCCTAACTGGGGAGTAAAATTATTCATTGTTCATCATCCATTCTATATTATTCTCATTGCCTGCCTATTTTTGTGTGTATTAGCTTCTGTTTCTATGCTGGCGACCAACCAACTTTCGTTTGCGTACAACCCCACAAAGCAGTTTACATTTCCCGATGTGTACTGCGCCAACCGGGAAGCACTCCTGATTCTGGGTCGGTCAGGAACGGGTAAAACAACATTCCTGCACTTGCTGGCCTTGTTGCTCAAGCCCAAAAGTGGTTCGGTTACCATCGACGAAACAGACCTGACAAAATTGAGTGTAGCCGAAACAGCCGCTTTTCGGGCCAAACACGTGGGTATCGTTTTTCAGAAACCTCACTTTGTCAGTTCGCTTTCGGTGCTTGATAACCTGTTGCTGGCTAATTATTTAGCAGATAAACCGCAGGATAAAGTGCGGGCAAAGGAACTGGCAGGCCAATTAGGATTCGGTGATCATCTGGACAAAAAAACGCATCAGCTAAGTCAGGGCGAACAGCAACGGGTGAGTATAGCACGGGCCGTTATGAATCAGCCGGGGGTTATTCTGGCCGATGAGCCAACGTCGAGCCTTGACGATGAAAATACAGAGCGTGTTGTGCAACTCCTGCGTGAGCAGTCGGAGCAGATAGGGGCCAGCCTCATTGTGGTTACCCACGACCAGCGTTTGAAAGATGCCTTTCAGAATCGCGTAGCTTTGTAATTATTTCTCGATTCTGATCGGCAACGAACCATGCGTATTTATCTCGTTCTCTTTTTATTAATTCCAACCACGCTTCTGGCCCAGAACCGGAAGAAAAAAGACTATCTGGTTACGTTGACAACAGCCTACGGCCCTATGCGGCTCGTTCTGTACGATCAGACACCTAAGCACAAGGAAAATTTTATCAAACTGGTCGATCAGAAATTTTACGATAGTCTGTTGTTTCATCGCATTATTCCTCTGTTCATGATTCAGGGGGGGGACCCAAACTCCCGTAAGGCAAAAGCTGGCGATCCTCTTGGAAGTGGTAGCATTGGCGAACGGATACCGGCCGAGTTTGTGCCCACACTCTTCCATAAGAAAGGGGCCTTAGCGGCTGCTCGCGATAATAATCCCGAAAAAGCGTCGAGTGCCTGCCAGTTTTACGTTGTACAAGGTCGGGTTTGGGATGATGCCACGTTGCAAAAGCAGGTCGAACGAATCCAGGCTATGAAAGGGCATGTACCGACTGATGAGCAGAAACAGGTATATAAAACCATTGGGGGTGCTCCGCATCTGGATGGCAACTACACCGTTTTTGGCGAGGTAATTGATGGGCTGGCCATTGTGGACAGCATTGCCAAACAACCCCGCGACGAAATGGACCGACCCGTTAAAGACGTTCGCATGACCATGACGGGCGATTGGGTCAAGAAAAAGAAGATTACAAAGCAGTTCGGATACAAATACCTGTAGAGACGCGATACCTCGTGTCTCCTAACCGGAGACTTTACCAACCGGATGGTTTATAGCTGACGCACTTGAGACGCCAGGTATGGCGTCTCTACCTATCAGATTATGAAAAAAATTCTTATCACTGGGGCCAATGGCCTGTTGGGGCAAAAACTGGTTGACTTGTTGACCAAACAGCCAAACATTGAATTAATTGCCACCGCCCGGGGCGATAATCGGTTGCCTTATGCCGATGGATATATATACCGATCAATGGACATTACCGATCGGCAGCAGGTATTGGATACCATTGGCGAGGTAAAACCCGATGTAGTTATCCACGGGGCCGCCATGACCGATGTGGATAAGTGCGAAGTACAGAAAGATGCGTGCTGGGCGCAGAATGTTCATGCGGTTGAATACATCGTTGAAGCCTGCCAGGCTACCAATGCCTTTCTGGTGCACGTGTCTACCGATTTCATATTCGACGGCACGGCGGGCCCTTACGACGAAACGGCCGAAGCTAATCCCATCAGTTTTTATGGCTGGAGCAAACAGGCTGGCGAATCAGTCGTTAAACATGCGAACCGGGCCGATGCGCCCTTGCGCTGGGCTATTGCCCGTACAGTACTCGTGTATGGCATTGCCCACGATATGAGCCGCAGCAACATCATTTTGTGGGTCAAAAAATCGCTGGAAGACGGTAAGAACATTAAAGTCGTCACCGACCAGTGGCGGAGTCCAACCCTGGCCGAAGATTTGGCGATGGGCTGCTATCTGATTGCCGATAAAGAAGCTGAAGGCATTTTCAATATATCGGGGAAAGAAGTTTTGACCCCGTATGACATGGCAATCAAAACCGCCGATTATTTCGGTCTCGATAAATCACTGATTGCGCAGGCCGATGCATCCACGTTCACGCAGGTAGCGCGTCGGCCACCGCGTACCGGATTTATTCTGGATAAAGCCAGAACCGTATTAGGTTACGATCCGCATAGTTTTGAAGAAGGCATTGCTGTGCTGGCCAGTCAGCTCAAGCCGTAGCAAACATGAGTCAGGTAAAGATTTACGGTGTGCGTGAACACCTGCTGCCCATTCGGGAAGTGCTTTCCGATACCATTCATGCGTGTGTGGTCGAAGCGCTCCAGTTTCCGGAAAACAAACGGGCGCACCGCTTTTTCTATCTTGATAAGGACGATTTCTTTCGACCGGCTACCGCATCAGAACGATATATCATTCTGGAGTTTATGATGATTGAAGGCCGCACGGTCGATACGAAGAAAAGGCTGATCCGTTTGCTCTATGAACGTGTCTGTACTCAGCTAAATTTGCCCCTTACCGACCTCGAAATCTGTATTCTGGAAAGTCCGGCGCATAACTGGGGGTTCCGAGGCATGACGGGCGATGAAATTACGCTGAATTATAAAGTCAACGTCTGATTCATGCCTGTTACGCTACATCTGAAAGTAAAACCCGGCAGTAAAGTAGACCAGTTATTCTATGATGCCGCCGGGATGCTTAACGCCAAGATTAAAGCTCCAGCGCAGGATGGGAAAGCCAATGCGTATCTGACCGAATTTTTGGCTAAACAAATCGGTGTTGCCAAGTCCAATGTGACGATTGTGGCTGGTTTTACCAATCCGCACAAACGGATCGAGCTAGACGTTGATCAAGAGACATACGACCGTTTTCTGACCAGGCTAAAGTCAGAATAGATAAGTCTTGCGTTGGTTCAGGCACTACGCCATTCAAAGACAACTCATATTGGGTTGTCTTTTTTGTTGTTAATTATTCATTGATTTATCAATTAGCCGTATCTTTAGCTAGTCAACTGCCCAATCATCATTATAAAATTTGGTAATACCAATGAGAAACTGTACAAATCTTTTATTGGCTCTTTTGCTCGTGCCAACGCTTCTAATAGCGCAGACGAAGAAAGGGGCTAAATCCGTCGACAAGCTTGATAAATTGAAGCAGGAAGCTGTTGCGGCTGTGGAAGCTAATTCGGCACTAGCGCAGCAAATCAACGACATGCTCTTCAGTTTTGCCGAACTGGGTTTCCAGGAAGAAGAGTCGTTTGAGTACTTAACCGGCTTGCTGAAAAACGAAGGGTTTACCGTAAAAACAGGTATATCTGGCATCCCAACGGCCTGGGTAGCTACCTGGGGATCAGGTAAACCGCTCATCGCAATCGGTTCCGATATCGACTGTATTCCAAAGGCTAGCCAGAAGCCCGGTGTAGCCTATAAAGACCCGATTGTGGAAGGCGCTCCTGGTCATGGTGAAGGGCACAATTCAGGGCAGGCGTTGAATATTGTGGCTGTACTGGCCGTGAAGAAACTAATGGAGCGTGAAAAAATTCCGGGTACGCTGATGCTATGGCCGGGTGTGGCTGAAGAACTCGTCGGTACAAAGGCTTTTTACGTTCGTGACGGGTATTTCAAGGATGTTGACGCCTGTATTTTCACGCACGTAGGCAATAACCTCGGTGTTTCCTGGGGCGATAATGGCAACAACGGCTTGGTGTCGGTGAAGTTCAGTTTTGAAGGGCAGGCGGCTCACGCGGCCGGCGCACCCTGGCGTGGACGGAGTGCACTGGATGCGGTTGAACTGATGAACGTAGGCTGGAATTTCCGTCGTGAGCACCTGGAGCTTACCCAACGTTCACACTATGTCATTTCCGATGGGGGCGATCAGCCTAATGTAGTGCCTTCAAAAGCCTCAGTCTGGTATTACTTCCGCGAACGAACGTATCCGAAAATCAAAAAACTGTTCGAAACGGGCGTCAAAATTGCCGAGGGAGCTGCGCTGATGACCGATACGAAATTCAGCTACGAAATTTTAGGCTCGGCCTGGCCAGTACATACCAATAAAGCGATGGCCATTGCGGCTTACGAGAATATCAAAAAGGTAGGCCTACCCACCTGGACGGAGGAAGATCAACTCCTGGCGCGTGCTTCGCAATTGGAACTTCAGGCACCCAAAATGAGTGGACTGGCTACCAAACTCGATTCGATGAGTCTGCCAACTTCGTCGGCTCCTGTAGTGATGATGGGTGGTCAGGCTATGACGTCTATGGGTGGTGGCTCCGACGATATTGCTGATATTTCGTGGTCGCTGCCAACGATTGTATTACGCTATCCAAGTAATATTCCAGGACTGCCGGGGCACCACTGGGCGAATGCCATTTCGATGGCGACACCAATTGCCCATAAAGGGGTTGTCTACGGCGCCAAAGCGGAAGCCATGACGTTGCTCGATCTGCTGATGAAGCCTGAGCTGATTAAAGATGCCTGGGCTTACTACCGGGATGAGCAGACCAAGGATATCAAATACGAACCGCTGATCTCCTCGAAGGAAAAACCCGCGATCTATCTAAATAAGAAGATCATGGACGAGTTCAAGCCGAAGCTCTCGACATTTTATTACGATCCTACGAAGTATAAAACGTATCTGGAGCAACTCGGCATCAAATACCCAACCGTTCGCGATGATCAGCGTGAGGCCGTAAAGAAGCAACTGGAGAAAGATAAAGCTGAAAAATCGACTCCAGCCGCCAAAGTTTCGTCTTCGCGGTCGGAGTAGGAACGGAACAATAGAGTCTATTACGACATCCCGAAAGTGCTATACTTTCGGGATGTCATGTTTATGCCGGGTCTTACTTCCCTTTTTGTTTTTCCAGATAGGCGATCATCTTAGCCAAGGCTCGGGAGCGGTGGCTCATCCCGTTCTTCTCTTCAATCCGCATTTCGGCAAATGTTCGGTTATGGCCATCTGGTAGGAATATAGGGTCATAGCCAAAGCCACCTTCGCCACGAGGCTCCGTTAGTATCTGGCCTTCAATAACGCCTTCAAACTGATGCTCAATACCTTGCAGGATCAGCGTGAATACTGTGATAAACCGGGCTTTCCGATTGCTGTTTCCGGCAAGTTTAGTGAGTAACTTTTCTATATTCTTACCTGCATCCCGACTACCTGAATAATGGGCCGAATCGACACCGGGCTCGCCGTTAATGGCCTCTACTTCCAGACCCGAATCATCGGCAAAGCACGATAGGCCAAAATGCGTCCAGACGTATTCGGCTTTCTGGCGTGAGTTACCAGCTATTGTACCCGTTGTTTCGGGTAATTCGTCGGTACAGCCAATGTCACGTAGCGTTTTCAGGGTAAACGAGCCGCTGAGTTGACCAGCCACTTCGTCGAGTTTGTGTTGATTGTTGGTAGCAAAGCAGAGTTCCATCATCAACAAAAAAAGCCGTTTACAGCTATAACTGCAAACGGCTTTCGGAATAAATAAAACTATCTTACCGACTGGGCTGTGGCATACCAGGCTGCATTCCTGGCTGTTGACCTTTCTGAATATCCAATAGCTCAATGTCGAACAACAGCACTGAGTTCGCTGGAATCTTCGGATTGGCACGTGAACCATAGGCCAGTGTCGAAGGAATGATCAGGGTTGCTTTCTCACCTTTGTGCATTTTCATAACCCCTTCTTCCCAGCCAGGAATAACCTGTCCTACACCAATCGGGAATTGAACAGGTTCACCGCTGGCTTGTGGATTAAGGCTTTTCTCGGAGCTGTCGAAAATCGTTCCGTTCAATAGTTTGCCTGTGTAACGGACTTTAACAATTTCACCGGCTTTAGGAGCTGGGCCGCTCGATGGCTGAGTCACGATATAATAAACCCCCGACTGAGTTTTCTGACCTTTTCCGGCTAAACCGTTTTTGGCTACGTAGCTATCAATGACTTTTGCGTCGATCCCTTTTTGTTTATCAAAATCGGCAGCCTGCTGTTTCTTATACTCGTCTTCAGTCTGAATATTCAGGACTTTTACGGCTATGCCAATATCACTACCTTTTTGAACTCCTGGCGGCAGGGGCTGCATTGCCCGGGTGAAAAGCGAATCGGCACTCACGTAGAATGTGGCACTATCGCCTTTGCCCAGCATAGCCAGACCTTCTTCATAAGATCCTTTGAAAGGGGGAACCTGTAGCAACATCTGGAAAGGAGCCCCTTCTTTGTGCGTATCGCGCAGAATCGAATCTTTGTTGTTCATCAGGGTAAGGTGCAGCGTCAGAATATCGCCAACTTTGCCCTTACGAGTGCCTTCTGATTGTTCGTGAATTTGGTACTTCAGGCCGTTGTCCGTTACCTGAACGCGGTTTTTACCGCAAGCCGCTACCACAGCGACGATCAGGGCGGCTTTCCCGAAATTTTTGAGAGACATGAGAGATTGTTAGTTGTTTATTTAAGATTGCTTCAGGTTCAAGGTTCCAGGCTTCTGACTTTCGGAGGCTAGTCAAAAGTTGAAATCCAGAAAGATTAAACAGTTTCCAGCAGTGATTGCTGATACAAAGGAATGATAGATAAAAGTTTCTTTTCTGTTTCGGCCATCGATAATTTAGAACGACCACCAGCAGCATTCCGATGCCCTCCACCATCAAAATGTGTACTGGCCAGATCTCTGACCGAAAAATCGCCAATTGAGCGAAACGACAGTCGAATTTCATCGACCCGGTCAATGAGAATGGCCGCCATCACGACACCTTCTACTGCCAGTGCATAATTGACCATGCCTTCCGTATCGCCGGTTTTTGATCGATACCGCTTTAGTTCTGCATCGGTCAGTGTAATGTAGGCAAACTTATACTCAGGCAATACCTTCAGCTTTTCGTTCAGGACATACCCGAGCATCCGAAACTTATCGAGTGATACATTGTCGAAAATACGTCGGTGAATGCTGCTCACATCAATGCCCAAATCAACCAGTTCGGCCGCCATGCGATGCACATTGCCCGTTGTATTGGAATGCCGGAATGAGCCTGTGTCGGTCATTAATCCCGAGTACAGACATTCGGCTATGGGGACATCGATCAAGGCTTTGTCACCCAGTTGTACAATCAGCTGAAAAATGAGTTCGGCCGTCGCAGCCGCTTTGGGATCCCAGAGTGCTAAATCGGCAAACGATTCAGGTTCAAGGTGATGGTCGATCAGTACTTTTCGGGCACGTGCCTGTCGTATCAGCGGGGCTAACTCACGAATACGGTCGAGGCTGGAAAAATCGAGGCAGAAAATAACGGTACTTTCTTCAACGAGCTGACTGACTGAAACCCGGACTTTTTCATCAAATGCGATGACGCCATCATTGCCCGGCATCCAATGGAGGCTTTGCGGATAATCTGTCGGCGTCACAACCGTAACCCGATGACCTTTCTTCCGAAGATAGCCCGCCAAACCCAGCGACGATCCCATAGCATCGGCATCAGGATTCTGGTGAGTTGTAATCAGCACTGTCTGTGGGTGTTCTAGCAACGTGCCGATTGCTTCAATGTCTTGCATACCTAAACGGCCCTGGCCGTAATCAAAACCCAAAAGTAAGAAATAATACGATTGGCGGTTGATCGTTTGCTGTATCTGATGAATAGTGGATTAATTATCAGGCTATTTATTGGGGTAATTAAACCCGCCCACCGCATCAATCATGATTAAATAGTTATAAGGAACTGCAGTGTTTTGACGAACAGCGTGGCATTTCGGATGGAAGTGTCTACCTTTGCAGCCAAATAAAATTTGGAGATTAATATCCATAATGGCAACGAATCGCACTTTCACCATGATCAAGCCCGATGCTGTAGAGGCCGGGCATTCTGGAGCAATTATCAAACTGATTGAGGAAGCGGGTTTCCGTATCGTCGCAATTAAAAAGACGCTGCTAACGAGTGAGCGCGCTGGCCAGTTCTACGCTGTTCACCGCGAGCGTCCTTTTTATAATGATCTGCGGGCTTACATGTCGTCGGGTCCTATTATTCCGATGATTCTGGAAAAAGAGAACGCCGTTGCTGACTTCCGTAAACTTATTGGCGCAACCAATCCGGCCAACGCTGAAGAAGGAACCATTCGGAAGCTATATGCTAAATCGATGGAAGCCAATGCTATTCATGGCTCGGACTCCGACGAAAACGCTGAAATCGAAAGCAATTTCTTCTTCGCCGGAACCGAACAGTACTAGTTGCAAGTAATTAGGAGTTAGGAGCGAGGAGTGAGAAGGCTGGCGCAAAAACTTATCGTCGGACGGAGGATTCTCACTCCTCGCTCCTAACTCCTAATTACTTTTTCATAATACTTACAAAAATCCTTCAGTTCGCAAACCTCACACTTGGGCGCACGGGCTAGGCAGATATATCGTCCGTGTAGAATCAGCCAGTGATGCGCTTTGGGCACGTACTGTTTCGGTATATGCGCCATCAACGCTTTCTCGACGGCCAGGGGAGTAGTTGCCGTAAGCGGAGCTAAACCCAACCGATGCGATACCCGGAAAACGTGCGTGTCTACCGCCATAGTCGGTTCGTTATACACTACCGATAAAATCACATGGGCCGTTTTACGACCTACCCCCGGCAGGGTTTGTAATTCTTCCACTGTAGCTGGAATGTCCCCTCCAAACCGCTCCATTAACGCCTTAGCCATGCCGACCAGGTGCTTTGCCTTATTATTCGGATAAGACACACTTCGGATATAGGAAAATACCTCATCGACCGATGCCGCTGCCAGAGATTCTGCTTCTGGAAAACGAGCAAATAGAGCGGGTGTGATCTGATTAATTCGTTTGTCGGTGCATTGTGCCGATAGGATCACAGCTACCAGTAACTCGTAAGGATTTGAAAAATTAAGCTCGGTCTTCGGTTCAGGGTAATGCACGGTAAAATAATCCAGGAAGTGCCGGAACCGTTCTTTCTTTACCATAATACGTACTAATTCACTCAGTGAGTAGGCATAAACAGATATAGCCGGAAGCTATCCTGCTGGTTAGCGTTACACAGCAAGATAGCTTTCGGCTACGCAGCTTTTAACTGCGCCCGTAAACTGCCCAATTACGAATGGCGTAATCGGGCAGGTGGGTTTAATGGATGGTTTTGGGAATAATCCAGAATAGTCTGAACAGTGTCGGGCCTGGGCTGGCGTTCGATCTTATTCATCAAAGCTCTTAATTCAAGGGCTTCGAGGAAGAACGTCATCAATTCCGGTTCCGACATCAGAGCGTCTTCAATGAGCAGATTTTCCTCGGCTGAGGTCTCCTCATAGACATACCGGATCACATCATCTTGAGTAAAGGTTTTTATCATAACTCGGCGAACGTTTGCTCAGTTGTTTGCGCAGATTGATCAGCGCATAACGCATACGTCCCAATGCCGTGTTAATACTGACGCCGGTTGCATCGGCAATCTCCTGGAAACTCATTTCCTCGTAGTGCCGCATGATAAGCACCTGGCGTTGTTGTTCTGGCAATCGCTGAATCAACTCGCGCAAATGCTCGTGTGTTTCCTGGCGAATTTGCATTGACTCAACGGAATCTTCTGCAAACTCAAGCGTATTAAACACACTGCTTCCGTCTTCAAACACCACACTGGGGTAGCGTTTATCTTTTCGGAAATAGTCAATGGCCAAGTTGTGAGCAATTCGAATAATCCAGGGTAGAAATTTTCCTTCCTCGTTGTATCTACCAGATTTGATAGTATCCACGGCCTTGATGAACGTGTCCTGCATCAAATCTTCTGCTATATACTGATCTTTTACAATCAGATAAATAGTGGTGTAAATCTTCGATTTGTGCCGTTGCACTAGTTTGGCAAAGGCTTTTTCATTACCACGGATATACAGGGAAATCAACTCACTGTCGTTTACCTGGGCTTTTTCCATTTTCAGTAAGACAATTAGGTAACGTAGAGTTGTGTTCCGATAGTGTATGAAGGGGTTATGTTTTTAAAAATATTTCCGTGATCCAGCCTTGAAGATACTAAGATTTTAGGGTTAAATCCAAATAAATCTCACAAAAAATCTGCCAAAAGAGACCATTTCTTCGAAAAATTCTATTTGCCGCCAGAAAATATACCGTAAGTTTCAATTTTTACCAAATCTAGCTTATTCGGGGAAATAATTGTACTTACGTTTGATAACACTAGTATAGATTCAATTTTAATACCAGTCGTTTAAAGCGGGCTTACTTTTTTTTAATGCAACATTAACAAAAACTTTTAAGTCATCGATTAACAGTAGGTAAATTTGTTAGGTAATGAACAGCCAATACCTACTAATAGGACATCGGTTGGTTTTTATTAACGGGAAGGAATCTGATCAATAATAAGTAAATAGTGTGTTTTAGGTTACACAGGGTTACTTTAGCTCTATACGTCATCTTATAATTGAGCGTATACATAGTCAATGTCTTGATTTACTGAGCTAAATCATTACTTTCGTACTTGGATCAGCTCTACATGAGATAGGTAAATATCTATGAGATCAGTTTGGATTGGAATAGCCATACTCAGCTGGTGTATCACCTGCTTGGCTCAGCCGTTTCCAAAATTGCCGGAACTGAACTTTGATCGGCGGAGCGACACCGCCTACATGGATAGTTTACTGACACTGGGCCGGGTACATCGGCAGATGGCAGCCCGCTTGCCGAGAGGGCGTATTAATGATACGCTACGCCTGGAGGGGTTGCGTTATATGGCCCTGGTGTTTAAGCAGATGAGAGGGGCTCAACGAGACAGTAGCTATAGCTACGCGAAGCAGTTGGAAGAACAGGCTTTGCTGCTTCATAATAACCTGTATGCGGTTCGGGCCATGATGCTGCAGGAGTATCACCTCCGGGTCGTAAAAGGCGATTACCCGCTGGCCCTTCAAATCAATCAGCGTGCCTCCGAATTATGTAGTAAACTGCCTCGCGAGAGCTCTCCGCGCTGGCAAGTGCAGATGAACATGGGCGATATCTACATGTTGCTCAAAGAATACGATAAGGCCTTAAGTAGCTATCAGCTTTCACAAACGCTGCTGGGTTATAATACGTCGGTGCCGCTTAAGAACCGGAAACTACTTACTAGCCAGGCCATAACGCAAATTGGTGAGATTTACGAAATTCGGGGGCAGTATGAGCAGGCGCGCCAGCAATATGAACTGAGCCGACAAATTGCCCGAGATACCCACTCGCAGATCAATGCAGCTTATGCAGGGGAACGACTCGGAGATTTTTATATAAGCCGGCAACAACCCGAACAGGCTATTCAGGTGTTTGAAGAGGCTTTGGCTGTCTGGACACAATTGAAAGATGTTCCAGGGCAAGCTGCGGTTTGGGCCCGACTTTCCGAATGTTATACCTTAATCAAACAGCCTAAATTGGCTATTGAGTTTGGTGAAAAAGCGGTGGCTGTAGCGCGGAATGCAGGTTATACCCGAATTCGGCAAATGGCTACGCAGTCCCTGTATCGGGCTTATCGTCAGGCAAATCAACCGGCACAGGCGTTAAGTATGTATGAAGAGTTCAGTATGCTGCGCGACAGTCTGACAAATCTTAAACGTATAGAGGAATTATCAGCCGTTCAGAAAAAATATGATGTTAACCAGGTGCGGATTGCTGCCGAAAAAGAACGGTTTATACAACAGCAGCAATTACTGAACGTCCGCAGACAGGCTGAGCTGGATCGGGTGCGGGCCGAGTCGGAGCGGGAACAGCTTGAAAGTGAAACCCGGATGAATCACTTAAAGCAATGGGTGGAGACAGAACGTCTACGCGCCGAATCGCAAAAGAGTCGGTTGGAGCAACGAGCCCATATTGACAAGCTTAGCCATGATATTGAGCAGGCTAACCTGATGCGAATTATCATGGTCGGTGGACTGACTATGCTGCTGGGCTTTGTTATTTTATATTACCGGAAAAATCGCCTGATTAATCGCCAGAAGCAGGAGATCGAAGCGTTGAATCATGATCTGGAAGACAAAGTCCTGGCCAGAACGGTTGAACTGAAACTGGCTAACGATCAGTTACGGGCCAAAAACAGGGAGATTGAAGAAGCGTTACTGCGTGGACAGACACTTGAACGGAAACGTATGGCTGCCGATTTGCACGATAGCCTGGGTGGTTTACTGGCCGCTATTAAAACCAGTTTGTCGGCCCTGAATCCAGCCAAAATGTCGGATCGGGAACAGCAGATCTACCTTAATCTTCTGAACATGAGTAAGGAGGCTTTTGCGGAAATCCGCTATTTATCGCACAACCTCCAACCCGACGAACTAGAGAAGCAAGGACTTTCGCAGGCGTTGACCCGATTGGTAACCAAGCTTAATCTGACGCAAAAGATTACATTCCGATTAGAAGCTGCAGAGCTGCCCCGACTGGATAAAACAGCCGAATTTAATCTCTATTCGATCTGCATTGAACTCTGTAGTAATATAATTCGTCACTCCGAAGCATCTGAAGCCGATATTTTGTTCCGGCGGTTCAACAACGAGTTGAATATGATTGTGAAAGATAATGGTTGTGGCATGAACCCGGCCGATGCTACAGGCATGGGGCTACACAATATTCAGGCCCGAATGGATTTGATCAAAGGGCGTTACGAAATTCACTCCGGGCCCAAAGAAGGAACAACGTTCATTTTTATTCTTCCTGTATCGACTAACCTGACAACGGCTTAGTTTATTGAACACGCCCTTCGACCAGAAAGCTGTTTTTATCGAAATACGGAAGTTTTTGATAGCCCGACAGCGTATAATGTTGCACGCGCCACTGCCCGCCTTTCGGCCCGCTTTCTAACAAAAGAGTACGTTCGGATGAATAGAGTGGGTTGCTGGTTTGTAGAACGGCAGTAATGCGACGAGGCTGACGGGTCACGGAATCAAGCTGAACGTTAAGCGACCGAACAGCCAGATGTTCTCCTGGATTTTTCAGCGTATACTGATAGGTGAGCGAATCAGGCCGTACAATCTGGTAGCTGGTTCGTAAGGCTGGCTTATTGATATCGGCCTGAGCGAATAATTCCAGTTCGCGTTCCCAGTTAATGTCGCGGGTAGACGCCTGGTTTCTTTTTTCGTTGATGGCGACTGACTTGGTCACAACGGGCTTCTGATCTGAAAGGTCGGTAATCTGACGTTTCACAAAGCCTAATACATCATAATAAACGGCTGGCTGATTTTGCTGAGTGGAGTCGGTGCAACTGCTGAGGATCAGCAAAGCAAGAAGATAAGTAAGTAAAACGAAGCGCATAAAATGGACCACAAGAGCCCCGAATGAGAAGGGCTTTACGAAACCACCAACACGATTTTTTGCAAATCGGTTTGGGTAATCAAATTCTGAACCAAATTTGCATTCATAATGCTATATATTAGATAGGTTTCGAGTTTCAATTTTTACTGTTGGGGGCCTCGTTAGCAGCGGTCTTACCAAGCTAAAAGATGGAAATAAGAGCCTGAAACTTAAGAACAACTGTTTCATGGAATACGATGTTATTATGATCGGTTCGGGGCCTGGTGGGTATACCGGCGCCATTCGTTGTGCACAACTGGGGCTGAAAACTGCCATTATCGAAAAATACCCTGCACTGGGCGGTACCTGCCTGAATGTTGGCTGCATTCCTTCAAAAGCACTACTTGACTCGACGGAGCATTATTATAATGCCGCCCATACCTTTGCCGAACATGGCATCAAACTGGAACACTTACAGGTCGATCTGGCCCAGATGATTGCCCGTAAAGCTAGTGTAGTCGATCAGACGACCAAGGGCATCACCTATCTGATGAAGAAAAATAAAATCGACGAATATCATGGCGTCGGTTCATTCGTTGATCCTCATACCATTAAAATTACCAAAACCGATGGGTCTGAACAGACCATTAGCGGGAAGAATATAATTATCGCGACCGGGTCAAAACCGTCATCGTTTCCATCGATGCCGATCGACAAAAAACGAGTGATTACATCGACGGAAGCGCTTACCCTTAAAGAAATTCCTAAGCACCTTATCGTGATTGGCGCGGGCGTTATCGGGGCCGAGTTGGGTTCCGTTTATGCTCGTATTGGGGCGAAGGTTTCGTTCGTTGAATTCTTCGATTCGATGATTCCAACCATGGACAAAACGATGGGCAAGGAGTTGCAGAAGGTGATCAAAAAACTGGGTGCTGATTTTTACTTCAGCCACAAAGTCACAAAAGTTGAAAACAAAGGCGATGAAGTAGTCGTGAGTATGGATACCCCCAAAGGTGAACAAACGACCCTTACCGGCGACTATTGTCTGGTATCGGTAGGGCGTCGTCCATACACCGAAGGGCTGAATCTGGAAGCGGCTGGCCTGAAAACGGACGAGCGTGGTCGGATCGAGGTCGATGAACACCTACGTACAAGCGTTCCGCACATCTACGCATTGGGCGACGTGATTCGCGGAGCTATGCTGGCGCATAAAGCGGAAGAAGAAGGTACATTCATTGCCGAGACCATTGTGGGTCAGAAGCCACATATTCACTACCGACTGATTCCGGGTGTTGTGTACACGTGGCCTGAAGTGGCTTCGGTAGGCTATACCGAAGAAGAAGTGAAGAAAGAAGGCATTCCGTATAAAGTCGGTTCGTTTCCATTCAAAGCGTTGGGGCGGGCGCGGGCCAGTATGGACGTTGATGGGCTGGTAAAAGTGCTTGCCCATAAAGACACCGACGAAATTCTAGGTGTCCACATGATTGGTGCTCGTGCGGCCGATATGATTGCGGAAGCCGTTACGGCGATGGAATTCCGGGCATCGGCCGAAGATGTGTCCCGTATGTCGCATGCTCACCCAACCTATACCGAAGCGTTTAAGGAAGCCTGTCTGGCGGCTACAGATAATCGGGCTATTAATATCTAAGGCACGAACTAGCGAGAAAAAAGAAGCGTCCGGTTGCTACACAGTGGCCGGACGCTTCTTTTTTAGGACTTCAGTTTATGGCGTAGCTTACTAACCAGTGATACATCGACATCAGCCAGATCGGCGATTAGTTCGTCACTGTGGTTGGTTTTGGTGAGCAGATTTTGAATGAAGAGTTTTTTGGTCTTTTCTATTCCTTTTTTCTCCCCTTTACGCTCACCTCTCTTTTCTCCCTGCCGTTCGGCTCGTTGTAGCAGAAATTCTTCAAGGCCCATTGTCTTTCTCTGGTTTGTAAGTATACTTATTTGCTCATCGAATTTGGTTCGTAGGGTATCAGAATGAAAACGGACATAGTGCCGTAAAAAATCCATCAATACCCGAATTTTAGCTTTGGCTATTTTTTTCACAAGTAGCCGTTTGGCTAAATCTAGTTTTAACTCAAGAAGCACTTCGCCATCTATTCCTCGTTTTCGGCCCTGTAAGGCTAATTTAACGGTTTGAACAACTATTGCAAAAGGATTGTCGGAACGATCGATTTCATCATCCGTTTGGGCGAGTACTTTGTAGGTGTTGAACTCGTAACGCAGATGAGTTCCTAAGAACGAACGTTCATAGACTTTAGGACGAAATTGGCGATTCGCGTCGGTCAAAATAGCGAAGGCCGTAATCGGGTGCTGGTATTTATCCAGAATGCGATAATAATAGGTAAACATACGATGAGCAAAATCAGTATCAACATAGCCCTGTACTTCGACATGGACCAGTATCCATTCTTCCTGGCCGTTTCGAGTAAACAGTTTAACCAGTTTATCGACATAACGTGGTTGAAATTCGTTTTCGCCGGGAGGGAAGAGTTGCTCTAGTTCTTTATCCAGAAACTCAAAGCCACGCTCCATATTGAAGATTTCGTCGGCATTGGGAATAAAAAATCGCAGGAAGTCGTCAAAAATATCTTCCAGAATAGCCTTCCAGAGCGTATCGTCTCGTTGCATCCGTTGTAATTAGGTGAATTGTACATAAGACGTAGACGTTGCTGACTAGTCTCTGAGACACTTCAATTTAGCGCGTAGTGATCTCGTCTTTTCTGTATATTGCCTTTTTAACCAATACAACCGTATGAAAAAAATAAGTACACTTCTTCTGAGCCTGATTGTGGGTTATGGCTATGCCCAGACTGCCGATTCGGTTACCATTCGAAAAATGTATGATGAAGCCCTTGCCCGTGGCAAATCATATGAATGGCTTCGGTATCTGACCAAACAGATAGGCCCTCGGTTAAGTGGTTCTGCTGGAGCCCAGAAAGCTGTCGACTGGACGAAACAGATTATGGAGCAACAGGGGTTCGATCGGGTCTTTTTGCAGGATGTGATGGTGCCTCACTGGGTAAGGGGAGCTAAAGAAGAGGCTTATATTCAGAATGGCAAACAAAAAATAACGGTACCTATTGCGGCTTTGGGTGGATCGGTGGCTACAGGCCCGAAAGGTGTCAATGCTGGCGTGATCGAGGTGAAAAGCTTTGCCGAACTGCGGGCCATGAGCACCGATAAAGTGAAGGGCAAAATTGTGTTTTATAACCGCCCAATGGACCCAACCAAAATCAACACGTTTGAAGCCTATGGGGGTGCCGTTGAACAACGAGCCAATGGCGCCACGGAAGCCGCCAAGCTTGGTGCTGTTGGGGCCATCGTGCGTTCCATGAATCCCCGGCATGATGATTACCCACACGTAGGCGGAATGCGGTATGCAACTGGCGTTCCACTGATTCCGACGGCAGCAATCAGTACGAATGGGGCCGACTTGCTTAGTAAACTGCTTCAGGAAAATCCGAACCTAACATTTTATTTTAAAGAGAACTGCGAAACCCTGCCCGATGCTAAATCCTACAATGTGGTTGGTGAAATTAAGGGTAGCGAGAAACCTGATGAAATTATTGTAGTGGGTGGGCATCTGGATTCGTGGGATTTGGCCGAAGGGGCGCAGGATGACGGTGCTGGTTGTATGCAATCCATTGAGGTGCTGCGGCTGTTTAAGGCGTTGGGCATTAAGCCAAAGCGTACGATTCGTGCAGTGATGTTTATGAATGAAGAAAACGGCCTTCGGGGGGGAGTTCAATATGCCGATCTGGCGAAGAAGAACAACGAAAAACATATGGCCGCTGTTGAGTCGGATGCCGGAGGGTTTACACCGCGTGGATTTGGCATTGTTGGTACACCGGAGCAGCGGGCCAAAGTAATGCCCTGGAAACCGCTGTTAGCTCCCTATGGACTGCTTGAAATAGGGCCTGGAGGTGGAGGGGCCGATATTGGCCCGCTGGCTCAGCTCGGTACAGTCTTATTTGGCTTCAAGCCCGACTCGCAGCGGTATTTCGATTACCACCATACGGCAGTCGATAATTTCGAAGCTGTTAGTCAGCGAGAGCTTGAGCTTGGGGCAGCCTCAATGGCAGCCCTGGTTTATCTGCTGGATCAATATGGATTATAAGTTTGAAGTACTTGTGGAGGCAGATACTTATATCTGCCTCCACAAGTACCTTACTTTAAGCCTATAAGTTTTTATCGATCACTTTCCGGGCCTCGTCGAAATCGGCTGGTAGGGGCGCATTGCGTTTCACAATTTTGCCTGTACGATTGATAACCGCTGCCGACAGGTCGTTCTCGGGCCGAAGCCGTTCGATGGCGTCGAAAAGCTGAGAATCGGTCAAGAGCAAATGGTCGCCAGTGAGGTTGTAACGGGTCGCTAATTCAGGCCATAGCGATTTGTCGGTACCACTCATGGGTACATATACCAGTGCAAAATCGCGGGCACTGTAGGTGTTGCGTAGCCGCTGAGCGTCCAGGGCTGCCTGACGGCCTCCATCATCGGTGGGGGAGACGACCAGCATATAAATTACCTTGCCCCGATTGGCATTGACCACCTTATCGAACAGTGAGGAGCCATTACCAAAATCATCGCGGGTAACAAAAATGCCTGGCGAAATTTCTAAGGCGTTATTGGTTCTTCCGCCGTTTCGCAATGTCTGCATAGCCGTTCGAATGCGGGTGCTATCTTTAACTTCAAGCCGATAGAGTTCATCCAGCGATTGTTCCAGTGCTGGGTCTTTCACCTGCGGACGGGCATAGTCGTACAGGAGCCGGGCAAAATCGAGTGTTACCGTTGGTAAGGTTGCCGCCAGCCAGTAAGCGGACAGATAATCAACCGTTGTGCTGTCGAATTGCCGGATAGCCCGCTGAATCAGCGTTTCATAGTTCACCAGGCGTTGCAGCGTATCAGGGTTGCGTTTTACCAGACCATCAAAAAAACGCAGATCGGCCTGCCGGGCTGAATTCGATTGTGCATAATCCTCAAGACGTAGCCGCTCACCTGCCGTTATATTTTTCCCATATCGTTCCAGAAGCAGTGCCAAAGCTCGTACCGTTAATCCGTTTGTTCGACCTGTTTCGGCTGTCAGCCGTTGGGAGGTGTAGGTAGCAAAACGATTCATAGCCGATGCCCGCGCAGCCGTTAAAAACTGGTCATTGGGTGGGCGTAACGAATCATTCAGTGCTTTACTGATATTCTCATTTTCGTACGTCGCCTTGTCATATACAAAGGCAGCAGCATTGTAGCGATTGACGAAGCCAACCCAACGTTTGAGTAGTGGAAATGGCTTTTCTTTGGCTGCAAAAGCCACAAATGGAGCCTGATAAGCGCTCGAAACAATCCGATAAGCCGCTTCATCGCCCAGATTGGCTATTTGCGTGGATAGCTTTCGACCATCTGGTTTGAGTGGATAGGTGGCTTCAAAGGCTTTATAGCGGGCAAACTGACTGTTTACCTGCGCATTGACACCGCCGAATTTAAACGGAACGGCTACAGAAAAGAGGGAATCGGCATCCAGTTCAATGTTGAGTGTACCTGCCGATGCCAGAAAGGCCGTCGAAATACGACCGTAGTTAAAATACATTTCTTCCTGCGGATAAATCAGCGGCAACGATACCCGAAAGGTGCCGTCCAGATTAAGCGGGGCCGGACGAACCAGCTCACGACTAGCCTGCAGAATATTATTTCGACTTATAAATACCGTTGGCGATTCGCGGTAGAGCTGTGCCGAAAGATGCCGGATTCGCCCCGTTACAATAACTGAATCGGTTTGGGCAGCACATCGATTGGTTAATAGACAGTAAGCCGTCAGTAGAAGGCTCAAAAAATAAACGTAAGGGTTTCTCATTGCTTTGAAGAACAGATAAAGCAATAACCAGTGAAATGGCTAAACAGTCAGTAAAGAACGAAAAAAGCGCTGGTATTTACTTGGTTTTGATACCGTGATACTGCTCCTGCTCCTCATAATCAGTGCGTAACGGATGGCCTTCCCAATCGGTTGGCAGGAGAATCCGACGAAGATCAGGGTGGTTTTCGAACTGAATACCGACAAGGTCAAAAGTTTCGCGTTCGTGCCAATCAGCCGTTCGCCAGATATGGGATACACTCGGTACCGACGGAAGTTTCGATGAATGGGTGTTGCGGGGTACGATCACTTTCAGCATCAGATCATGCGCATACGGGATCGAAGTCAGGTTGTAGATAACTTCCATCGTATTGGCTTCAACGCCGTTGTCGATACCCGTTACACAAGCCAGCAGGTCGAAAAACAACCGGTCATCGTCACGGAGAAACTGACAAACGTTGGTCAGTTGATTGGCCGGAATTGTAAGGTACGGTTGTGGGTTTTGGGTATTAGTCTGAAAATCAGAACTAAACTGGTTGTTAAGTAAGTCTGTGATTTCGAGGAAAGTCATGTATTAATTTAGATTCGAAATGCGGAATACGTGTAAACGTATTCAATTTGCGTATCGAAAGATACAAAAAAGTGGGAAATGCTTATGCCAGCCAGGCCAGCCACTGCATCCAGTTTTCGAGCCAGAATAAAAATTTGGTGGCAAATTTAGCAGCAGGTGTTTTGGATGGGTTCAAAGTTAAGCTGTTGTTGTTCAGATTAATGTCCATGTAAACCTTTTGCTTCGGATCAACAGTGGCCCAGGCAACGTTTGAGCCTTCCGATACTGTAAACTGCCGTTGTCTGGCCTGCCCGTTCCAGAAGAGCATCAACTCTTTCCCATTCTCGAAATGCACCAGAATATCGACGGGTATTTTTCCATCATTGTTTCGCTGGACGGTTATAACGGACTGATTGCCTTTGTTTTTGATGCCAAGCAACTGGTAGTCGACTACGTTATCGCCGTACAGGGCTTCATTGAAAAACCAGTTCATATCAGGGCCGTACTTGCTGCCCAGTCGTTTTGGAACGATTTCGTTAACAATGTCGATGAAATTCTGGCCGTTGGGGTGTTTAAATTGCCAGCGATTGAAATATGTTTGCATGATTTCGTCCATCACCAGCCGACCAACCAGCCCTTCCAGGGTGCGCATCCAGGTAGCTGTTTTTGAATAGGTCAGCACACCATATTGCCCTGGCGGTAGTTGCCAGGTATTGCCAAACGAAGAACCTAGTGCCGGGTTGTCCTGATGAACATAATTACTACGTGACTCTTCCAGATCGCCCGTTCGAAAACCAAATAAATCCAACTGCGAGGAGTGTGGACCGTAGGTTTCGTCCATGATTCGACCCTCGTAATATTGATTAAATCCCTCATCGAGCCAGGCTTCTTCAAATTCGTTGGTCGCCAAAAGTTGCATAAAATACTGGTGACCAAATTCATGAACGGTTACGCCTTCTGGAATACGGGCCGCGTCGGGTACGAACCAGGCGGTCCCGGCCGTAATCAATGTGGGGTATTCCATCCCAGCCGAACCACTGGCATGGAGCGGGGGATCAACAATGGTCAGGTTAGGAAACGGGTATTTTCCCAGATGTTTATCGAAATAGGCCAGCGCGGTTTTGGCTGCGTCCAGGTGGCGTTTAGCCTGATGCAGGTGTTCGGGCTGCATGATTAACTCAATACTGACCTCCCCGCCCGATGGTCGTTTCCAGGCATCGTTGATCACCTTAAAATGGGGCGAAGCTGTCCAGGCAAAATCAACTACGTCTTCAGCATGATAGAGGATGGTTTTGGTCCCATTCTGGTGCATTTTCTCAGACTGAAACAAGCCTGTAGCACTAACCCAATAGTCTTTAGGGGTAGTGATGTTCACATCATAAACGCCATAGTCGGCGTAGAATTCCGAGTGGGCGTGAAACTGATGGCAATTCCACTGGCCAACTTTGGCATAGCGTGTTCCTGTCGGTTCATACACGCCAATTTTCGGAAACCACTGGCCTACCAGAAAGAAGTCGCGGCTAAAACCCGTACGGGCAAAGATTTTTGGCAGTTTCGCCTGAAAGGCGATGTCTAAAACGATCGTTTCGCCCGGCCCGACGGGTTTGCTCAGTGGCACTCGGATCACCGTATGATCGTCGCGGTTCCGGTCGTCGGGCTGAATAAATTCATAGGCCAGCGCTTCGGTTGTATTGGCTGTTGGATTCCGGGCTTTCATCGATACGACATCTATCCAGCCGTATGGATTTTCTTTGGCATTCCGGTCCATCTGGTCTCCACGCAACTGGCCTCCCGATTCACGCATAAACGACGATTGCTCATTCCGAAAGGCATTGAGGTACAGGTGGAATTGCAAGTCACGAATAACATCGTTTGAGGGGTTACGCCAGGTGAGCGTTTCGCGGCCAGTCAACTTCTTTGTGGCTGGATCGAGATGCACATCGATCTGGTAATTCGCCAGGCGCGGGCTTAACGGCTTTGGGAAAATAGGCTTTGTCGATTGAGGAAAACCGATGGAGGTGATGCCCAAAAGCAGCAAAAACAGACTTAGTTTCATTGGGGCAGCCAGTAAAGTAGCGAGTGGTTTAGGTAGTAAAATACCTTCTGCAAAGTAAGTGAAAATGAGCAAAACACTACTGACATAGGGCTGTCACAGGGGCCGACGATCTTTGTATTGTCAATAAACCAACGACAAATCTTATGGAACTGATTCCCATTTTCTTGAAAGAGCTAGAGCAGGAAACCCAAACTACCCGTAAAATGCTCCAGCGAATCCCTGACGACAAATACGATTGGAAACCTCACCAGAAGAGTATGACAGTCCGGCAATTAGCCACACACATTGCCAATCTGCCCACCTGGATAACCATGGCGTTAACAACCGACGGACTGGATTTTACCAAAAATCCGTATGCCGAAGACTTTATTGCCAATACCGCTGAGCTGATGACCTATGCCGAAACGTGTTTAGCTGATGGAAAGTCGCAATTAGTACCGGAGAATGAAGCCGTTTTGAATCAACCCTGGACGCTACGGAATGGAGAACAAATCTATTTTGTAGAACCGAAGCATGAAGTGGTACGAACGACACTCTGCCAGATTGTGCATCATAGGGCGCAGTTGGGCGTTTATCTCCGGCTGCTCGATATTCCTATCCCGGGTAGCTACGGGCCAAGTGCCGATGAACAATAAATAGAACACGGATTTTTATGTTGCAGAGGAGTTGATTTTAACAGCGAAATCGATCATATTGATACCTGATTTCCTGTTTTTTATCTCCTCTGCAACCTGATGAAGCACCGTTATCTTTCTCTCATTTTCTTCCTGTTTTCAACCTGTTTGGTCAATGCCCAGCCGTATGATCTTGTTATCAAAAATGGCCGGGTGGTCGATGGTACGGGCAATCCCTGGGTATATGCTGATGTAGCTGTTCAAAATGGTCGTGTCGTTCGGATTGGCCCCATCGCATCTTCGGATGCCAAACGAACGATCGATGCCACAGGACTTATAGTTTCTCCAGGCTTTATCGACGTGCACGCACACGTAGAAGGCAGTCTGGAAGCGCAACCGGGTGCCCCTAACTTTATCCACGATGGTGTAACAACGGTCATTACGGGCAATTGTGGTGGGTCAAGCGCCAATCTGCGAACCTATTTCGATACGCTTCGGATGCAAGGCATGTCAATAAACGTTGGGTCGTTGATCGGTCATAATTCGGTTCGGATGAAAGTTATGAAAATGGCGTTCCGTGAACCAACTGCCAAAGAACAGGCCACTATGGAGGCTCTAGTTGAGCAGGCCATGAAAGACGGGGCCGTAGGCATTTCGACCGGATTGATTTATACGCCCGGCACCTATGCCCGTACGCCCGAAGTGGTTAACCTGGCCAAAGTTGCTTCGAAGTATGGCGGTGTATATGCATCGCACATTCGCAACGAGGGACAGAACGTAAAACAGGCTGTTGAAGAAGCCATTCAGATTAGTCGGGAAGCGCGTATCCCGGTCGAAATTTCGCACTTCAAAGTAGCTAGTAAGCCCCTATGGGGAAAAAGCACCGAAACCGTTGAACTGGTGGCCGCTGCCCGTCGCGAAGGACTCGACGTAACCGTTGATCAGTATCCTTATACCGCATCTAGTACGTCGTTAGAAAGTATTTTACCAACCTGGGCGTTGGCCGATGGAGATTCGGCGGTGCTGGTTCGATTTCATGATCCGGCTACCCGCTCGAGAATCCGGGCCGAAATGCTGGAAACACTATCGAAGAACCTTCGCAAAAATTACGAATACGCCGTTGTGGCCAGCTATAAACCCGACACGACCTTCAATGGTATGAGCATTAGTGCCATCAACCAGAAGCTGGGCCGTAAAAACAACCCTGAAACAGAGGCCGATCTGATTCTGGAATTAATGGAAAAAGCCGACCTGAAGCGTATTCAGATGATTTACCATACCATGTCGGAAACGGATGTGGAGAATATCCTGCGCTATCCCAATACCATGATCGCATCGGATGCTGGGGTTGCCAAATTTGGTTCGGGTATGCCGCACCCGCGTGCCTATGGAACCAACGCCCGTGTGCTGGGCCGTTACGTGCGTGAGCGACACATTATTCCGCTGGAAGAGGCTATTCGCCGGATGACCTCACTCCCTGCCCAACGTTTTCATTTGGCCGACCGTGGATTATTACGACCCGGCTATGCTGCTGATATTGTGGTTTTCGATGAGAAAACCGTATCCGATCTGGCAACCTACGACAAGCCTCATGCATACACGACCGGAATTGCCTATGTGTTGGTCAATGGATTGCCGGTTGTTGAAAATGGAAAACACAATGGCCAGCGTCCGGGGCAGTTATTGATGGGGCCGGGCTACGAAAAATAAGCGGTTGCGTATGGAACCGACGTGTACGTGTCTGACTCTTTCAGATAATCAGACGCGTACACGTCGGTTCTGCCGTAAGATATAATCGGTTACCATCAGAACACTCACCGCAAAAATGGTTAGAGCGTATTGAATTGGAAGGGCGTTGAGTGTCCCATCAAAGCCTGATAGAAGCTGATCCAGTCCAGAAGAGGTAGGTTGTGATGACCCGGAAGAGAGTAGGAGTAGGCAAGAAACAACAACGCACAGCAGCGATGCCGCAATCATATACCAAACCCGTGTACTGATGATCGGCTCTAACGGTTTGGATTGCCGAACCGTAAGCTGATTCATTACCCGACGGCTGAAATTGGCTGATGGGGTCTCGACAAGGGTATGCGATTGCAGGAGCTGAATCAGGGCTGCTTCTTTGGCCGAGTCCAACTCCGATGCTGCCTGTACCCGTTGCATAATAGCATTGGTAAAGGCAGCTCCCGGCTTCTCTGGCTGTGCTTTTTGAATTAGCTTTCTGAAATTATCTTCGTTTTCGTTCTCCATAGCTTAACGGACTCTTCAGATTCATTCCCAGCTCGTTTTATCCCTAAATTCCCTAAAGAGGACCTGGCACAAACCCAGGCAAAGCTCACTTTATGGGTAAAACGCATTGTAGTACTTTACAATAAAAAACGTAACTGCTCTTCCAATACTTTTCTGGCCCGGAATAATTTCACCTTGATATTGGATTCCGATAGGCCGGTAATCTCTTCGATCTCCCGGATGGACTTTTCATCCAGGTAATACAACGTGATCAATAACCCTTCTGTTGCAGGTAGCCGTTCAATCGCATCCTTGATGTATTTCTGCTGATCCGATACCTGAAGGCTCTCCAATTGATTGGTTTGATACGAATTGCTATAGGTTTCAGTTAGTTCTTCTTGGATCGGAACCGTGGCGACCCGCTGTTGCTCCAATTTAGTAATAGCCACCCGATATACAATCGTGTAAAGCCAGGTAGAGAACTTCGATTTACCTTCAAATCGGTGAAGTTGCTGATACGCTTTTACGAAACCTTCCTGGGCTGCGTCTTCGGCGTCTTCAGCATTTCGCATGATGCGTAGCGCAATCGTGTAGGCCATATGCTTGTATCGATCCACAAGAAACGCAAAAGAAGCCGAGTCGCCCTGTTTGACTTTGTCGATATAGACCTGATCGTCCGGTTGCTTCACGAGCCGCTTGGTTTGTTGGGAAATCTGTTCGCACACGTTGCCCGATTAGACCTGCGTTTTTAAAAGGAGGTTACAGCAAAAGACTATTTTATTTTTAGGGATAATTTTTTTGCGAATAACTGTAACCCCATTTCTATTTCGACGGTCATATGCAGCGAAATCAATTAGTAAGAAACAATAAACGAATAACCTTATGGATGGCGACGACATTAAACATATTCTTATATCTCTTGGCGCATTTGCGGGTATTTTCGGAATCGTATACGTATTCCTGATGACGCGCTCCCGCGAACGAATGGCGATGATTGAGCGGGGCGTCGATGCATCCATATTTTCGGGCAACAACTCAATTTCACCTACGCTGAAATTTGGGATGCTATTCGTCGGAATTGCCATAGGCATGATCGTGGGCAATGTACTTCACGAGTATTATGGAGTTGGCAGCGTCACATCCTTTCTGTCGATGGTATTTTTATTCGGTGGCCTTAGCCTGATTCTCAACTTCGTGATTGAGCAACGGCTGTCGAAGAATAAGTAACTCCTCTCGCTTTCCCTCTCTTGGTTTTTCATTGCTAGTAGCCCTGCTCTCTGCCGACAGCGCCTGATTGCTATTAGCACAACTACTCCGGTTCCATTCCTGTGATTTCGCTAAAAGAGCCTGAATCTCTTATCGGAATCGCTTTGCCTGTCCAAATCGATTAGCCAGTACATCTATGAAAATTCTCAACGCACTAGTGCTATTGATACTCCTATTGTGCTACCACATAGGTATTGCCCAGAAACAATCCGAAGCCTATTCGGTTCGTGGAATCATTGCGGATTCGGTAACTCATAAGGTGATGACATTCATAACCGTCAACTTACTAAAAGCGCCAAATACCGTTCTGAAAGTCGATTACTCTAAAGAGGACGGCTCATTTTCGTTTGTCGGTCTGGAAGCTGGACATTATTCCCTGGCTATGGTAGGCGTAGGGTATACGACGAAACGAATGGCCATTAACCTGACCGATTCGCTTCACAAGACAATAGACCTGGGTATGGTGCCGCTGGGCTCAGCCATGGTTGGCTTACAGGAAGTGGTTGTTACGGGTACAAAACAGATTGTAAAGCAGGAGATCGACCGTATTACCTACGACCTTCAGGCTGATCCCGAAAGTAAAGTGGTTAATGTGCTGGAAATGATGCGAAAAGTGCCACTGCTTTCGCTGGATGCGGATAATAACATCCTGCTGAAAGGCAACAGCGATTTCAAAATCCTGATCAATGGCAAGCCGTCGAGTATGATGGAACGAAGCTACAAGGATATTCTTCGGACTATGCCCGCTTCGTCTATTGAGCGAATTGAGGTGATTACATCGCCCCCCGCCAAATACGATGCAGAAGGGCTGGCGGGAATCATTAACATTATCACGGCGAAAAAGCTGGATAATGGCTACAATGGCTCCGTCAATATCAACGAGCGTTTTCCCAATGGAGGGCCTGGTCTGGGTGGATCGGTGTCGGCTAAGCTGGGTAAATTTGGTATTTCGGCGTTTGGTGGGGCCAATCTGTATACGAATCTTCCTGTTCGTGGTGGTATTCAGCGACTGGCTACCGGGCTGCAACCCACTACGCTGTTGCAGGAAGGCACTACCGAATCGAAGAACCGAACAGCTTATCTGGGCTATGAGATGAGTTATGAGCTGGATTCGCTGGACCTGATCTCGGCCCAGTTTAACCTGAATGGCAATCGCTCGGAAGGGTACACGATACAGACCAGTTCGCTGATGAACTCAGACGTTCGGTTTCAGGGATATAAGTTGGAAAATAACAACACTGGGAACGGCAATGGCGTAGATGCATCCGTGAATTATCAGCGGGGCTTTCGGGCCGATAAAAACCGCTTGCTGACATTTTCGTACCGCTATCTATCGTACGGTAGCCAGCAGAACGCTGATTTACACATCAGCGATCGACTGAACTATATCATGCCTGATTATCGGCAGGTAAACGACCAGCGTTTTGCCGAGCAAACCTTTCAGGTTGATTATGTTCATCCCGTTAAAAAACACCAGATCGAGGCAGGGTTGAAGGGTATCTTACGGGCTAATAAAAGTGATTTTCAATATGCAGTCGTTGATTCCATCACAGGCCAGTATAGCATTCTACCCGGCATCAGTAACCGCTTCAGGAACACCCAAAATGTGTTTGGAGCCTACACCACCTATCAGTATGCACTAAAAAACTGGGGCATAAAAGCAGGTATGCGTATAGAGCAAACCGTTATTGATGCCGATTTTATGTCGGTCGATTCCAGAGTGAAACGAACCTACATAAATCTGATTCCTTCTGTATCGATAAACCGAAAATTCAGGAACAATAGCGGGCTGATTCTGAGTTATACACAGCGGATTCAGCGGCCGGGCATTTATCAATTAAATCCCTTTGTGGATCGCTCCAACCCGAATTTCGAACGAACGGGTAATCCTGATCTCCGACCTGCCCTTGTCAATGATATTCAGTTGACGTTTAGTGGGTCAGGCAAAATTCAACTGAATACAGGACTAGGATTTACGTTTTTTCGGGATTTGATCTTTCCGGTTTCCGTGTATGATTCTACAACCAATATTACGCGTACATCGTACGGTAACACGGGTACAGCAAAGCTTCCAAGCCTATTCGTGAACGTCAACCTACCCATTACCAAGCGGTGGAACATGAGTATAAACAGTCGGGTTGCCTATGGCATAGTACAGGGCGTAGTAAATGGCGTATTGATTAAAAATGAAGGGTTCATGTATCAAGCCTCGCTGTCGACCAGTTATAAGCTACCCAAAGACTGGCGGCTGACGGCTAATTTACAGCCAAATGGACCAGGCATTAATCTGCAAGGAGCTACTAATCGAATAATAAGTTCGTCGTTTAGTATTAATAAAGACCTGGTCAAAGACAAACTTTCTGTTAGCGGTTCCATACACAATCCGTTTCGAAAATACCGTGAAAATCTGAGCACTACCTCCGGCCCCGATTTTCAGCAAACCAGTTTTCGCTGGGACTACTTCCGGTCATTTACCATGAGTCTGAACTACAAATTCGGGAAGCTCAGAGAGTCGATTAAAAAGAACAAACGAGGTATTCGGAACGATGATGTACAGAGCGGAAATTAGGAGAGAGAATTGGTACGGTTGCTTGGCTCAGAAGTTTTTGTTTAGCCAAATAACCAGTTAATTCTGGCTTCGGGTAGGGTTTTGGTCTGCAATATGCCCCAGCCGATAGGCAATTGACATTAGGTTGATGATACCGAAACGAGTTTTGCCTATACTGACAACAGGGTAGGATGTGATGTCGGTTACTAATAACCGACAGGGCGAGGTTACTTGTGCACTCGGTTTTGAGAAACCTCGCTGTGTCAGATGTAAGCATCTGACAACACAACCGAGGGCTTATTTTGAGAAAGGTACTGGAATATGTAATCCCAGCTTAGAACAAGGCCTGTTTCATTTTATCAGCCCTGAATAAGATTGTATAGACTAAAATTCTTTAGGAGTTCTGAGACACTAATGCCCTGCCATACTTGCCGTTTGTTTTACCTCGTACCCCGTTTTCCTTTGCATGCGGCTGAATACCGTAATGAATACTAGCAACAGACCGATTGGAACCAGCGAAAAATAGAAGGCTGTTTGCCCACCATAGGCTTCAAACACGTGACCAGTAATGATAGAGCCTGTGGTTCCACCGAGGGCCGAGAAAATAACAATCAAGCCTGCCATTGGCCCATGTTGACGGAGCGGTAAGCTACTCAGAATAGCGGAGTTAATGGCCGGGTAGATGGGGGCTATAAGCAGACCAATTAGTGGGAAAATAAAAGCAGCTACTGGTGCATCGCCCCAACCCGTGATGGTCCGCCCGTCAACATCGGCGGCCAGCGGTAAAGCAAGCAGGACAAGCCCCGCAGCGCCGACCAGGCAACTGATCAGAAGCCAGTACCAAGAAACCCGACTTAGCATCACTCCGGCCAGAAAGCGCCCGGCTGCCGTTGAAGCGGCCAGAATACTCGCCATTTGGATACTGAGTGAGGTAGGCAGATTCAGAATCTTACTGTTGAAAGTTGGTAACCAGCTCATAATACCCTGCTCCATCAGTACGTAGGTAAAGGCGGTAATGATAAAAACCAGTACGACGGGTTTGAGCGCCAGACGAAGCATATCGCCCAAATCTTCGGCCAGCGTCCGGGCTGCTTCCTGGCGAACCCTGGATTCATCAATAGGGGTACTCAGAAGTAGTAAAAAGGCTAGTAAGGCAATTCCCGCCAGCACGTAATAGGTATTCAGCCAGGCAGTTGACTTTAGGTTCGTGTCGTCTACAAAAAGGGTGAACAGAAAATAGCCTGATAATACACCAATCATGAAAAAGGATTCCAGAAAATTCATGAAACTAGCGTGCTCGTTTGAGTCGTTGGTAACTAGACCAATGGTAGCAAAAATCGATACTTTGATAAGTGCAAAACCCGCTCCGGTTGCCGCAAAAAGGAGTTTTGTTGTCCAGAAAGCCGGAACCTGTGGCATTAGCAGGCAAGCCAGCGTAACCATACCCAGCGCAACCAGCATCGCTCGTTTATAGCCGATCCGTGTGATGTAGGAGGCAACCAGAAACGAGACGAAAGCAATGGTTAAATCCTTAAAAGCTTCGAGCACACTGGCGGCCGATTCCGACACCCCATAGTTGTTCTGTACCTGCAAAATGACTGTACCAACACTGTTGAGAAGAATAGCAAAAACGAAGTAGTTGAGAAGCAGCGAGAGTTTAATACGCCAGTGGCTCATCGAATTACGGTGGTTAACGAGTTCTAAATCATAAACATACAAGTTTATTTGTATTATTTTTACCCGTATAAGTTGCGATTTTTGCATTTTTGTTTCCATAACTGGCTTGCGATCCTGACAAAGCAGCCACCTTGTGGTTACGTTTTCTGAACCTTTCTTCTATTTGCCTTGGCACCAGCGTTGTTTCCCCAATCTCCCGATGTACTATTTGGTAATTTGTTTCGCGATGTCCAGTTAGGCCACGTTTTTGCCGATTCTAAAACGTTTGTAGACTGCGTGCCGAAGTTGTCGCCAACGGATTTGGTGGCTTTATACGAAGCTGAAAAAGGTAAGCCAGGCTTCGACCTGAGTGCATTTGTTCATACTTATTTTATTGTTCCTCAGAAATTAGCCGATGATTACGTCAGCGATACGACCGTTACCACAACTGAGCACATTAATCGCCTGTGGGATCGACTGACCCGCCCCGAAGACACCCACGTTGAAGGGAGTTCGCGGGTGCCGCTGCCACATCCTTATGTAGTGCCGGGTGGCCGTTTTCGGGAAATTTTCTATTGGGATAGCTACTTTACTATGCTGGGTCTGAAAGAGTCGGGCGAAGCACAGATTAAGTTGATTCGGGCTATGCTCGACAATTTTGCGTACCTGATCGATACATTCGGATTCATCCCGAATGGAAACCGGACTTATTTTTTGAGTCGATCACAGCCACCTTATTTTGCTTTGATGATTAATCTGTTGGCGAAAATTGATGGCGACGACACGCTGAAGACGTATTCAAAACAGCTTCGTCGTGAATACGAATTCTGGATGGATGGCCAGCGGGACTTGACCGACGCCCAGCCTGTTTGTAAGCGGGTTGTGCGCTTAGCCAACAATCGACTACTGAATCGGTACTGGGATGATACCCCAACACCACGGCCAGAAGCCTATCGGCAGGAAATCGAGCTAACGGACGAAGCGACTCCTTTGGGCGTTCAGCCTGAAGCACTATACAATCACATCCGGGCGGCCTGTGAATCGGGCTGGGATTTTAGCAGTCGCTGGTTTACGGACGAGCGAACGATGGCGCTGATCGATACCGCCAGTATTATTTCTGTCGATCTGAATTGCCTGCTTTGGCAACTTGAAGTAACCCTGCATAATGCCGCTCTTCGGACGGGCGATTGGAAAATGGCCTATGATGACTATGACCCGTTGATCAAAGCGCGCGAGAAAGCCATTCAGCAAACATTCTGGAATGAAGAAACCGGCTTTTTTCACGATTTCGACTTCGTAAAAGGCTGCCAAACTGAAGCGCTGACACTGGCTGGCGCCTTCCCATTATTTTTCAAACTGGCCACCCCAGAGCAGGCTAGCCGGGTCCATGATCGCCTTAAAGCCGATTTCCTACAGGCTGGTGGTTGGGTTACTACACTAAGTCAGACGGGGCAGCAGTGGGATTGGCCAAATGGCTGGGCACCATTGCAATGGATTGTTTATCAGGGACTAATTAACTATGGGTTTACCGAAACCGCTAATGAAGGCCGCGATCGGTGGTTGGCCTTGAACGACAAAGTATTCCGGGCTACCGGTAAAATGATGGAAAAATATAACGTGGTCGATGCCGCTTTAACCACAGGGGGCGGTGAATACCCCAATCAGGATGGCTTTGGTTGGACGAATGGGGTGTATCTGGCGATGGATAAAGAGCGAAAGAGTGAAAGAGTGAAAGAGTGAAGAGGACGCGTCAGCTTTTTTCACTCTTTCACTCTTTCGCCAATCACTCAATCATAAGCTCCTTCACCAATTTGGCACTGTATTTGTTTGGTGGTCTGACAAGATACTAACTAGCATTTATCAGTAACAAATTGGCTATGAAAAAGCTCTTCTTAACCGTAATAGCGGCTGGAATGACTACCGCTTCCTTTTGCCAGAAGACGTTTATTTTATCGCATCAGGATAAAAAAGGTTTTTTTGCTGCATCTGCGGGTGCTAGTGTACCGGTTGGGCGGTTTGCCAGTTGCTCGCCAACCGATGGTCAGGCTTGCATGGCCGGTGAAGGTTTTGCCTTTAACGTGTCGGCCGGGTATCGGATTGCTGGCCCAGTTGGACTAATGGTTCGGGGAGAGCAGCATCGTAATTCGGTCAATACAGGCGCTATGCTCGGCGCAATTTCGCAGAGCAATTCAAGCAATTGGACAGCAAAAGCCGATAACTGGTCAGTCATGACGGTTATGGCTGGCCCTTATGTATCATTACCAATGGGCGGACGTTTTTCGATCGATGCCCGTTTGTTGGCAGGTCGGGCGCTGGCGGTATTACCCAATACATCGGTTGCTGGGCTGGTTGGGCGTTCGGAAATGTCGGTAAAGACCACGGGTTCGCAAAGTACAGCGATGGCTTATGGAGGAGGAGTGTCGTTACGGTATCGACTGGGGTTAAATACGGCTGTGTTGCTTAACGCCGATTATAGCCAGTCTGCGTTCACCTTCGATAACGTGACATCAACTACTACCAGTGGTACGAGCCGTCCCGAAAGTGCTACGTTTAGCAGTGATCGGACGGTGAATGTAGTCAGTGCTTCGGCAGGTATCGCTATTTTGTTTGGAACGAAGTACCGTCCGTTCTAGCAACCGTTAAGTAACCCCTACCAACAGTTCATCCTTATTCAGTTGTAACCCTCGCATAGGTGGTATAGCTTAGCGGTCAATTATCACTAAATCAGGCTATGACACCCCTTCGCCGACATGCCGTTCTCCGGCGCGTCAAAGATATTACGCTTAGTACGACACTCTCGCTGGCACTTCTTAACGGGGCTGCTGTGCTCCAAAGCTGCGGAAATAGTCGTTCTGAAGAGCAAACGGAAACTCGTTTTCAGCAAGGTGTACGGACATACATTACCGAAACCTCTCCCGGAAATTTCAAAATTACCGACGAAGTGCAGGCCAATCCTGGTCAGGCTGGGGCCATTGTGAGTTATTTCGACGGTCATCGGGATACGTTAAGTGTTGATGCTGCCAAACGACTTGTTGAGAATGACGAGTCAACCCGTACCTATCTGAACAATCCAAGTGCCTATCATACGCGCCACCATAATGGTTTAGCGAACGCTTTACTGTGGGGAAGCCTGGGCTACATGCTGGGTCGCTCAACTGCGCCACGATACGACGAATACGAACGTCGGTACAGTTCGGGCGTATATGCAAATTCGAGTCTGTATAATCGCTCAAGGTATGTGGGCGAAAGTGTTCGCAGTTCGCGGGTTACACGCACCACCCGGCCTTCCGGCGGTCGTAGTGGTTTTTTCAGCCGAATGGGGCGTGGTTTCTCAGGATAAGTGAGTGCGGTGTGCCCGCGCTGAATCGTAGAGTAAGTATATTCTACATTAACTTACTGTAATTACTACAGTCCAGAATCCCACTTTCACTATACTACTCCGCTAATTACCTTATCTTTACAACATGAAGCGGACAAAAAACTGGGAGCGGCTGAGGCAGGAAACATTCGACGTTTGTATTATCGGGGCGGGCGCTAGTGGGGCAGGTGCTGCCTTCGACGCTGCCTTAAGAGGGTACCGCGTTGCGCTGGTCGACCGGGGGGATTTTGCCAGTGAAACCTCCTCGCGATCCACTAAACTGATTCACGGAGGTGTCCGTTATCTGGAGCAAGCCATCAAAAAACTTGATTTGGCTCAGTTGAAGCAGGTACGTCATGGGTTGGCCGAGCGTCGGACAGTGATTCGTAATGCGCCCCATCTGGCTCATCCGCTGGCTATTCTTACCCCTGTTTTTAGTTGGTTTGAAGGGATGTACATGACCATTGGATTAACGCTTTATGACCTTATTTCGGGCCACGATGCATTTCCGAAAGGCAAGTGGCTGAGTCGGGTACAGGCGCTGGAAAAAAGCCCAAAGCTTACCCAGAAGATGCATAGTGCCGTGCTTTATTATGACGGCCAGTTCAACGATTCCCGTTATGCGCTGGCGTTGGCTCACTCGGCCGACGAAGCAGGCGCTGTGGTTGTGAACTATGCCACTGTCACGGATTTCGGTCGGCAGGATGGACGTATCACAACGGCCTTGGTAAAAGATCAGATTACTGGCGAAACCGTCGAAGTAAACGCGTCGGTGTTCCTGAATTGTACGGGGCCATATTCAGATGCGATTCGGTTATTGGCCAATCCAGAACTTGAACAACGTATCCGGCCCAGTAAAGGTGTTCACATCGTACTTCCGCGTGAAACGCTGGACAGCGATTTTGCCGTATTAATTCCTAAAACGGCCGATGGGCGAGTGATTTTTGCGATTCCGTTTGGCAATAAAGTGTTTGTCGGGACAACCGACAACGATTACGATAGCTTATCACGGGAACCACTTCTGGAACCTGATGAAGTGGATTACCTGCTGGAAACGGTTCGACCTTATCTGGCCAAAATGCCCGAGCGCTCACAGATACAGGCTGGCTTTGGCGGCATTCGTCCACTGATCGTTAGTAGTCGGGCCGATACCAAAACCTTGCTGCGCGACCATGAAGTGGAATATGATGCTACATCGGGTTTGCTTAGCCTGCTGGGCGGTAAATGGACTACCTACCGCCTGATGGCGCAGGATGCTATTGACCGGGTGGGAGCCTTGTTGAACAAGTCTACACCGAGTCGTACCGAAACGGCTTATCTGGTTGGTGGCGAGTCCTATCGTTTCGACGACTGGCAGCAGTTACAGGCTACGTTTAACCTTCCGGCTGATGTATGTCAGCATCTGATGCGAACGTACGGAAGCCGGATAAGTCAACTTAGTGCACTCATCAAGCATCAACCTGCGCTGGGGCAAAAATTAGTGGAAAACCAGCCCTATCTTCAAGCCGAAGTCGTTTATCAGGTACGCGAAGAAATGGCTATGACTCTTCGCGATGTACTGGCCCGCCGATGGCGTGTTGAGCTTTCTGACTGGCAGTTAACCATCCAACTCGCCCCAATCGTGGCGCATATAATGGCCGACGAATTAGGATGGAGTACATCGTATTGTACCGAACAAATTCAGGCTTACCAACAGCTTTTGAAAACCTTTATTCAGGAAGCCGGATTGTCGACTGAGCCATCGGAAATGGTATCGGCTTAGTTAGTTTTTATTTCGATGTGCGTGGCTTACTTCGCGTGCCATACCCATAATCCGTTTCCAGCATCGGCTAATCGTTTGTTTATCGTGCCCTTTTTGTTCTTTAGCCATAGCTACTGGCGCAGACGATTCGGGTTTTGAAGCGGATGTGCGGGTTGATGAAGAGGTATTGTCGGCTGGTTTATCCAACAGCACTGATGTCATGCGTTGCGGCATCGCCACGACAACTGATGATACAAATGGGCTGGCTAGCAGGCAGGCAACCGCCAGGCAGCGGGCTGCGTAATGCATCGAAGATTTCATGAGGTACTGGTTAAAGGGGTTAAAACGAGTAGAGTTACCTCATAGAATCGAATGACATGGGTTGGGAAAAGGGTCTGTTACTCCCTTATCAACTATAATGCCAAAAAAATATTGTGCTATAAAGCAAGCTGAAAACGGACTTGACAGGCATTGAAATCCAAGATACGCATCACCAATAACGGTTTGGTAATCATTGCCTGTCGGAAACTGTTATCTTTGTAGTAGATAATCAGTATTCCCATCAAACAAGTCTTGCATGGGAATCGAAATATGGCGAAAGGCATATTTTACACCATTTTAAAACAAGCCGGTACAGACCGGAGTGAGATTTAGGAGCATGTTTGAGAATCTTCAGGATAAGCTTAATAAAGCGATTAAGACCCTTAAGGGCCAGGGCCGCATTACCGAAATCAATGTTGCGGCTACCATAAAAGAAGTTCGTCGGGCACTTACGGATGCCGATGTAAACTACAAAGTGGCTAAAGACATTACCGATCGGATTCGCGACAAGGCACTTGATCGGAAAGTGTTGATTTCGGTTGAGCCAGGCCAACTCTTCGTCAAAATTGTTCAGGAAGAACTGACCGAGTTGATGGGGGGCGAAGCACAGGGCATCAACATCAAGGGTGATCCGGCAGTGATCCTGATAGCTGGTTTACAAGGTTCAGGTAAGACAACTTTTTCGGGTAAGTTGGCTTCATACCTGAAAAAACAGGGCCGTAATGTACTGCTAGTGGCGGCTGATATTTACCGCCCGGCGGCTATCGACCAGTTAAAAGTACTGGGCGAACAGGTTGGCGTAGATGTATACGCGGAGCCGGAGAACAAGAATGCAGTGGCAATTGCTAAAAATGCCATCGATCTGGCTCGTAAATCGGGTAAGCGCATTGTAATTGTCGATACGGCGGGTCGTCTGGCCGTTGACGAGGCTATGATGCAGGAGATCGAAGCCGTAAAGAAAGCCATTTCGCCAACCGAAACGTTGTTTGTCGTCGACTCCATGACGGGGCAGGATGCCGTTAATACGGCCAAGACCTTCAATGAGCGGCTCGATTTTGATGGCGTTGTGTTGACTAAGCTTGATGGCGATGCCCGTGGGGGAGCGGCTCTTTCGATCAAAACGGTTGTTAACAAGCCGATCAAGTTTATCAGTACGGGCGAAAAAATGGAAGCCCTCGATGTATTCTACCCCGATCGGATGGCCAGCCGGATTCTGGGTATGGGCGACGTTATTTCGCTGGTAGAACGTGCCCAGCAAGCGTTTGATGAAGAAGAGGCCCGCCGTATCAATGCCAAGATGCGGAAGAATCAGTTCGACTTCGACGATTTCCTGTCGCAGTTGCAGCAGATCAAAAAGATGGGTAACGTGAAAGACCTGCTTGGTATGATTCCGGGTATGGGCAAGATGATTAAAGACCTCGATATTGATAACGATTCATTCAAACCGATTGAGGCTATCATCAGCTCCATGACGCCTATTGAGCGGCAGCGTCCTGATATGATCGACGGTAGCCGGAAAAAACGCATCGCGGCTGGTAGTGGAACCAGTATTCAGCAAGTGAATAATCTGCTGAAGCAGTTTGACGAGATGCGGAAGATGATGAAGAAAATGAATACCATGCAGGCATCGGGTAAACTGAATAAGATGATGCGATAACCGCATTGGTGAGATAAAGTCGGTGGTTAATAATTCGGCAGGAGTTATTGACCACCGACTTCTGTTTTATAAAGCCAGATAATACTTGCGCCGGGCGGGGTCGAAGCGTTCTATGGCATAGCGGAGGGCAGTACGCGGCATTTCGCGCACATGATCATGTAAAAACTCTTCCAGCGCGTCGGTATTTCGCTTGCCTACTTCCCGCAGCATCCAGCCAACGGCTTTGTGAATCAGATCGTGTTTGTGCGTTAATAGGATTTCGGCAATGGCGAAGGTATCACTGAACTGCCATTTTCGAATCAGAGCCAGGGTCGATACGATAGCGATACGCTGGCTCCAGAGATGATCTTCATGAGCCAGATCATACAGAATTGACCGATCATTGTGTAAAAGTGGCTGGCCAACAATATGCGGGCAAGTAACGTCGACCAGATCCCAGTTGTTGATGTATTTCCGATTGGCCAGGTAGCGTTCCATAATCTCCGTCCGTTGAACAGGCCCCACTTTTTTGACTTGTTCTACCCAGATCAATAAGCCCACCATGCGACATTCGTGGTACGGGTCGTGGATTAAGCGTTCCGTTTCTGGTAGGGTAAGCCCTTTAAATTGTTTCGCGATTTCATGCTGTTGAGGCATTGATAAACCCAGGAACTGATCGCCTTCGCCGTATTGGCCTGGAGCCGTTTTAAAGAATCGGGCTACCAGAAGAGCCCGTTCGGGCTGGGCCAGTGCCAGTATTTCATTTTTCACGGTGGTGTAGGTAATTTCCATAGACGATAAAAAAAGCAGAGGCCCATGTGAGCCTCTGCTGCAAAAAGAACGTGTTTGTTCTGGTTAGTCGTTTAGTTTTGAGCGAACGAAATCCTGCTCAGCCAGTAAAGGGATCGAATAGAGAACCGTTTTATTCCGCTCGAACGCAGGTCGATCCAGGTCGGAGGCTAAGTATTGCCCTTTTACAAAAGCTTCTACCATTCGTTTGATCAAATCGGTATCGTCGGGCCGTTCTTCATCCAGTTCCAGAATGTCAACGTCAGAATCGTCTTTGAAGGGATCGACAAACACAGGCGGGTCTGGACGAACAATGGTTGAGCCTCCGTTATAACCGACCGTTGGGGTATGTATATCGTCAGACTTCGAATTTCCGGTTGGGGTAGGGTCAATATCGTCGTCATCGTTGTCTGCCAATACCAACTCCTCTTTTTCGGCAGCTTCTTGATTTACACCTTCTGGTTGGTCGCCAGCAATGTCTTCAGGAGGATTGATGCTATTGCTGGAGACATCCGTATCGAGTTTTTTATTCTGTTCAGCGGCATCGGCGGAGACTACACCTGCCGGATTGCCAAGCTTGTCCAGTAAGTCACCCGTTCCGTCGAAGCCAGCAGCAATGATCGTTACCCGCAGCTTTTCTCCAAGATTTTCGTCGGTAATAGCCCCAAACTTAAACATCTTGGCCTCGCTCTGGATTTTCCGGGCAACGTGTTCGGAAATAGCCATTTGCTCTTTCAGCTTCATGGCATGGTCTTTACTCGACGAAATGGTCAACAGAATCCGTTTGGCCCCACGAATATCGTGGTCATTCAGGAGCGGAGAGTTCAAGGCTGCTTCAATAGCACGGATAGCCCGGTCTTCGCCAGCAGCTTCGGCTGAACCCATTACCGACTGACCGGCTCCCTCTAATACTTTCTTTACGTCGGCAAAGTCAGCATTAATATCGCCCTGAGTCGTGATAATTTCGGCGATGCTTTTTACGGCATTCGCGAGTACATCGTCGGCATGTGCATAGGCTTCGGTCCAGGTAAGTTCGCTATACAGTTCTGCCAGTTTATCGTTCAGAACAACAAGCACAGTATCACAACTATCTTTCAGTCGTTCAATACCAACGCGAGCCTGCTCTTTTTTGTCGGTACCTTCATACCAGTAAGGAGCTGTTACGACAGCTACGGTTAGCAAGCCCATTTTTCGGGCTACTTCCGCAACAACTGGCGCTGCACCTGTACCTGTACCACCACCCATACCAGCGGTAATGAATACCATTTTGGTCGGTGGTGCCAGCAAATTCTCAATTTCTTCGATACTGGCGCGGGCGGCATCTTCACCCGCTTTCGATTCCGTACCCGCACCCAGTCCATCGCCCAATTGCAGCTTCGTTTTCACTGGATTACTCATGAGTGCCTGACGGTCTGTATTGCAAACAGCAAAACTGACATCCTGCATTTTCATTTTATCCATGTGCTTGACGGCATTTCCGCCCATGCCGCCCACCCCGACAACCTTGATAATAACCGGGTTGTCGTCTGGCATTTCGAATCTATAGCCTTGAGTATTCATCGTGTGGGTTGGAGTATCTATTCATTACTTTTACACTTCATATCGCCGATTCCGTTACTAGCAACCAATGGATGCCGATTTAATAGGGATCGGTTTCGTTGCCTCTGATTGGCCTGGTTAGTTTTCGTATCCAGCCAATCAGGCCCCCTTCTTCTTTAGATGGTTCAGGGTCAGGTGTTTTTTCAGGTACTTTCTGGCTTACTCGCCCACCATGCGATGTGCCGTAGCCGCCTGTGGTTGTGTGGCCATTACTGCTTCCATGTCCACCAGTCGTTCCGTTATGGGCGTGGATCGGTTGATTCTCTTCTTCTTTGATAGCCCGATTGGGGTCAGTAATGAAGGAGATGCGGTTATCGATGGTTTTATAACCAGCCCACACCAGCCCTACAGCAGTGGCATGTGCCGGATCGCCTACCAGATCGGCCCTTCCGTTTGGTTCAAGATGTTCGGGATACCCTACGCGTACTTCTTCAATGCCCGTTACCCGCCCAAAAATTTGCTCTACTCCCGGAATCAATGCAGACCCACCAGTTAATACGATACCTCCCAGGAGTTTGCCTTCATAGCCTGAACGAATAATTTCGGCCTGTACCAGGGCGGCTATTTCGCGTAGCCGATCTTCAATGATAACGGCAACATTTTTCAGTAGTACATCCTTCGGTTTGCGATTACTTAAGCCAGGTACGGCTACAACCTCATTCAGATTGTACTCGCCTGGATTTGCATTCCCAAATTTCTTTTTCAATAATTCGGCCTGATTAGGCAAAATTTTGCAACCTGCCTGAATATCCGATGTCAGACTGTTGCCAGCCCACGGGAAGACGGCCACATGACGTAGCACGTTCCGGTAGTAGATTGCCATTTCGGTGGTTCCACCGCCAATATCCACCAGGGCTACACCGGCATATTTCTCTTCGTCGGTAAGTACAGCCAAGCCCGATGCCAGTGCCGAAAGCATCATGGTATCCTGCGCCAGGTTATTGCGGGTAATGCATTTGCGAATGTTGCGGGCTGCATTGGCCTGAGCAGTAATAAGTTGAAAATCAGCGCCAAGTTTTACACCATTCCGACCAACAGGCTGGTTGATATTCGTTTCGGTATCGACCACAAAATCCATCGGCAGCACATGGATAATTTCCTTGTCGGCCGGAATGGACGTGCGGTACATGTCGTTCAGCAAGTGATCGATGTCTTCAACCTGTACTTCATCGCCTGAAGACGATCGGGTAATACTTCCGCTTGATTTTACCGAAGTAACATGGGACCCACTAAAGCTAACGTTGACTAAATGAATGTCGAGATTCGATTGATTAGAAGCCTCATGAATGGCTCTCCGAATAGCATTGACCGTATTATTGACATTAACAACCGACCCCTTGGCTACACCATCAGTCAGATTTGTTTCGCCTACGCCCAGCACTTCGAGCGTTTCCTGTTCTTTATTATTCCGTATCAACCGCCCAGCCACGGCGCATACTTTGGTGCTGCCGATGTCCAGACCCACTACAATTTTCTCGTCCATGCCCGTCTTAGTCATTCGCAAACAATTTGATTTCGGTACTCAACGTTTATCCGGCTGTAGCGATCCCAACCTTTAGCGGGTAAAACGTCGGTATATACTATTTTTAATTTTCTAAATTTAGCATCTAATTCGGTAGGCGGCCCAAATTCTATTTTGTGGTTACCCATTTGGGGCCACATCGTGATGTTGCCTTGGGTATCAACGGATAGTTCTGCTATCTGTGCCTGCCAAAATGGATCATCGTGGATTCGCTTTAACAGCTCCAGTAATGGTCTATTTCGTTCACTCGCCAACGAACGGTTCTGGGCAAAGTAATTGCCGGTAAGAACCGGAACTCGGGCTGAGTAGTTCATAGAGATTGGGAAAAAATACCCTTCCTCACTAATGTACTGCCCAGAAACAGGTCGGACACCATCGCCATTTACTACTAATCGAGCTAAAGGCCTGGGTTGTTCGATTACGACCAGTAAATCGCCGTCCAAATCACGTGAAATCTGACAGTTCTTCACCAATCCATGTTGTTTTAGCCGCTTTTCCAATTGCTGCAAATCTACATCGGCATAATTCTTGCCCGTAATTGGATCAGCACCCCCGTTTGTCAGGTAGCCCATCACATCACGTCGGGTCAGAAAACGGTGGTCGTCGATCGGATCAATTTGAACGATAACGTTCCGAACATGTTTCTGCCCATGCTGAATTTCGGTGAATGCAATGAGTCCAAACAGACTCAGCAGTCCTCCAAAGGCCAACAGCCACTTTTTGGATGATTTAAAGGTAGAAAACATCTGTAAATAAGCTCAATTGTTTCTCCAATATTTTTATCTATTGGTTGCTTAGAGTCGATTTTAGTACAGGAAGCAGTTGATCAATGTCACCAGCCCCTACGGTTACAAGTAAGGAAGGTTTCATTTTTCGCACAACGTCAATCAATTCGTCTTTGGTGCATTTTTGTTTGCTTTTCGAGTGTACGTTCTGGAAAATCAAATCAGACGTTACACCTTCTATGGGTAATTCTCGGGCCGGGTAGATGTCAAGCAGAATAACGTTATCAGCTAGTGACAGACTTTCGGCGAAGCCATCGGCAAAGTCGCGGGTGCGGCTAAACAGGTGTGGCTGAAACGCGACCGTCACTTCGCGATCAGGATACAGGGCTTTTACCGACGACAGAAATGCGTTTACTTCGGCGGGGTGATGGGCGTAATCGTCAATCAGAATGGCTTTATCTGTTTTGAGAATGTACTCAAATCGCCTACGGACGCCCTTGTACGTAGCCAGGGCCGAACGGATGGCATCTGGAGATACCCCAACTTCCAGGGCTACCGCGCCAGCCGCCACTGCATTCTCCACATTGTGAAACCCAGGAACTAGTAGCTGAATATCAGAAATAACTCCATTAGGATATACAATGTCGAAGATAAACGAGCCTTGCTCGATCCGCAGATTCTGGCTGTGATAATCTCCCGTTTGTAAAGAGTACTCCCGAATGGCCGCTTTTGTTTTGTCGGCTAACGACAACCCGGTTTTCATAAATAGGACACCGTCGGCTTCAATCTGGCTGACATACATACCAAATGAGGCAAGCACTGCTTCGTGCGCCCCATAAATATCCAGATGGTCGGCATCTGTGGAGGTGACGATGGCATACTTTGGAAATAAGGTCAAAAATGATCGGTCGAATTCGTCGGCTTCAACTACACAAATGACCGAACGCAGGTCGTCAGCGGGTTCGTTGAGCAGGAAGTTGGTGCCGTAGTTAGCGGTAATGCCGCCCAGAAAAGCCGCACAGTTTACGCCCGCATCACGTAGGATATGCGTAACCATCGACGAGGTAGTCGTTTTGCCATGCGTACCCGCTACACCGATCGTGGTCATTTGGCCCGCCAGCAGACCAAGCACCTGCGAGCGTTTCTGTAAGATGAACCGCTGTTCAGTCAGATAGATGTACTCCAGATGAGTACTGGGAATAGCTGGTGTATAAATGACGAGTGTCTGGGTTGGATGTTCCAGAAACGCAGCGGGTATTTGCGCTACATCTTCCGTAAAATGAATTGCAATACCCTCTGCCTGTAGGGCATCGGTCAGTGCCGTTGGTGTTCGGTCATACCCGGCTACTGTATATCCGTTAATACGAAACCAACGCGCTAACGCGCTCATGCCAATCCCACCAATACCGAGGAAATAAATATATTTGAATTGATCTAAAGTCATCTTTGTCATGGCCAGACGATAGCCTGGTCTAGTAAACTAAATTTAACGAGTCCGGCTGGAAGTTGATCCTGCCAACTTAATTACTTCATTCGCAATGTCGCGGGCGGCATTGGGTTTCGCTAATGTTTTAATTTGGGTTTTTAACTGAGTTTGTTGCATCGGATCATTCAGTAAGTTCAGCGCGGCAGTTACCAACTGTTCACGAGCAGCTTTATCAGTTACCAGCAAAGCAGCTTTATGGTCTACCAAGCTCATCGCGTTTTTGGTTTGGTGATCTTCCGAGGCAGCCGGAAATGGTACCAGAATGGCGGGACGGCCAACCAGACATAATTCCGATACGGATAGAGCCCCTGCACGTGAGACCACAACATCGGCAACGGCGTAAGCTTTATCCATTTCATAAATGAAGTCGTAGGGTTTTATCAGCGACGAACCTGTTGCGATAACAGCAGTTTTCGCTCGCTCGATGAATCCAGGGCCTGTTTGCCAAATCACTTGCACACCCGCTTCAACAAAACGCTGTAAGCCCCCTTCTATACTCTCATTGATGGTTCTTGCTCCCTGACTACCCCCAATAATCAGCAAGGTTGGCCGACTGGCGTCCAGATTGAACAGCGTTCGTCCGGCTTCTCGCTGCTGATCAGCAAATTGAATATCGCTTCGTACCGGATTCCCCGTTATGTTCAGTTTTTCGGCTGGAAAGAAGGCTTCCATACCCGGGTAGGCAACGCAGATGCGTTTGGCCCAGCGAGCCAGTACTTTATTGGTCAGGCCAGCATACGAGTTTTGTTCCTGGATAAGCGTAGGGACGCCTTTAAGGGAAGCCGCTAAAAGCAGTGGACCACTTGCATAGCCACCTACGCCGACAGCGGCATCGGGCTGGAAATCACGAACGATCTGGCGGGCCTTCAATAAACTTCTACCCAGTTTGATAGGAAACCCAAGGTTTTCCAAAGTAAGCTCGCGCTTAATGCCAACAACAGGTAACCCGACTATTGTATAGCCAGCACGGGGAACTTTCTCCATTTCCATTTTGCCTTCGGCTCCCACAAACAGAATTTCTGTAGAGGGGTCAATTGCTTTTAGTTCGTTGGCAATGGCAATGGCTGGGTAAATGTGGCCGCCGGTTCCACCTCCGCTGATAATTACTTTCATTCGATTGATTGTAAACCGTACTGTTTAAATTCGACTCTCATCGGCTTCCTCACGGCTAACGCTAAGAACAATGCCAATGGCTAAGCCTGTGAAAATCAAGGAAGTTCCGCCCATACTTAATAAAGGTAACGGCTGGCCTGTTACGGGTGCCATACCAATAGCTACACAAATACTGGCAAAGGCCTGAAAAACAATGCTGAATGTTAAACCTGCCGAGAGCAATCCACCAAACGGTCGGGTCGCCTTTTGAAGTGTTTTCATGCCGCGCCATAAAAACCATAGATAAGCCAGTACGACTGGAATGCCGCCTAACAGTAGTCCATATTCTTCAACGATTATGGCGTAAATGAAATCGGAGAAGGGGTTGGGCAGGGTGTTTCGCTGGTGGCTGTTACCGGGGCCCTGACCCGTTAATCCCCCATTGGCCAGCGCTATATACGACTGTTCTACCTGATAAAGAATGGTGTCGGAGTCCGAAAAGCTTTTGACTCGATTAACGGCTGTGCCTAACCGTTGCCCAGCTGCCAGGGCAATTCCACCAAATAAAACGCACACGGCTATCATGTAGCCAAGATACCGAACGGGTACTCGCCCAATATACATCAGCAGAAAGCAGGTGGCACCCAGCAAAAGGGCTGTCGATGTGTTTGTGAGGATAATGAGCGAGCAGATAAGACCAATCCAGAGAATCAGATTGAACAGAACCGTTGGGTCGTTCATGAACCGCTGCCTCTTGGCCAGCATGGCCGCCAGATTAGAAATAAGAGCCAGTTTGGCTAAATCGGACGGCTGAAACGTCTGGTTAATGATCGGAATCGTTACCCAGCGCGATGCATCATTCAACGTAGAGCCTTTAAAATAGGCCCATATTAGCAGAGGGACAGATAGCCAGAGACCATATTTCGACAGCCGGGCATAATAGACGTAGTTGATTTTATGGGCAAAATAGGTGCAGGCCAGCCCGATCAACAGCAAAGAGCCATGCTTAAGCAGGAAGATTTCGGTATTGCCATCAAGTTCCCGAAACGCTTTAGTGCCTGTTGCGCTATAAACAACCAGAACACTCATAATCGACAAATACAGGACGATCCACCAGATTTGGCGGTCACCTTTCAGATGCGTTCGAATCCATTCCCGTAGAGCCATGTTTTTGTAAGGTATGGTGTATGATGGGTGAAGTAGGTTGCCAGTATATGTTTCCTATAGTAGCTTTTGAACGGCGGCTTTAAACTGATTACCGCGATCTTCGTAATTTTTAAACAGATCAAAACTTGCACAAGCGGGGGACAAAAGTACGATTTCGCCCGGCTGCGCTAATTCCAGTCCCTTCGCAACGGCATCCGCAACTGATTGGGTCTCATAGATAGTCGGAATCTTCGAGCCGAAATAATCGACGAGTTTATGGTTGTCAATGCCCAGGCAAATGAGCGCCTTTACATGCTGTTTCACCAATTCGTCCAACTGGCTATAGTCATTTCCTTTGTCCAGACCGCCCGCTATCCAGACCGTTGGCGCATCCATGCTCGACAAGGCATAGAAAACCGAATCGACGTTCGTGGCTTTTGAGTCGTTGATAAACTGGATGCCATGAATCGTTCCCGCCGGTTCAAGTCGATGGGCGGCATTCTGGAACGTTTTTAGTCCTTGTGCCAGTGCTTCATTCGATACGCCAACCGACTGCGCGGCTAACATGGCCGATAGCATGTTTATGGCGTTATGCGGGCCTCGTAAAGGGGTATCGGCCTGAGCGATGGCAAACGAACGATTCTTGTTCGCGGTAATGAGCTGTCCATTTTCCAGGTAGCCGCCGGGCGAAACAGCCGTTAGCAACGAAACGGGCAGCCGATTCACCTCTGGGTGCCGTTTCTCGAACTCGGCCAGAATCGGTTGACTCTCGGCAAAAAAGATAAAGTCATCGTCTGGTCGCGCATTTTGGAGTATTCGAAATTTGGAATCGACGTAATTCTGGAAGTTATAGCCGTACCGATCCAGATGGTCAGGAGTGATATTGAGCAGCACCATAACATCGAGATGGGTGTTGTACATGTCATCCAGTTGGAAACTGCTTAGTTCAAGTACAAAATAGTCGAAGCGGTCCGTAATGACCTGTTCGGCAAAGCTATCGCCTATATTACCAGCCAGCCCCACATTAAAGCCAGCGGTTTTAAGCAGGTGATAGGTCAGTAACGTAGTAGTTGTTTTACCATTGCTACCCGTAATACCGATCAGTTTAGCGCGTGTATAACGGGCTGCAAATTCAATCTCTGAAATTACGGGCGTTCCCTGCGCTCTAAGTTTTTGCACCAGAGGAGCCGTTTCGGGAATACCTGGACTTTTAATGACCTCCGTAGCATCCAGAATAAGCTCTTCTGTATGTTTTCCTTCTTCAAATGGAATCTGCGCCGTTTGCAGAGTTGTTCGGTAACTCTCTTTGAGGGTACCTTTATCCGACAAAAACACACCAAAGCCTTTCGCTTGTGCCAATAAAGCGGCTCCTACACCGCTTTCGCCCCCGCCTAGAATAACTATTTTTTGCACTGACATGACAAGTACTTACACTTAGCAAAGTAACACATAAATGAAAAAGCCCCGGCTATGCGCCAGGGCTTTTCAAGTAAATTTCTCTACAAAACTTATTATTTAGATTGCATCGAATTGGATAGCCGTGCACGATTAGCCAACTTGACAATCAGGAAAACTACCCAGGCGATAATCAAAAACTGGATGATCGTATTCAGGAAGTTACCATATCGAATGGCCACTTCAGGTGTAGTGCCAACGGCTTCTTTAAGAACGTATTTCATTTGGCTGAAATCAACTCCGCCTAAAACAATCCCCAGAATTGGGTTTATAATGTCTTCAACTAGTGAGGTAGTAATTTTACCAAATGCAGCACCGATGATAACACCAACGGCCAGATCGATGACGTTGCCCTGAGCAATAAAGGTTCTAAATTCACTTAGCATAATGGTTAAGTTTTGGGTTGGAATATACTAATTGTAATTGTGAAGAGTAAAGTAGATAAAAGTTCCTGTAAATCAAAATCTGCCCGGCAAAGGATCACTGGCTTTTGCGGAGTCTTTTTTCTTTTTGAAGGAACTGATGTTATATACCAGTCCGATGGCTAATGTTTGCTGGATTTGTAAACTAGAACTAAAGTCTTTGTTATAAAGCGCAATCAGACCAAACGTAGTACTGATGTATCTGCTGGCTTTGGCGGTTATGATCAGATCGAGCCGATGGTTGATATTATCCAGATGGGAATATTCCGTAAATAGCTGATACCGTGTATTTATGGAAATGTTTTCGGTCAGATTACGATTAAGGGCTGCCTGTAGCTGAAACGCCAGCCATTCGGTTCGGCTGCTTTTTCCCGGATCGACACCGTATGCTTTCTGTGTGGGGTCGGGCACAAATGTACCGTCTGCCTGTTCGCGTACCCGCACACTCTGATCGCCCAGGAATGTGAACCGTGGAGCTATAGGACTCATTCGCAGGGCAAACCAGTCATTCGGTTTATACGCTATGCCAAGGGCTAGTGTGAGTTGTGCCGGCGCAAAAAAATTGGATACTTTCAGCTGTGTCTGATCGGCAGGAAGCTTATCGTAGCGGTAACCCGGCGCAAAAAATGTGTTGAAAGTTCCAGAAACAAAGAAGTCCCACTTAGGCGCAATCTGTTTGCCCAATACCGAAATAATCATGATCTGGTCTGCCGCTTTGCGGGTATTACCTAATTGCGTTACATAGCCCAGTTGCAGATCTGCCGTATTATCCCAGGATGTTTTCCCTTTTTCGTAGAGCGCACCAGTTGCTAAAAGAGGCCTGGTTAAAATTGACCCCGCCACTAAATGATTTCTGCCAGTACGACGTATCGGGTTTTACCGCAACGGTATCTTTAAAATTGGTGGTTACCCGCGTAGAGTCCTGGGCGAATAGTTGGTTCAGAGAAAGTCCGACTATAAGTATACAGAGCGCAGAATTTTTCATATCATTTTTGAAAACTTGATTGGCTCTTAAGACGCTTTAATGGATGTATAGTAACTTAATTAGGCAGCAGGAGCGTTGTCAAAAACCTCTACTTTTTTCATTTGTAGGGTCTGTAAAGGAATAACCGTAGTAGTTTGACCCGTGCGAAGGGTTAACGATAATGTATCTACTTTAATAATCTCACCTTTGGCGTCATCAATTTGAATAACCTGGCCCTCTTTGTATTTATTTTTCGTGTAGAAAGACGATATAATATTAGCCATTAAGTCGCGGGAAGCAATGCCATAACCGATAGCAAAGGCGAATATGACTCCACCAATGATGAGGTTGAAGCTGGATTCAAGTAATTCTGTATTGATGCCAGCCTGACCCAGAGCACTGATAACCGTAACAATTAGAAAGAAAATAAACACAATCATGCTTAGCAACCGACCCGATGCAATGTTAAACGATTGACACACGTTGATAACGGCTGCCCGTAAAGCGTCAGCGATCAGAACGCCAACCTGTAGCATGATGGCGGCTGCAATTAATTTAGGGATAAAGTTGATTAACGAAGACACCATCTCGGTGATCGCTCCAACCCCCAGTTTTTCCGTGGAGGCTTTGATAAATACCAGTAGAATGAAATAATAAAGAACCTTAGCTATAATTTCGCTTAACTTAATTTCGGTCTTTAGCTGCTTAATAATACTGATTTCATTCAGGCGGTTACCGATTTTATCGAACCCCACTTTTCCCAGTACCCGGCGCACGATCATAGCAACCAATCGGGCAAATCCAATACCAATTAGTAGGATGACAAAAGCACCTAGTAGACGAGGAACAAATTCGACAAATTGATTGATGAGGGTTTGAAATGTATTCCGAATAATTTCGGTCAGTTCTGGTAATTGATTCATACGGTAGGATTTGTATCGTCTGGTGTTAAATGCGGTGGGTTAACAAGTGCTGATGCTAACGCAAACAAATCACCGATATAGAGATCTATAACAGTAACGGCATTACGAATCAGATCAATCTCAGAGACTAACTCCGTTTTCAAATGCGGAGGGCAAAGGTCATCTGGCTCAAGTTGTTTAAATGGGTTTGTGGTTTCCATACCGATTGATTAACGAAAAGGCCAGCGTATAGAAAGTATCATTTTAATAGCCAGTAGGAGCCAGAATACAACTCCTTCGAGATAGTGTTTACGAAGTTTATCGCGTGATCGTTTCAAGCGCATTTTTACAGCGCTTTCAGTCAGGCCGTTTATATTGGCAATGTCCCGAATGCTAATATCATCCTGGTATTTCATCAAAAGCATCGACTGCTCTTCGGGAGGAAGTTGGTGCAGGGCACGCTCAAGTTGCTTTGCTTCCATTTCTGCCAGATCGCCCAGATCATCGTCCTGCTGTATATCTAGCCGCTCCCATCCATCTTCCATATACACCTCTTTACGCATATTCTGCGTTCGAATCTGGTCGGTGCAGTAATTATACGTGATTGAATATAGCCAGGTGGAGAATTTCGCCTGTTCACGAAAGCTCCCGAGTTTAATGACCAGTTTAAGGAAAATATCATGCGTCAAATCCTCTGCCCGAACAGGATCTTTTGTAAACGATAAACACTTTCTGTACACTTTATCGCAATAACGTTCGTATAGCCGTTCGAAATAAATATTTCGTTGCGTGTCGACATATAACCGAACTAACTCCTCGTCCGAATATTGCTCCATTTTATACGGTGGTGGCTCTTATGACCAGAAAGCGTTAAAAAAGTAACTCAACTTAAAAGGCAATATTAATAAAATATCAGCTACGAATTGATCCTTAAAAAATATTATCCAAATAGATATACTTTATAAAATAGTACGTTTATAAAATAGATTTTATTTCAATTAATTTACTTGGTAGAAGTTCAAAAATATTGTTGCTCTGCCTATTTCTGTTCAATCTATCTTTAGCCCATTTCAATTATATTTTGGAATATTTTTTGTTGGCAGCTATTAAATTCAGCAACAACTCGTTTTATGGCAAGCTACTCACTTTTAAGTTTGCCACAAGGTTAAAATTGGGTGAATAATGGCAAGATCAAAAACGTAGACAATAAAAAATACCCAGCCATATGGCTGGGTATACAAGCGATTTATTTGGTAAATTGCTAAACTGACTAACCAATAGCTACGCGTTTGAAAGCCGATACAGTCAGGCCCTTGCTGGTTTTATCCAGAAGTTGCGAGATCGTAATGGAAGGATCCTTTACAAACTCCTGGTTCAGCAGCGTATTATCTTTGTAGAATTTGTTCAGTTTACCCATGGCAATTTTTTCAAGCATTGCTTCAGGTTTGCCTTCTGCACGAGCCTGCTCTTTGCCAATTTCGATTTCACGTTGAACGATAGTAGCATCAACGCCGTCTTTGTCCAGGGCTACAGGCTTCATTGCCGCAATCTGCATAGCAACGTCGCGACCTACTTCGGCAACATCCGTACCATTGGTGTTAGTCAAACCAACCAGTACGCCCAGCTTGCCATTTGAGTGAATGTAGGATACCACTTTGTCGGCCGAAACGGTTTCGAAAGAGGCAACGTCGATTTTTTCGCCAATTTTACCCATCAGGTCGGTGATGTGGTCCTGAAGCGAACGACCGTCAGCCTGAGGAGTTGCCAGCAACGTAGCTTTATCGGCAGCATCAGTTGTAACCGCTGCGCTCATAACAGCCATCGCCAGATTCTGGAAATCAGCTACCTTGGATACTGGCTCTGTTTCGCAGGCCAGGGCAATTACTTTACCGGATTTACCATCGGGGCTAACATGAGCCAATACAATGCCTTCAGCCGTGGTGTTGTCGGCTCGCTTGTCAGCTATTTTCTGACCCTGCTTCCGCAGAATCTCTTTTGCTTTTTCAAAATCGCCATCAGCTTCGGTAAGGGCCTTTTTACAGTCCATCATACCGGCTCCGGTCTCTTGCCGAAGTTTGTTTACGTCAGCAGCAGTAATTGCCATAATAAAGGTTGTTAGTAAGTTGAATTACCAAACGTTATTTTGTGATCAAAAAATTTTCTGTTGAAATGGAATAGCCCATAGCGGCTGGCTACGGGCTATTTTTTAGTTTACAGTTTTCGGTTTACAGTTTTTGGTTGATTTATGCATTAAAAAAAGTCCGTGCTCACCAACTAAAACCGCGAACTGAAAACTGTAAACTCATTTATGCTTCCTGCTCATCTTCAGCAACAGGAGCTTCCGTCGCTTCCGCTTCTGGCTGAGTAGCGCCTTCGGCACGAGCCTGGGCAAGATCTTCAGCACGCTTCGCTTCTTCTTCCTCCTGGATACGCTGATCGTCTTTATCCTGCTTGCGCTCCATCAGCCCTTCTTCGATAGCCTTACCGATGGCAAGGGTAATCAGAGCAATGGATTTGTAAGCATCATCATTAGCTGGAATAGCGAAGTCAACTGCTTCGGGGTTCGAGTTCGTATCGCACATAGCGAATACAGGAATACCCAAACGGTGTGCTTCAGCAACAGCAATGTGTTCGCGTTTTACGTCGACAATGAACAGAGCGGCTGGCAAACGAGTCAGGTCGGCAATACCGCCCAACACACGCTCCAGTTTTTCTTTGTCACGCATCCGGGTCAAACGCTCACGCTTGGCAATACTTTTGACGGTCTCCTCGTCTTTCAGCATTTTGTCAAGCGTTTGCATTTTTTTCAACGACTTCCGAATAGTAGCGAAGTTGGTGAGCATACCACCCTGCCAACGATCGGTAACATACGGCATTTTCAGGCGACGTGCTTCTTCCGAAACAATTTCCTGAGCCTGTTTTTTAGTCGCTACGAACAACACTTTCCGACCCGAACGAACAATACCACGGATAGCATTGCAGGCTTCGTCGAGTGAAGCTAATGTTTTATTGAGGTCAATAATGTGGATGCCGTTCTTCTCCATGAAGATGTACGGAGCCATCCGGGGGTCCCACTTGCGCGTAAGGTGGCCAAAGTGCACACCAGCGTCGAGGAGATCTTTATATTCAATTTGTGCCATTTTCGTTATGAAAAATGAAGAATAAAAGTGTTGATTAGTACGCAGCACCACGCATCGGCATCATCTAAGCGCAGTCTGGACAATGTTTAATGAACAATGATTAATATAAAATGTATAATGAAGTCATTAAACATTAAACATTTCTCATTATACATTAATGGATTAACGTTTCGAGAACTGGAACCGACGACGGGCTTTCCGACGACCGTACTTCTTCCGTTCAACCATACGCGAATCGCGAGTCAGGAACCCTTCTTTCTTAAGGGCTGGACGGAACTCAGCGTTCAGTTCGACAAGAGCGCGGGCAATGGCCATACGAGTTGCCTCGGCCTGACCAGCTACACCACCACCACGAACGTTTACTTTTACGTCGTAACCACCAACGCCATTAACTGTAGCGAAGGGCTGGTTCAGAATGATTTGCAGAACCTCGGTTGGGAAATACTGTTTGTAATCTTTTCCGTTTACCGAGATGGCTCCGCTGCCCGCCGACAGATAGATCCGTGAGATGGCAGTTTTACGGCGGCCAATGGTATTAATACGATCCATTATGACTTAGAATTTAACTGCTTTGGGTTGCTGAGCCTCGTGCGGGTGCTGATCACCGGCGTAAACATACAGGTTGGTGTACAACCGCCGACCAAGCCGGTTTTTCGGCAACATGCCCTTCACAGCATGTTCAATGATGCGCTCGGGTTGTTTTTCGAGTAACAACCGGGGCGATGCGAACCGTTGACCACCGGGATAACCTGTGTGGCGAACGTAAACTTTGTCGGTCATCTTAGAGCCCGTCAGGCGCACCTTTTCGGCATTGATGACGATCACGTTATCTCCGCAATCAACATGCGGGGTGAAGTTGGTTTTGTGTTTGCCGCGGATCAGACGTGCAACTTGGCTAGCCAGACGGCCAAGTACTTCGCCCTGAGCGTCAACCACAACCCAATCCTTCTGCACCGTTTCTTTGTTGGCAGAGATGGTTTTGTAACTGAGCGTATTCACTTTATGGAGACTAATTGGTTGATTTCTAATGATTTGCCTATAAAAAAGCACTCCCGCTTCAAAACGGGAGTGCAAATATAGAAGATATAAGGCTGAAAAACAAGGCTCTGCCAAGAATTCCTGTTAGCGTAACTTCAACGTGGCCAGCGCCAATACCGCCAGGATAATTCCGACAATCCAGAAACGGGTCACTAGCTTGGCTTCGTGATAGCCTTTTTTCTGAAAATGGTGGTGCAAGGGCGACATCAGGAATATTCGCCTGCCTTCGCCATACTTGCGTTTCGTATATTTAAAATAGCTGACTTGCAGGATCACGGACACAAGTTCAACCAGAAAGATGCCGCAGATAATAGGAATCATCAGCTCTTTCCGAATGGCCAGAAACAACACGGCAATAACGCCACCGAGCATCAGGCTACCCGTATCTCCCATGAACACCTGCGCAGGGTAGGAGTTGTACCACAAAAAACCAACACAGGCTCCCACAAAAGCTGCGCAGAAGATTACTAGCTCGCCAGCATTGGGAATGTACATGATGTTGAGGTACTGAGAAAATACTTTATTGCCTGACAAATAAGCTAGTACGCCAATGGTTAAGCCAATAATGACGGAGGTGCCAGCCGCCAGTCCGTCGATACCATCGGTAATATTGGCTCCGTTCGAAACCGCAGTGATGATGAAAATGCAGACAATTACATAGATAATCCAGGTGTAGCTGTCAGGTAATACGCCAAAAAGCAGAGAACTGTAATCAAACTCGTTATTCTTAAGAAACGGAACCGTCGTCAGGGTCGATTTTATATCGGTATACACGTCGGGTACGTTGGAGGTGCTCAATAGGCGAGGAGCATACTTTCGAATTTTGACGTACTGGTTAAAATAGAGTGTCAGGCCGACAATCAGCCCCAGACCAATCTGACCAACTACTTTAAACTTGCCCTGTAGCCCTTCTTTGTTCTTTTTGAAAACCTTGATGTAATCATCCAGAAAGCCGATCAGGCCCGTCCAGACGGTTGACACCAGAGCCAGAATGACATACACGTTGGAAAGCTTTGCAAAAAGTAGTGCTGGAACCAGGAGTGAGGCTAAAATGATAAAACCTCCCATCGTGGGGGTGCCCCGTTTCTGCATCTGGCCTTCCAGTCCCAGATCACGAATCGATTCGCCAATCTGTAAATTACGAAGGGTGTCGATGATTCGGCGTCCGAAAATAGCGGCAATAAGTAGCGACGTGACGACAGCCCCCAACGCCCGGAACGAGATATATTGGAAAACTCCCGCCCCCGGGAAGTCATAGCGTTCGTCCAGAAACTGAAAGAGATAATAGAGCATAGAGGAGAATGATTGAATGACTGAATGATTGAATGATTGAATAACTGCCCAGGCTCTATTCAATCATTCAATCATTCAGTCATTCAAAATTATACATGTGCCAAAGTTACAGATTTCCGCGTTCTGAGAAAGCCTCCCGTAAGATGGCCCGGTCATCGAAATCGTATTTGATTCCTTGTATTTCCTGATAGGTTTCGTGGCCTTTTCCGGCTACCAGTATAATATCGTGCGGATTGGCGAGCGATACAGCCTTTCGAATGGCCTCGTGCCGATCTTCAATTGTGGTCGTTTTTTTATAATCGATGGGTGGGACACCTGCCTGCATCTGTTCCAGAATGGCCATTGGGTCTTCGTTTCGCGGATTATCAGACGTGAGAATCACCCTGTTGCTGAATCGGCAGGCAATTTCGGCCATGATAGGTCGCTTGGCTGCATCTCGATTACCTCCACAACCAACTACGGTAATGATTTGCTCATTTGCCTGACGCAGGCCATTGATGGTTTCCAGTACATTTTGGAGTGCATCAGGTGTATGGGCATAATCGACGATACCGACAATTTTATCGTCCGATACGACCTGTTCGAAACGGCCAGGAGGGGGCTTAATACCAGAAAGTAGCATTAAGACTTCGGCCGAATCTTCGCCCAGCAGCACAGCTGTCCCATATACGCTCAGTAGGTTGTAGGCATTGAAGCGGCCGATCAGCTTAAACCATACCTCATGTCCATCGAGCTGCATATGCAGGCCAAATAAACTATCGGCAATAACTTTGCCTTTAAAGGTCGCCAGCGTTTGCAGCGAGTAGGTTTCCTTGCGGGCAACCGTATTCTGGAGCATTACCAACCCCCGTTTGTCGTCGACATTAGTAAGGGCAAAAGCCGAAGAAGGAAGCTGGTCGAAGAAGCCTTTTTTGGCCCGTATGTAATTATCAAACGTACCGTGGAAATCGAGGTGGTCGTGGGTGATATTCGTAAAAATAGCCCCTGCGAACGTAAGCCCAGCGATACGCTCCTGAACGACCGCATGCGAGCTGACTTCCATGAACACATGCGTACATCCATGCGCCAGCATATTCACCAGTAACTGGTTGATCGTAATGACGTCGGGGGTTGTATGTGTTGTTGGGATTACCTCATCGTCAATTTGATTCTGTACAGTCGATAGCAATCCACAGCGGTAGCCAAGCGCACGAAACAACCGAAAAAGGAGTGTTGCCACAGAGGTTTTGCCGTTCGTGCCCGTTACGCCGACAAGCTTTACCTTTTGGGAAGGGTGATCGTAAAAATTAGCTGCAATCAGCCCCATACTTCGGGCCGTGTTTTGCACCTGAACATAGGTAGCTCCCGGCGAAGGATTGTCCGGTAGCTCTTCGCACAAAATTGCCGAAGCCCCCTGTTTTATTGCCGTTTCAATGTAATTATGCCCGTCGGTTACGGTTCCCCGAACTGCAATGAATAAACTACCCGGCCCAACTTTTCGCGAGTCCATTGTAAGGGCCGTAATGTCAGTTTCCATACTGCCCGACGTAGCCAGCAGCGGAATTTTATAGAGAAGGTTTTTGAGTTGCATACCGATAAACGATTCCTGGTCTCGTTTTACGGCTGCAAAAAAACAGGTTAGGGTCTGAATTGCCTAATTATTACAGTATGCACATGTTGCATAGCGTATCGACTATCAACTTAACCGAAGCGTAATGCTCTTACTACCAACCTGTTCGATAGCTATACCCGGTGAAATCGACTGCTCCTTTACTTTGCCTCGCCCTTCGACGGATACGCGAAGACCGCGATTTTCAAGCAGAAAAAGGGCATCACGTAAGGTCAGGCCGCGCACATCGGGAACCTGACCCGGCCGCGTCGAACGCTGTTTCCATCGCCCATTCCCTGTGGCCTCTACCCAGCCTTCGGTTGAGGGTTCGTTGGCAATATCCAATGTGGAACTGATGGTATGCAGGTCACCGGCATAGCCAGCCAGTAGGCCCGTTGTCGAGAGGGGTTTTGAACTGCCAGTTCGGATTGGTGCGTGCATGCGAATATCGTAGGCTACGATCCGGTCAGCAACAGCCTTAAATACGGGTGCCGATACAGCGCCAGCATACAATAGATCAATGTTATCGCCCTGGGGTGTATCAACCATCGTAATCATACTGTATTTGGGCTTGTCGGCAGGGAAGTAACCAATGAATGAGGTGTAATATTTACCGACCTGATACTGTCCGTTAATTATTTTTTGAGCCGTTCCGGTTTTACCTGCAATGGCATAATAAGGGTTATTGATGTGTTTGGCTGTACCATTGGTCACTACGCCCCGGAGTAAATCCTGCGCTTTCCGAGCGGTTTCCTTCGAGCAGATAGGTTCAGGGAGCACATTGGGTTTATTGTCTTCAATAATTTCGCCTGCGAGCCTAATCTGTTTCACAATGACCGGACGTACCCAATAGCCGTTATTGGCAACAGCGTTATAGAAAGCCAGCATCTGGAGCGGGGTAATCTGCATTTCATAGCCATACGACATAGAAGTCAGCGACACTTTGCTCCAGCCTTTCATATCTGGGTTACGAACGACCGGAATAGCTTCCCCTTTCATATGAATGCCCGTTGGTTGGGTCAGGTGGAATCGACGGAGGTACTGGCAGTACAGATCAGGGCGGCTGTAGAAATAGCTACGCATGAGTAGGTGTGTGCCTACATTCGATGATTTTTCGAAAACCTGCCGGGCTGTTATCGTTCCATGACCTACCCGGCTGGCATCATGAATGCCCAGGCCGTTGTAGCGTGCTGATCCACCGCCGGTCGCTACCAATTGATTCAGCGAAATTGCTTTCTCCTCCATCAGGGCCATCATCGTCGCCAACTTAAATGTTGAACCGGGGTCAGTCCGACCGGCCAGCGCATGGTTGAAGTTTTCGACATACTGATCCGGTCCGTCGCCACGGCCCTGTTTGGTTAGATTGGCCATTGCCCGGATTTCGCCGGTGGCTACTTCCATCACTATTACGCAACCTTTAGCCGCATTGTATTTGATCAAAGCGTCTCGCAGAGCGGATTCGGCCATGTCCTGGAAATTGACATCGATGGTGGTGTACAGATCCATGCCCGATTCAGGTTGCATATCGGGTCCATCGTTGACGGGTTTTCGGATGCCGCCCGCCAGCACTTCAACCAGGCCGACTGCATTTTTTCCCGCCAGTGCGGGTTGAAACGACGCTTCCAGACCGATCAGCCCCCGGCCAGTCTTGGCATCCAGATTTCCGATGGTTCGTTCGGCCATCTGCCCAAAGGGATGATAGCGTTCATAGAAAGGACGCAACACCCCCCCCCGCGCAGCTACTTTTGGCGTTGACCGGAAAAAAGGCCATTTCAGCATTTTTTGACGTTCCTGAAAAGTAACCCGTCGGCGGTTCAGCAATACATACCGACGTTTATGGGCGCGGGCATCCCGAACAAGATCAGCATATTCCTGCGGGGAGCGGTCGCGATAGATTTGAGATAATAATAAGCCTAATGAGTCTATTTTCTTTTTAAAATAGTCGGGCTTTGCCATTGTTGGGTCAAGGCCCACTACATACGTTGGTAAGGAAGTAGCGAGTAGTCGGCCGTCGTTGGCAAAAATATTGCCCCGCATGGCCCGGATGGTGTCGCGCTGAATCAGGGTAGCATCAACACGCTCGCGCCAGAACTGCCCTTTAAAGGTCTGGAAATATTGTACGTAAATCAGCCGAAAGACAACGCCAACGGCCAGGACAATAACGAAGTAATAAACGTTATTGGCCCGTTGAATGATGTCCTGCTTAATGTTCATTTGACTTGACGACGATTTTATGGGGTGGTGTTTGGCTATCCGAAAGGTTGAGTGCCGCTACGCGCTTGCTGATTTCTGACTGTTTTCCGCTTTTATCCAGGTCAGCCTGTAAAACGGTATACTGCGAGCGGAGTTCATCGACCTGGATTTTGGTCCGCTGAATCCGACGGACGAGCCGCTCAGCATTGTGGTTAAGACCAATGTATAGAATAAGCAGAAAAGTGACCCACAAAATCCGGTCGATGTGGTGGATGGGCCATGCATTGTCTTCACCAAAAAGGCGATCCAGGCCAATAAAGTCGTTGAGCCAGGTTGCCAGTTTGAGTTTGCGTCGCTGCTTCTTTTGCTGTTGCGTCGCGCGTGGTGATTCCCGAAATGTGTTTTTGGCCATAGCTTGGGTTAGGATGCTACAGAATTACAAAGAAACGAAAACCTGATCTCCTAATCCGGGCTGGAATCAAATTCTTTGATAAGATTTTATTCCTTCCAGCGCCATTCGTTGGCGATCTGTAAAGGCGTACGAAGCCCCTGTGCCACGAGGTAATCGCGGGTTTGGGTATCGGTTTGCCGCCGAGCAGGAATATCATCCGCATCGGCGAGGGCATAGAGAAGCATGGTCGAATAGCGAACGGTATTTCTCAACTGATCGGCATTTACCAGATTCATTCGGTCGCAATTGGCGTGATAACAGTCGAGTACGGATTTAGACAGATGCCCGTTCAGGCCCACTACCGGAACCCCTTCGAGCATAAAAGGCTGGTGGTCGGAATGTAGACCGGCCTGGTTCTGCATATCGTTTGAGAACGCAGACTCTACCGACTTTATGCTTTCGCCAACATTGTTAAAGAACGGTACCATGTCGGCCCGCCCGAACGCATTGAGGCCAGTAGGATCATTGGTCATGTCGAGATTCATCATATACCGAACATTATCCAGTTGTCCCGTCTTTTTCAGGTTTTCTACCATTGCTTTTGACCCTAGAAGCCCCTGTTCTTCGCCCATAAATAGAACAAATTCGATGGTGCGCTTGGGTTTCAGTTTCAACGCTTTAAACGTCCGGGCAATGTCGAGTACGGCAAAGGAGCCGATGCCATTGTCGATGGCTCCGGTCGCCAGATCCCATGAATCCAGGTGACCACCGACAATAATTTTTTCATCGGGATACTTCGACCCTTTCAGGGTGGCTACTACATTTCGGGCGCGAATTTTCCGACTCGTGTTGGTCATGTCGATCATCGCCCGCAACGGGCTGTGTTCCTCCTGCATCCACGAACGTATGGCTTCGCCACTCTCCAGCGAGATGCATACCGACGGAATTGGAATCAGTTTGCCTGTTACGGAAGCGGTTCCTGTCAGCAGTACATTACCGGGTACCAGATTGACCATAATCACCCCCGATGCCCCGTGCTGAATAGCCAGTGCTGTTTTTTCGGAACGATGCAAATTTCGGGCACCTTTGGTTGGAGCAGACAAACCTATATTGACCAGCGCAATTTTGCCTTTAAGTTTGCCTTTCAGGGCGGCAAAATCGCCCTCCAGACCATTGCCTACATCAATAATTTCTCCCTTTACGTGCGCTTCGACGGGTGAATGGGCCAGCGCTACCACGGGCACATCGCGGAAGTTATCACTTTTGGAGGGTACCACCGATAACGTTACCGTGTCGCGTGCCCAGGCTTCAACTTCAAATGGCTCATACCGAATCTCTTTGAAGCCATATGTCGACAGTAAATCGAATGCATACGCTTCTGCACGGCTACCATTAGGGCTGCCTGTGAGTCGGTGGCCGACCTGTTCAGATGCCTGAGCAAGCGTTTCGTAGGCACGACTATGAGCGGTTACTTCTTTAGTAATTCGGGCGAATGCTTTTTGAAGAGATAGTTTTTCAGGGTAAAAAGCAGTCAGTGTACCAGCGGTGCCGATACATAACAAAACGAGCCGAAAACGAGGCACGTAAAACGTCCGGGTCATGAGAGGATGGGTGGCAGAATTACTTGCTAAATATACGAAAAGGTTTGTTGCTTTCGATGCCGAATGATTAGACGCAATAAATGGACAAAGCGTTCGGAGAAACTGTAAAAAAATCAGATTTACCTATCTGTAACTAGTTCAGACTGACTTTTTTTATCTAACGATCAATTAGCGTGAACGTTGGCTGGCAGACTGGTACTTCATGGGTTTAAGCTGAACTGTTAGTCGATTAGCCAGCCAGTGCGGATCGATACCTGCAATGCCAAACACACGGTCCCAACTTCGTTCAAAACAGTGAGCTGCATCGGGAAAATCAATAGATACCCTCAAGGCCTGCTCATAAAAGGATACGGTTTTTTGCTGTAAAAGGTTGCGATGAATAGCAAACTGGGCGCCCAGCACAAAGGTATATTGCTCGGGGCCACCCGTACCAAAAAGAGACTGATGAAACCCCCGTAAATCCAGACCCCGCCCGTCGTCGTTTTTGCTCCACGGTCGGAATAGTCGATGGCCTCGGGCGTCGTCAGTATCGATCAGATGGCCCAGCCAGTAAAAATGCGGGTTCGAGTGCTGTTCGTTGGGGTTAGAAAACCAGGAGCCGTCAGCAAAAGCCCGTAGGGTTTTCTTGAAATCATACGCATGGTCGAAGGGTTTGCCCTGGCAGAAAATGGTCCACTCGGCCAGCGAATCGTATCGGCTTATGATGTGATGCAGATAGGTATGGGCTTCTCGCCCGACATTGGGTAGGGGAATGGCCGTAGGACCAGCGGCATGGTCTGGGCTTTTATCGTAGACCGTGATCTGTAGGTCTTTCGGTACATTTCGGAGCCAGCTCAGATCTTCGGTATAGTGAGCTACAACGAGTTCAGGCATTTAGTTAAGAGGATAAGCGCAAACGTTTCACAAAGAACGCAAAGCGGCTGTTAATTTCTTTACGTTCTTTGTATATCCTTTTTGCGCCTTTACGCTTGAGCTATTCTCTTCCTATGAAACGGACGTATTTTGCGCTTTTCTGTTTATTGACATCCCTTCGTATGACGCAGGCACAACCCGTTACGGCTCCTAAAGCCGCTGTAAAACCTAAAGAACTGATTACCAACGGCCATAAGCGAATTGATAACTATTATTACCTCAACGAGCGCGAAAACCCGGAGGTAATCGACTACCTGAACGCCGAAAATGCGTATCTCGAACAAGAGCTTGCGCCCGTGAAAAATCTGCGGGAAAAACTGTTCGATGAAATGAAGGGCCGTATTAAAGAACAGGATGAGTCGGTGCCTTACAAAGAGGGGAGCTATTTTTATTACAGTCGATACATCACGGGAGGGGAGTACCCGATTTATTGTCGTAAAAAAGGTTCGCTCGATGCCCCGGAAGAGATTCTCTTTGATGGTAATGCGCTGGCAAAAGGGCATACGTATTACCACCTGGGCGGATATGAAGTGTCGGACAATGAGGAGATGGCGATCTACGCTGAAGATGTGGTAAGCCGTCGGTTGTATACGCTGCGGATCAAAAACCTGAAAACCGGCAAAACCTATGCAGACAAGATACCGGATGTAGAAGCCGATAATTTTGCCTGGGCGGCTGATAATAAGACCTTATTCTATATCAAAAAAGATCCGCAGACGCTGCTGGGGTATCAGGTGTATCGGCATGTGCTGGGTACAAGCCCCCAGACCGACGCGCTGGTATATGAAGAAGCCGATAACCAGTTCTACATGGGCCTGGGTCGCTCAAAATCGAAGAAATACATCGCCATTGGCTCCGATCACAATGGCGTTGCAACCGAATATCGGCTATTGGAGGCTAGACAGCCGATGGGTCAGTTCAAGGTGTTTCTGCCGCGAGAGAAGGGCCACGAGTACGACATTGTACACTACCAGGATAAATTCTATGTCCGTACGAACTGGAAAGCCGAGAACTTCCGGCTGATGGAAGTGCCAGAAGGAAAAACAACTGACCGTACTGCCTGGAAGGAAGTGATCCCACACCGGCCCGATGTGTATCTGGCTACTATGGACGTGTTTGTCAACCATCTGGTGTTGGGCGAACGTAAGGCCGGTTTAACCAATATCCGGGTTATAAATCAGCAGACTAAAACTGACGAATACCTCGATTTTGGCGAGCCTGCTTACGTGGCCGGCATTGGCTATAACCCTGATTTCAACACCAATATTCTCCGGTTCGGCTATTCGTCACTGACAACGCCCAATTCAACCTTCGATTATAACATGGATACGAAGGAGAAAACGTTGAAAAAGCAGCAGGAGGTGTTAGGCGGTTTCGACAAGGCCAATTATGTATCGGAACGGGTCTATGTAACCGCCCGCGATGGCATACAGGTGCCCGTATCGCTGGTGTATCGCAAGGGAACACCCAAAGATGGTTCGGCGCCATTGCTACAATACGCCTACGGTTCCTACGGCTATTCGATTGATCCCAGCTTTAGCTCAACCCGGCTGAGTCTGCTGGACCGGGGTTTTATCTTCGCTATTGCCCACATTCGGGGTGGGCTGGAAATGGGGCGTCGGTGGTACGAAGATGGCAAGATGCTGAAAAAGAAGAACACCTTCAACGACTTTGTGGATGTATCGGAGTACCTGATTAATAACAAGTATACGAGTTCGGATAAGCTGTTTGCGATGGGCGGGAGTGCAGGTGGGTTGCTGATGGGCGCTGTGATCAATCAGGCACCGCAGCTTTACCGGGGCGTAGTGGCGTCGGTGCCGTTTGTGGATGTTGTGACGACCATGCTCGACGAAAGTATTCCGCTCACAACGGGTGAGTTTGAAGAGTGGGGCAATCCGAAAAATAAACCCTATTATGATTACATGCTCTCGTACTCACCCTACGATAACGTGGAGCAAAAAGCGTATCCGAATCTACTCGTGACCACGGGTTTACACGATTCGCAGGTACAGTACTGGGAGCCTGCCAAATGGGTGGCCAAACTGCGTGCGCTGAAAACGGATACGAATCAGTTGTTGCTCCATACCAACATGGATGCAGGTCACGGTGGTGCTTCGGGGCGTTTCCAGGTATTAAAGGAAATCGCGCTGGAATATGCGTTTATGCTCAATCTGGTCGGGATACAGCAATAAGTATAGCTCACAAACTCCTGGGGCCGATTTCCTGTTTTCCGTAACTTGTCTGATTAGCAGTTTGGAAAATGCGGTGATTAGGTGATATATTCACCGCAAAATATGCGGTGAATAAGGATGTACATTTATCAACGACGGGAATGGCCCCAGTTTCGATGGGATCAGGCTGAACTCATTATACCTCTCGCTGCTCTTCGGCATAAACAAGGAAAACTAATAGGGCAGATGACTGGGTTGGGATTTTCGCTTCAGTCCGAGGCAATGCTCCAAACAATGACGTTAGAAGTCTTAAAGTCAAACGAAATAGAAGGTGAAATTCTCGATCAGCATCTGGTACGTTCGTCTATTGCCCGGCGTTTAGGTATTGATACGTTTGGACTTTTGCCTCCAGATCGTCAGGTAGAAGGCGTTGTTGATGTGTTAGTGGATGCTACTCAGTACTTTAGTCAGCCTTTAACCAAAGAGCGCTTGTGCAGTTGGCATGCGGCTTTATTTCCAACGGGATATAGTGGAATGCATAAAATAACTGTGGCCGATTGGCGCAGTGGAGATGCAGGACCTATGCAAGTCGTTTCGGGAGCAATAGGACGGGAACAGGTACATTTTCAGGCCCCGGATGCATCAATATTGGACCGTGAAATGCAACTGTTTCTTACCTGGTTTAACGGAGAGTTTACGTTAGACCCAGTTCTTAAAGCGGCTGTTGCGCATCTATGGTTTGTCACTATTCACCCGTTTGATGATGGAAACGGACGGCTTGGGCGCACGATTGCCGATATGCAATTGGCAAGAGCCGACGGATTAAAACAACGATTTTATAGTATGTCGGCTCAAATTCGTAAAGAGCGAACTACGTACTATACGATGTTGGAAAAGACTCAAAAAGGGGCATTAGACATTACGGATTGGTTGAGCTGGTTTCTGGCCTGTTTGGATCGGGCACTGAGTGCTACCGAAAACATACTGGCAGGAGTATTGACAAAAGCACGTTATTGGGAGTGGTTATCCGAAAAAATGCTTAATGCACGTCAGCAACTGATGCTTAATAAATTGCTGGATGGATTCGAAGGGAAATTGACCACATCGAAGTGGGCTAAAATCACCAAAACGTCGCAGGATACGGCGCTACGGGACATTCAGAATTTACTTGATCAGGAAATACTTGTCAAAGAAGATTCGGGTGGGCGGAGTACTAATTATGCGTTGAGGACAATCTGACATGCAAAGGCATTCAAAAGCGACTAACTAAGGTTACCCGTTCTTAATCAGCCATATTACCCCTTGTTCGGGTTAGGTTGAATACCCAGATTCACAATAAACCCTGTGGGCCTACAGCCATATTAGTACTATATTTGTAGGTATCCGGTTGGCCTGGACGATGTATAGTCTGGGCCAATTACGTTAAATGCTTCTCACGATTAGTTGTTATGGCCCAACTTGTTCGTATTCCAACACCCGGCAAAGACAAAACTCCGCTCTCGAAGGCACAGAAGGAGTTTAATCGACTGACCAAAAAAATAGGGGAGCTGGAAACCGACCTGGAACAGTTTCGAGCAACCGCTACCCAGATTCAACAGCGGGTGTATTCCGAATATGAGCCCTTACTTCGGTCGTTCAATGCGCTTCGGGCCGATCTGGTACAGCTGTTTGACCGGGCTCATGACAGGCCCGAAACGACCAAGACGGAGCGGAAAAAACTGGTTGATATAATCCTCAATCTGGCTTACGAACTCATTAGTGAACATGGACTGGATGAGCTAAAGCCGGTTTTTGATAAATATGACAAGGCAGGGTATGACGCCACCGATACAGAAGCTGACCAGCAGGTTTCGGAAATCATGAAAGAAATGGTCGGGGCTATGTATGGCATTACGTTCGAAGAGGGTGTTGATGTCAGTACGCAGGAAAAGTTTATGGCATATATGCAGGAGCAGATGCAAGCCAAACAGGCCGAAGCGGAACAACGCCAGCAGGAAGCTCAGGAGCGACGCGCCCAAAAGCCTAAATCGGCAAAACAACAGGAGCGGGAGGCAAAAAAGCTGGTCGAAGAACGGAACATTACCAAAGCGGTCCGGACGCTTTATATGGATCTGGTGAAAGCGTTTCACCCTGACCGCGAACGTGATGAAGATGAAAAGGCCCGAAAAACCGAAATCATGAAGCGGGTGACCGAAGCCTATGAAAAAAGTGATCTGCTTTCGCTGTTAAGACTCCAGCTTGAGTTTAACCGAATCGATCAGCAGCACCTCGAAACCCTGGCCGACGATCAGCTTCGGTATTATAACAAAATACTCAAACAACAGGCCGACGAACTCTCCAACGAGTTGTATGGTCTACAGAGCCAGCTTTCGGCAGCCCTTAATAAACCTCTCATGATGGTTGGCTCGGCGCTTAGTCTGGAATTCAGCTTCAACAACGATATTCGGGAATTGAAAGGCAGTATAAAGGCGACCAGGAAAGATATTAAAGAGCTAACCAACCCAACCGTGCTGAAAGCATTTCTGAAAACCTATAAAGTTCGTAAGGCAAACGAGTTCGATATGTTAGGCGGACTTTTCGGCTGATTACAGCCGTTTTTGATTAACCTATTCCCGTTTTATTAACGCAGTAACCATGCGTACAATTAAGCGCTTCTTTTTCCCCGTTTATAGTTTTGTTGGTTTAGTTATTGCCGTCGGTAGCTGTCATTCGGGTAGTAACAGTGCGCTCGATAATCCAATCATCGCTGAAGGGAAAACGCTGGCCGAAAAGCACTGCGGTAGCTGCCATGTGCTGCCATCGCCCGAGTTGCTGGACAAAGAAACCTGGGTAAAATCGGTGTTGCCAGCCATGGCATCTAATCTGGGTCTTGAAGCGTATACGGATGGAAATTACTACGCAGGACCGAAATCGGCCATCTCGTTCGAAAACTGGCAAAAACTGATTGCCTACTACGAAACGCTGGCCCCACCAAAACTAAAAGGAGCCGACGTTCCTGTCGAACCTACCAGCGACTGGGCCATTTTTTCGCTCGAAAAGCCCCAGGCCGATATTTCTAAAACAGCGATGACGACGATGGTGGCAATCGACACGATTGGTCATCGACTGTACTCGAGTGATGCGTTCCGGTCAGATATTACCCAGTGGAATCAACAGTTGCAGGTGACGGGCAGTAAGCAATTGCAATCGGCCGCTGCGCAGGCTACCTTTTTTCGTGATAAGTCGGGGACCGAACAAGGGCTATTTACGTGTATGGGCACTATGCGAGCGGCCGATATATCGCGTGGGGAGCTGATAACCATGAGCCTGGCAGGTAAACAGCCAGCGGATACCTCGATTATTGCTTCTGGTTTGCCCCGCCCTTTACAGTCGGTTGCTGCCGATTTGAACAAAGATGGGCTGATGGATTGGGTGGTGTCTGGATTTGGTCATTTGCAGGGAGGGCTATATTGGCTGAAGCAGCAACCTAACCATAGCTATACAAAAGTTTCGATTCGGGAAGTGGCCGGGGCTATTCAGACGACGGTGGGGGACTACAATGCTGATGGCTGGCCCGATCTAGTCGTTCTATTTGCCCATGCCGATGAAGGTATCTGGTTATTTCTGAATGATAAAAAAGGCGGTTTTGTAGAGCGGAATCTACTTCGGTTTCCGTCGGTATATGGCTCTACGAGTTTTCAACTAGTCGATTTGAACAAAGACGGTCGATTGGATATCCTGTACACCTGTGGTGACAACAGCGATTATTCCAAAATTATGAAGCCCTATCATGGCCTCTATATCTACCTGAACGAAGGCGATTTTCGACTGAAACAAGCCTATTTCTACCCCATCAATGGATGTACAAAAGCGATGGCCTCTGATTTCGACCAGGATGGTGATCTGGATATTGCCACCATTGCCTTCTTTGCTGATTTTTTACACAATCCGGCGGAGAGCTTCCAGTACTTCGAGCAACAGAAGCCGTTGGCGTTTCGACCTCATGCGCTGCCCATTCATACGTATGGCCGCTGGATATGCATGGATGTAAACGATGTAGATCAGGATGGGGATGCGGATGTGGTGCTGGGTAATTTTTCGCAGACGTTTATTATTCAGAAGGAGTTAAAGCCAGCCTGGGACACACACCTGCCTCTGATCGTATTGAAAAATAAGACAAAATAACGGGCAGAAGTAGGTCTGAAAATTTGGTATAGAGCCGGGTACGTTTAAGCCCACAGGTCAGGCTGTGGGCTTATAGGGAAAGAGCGAGTTAACGATTTACACGGTCTTTACTTCAACCATCCTCCCGTAAATCCAGCGCGTTTCAGGCCTTTACGAATGTATGGATTGCGTTTCATCAGGTCCCAGATGAAAGCGGTCCGGGCGTTTTCGGCCATCAGTAGAATCGGCCCCTGATCGATACCAAGGTAATCTTTGTCAAACCAGCCAGGTCTGGATTCGCTACGTTTTGCCGGTACGTACGCATAGGCAGATGGATACCGGTAAGTTGGATTAAAGGCATCCCGGAAACCATATTCGCCATAGAGGGCAGGACCATAGCTGGCTTTCATGGCCCGTAGGGTAGGCAGGCAGATTTCGGGGGCAAATGCGATAGAGCCACCAGCCGCCGTTGGGGCTAATGTGCCATCGTCAACAATCTGGGTAGAGGCCGCCCCCCGCGCCCGATACGAAAAGAATGTTCGACCGGCTACCGTCGTGTCTTTGGGCCCATCGCAGGCTGTCAGGCCCCAGATTGTTGCGCTGTAGTCCTTCCACTTGCCCGGATTTTCGATGCAGTAGGCACGGTTGGCGTACGTTGCCCGACGCGAATTTTCGGCATAATCTATGCCTTTCTCTTTCATGTACGTATCTTGAATACCTCGAAAGTCGATCCAGATGTGTGAATACTGATGCCCGAAAAGTGGGTCGAAGTTGACATGCTGTTGCCCCTGAAAACGAGCCCAGGGATAGGTTTTCGTCCAGGCGTTCCAGACGGTTTCTTCGACTGGGTGGGTAGGGGAGCCCAGAGCCAGTACATATAGTAGCATGGCTTCGTTATACCCTTTCCAGTCGGCCGGGATAAATCCCTTTTCGGGATGCCAGCCCATCGACACGTAGGGCTTATGGTTCTGAATCCAGGTCCAGTCGACACGGCTATAAATCTGATCGGCCAGTTGCCGGATTTCTGCTTCAATGGGCGTGTTCTTGTCGAAATAGGTCTGGCAGCTGAGTATGCCGCCGAGTAGTAAAGCTGTATCGATGGTCGAAAGCTCCACTTCTTTGAAACGTTCGCCGGTTTTCATATCCAGAAAGTGGTAGAAAAACCCTTTGTAGCCAGTGACACCCGTTGCCTTGTCCGATTGGGGGGCATTGGCAAAAAAACGTAATGTGCTGAGGGTACGCTCGGTAGCTTGTGTGCGGGTGATATACCCCCGCTCGACGCCAACCAGATACGAGCTAAGTCCGAATCCCACAGCGGCAATACTGGCAAACGAACGGGTAGGGGCTCGATCGGGAACAAGGCCATTTTCGGCATTGGTTGTATTCCAGAAATACCGGAATGTATCCCGTTCAAGACTATCCAGAAACGCATTGTCGGCCGTCGTAAATGGATACGGTCTAGGCTGCGCAAAGCCAACGGATAGAGTTAACAGAAAGAGGATAAACGATTTCATACAAGAGAGGGTAATCTGATGCAGGGGATGTCCGTGTAGCCGCAGGCTGGGTGGTAGCTGAAAGGTTTTAGCCTGCGGTTATACGGTTTCTTCCCGCGTTACTAATTCAGGTTTGGACTTTGAAAACCGAGGTTTTTCATGCCTTTTTTGACTTCGGGACAGCTCATGAAAAGCTTCCAGAGTAGCCCAGACCGCTGGTTTTCGATCATGACGATAATCGGCCCCTGATCGATGGCCAGGAAGGAGTCGGCAAACCAGATATTGGTCAGGTTGAAAGCATCGACAAACCCGTAATTTTTCCAGATGCGGTCTCCGAGTTTGTAATAAAAGAACCGCAACGCTTGCATCGACTCCGTTGGCGTATAAGGCATGGCCGATAAAGCGGCTGTAGGAGCAATTGTGCCGTTGTCATTGGTAGGGTCGCGGGCGGAGTAGCCGTCCTGCTGGTCGCTGGCGGTTAAGCCCCAGCAATCCTGACTATACCCGGCATATTGCTTTGCATTGGTTTTACAGTAGGTGTAGTTAATGAGCGTATGGGCGGTATTCTGCTGCCAGTAGTCGGCATAGGCATCTTTCAGATCGTGCGGATTGATACCCAGAAAGGAGTATTGCGAGAAGAAGAGCGGGCCACCATAGGCCGGCCCCAGTGGGAGCTTGATGCCATAATAGCTGTTGCCGTTGACCATCTTACCGTTTTGCGCCCAGCTATTGTCATAAACCGTTCTGGAAATGGGAGTTGTGTTCGATGAAGCTGCCAGTACGTAGGTAATGAGGGCTTCATTCCAGCCACGAATTGGCAGGTTCATATCCCAGTTATACGTGGGCGACCAATGCCAGTATAGGTTTGTTTCAGCTCCATTTTTCGTGAACCAGTTCCATTCTACGCCGTCCCAAAGAGCGTTGATCGTTTTGCGAAGGGCAATTTCATCGGCACTGGTTGTGCTGTTGAAATATTGCCGGGCCGTTAATAGCCCCTGCATCAGATACGATGTTTCGACCAGATCGGCACCGTCGTCTTTCTGACTGAAGGGAATGGTAGCGCCGGTTGCCCCGTTGAGCCAATGCGGAAATGCACCGTGATAACGTTTGGCGTTATTAGCCAGAAAGTTAGTCAGGGTTGTCAGGCGGGTCAAGGCTTGCTGGCGGGTAATAAAATTGCGGTTAACGGCCACCAGAATCGCCATGATGCCGAAGCCCGTTCCGCCGGTAGTGACCACGTCGCCGGAAGAGTTGCGCTCACGAGCCATGCCCGACACGGGATGCCCAAAATCCCAGAAGTAGGCAAACGTCTGTTTCTGAACCAGATCGAGCAGGAGTGAATCGCTGATGCGGGTAAATTTGTCGGAGTTGTCGAGTGAGGTTGTCAGGTTAACGCTTATCGTCGAATTCAGGGGTGTGCTCCGCTGTGATAGTAAGGTAGGCTGAACGGTGAACTGGTAAGCTGTGAGTGAACTCAGCGCACTCTTAGGGGTTAGGGTAATGAGTGTATCTCCACTCGAAACGGTATAATTGAGTGGCACAGATGCTGACGTTGATTTCTGAATAAGCTGAATCGCGCTTGCTGCCGACTCCCTATTGACCGGGGCTGAGAACGAAACCGATATGACTGGATTGGCGCCCACGTTCTGAAAACTCATACTGGACGACGATTGACCCGCTACCTGCACCGACTTATAATAGAATTGTTCGGCAGGTTGGGTATCCTGTTCTTTTTTGCAACTCAGGCAAAGAAGCAGGCAGAATAAGCTTAGAAGATAAGACGTTGAGTTTAGTGGCATCGTACTGGCTGGATAATCTGACCGTTGGGCTAACCTTCTGGAAGTAGGGGCTGTAGTCCAGAAGGTCAACAGCCCCTACACTTTAATTTTTAATGCTTAGCGTCCTGCCGACTCTAATTGGTATAGGTAGCCGATGTCTGTTCCAGACAATGCTTTGTTATACACGCGAACTTCATCGATTCCACCGGTATACAGACCCTGCCAGGTCTGAGCTGTTGATTTTGTATATCCTGTAGCAGCATTAGGCCAGCCTCCAATAAGTACCTGGGTAGGAGTTGACAAGGTAATAGGGCCAATACCTACCGGAGGAGTTCCCGTTGTTCTGTTACGGAAGTTCTTGTTCGATACTAACACGCCATTGGCATACAGATCGATATTTGAGCCTGCTCCATCATAAACCATTACGTAATGAACCCAGGTATTTTTGGTTTTAACGATCTGGAAGTCTGTGCCAGCGGTTCCGTAATCATTGATGTTGTCGCCACCCAAGCTATAGTTTCCACCAGAATAGGTATGGAAAGCACTGTGTAATGCCAGCGTGTCGCCTTTGGTTGTTGCACGACCCGTTTCCAGGTACATATTGATCGGTCCCTGGTTCCAGTCGGCCTGGGTTGCCACTGCCTGTGTAAGGGCAAATACAGAAGAGGCCGTTTTTCCGTTATTAGCCGTATTTATCCAGGCACTTACCGTTACGCTGGGTATCGCGCTGGTACTGCTTAGAGCAGAAATGGTTGGATAAAGTACATAGCCTGAGTTCAATTGGAGTGCCTGTCCTTTAGGGCCATTCGTAAACGAAGTATTGCTACTGTTCGATGGTGCTGTGCCTGACTTGTCCTCATTGTTTGTGCCGTCAAACGTCCAGTGAGCCAGTAAATTAGTGGCTGCAACATCATTGGAGGTATTATATCCACCGATCGGTGGTAACGTAGTTCCGCCATCATCCTTTTTGCAGGAAGTAAACACAGTGCTCATTAGTACACCGGCCATTACCCACGCTGTGATTTTCGTCGTTTTCATGTTTAGTTGTTTTAATTGAATTGGATTTATTGGACTTGTAATCGAAAATGCTTGGTTTATCTTAGTACCCTGGATTCTGGTCCAGTTGCCCTCCACTGAGCTGTATCTGTAAGCTTGGTACAGGTAGTAGTTCGTTTTTACCTGCTACGAAATTTTTGCCCGCTGCCTGCATCACCTGTGCAGCACGGCCTGTCCGAACCAGATCGAAAAAGCGGTCGTGTTCCATCGCCAGTTCTATCCGGCGTTCTTTCCAGATAGCCTGCTTTAGGTCGGTCTGAGAAGCCGCTTTTGTGGCTGTTAGTCCCGCTCGGTTGCGGACCATGTTCAGATACGTAATGGCCTGCGCACTTTGGCCGAGTTCGTTGCTGGCTTCGGCGGCCATCAGCAGCACATCGGCGTAGCGTAGGAGCCGTACATTTTTCTGCTTTTTATCGCGATTACCTAAGTAGGGTTCGACATTTGGGTTTTCACTCGCGTAGGCTTTGTAGTTGTAATACAGGTTCTGAACTGAATCGGCACTGGGAATGCGGAATCCGTCGTACAGGACTGTCCCTTTATGTTGCGGGCTGGTGTCGATGAAAATGATGGTAGCCGGTTTTCGCTTATCGCCCGATTCGTAGGCATTGACCAGATCGGCAGAAGGCGTATCGAAACCAAAGCCTAAATCGGTCCATCCTCCTTTTCCGCCTACACGGGGTCCTTGCCAGGTGCAATAACCTCCTACCGCAATATCGCCGTTGTTGAATGTTCCACTCTGCGTTTCGAAAATGGATTCGCTGCTGTTGTTCCCTGCATATCGCCAGATAATCGAATAGTCGGGCAACAGAGCATACTGTCCTGAGTTGATAACTTCCTGCGTAAGAGCCTGTACCTGTTGCCAGTTTTTGCGGTAGAGGTATGTTTTGGCCAGTAACGCCTGTGCAGCTCCTTTGTTGGCGTGACCAGCGCCCGCTTGTGCCCGCAAAGGCAGATTACTGATGGCGTATTGCAGGTCTTGTGTAATCACATTGTAAATCGTATCGACTGGGGCTCTGGTCTGGAAAGCAGGATCCGTATTGGCATCCTGTGCATCGTTCGGTACGCGAACGACTTTAGGCACTTTCCCGAAAAACCGAACCAGGTTGAAGTAATAGTACCCCCGGATGAAGCGAACTTCGCCCATTAGCCGGCTTTTCGTACTGGCATCGATAGAAGCGGTTTGCAGCGCTGCCAGGGCCTGATTGGCGCGAGCAATACCACTGTAATAGCCATTCCAGAGAGCTGCTACGAAATTGTTGGTGGGCGTCGTGGTAAAATTATCGATGTCTTTCAGGCTAGGCTGATCACCATCAAAGCTCCCTTTGTCGGCATCGTCAGAAATGATATTGGTAGCCGCAATAAAGCTAATGCCGTGAATGTCGCCCCCGGCACCGCCAAACGCTTCACTGTTGTAAAGACTGTTGTAAACACCCGTCACCAGGTTGACCGCCAGATTTGGGTCGGTAGCTGTAGTAGCCTGGCCCTGAATGGGTACATCCAGAAAGCTCTTCTGGCAGGAAGCCGTCAGCAAAACGGCTGTAAAACCGATACTGAGTGAGATATAGGTAGTCCGTTTCATTTGTGTCGAGTCAGGTTAAAAGCCCACGTTCAGCCCCAGGGCGTACGTTTGGGTGGTTGGATACGCGTTCAGTTCAATTCCCTGATTGGTTGGATTGCCCGATAGTTCGGCTGTAAAACCGCTGTACTTCTTGATCGTCAGAATGTTCTGCGCCGTAACAAACACCCGCACACTGCTTATCCTGACCTTTTCGAGCAGCTTGTCGGGAAGTTTGTAGCCCAGCGTGGCATTGTTGATGCGCACAAACGAACCCGATTCAACGAAATAGGTAGAGGCAGGCAGGTTGCCACTGTTGGCACCGGGCTCATTCTGGATGCCGCTACCCGGCGACCAGCGCCCATACGCCATCGACCGTTCGACGTTGTCCAGTTGGTTCTGACGGAATCCACGCTTACCATTGTAAACCTGATTGCCGACGTTCCCGTAAAAATCAACGCTGAAATCGAGGCCTTTCCAGGTCAGTCCGGCATTCAGGCCGAAGTAAGCTTTCGGTTGGTAGGAGCCGGCAAACACCCGATCGTTATCATCGATTTTGCCATCGCCATTTGTATCCTGGTATTTAAAATCACCCGGATTGGCCGACGGCTGAATGACCTGGCCGGTTGCACTTTTATAGTTGGCAACCTCATCGGCAGTCTGGAAAACGCCCAGTACCTGTAGGACGTAAAAGCTTCCGACAGGCTGTCCATTGTCGGTTCGGGTCGTGTACTGCTGGTTGGCGCCCACGCCACCATCCAGAATCGGTTGCCCACCATTTAAGCCAATGACTTTGTTCTGGTTGAGGGTAGCATTGGCCCCTACGCGGTAGGAAATATTGTTAGTAATTTTGCCCCGCCAGTTTAGGGTAACTTCCAGTCCCTGGTTCTGAATCGAAGCCGCATTGGTCAGCACAACGCCATCGGCATCACCCGTCACGGAAGGTACTTTAACGTTGATCAGCAGGTCTCGGGCTTTTTTGTTGTAATAGTTGACCTCGCCCGACAGCCGCCCATTAAGCGCCGAGAATTCAACACCCAGATCCGCTTCTTCGGTAGTTTCCCACTTCAGATTAGGGTCTTTAATTTGGGTAATCGCACTACCTGGCGTAGCAATACCTCCTCCGAACGGATAGGCAAGGTTAGGCTGTACCGTAACCGTATAGGAATCGGAGGGTATGCGGTCATTACCAACGCGTCCCCAGCTGGCCCGCAGTTTCAGAATATCGAAAATCTGCTGGCTTTGCATGAATGGTTCGCTGGTTAGTAGCCAGCCTGCTCCCACTGACGGGAAATAACCCCAGCGGTTCCGGCTCGGGAACCGGGAAGAGCCGTCGGCCCGAAGGGTAGCCGTGAGTAAATATTTGTCGTTGAAGTTATAATTGACACGCCCGATGTAGGAATTGCGGGTGTATTTGTCGCCTGTCCCGTCGTTAGTCGACGTATTGGCATTGCCGGTGCCGATGTACCATAAGTTCTGTGCCGCCGGAACATCTTTCCGGAAAGCTGAGAACTTGACCTGCGTATATTGTTCGGCAGTTGTACCGACCAGTACGGTTAGGTTATGTTTATCGAACTTCTTACTAAAGGTTGCTAAATTGTTCCAGGTCCAGTGAAAGGTCCGTGTATTTTCGAAGGTGAGATTACTATTCGGATTACGCTGATTACCACCGGGAGTAATAAACGATGTAGTATCGTTATTAAACTGATAATTATAAACCCGGCTATTCTGATTCAGCCAGTCGCCCCCCATTTCACTGCGTAGAGTAAGCCACTCAATGGGCTTGATATCCAGATACGCAGAACCCAAAAGACGATTATCCGTTGCTTTATTGTTGTTCTTCTCAATATCCATGATCGGGTTGCCTACGTTCTGGTATACAGACGTATTGCCGTATTTAGTCCCTGCTTTCGATGGTATAATCGGGGCGGCCCGATAGGCATCATTGTAGGCTGAATTCAGGTTAGCGATCTGGTTATCGCCATTCGAGTACGAAGCGGAAATACCGGCTTTAACGTATTTGCTGAAGGTGAAATCGTTATTGGCCCGAAGGGTAAACCGCTTGTAGATATTGTCGATCACAATACCCTGATCGGTAAAATACCCTGCACTCAGGAAGTAGGTGGCTTTGTCGGTACCACCGTTGACGGACAGGCCGTGGTTTTGCTGGAAGCCGTTCCGAATAATTTGTCCGTACCAGTCGGTGGATGTGGTACCTGGGTTAACAACATTACCACTCGCAGCACTCACATAGTTGGCATATTCAGTTGCATTGGCCATCCTGACCAGGCTGGCTGGCATGCGGAAACCGGCGTTGCCCGAATAGTTGACCGTCATTTTTCCTGTGGTCCCTTTCTTTGTGGTGATTATAACCACACCATTGGCACCCCGAGCCCCGTAAATGGCGGTTGCCGATGCGTCTTTCAGTACATCGATGTTGGTAATATCAGCCGTGTTGATGTTTGAAATGTCGTCCGTTAGCACACCGTCCACGACAAACAGGGCTGCTGTTCCTGCCAGGGCCGTACTTGTACCCCGGATACGTATCGTGGGAGATGTTCCAGGCTGGCCGCTACTGATAATCTGCACCCCTGCCGCTTTTCCCTGCAAGGCCTGTGTAGCTGTAAGAACGGGCTGCTTTGCCAGTTCTTCCCCTTTTATCGTTACGGTAGCCCCGGTAACGTCGGCCTTCCGCTGGGTGCCATACCCAATGACGACTACTTCGGTCAGAGACCGGGTATCTTCCTGCAACGATACATTGATGGTTGTCTGCCCATTCACTGCAATTTCCTGTTTCTGATAGCCAATGCTCGAAACGATCAGGGTTGCGGTATCATCTGCCTGAATTGAAAAGGCTCCGTTGGCATCGGTAACGGTACCAGTATTTGTGCCTTTGACCTGTACAGTTACTCCCGGCAGACCTACAGTCGTTGCGCCATCGGTCACTTTACCCGTTATGCGTATGGGGGGGGCATGCCTGGCCCATGCCAGGTTTATGAATGAGTAGAAAACCAGGCATAGTACCAGATTAATTACCCATTTTGTTCTCCAACCAAGAAAAATGTAATCCATAGTTGATCTGGTTAAGATTGCTTGCGTGGCGTTTCTGTAAAGCTGTTTTTGCTGATGTACAGCTATGTGTTATAACAGAGATCCGCAATAACTTTCTAATATTTTTTTGCACAAAAGTAGGTGAACACTAACTTAGCCTATAAAAAAGGGGTACATCATTACCACATCATTCTGGCTTTTTTAGCCAGTAATCAATGTTTTTTAATACATCACAGCGTATCAGGCGCTGTTTTTATGCAAAACGGGATGTATGTAAGCAGAACTGTCTTTGGACGTTGGGTGGTTGGTATTTGGGGATGCTATGTCCTCCTCATCATGCCTGCCATAGCCCAGTCGCCTTACGGTTTTTGTCGTCCTGAGCTTATGCCGTATAGCCGTCAACAGTACGGAGCCTATAACCAGAACTGGAGTGTGGCACAGAATTACCGGAGCCGATTCATGTATTTTGCCAACTCGAAGGGATTACTCGAATTTGATGGCAGTAACTGGCGCGTGTATGAACTCCCCCGAAAACAACGAGTGCGATCTGTCGCTATCGATCAGGAAGGTCGAATCTATACGGGTGCTTTGGGCGAGTTCGGATACTGGTTTCCCGGAAAGAATGGCGAATTAGTCTACCATTCACTCGTGCCCCTGATTCGGGAAAAGGGTTTTTTACGGGAAGAAATCTGGAATATTCAGATCACAACCGATGGCGTTTTATTTCAGTCTTTTGCTTACGTATATAGATACAGGCAGGGACGTATCCAGTTCTTACCACCACCGGCCACGATTCTGTTTATTCACCAGGTATACAATCGATCCTTGCTGGAAGTGTTGGGTAAAGGATTGTATGAGTTACAGGGGGATCAGTATCAGTTGATACAGGGGAGTGAGTTTCTGGGCCGCGAAACGATCAATACGATTCTGCCCATTGGTAGTCAGGATATACTTATTGGTACCGAACGAGGTGTATATCGGTACGATGGCCAGCGATTTATGCCGTTTAATGCGCAGCTCAATACCTTTTTTCAGCAAAATCGCCTGAACCGGGGTGTTCGGTTAACGTCGGAGCTGTATGCCTTTGGAACCTTGCTGAATGGTGTTGTAATTACCACCGCCGACGGGCGTATCCGCGACCATTTCAACCAGCGGAATGGGTTGCAGAATAATACGGTACTAGCCATGTGCCGTGATAATGATGGAGATTTATGGCTTGGTCTGGATAAAGGTATTGATCGTATCAATATAAGTTCGCCAGTACGGTACTTTACGGATAATGAGGGTAATTTAGGGACTCCTTACGACATGGCTCGGTATGGTGAGAATCTGTATTTGGGAACGAATCGTGGAATATATTATCGGCCGTTGCACCAGCCTGACATACCGTTTAAACTGATTCCGGGAACGCAGGGTCAGGTCTGGGATCTGGCTGTGATTGATGATCAGTTACTATGCGGGCATAACAAAGGAACGTTCCGAATAGAGGGAGCTCAGGCGCAGCTTATCTGTTCCATTACGGGTGGGTGGGTGTTGAGTCGTTTGAAGAATCACCCCGACAAACTTATTCAGGGGACCTATACAAATCTCTGCATTTACCAGAAAGACAAACAGGGGAAATGGGCTTTTTCGCACACGGTCGACGGTTTTTCAGCGCCTGTTCGTCAGTTGGAGGAAGATGCAGCAGGTAGTATATGGGTGAATAAAGCATCGAATCTGGGCCTCCAACGGTTGACGCTCACCGCCGACCTGCATAAGGTAGCCAGTAACAAAGAGTATACGGATGATGCGTTTCATAGCCCCGTGTTAAACCTTTGCCGGGTCAGTAATCGGATCGTGCTGACTATGTCGGAGGGGTTGCGTATATATGACGCTTCAAACGACCGCTTTATTCCTGCTTCGGTCGTTTATGCCTGGGCCGATCATACCATCCGAAAAATTTTCCCCATGCCAGATTCCAGTTTGTTTTTGCTTCGTAAGGATGGAACGGTGGGGTGGACACAGCCGCAGGGGCGGGTGTCGGGCGATATGCCAATACAAACGAATCAGTGGGTAGAGGATTTCGAAAAAATTGTTCAGCTGGACCCAGGGTATATTGCTTTCTGCCGCGAGAATGGATTTGCGATTTTGCCTCGTTCTATGGTAAATCACCCAACTAGAGCTGTACCCCCACCCATCATTCGAACTGTTACACCTGTAGATGATCCAGGTAGTCGTTATATGTCGAATGAAAAGCTACCGGCAATCCATTTAACCTTCTCTCACGATCAGTCTAATCTGTTATTTACCTATTCGACCCCTTACTATGCTCAACCCGTAAAGTACAGTTACTGGCTTGAAAATAGCACTCGCGAGTGGTCGCCTTATACGCCCTTACATCAGAAAGAATTTAATAACCTGCCTCCTGGCCAGTACACGTTTCATCTGAAATCGAACCTGAATCCAACTGAAAGCAGTCTGACATTTGAGATTCGACCACCCTGGTACTGGAACATATGGGCTAAACTGATCTATTTAGGCCTGTTGGTAGGGGCAGGCTGGCTGGCTTATCTGTTACACCTTCGCCGGATAGCTATTCAGCAGAACCGAATGCGAAAGCGGATGGCCACAAAGTTGCGTCAACAGGAAGAGCAGAATCAGCGTGAAATTATCATGCTTCAGAAAGAACAGTTGGAACAAGGCTTGATTCAAAAATCAGAAGAATTGGCTAATTCAACGATGGCGCTGATTCAGAAAAACGAACTCCTCATTCAATTAAAAGAGGAACTGAATCGGGCGAAGGCACGTGCTGGTACTCGCGTGCCGGGTGATGATTTTCAGCGGATTACAACCTTGATTGATACGAATATTTCGAGTGAACAGGACTGGAAGCTCTTCGAGACAAATTTCAATAAAGTACATGAGCAGTTTCTGAAGCGACTACTCGAACAGTACCCCGATTTAGGACAGGGTGATCTAAAACTGGCAGCTTATCTGCGTATGAACCTGTCGACGAAGGAAATTGCCCAGTTGCTGAACATCACTCACCGGAGCGTAGAGTTAAAACGGTACCGACTTCGTAAAAAGCTTGATCTCGAAGCCGATATGAACCTGAGCGAGTTTATGATGAAGTATTAGTAAGTCTCTGATTTGTCGTTTGATAGTATTTACTTAGAAGTTGTTTGAGTTAGTCAACGTAAAACGTTTGGCACAGGTAGGGTGAGGGCAGGTTGTAGGAACCGGCCCTCACGAACTCAAAAAGCCTCTTAATCAACGTCAAACGACAAATCGAATTCAACTTATAGTAAATTCCAGCCTTTACGATAGTCTCTTGACAGCAGTGCGTTGGCATCGGCATTATGCCTGAATTTCTCTTTGTGAGCATTCCACTCCAGCGGTTCGCCAAGCCGATACGAAATCAAACCCAGGTGCATAGGCATAGTCATTTGACGGGCGTAGGCCAGATTAGATTCGGGCTGTTTTCGGGATTTAACCGAGTCTATAAAATTTTGCTGGTGGCCGGGCGACCGTTCAAGGGTAATGGGGATTTCGGCTATGTCGGGCATAGTTACGCCGTTTATCGTAATCTCGCGAGTGTTGTAGTCGCAGAGAAGCGTGCCCTTATCACCTTCAAAGTAGGCGCCTATACCTCGCTTAGCGGCTCCTGGTACATCAGGCGGAGTACTAGTCCAGTGTAGGTTCAGGCCATCAAATTCGTAATCGATATCGATCCATTTGGGAGCATCGCCGATGCCTTCAGGGGCTTCGCCTTTCGCCTGAATCCGTTTTAAACCCGTAGGATTGATCGACCACCAGACCACATCGGCAATATGACACCAAAAGTCCTGAAACACACCGCCTGAGTAGTCCAGAAAATAACGGTAGGTAAAGTGACAACGTTCGGGGGTGTAGAGTGATACAGGAGCAGGCCCTTGCCACATATCCCAGTTCAGCGTAGCCGGTGGAGTCTGGTAATTGGCTGGACCAAGCACAGGCGGGAAGCCGGTTTTCCAGAGTCGGACAGTATGCACTTTGCCGATAGCGCCCGCTTTGATAAGTTCGACAACCCGGTGGTAATTGTCGCCAGCATGGATCTGGGTACCTAATTGAAAAATTCGATCGTAGCGGTTCAGCGCCTTCAGCATTTTCTGCCCTTCGCGCACGCTGTAGGATAGCGGTTTTTCTCCGTAAACATCTTTGCCTGCCTGAAACGCCATAATCGCGATCTGTGCGTGCCAGTGGTCGGGGGTTGCACAGGTGATGGCATCAATGTCATGTCGGTCGAGCAGGTATCGGAAATCAGAATACGTTTTAGCCGTTGTGTTGGGTTGCAGGGTTTGTAAGGTTGAAAGTGCTTTAGCCAGATGAGTCTCATCGACATCACATAAGCCTACCACCTCAACCTCTGGTAATTTGGCAAACCAGTTCAGGTGATTGGTCCCCATGCCGTTCAGACCAATATGGGCAACTCGAACCCGGTCGCTTGGGGCTACCTTACGGTTCGGGCTGTACCCGAAAGCCAGACTAAGGGCGGCCGTACTACTCTGTTTTAAAAAATCACGGCGGTTAAGATGGTGGTTCATAAGAAAAGATAAAACCTAGCAGTTTACCACCATAATACCAATATGCTACTGAATCTACTTTTCTGGTTATCATAAAAATATGTACAATAAGCCCCAATTCCTGTTCTATGGGTTTTAATAGATACTACACCCATACATTCCTAACGGCTTATGCCAGCATACTCACCCAAGATAAACAAGATAAATGTAATGGGGCAGGTATCAACGGTTGCTTCAACGAGTTCGAAATGAACAATCGTCAATAAGTTGTCTGATCGGTAGTTTACGAAAAAACAGCGATCGACAGATTATGGCTGCTATTCTAGTCCGGGTAGCAGAAAACACTGAAATTACCTGGTATATCAATGTACATAATGATACTGTGAGCAATATGACAAAGACCCATTAAATAATCTTTATACCATAATCACAAATACGCAACACTAATTTTACTTGTGCCAAATGTCTTTTTTAGGATATTTGACTTACGATTTATTCCCTTAGTATGGGATACTTTAAACTTATAATTATCAATTATGATAAAGAAACTTTTACTTTTCATGCTATTGGGAATGTGTACTGGCTTTACGGCCTTTGCCCAAGACCCATACATCGTCAAAGATGGAGTGATTGTTAGTCCATATAGCTTATCAGTAGGTACATACACTAGTGTAACTATTGGTTTTGGGAATGCATCTACCTCGAGTAGTATCCCTCAAAGCGCAAATGCTACCTACACCATAAATGTACCTCCAGTAGTGGGCGTAACCAGTGCTTCAATTACGGTCCCATCTGGTACCACGGCCAACCTGACATTAACTTTAGGTAGTTACACCGCATCTAAAGGAACCACTGTGATTGTAAATAGTAATAAAGGTGATGTTCCTATTAATACTACTTATACCTTGGTGATGTCGTTACGCGGTGTAATTGCAAATGAACCCGGTGTTGAATCAAATGTTATAGCAAATGCAGTTGCTTCTGGCTTATCTACAAATAATTCTAGTAACGATAACGGTAATAGTGCGCTAAAAGTATTTGCAGGCCCTATACAGCCGGTAAGTCTAGTGTCGTTCACGGCCAAACCCCAGGAAGACCAAACCATCGCCCTGGCCTGGACTACCTCCTGGGAAACTAACAACAAAGGCTTCCTGATCGAACGAAGCAAAGACCTCAAAACCTTTCAGACCGTTGGGGAAGTGACCGAGATCGGGGCCAGCAGCGAATCGTTGAAGAACTACCGTCTGACCGACTTCACCCCCTTCCGGGGTACCAGCTACTACCGGCTGACGCAGCTGGACCTGGATGGCAAGTCGACGATTCTGAAAGTGGAGTCGGTGGTGCTTCGGGATGGTGCTTACGGGGTGTTTCCTAACCCGGTGGTCAGCAACCAGCCGTTTCGGGTGAGTCTGGATGAGCCCACAACGGCTCAGCTGAACTTCTACAGTTCGGATGGCCACGTGGTTTCGTTGCAGCAGAGTGGTGTTCAGGGGGATACTGTGTTACTGAAAGCAGACAGCAAGCTGTCGACGGGAGTGTATGTGCTGACCGTAGAAGAGCGGGGTCAGATTCGTAAGCATCGGATCGTGATCGAATAGGCTGGTTGCTCGTCAGAAACAGAATTCACCCATTTAACTCCTTGTCCAATGAACTCAAAGTCTAACTATACATTGCCTTCTTCTGGCAAGAAGGCCTATCAATCGCCCAAGCTTCATGTGCTGGGCAATGTCAGGAAGCTCACCCTGAAGATTGGTTCCAACACCGACGGTTTCGGAGCTACCTTCTCTGGATAGTTGGGCTGAACCAGTTAAGCTTACCGGATGGCTTTATTACGAGCTAGTTCTCTTTTTGTTTCTTCCGAAAGTTTCCCGGTAATCTATTGTCTGTAAAGGATCCAGTATACCGATAGTAAACAGATTGGACTGGTCATAATGCAGAAGCCCTTTTAATAATATTATGTCAGAATCGTCATTGGTTTCATTAACCTTTTACTTGTTTAAAAGTCTTTTTGTAGAACTTTGAAAGGCATAAGGTTTTCGTTTATCGAATTTATACGACTTATTATTTTCTACTATGGTTAAGAAACTTTTACTTTTTCTTGTGATTGGTTTGTGCGGAGTGTATACGGCTTATGCGCAGGATCCACTGGCATCGGGCGTGACACTTACAGCACCAACGGCCTACACAATTGGACAGACGATTAGTGCGACTGTTAGCTTTGGGAATGGAAGCTCTGTACCCATCTCTCAAAGTTCAGCAGCTGCTTTTACGGTAACCGTACCTCCTCAACTGGGTGTAACAGGTAGTGCTACTGTTACGGCCGGAGTAGGAACAACAGCTAACCTTTCAGCGTCTATTAGCTCTTATAATTCTACAACCGGGACAACGATAACGATTAGAAGCGATTTAGGCGATATACCAAGCAATGCGCTTTATAATTTGTTTTTTACGCTTCGGGCAATAAGCATTACGGATCCATTAGCTGCTAACCCTCAAGTTAGAGCTGTTGCCACTTCTAACCTCTTAGATCAGGATAACGGGGGGCCAAATAATACTGCCAATGATAATAATGCGAGAACTGGTTTTGCAGTATCTGCAGGCTCTGTACAGCCGGTAAGTCTAGTGTCGTTCACGGCCAAACCTCAGGAAGACCAAACCATCGCCCTGGCCTGGACTACCTCCTGGGAAACTAACAACAAAGGCTTCCTGATCGAACGAAGCAAAGACCTCAAAACCTTTCAGACCGTTGGGGAAGTGACCGAGATCGGGGCCAGCAGCGAATCGTTGAAGAACTACCGTCTGACCGACTTCACCCCCTTCCGGGGTACCAGCTACTACCGGCTGACGCAGCTGGACCTGGATGGCAAGTCGACGATTCTGAAAGTGGAGTCGGTGGTGCTTCGGGATGGTGCTTACGGGGTGTTTCCTAACCCGGTGGTCAGCAACCAGCCGTTTCGGGTGAGTCTGGATGAGCCCACAACGGCTCAGCTGAACTTCTACAGTTCGGATGGCCACGTGGTTTCGTTGCAGCAGAGTGGTGTTCAGGGGGATACTGTGTTACTGAAAGCAGACAGCAAGCTGTCGACGGGAGTGTATGTGCTGACCGTAGAAGAGCGGGGTCAGATTCGTAAGCATCGGATCGTGATCGAATAGGCTGGTTGCTCGTCAGAAACAGAATTCACCCATTTAACTCCTTGTCCAATGAACTCAAAGTCTAACTATACATTGCCTTCTTCTGGTAAGAAGGCCTATCAATCGCCCAAGCTTCATGTGCTGGGCAATGTCAGGAAGCTCACCCTGAAGATTGGTTCCAACACCGACGGTTTCGGAGCTACCTTCTCTGGATAGGGCGATAGCTTCCTGTCTATAAAATAGCTTGGTGATGATCCTGTGATCTCATCAAGCTATTTTTCATTTATGCAAATTGCCTTTACATTCGATTCGTCATGGTCGTATTGACTAATAAAATTCCGTTTAGCATCGCTGTGTTGAACTAGAAAAAGATAAAAGTACAGTAAATGCAAATGTATCAATCTCCAGAAATTACAGTTTTGCTGATGACGTGTAAACTGTACATAAATGCGGAGAAAAAAGATAAGTTGGGCCGTTTCTTAGAGGAGCATTCAATTGACTGGGAGCTACTGTATCAGTTAGCAGATCGTCATCGCCTGAAGCCTTTTCTATACCAAGCTTTGCAGAAAAGTTCGATTGGTTCAACAGGTTTCCTGGCAAGATTGCAAAACGATTGTCGGGAAGCGGCAACTGATCATTTATTAAAACGTCATCACTATCATTCGGTCGCTAAGTTGTTAGCCGAAAACGGTATTGACCATTTAGCGTTAAAAGGGGTATATCTAGCTGAAAATTTTTACCCCGAATCTAGCCTTCGTAGTACAGGTGATATTGATCTCTTAATCAATAAAGAAGATGTATTCCGAACAATAGAACTTTTGCAACAGCACGGTTATCAATTAAATAGAAAACATACCATTTATTGCCAGCAAAAAGACAAAGCTTTATTAACGGATTTGTTCGAGGTTAGTTTGTTTAAGCCATTCTTTGGAGATAGTTTTTTTGATATTGATTTACACTGGCAAATGCTGGGATTTAATAAGCATTACGTAGTATTTGACCTACCATACATGCGCTCCCAACCTGAATTCCATATTGAAAAGCAGATCGTTCTGCTGGTGACTCATCATGGAGTTACCAACATCTGGCAGCGGATATATTATATAAATGATTTATATTTTTTACTGGCTCGATACGATATTAACTGGGACTGGCTTATGGCTGAGTTAAGACGTTATGGGTTTGAAGGTGTATTTCTGGCAGGTTTATACTGGTGTCAGGAAATCTGGTCTTTCCGTTTGCCTGATTCTATTAAGCCGCTGGTAGATCAACTAATAACCAGACGGGTAGCTGAGGAATATGCTGAAAACTGGACTAACAAAAAGTCTTACGAATTCAGCGATGCCATTGTACGTCAGCTGAAGTTTTTGGCAAAGACACAGACTAATTTGTCTGGTAAGGCCAAAGTGTATAGAACATTTCTAACGAGTCGTGTTTTTCAACCCAGTCTTTTCAATGTTGGGGGAAGCTATATTTATATACCAAAAGAACTAGGTTTTATGACCGTGTTTATCCGCGCGGTTCAATCGTTGCTTCGATTTTTGCCCGCTAAATCAGATAGAGTAAGCAAGGGAAAGAATGCAACGACTAATCAGAATGTAGAATCCAGTGAATCGAGCCAAAGTGTTAAATAAATAATTCGGCTTAGTTGCCAGTTGTAGCGCGTTTTCCTATTGGCTGGATAGCTTGAACTAAACACAATAGCTACGATCTTTTCGAAAATTGTCTTGTCAATAACTTCCCAGATGGGGTGGCTGGGCAAGGTAAATCGTTCCTGGGTCGATTTATATAATGCCTGAGCTGATACTGTGCCGTATTCTACAAAATTTGCCTTCGTAAAACGCGACAAAATAGCTTCTGGTAAGATTGTACGCAATCCGTTACGAATTAGCCCTCGCCCACGCCCCTGGTTAAAATGCACAGCTAAAGGCGTTGCCAATCCTAATTCGATAATTGACTTGTCGAAGAAAGGAAACGAGTACGTGTGGCCGTAATAAGCACCGATATGATTCATTTGCTCATTGCAGATTACGTTGGTTGTGTGAAGTATTTGTGCAAAGGGTGCCTTGTGTTCAGTGCTTAATTGGGCTACCAGATTTTTGGTGGACATTGCTGGACGATTGTCCAGTTGGTTTTTAAAATCATGACTTAATGCATCGCTAATTAACGGTTGATGGCTGAGTCGGCTCTGGATACGTTTTAGTAAATGCGATAGAATAGTTGATGAAGAAAGACCAAAAAAACGTTTCTGCTTGACGAGTGTATTTAGAAATGAAATCACAGATTGGCTCCTGAAGCGTTTTTTTAGCTCAGGGCTGATCACAGACAGAACAAATTTCTCATACTTTACCTGCTCCCTTAGCTTCGGCCAGTCAGTGCTCAAATAGCCCAGATTGTTCCCCTGGACTGCTACTAATTGCTGGCATGCTTCCTGTAAAGCTACCCAATCGTTTGCCTGCAGTAATTCATCCAGAAAATCAAACCCGTTAGGAGCGGTGCTGTCGCCATCATGCCCGGTTAGCAGTATGTCGCAACCAAGTTGTTGTGCATCTGTCGAAACACTCAAATGAAAGCTGGAAGGAATTATGAAGTGTTCTGGCTGATCAAAGAGCTTATTTATTGTCAGAACTGAATCCAGGATGTTGGCTAAGGGGCGAACCGTGGTATGCTTCGGATGCCACTGGTCAACTACAGCCTTTACATACTCCTGCTCACTAGCCGACGGTTGATTGGTGTCGATAGAAAACGTATGTAGATCTGAACGGTGCTGCGATCGTAAAAGTGATTGGGCCACGCAACTGACAGACGAAGAGTCCAGCCCGCCACTAAGGTGAGAACCTACTATTTTTTTACCCTGAATCCGGTGCCTGATAGCCGTTGTAAAGTGCTCCTGAAATAAAGATGCATACGCTTCGGGACCGGATAGCCCTTCAAATCGACGCAGCGCAGGCTGCCAGTACGGGTGAATCTGGACAGTCTGTGAACTTACGGATAAATAATGTCCTGGTAGAGCGCTGAAAATGGCTTCGTAGAACGTTTCGTTGGTGTAAGGTACATAAACGGTACTCCAGGTCAGGTACTCTTTAAATTTCCGTCGATTGGGCTTTACGTATACCTCCTGCAACGCCAACAAGGCTTTAATTTCTGAGGCAAACGCGAAGAAACGGCCGGGCTGATGCGTATAGTAAAGTGGCTTAACACCTAGTGGGTCGCGGGCGCAGATCAGTTGTTGGTTCCGTTCGTCCCAGAGCGCGGTGGCGAAATCGGCATTCAATTCGTTAAATAAGACTGTACCTTTCTGTAAAAAACCGGAAGAGAATGGGTTTTCTGGTATATCATCGGCAAATAGGTCGGCATCAGAAACACTGTATAGCGAAGCTTGGCTATTCGTTTCGGGCTGGCTTCCAAACGTAAAAAGTTCCCCCTGAGATACAACGTGGCTCGTTGCTTTGCCCCGATGTTGTAGTAACCGAATCAGATTTGATCGATCCGTAGGATGAATCGGTTGCCCATCAAATCGAATTATTCCTGCAATGCCGCTCATGGTTTAGTCGTGAAAACGTAATAACGTAACCCTTTTTGTATCTTCGCTTTCGGGTAGTCATCGTGTACAAGTTTATCAGATTGACGGGGGAGCCGCCTGCCTGAGCGATCCGACCATTTTATAGTTAAGCCGCCAAATGCGTTTAAAAAGTAGCCTCTATCAAGTTACTCTGCTGACAATGATTAGCCTTGGCGTTGGGTGCCAATCGACCAATACATCTCCTACGCCCGATGATTCAACTTATTTCCCGATTCAGACAGGTGATTACTGGATTTATCAGGTAACCCAGGAAACGTATACGCTCACTGGTGCGCCAACTACACGTACCTATCAGCTTCAGCAGAAAATCAGTAATTCCTATACACAGAATGGGCAGGTTGTTTATCAGGTAGAGGAATCCATCAAACTGCCTACCCAATCAGATTGGCAAATCAACGCTATTCGGACGGTTTATAAAAACCTTTCAGAAGTAATTAGTCAGGATGGTAATGTGCCTAAGCTACAACTGCTGTTTCCCGTTGCAGCGTCGACAAGCTGGAACCTGAATACGTATAATGCCAACCCGGATACGGTATTGCATTACCAGGATGCCGGACGCCCCTTTAAAGTTGGCAGTCAGACGTTCGATCATACGGTGTCGGTACTGGGTACGAATGATTCAACCCTGATCAATCAACAGAAATACAGCCGGGTATATGCACAGAATGTTGGGCTGGTATACCGCGAAAATACATCGTTGGCTTATTGCCAGTCTACACCAGATTGTATTGGCAAAGGGATTATTTCGGCAGGTAGCCGACAGAAATGGTCATTGATTGCCAGCAACCGATTAAACTAGATCAAGGTTGCCAGATCACCTTCCCGGCCCGCTCATCGGTACGTCCGTCTTTCCAGGTTAGACGGAGTGAGTACGGGTAAAGGCCCGGCGATACGCCCTGCCAAAGCAACAGATTCTTACCCGTCGATACAGGCAAGGTGCTATTAAATACTTGAATACCCGCCTGGTTATAGATGATGAGCCTCGATTCAGTTGGCAAATCGTTGACGTTCAGATTTAACTCGAATTTGACGTAACTGGTAGCAGGATTTGGGTAGGTGTTTACCGTAATTGTTTCCTCGTTCGACAGTGTCACGAGATCCAGTCGATAGGGTGAGGAAATTCGGTTTCCGGCGGCATCTTTTCCAAAAACGATAAGCTGATAGGTACTGCCTGCTTTGAGCGATAAATATGTTGAGACCTGAAGTTGGTTAGCTGAAACAGCCGACACCGATAAGAGCTGAGCGGGCAGCTTCTGGGGAGCACAGGTCTCGCAGCTTCGTAAATAAACATCGACTGCGCTGGTATCCTGGCGCGAAAGAGGATTCTCGTCCTGAATAAAAATATCGACCCGTGGACTTAAACCGACAACGGAACGATTTTCGCGAATGGCTCCATCAATAAATACATTGATCTCCGGGTTTATTCGATCTGGTAAGGCCTTTATGGGATAACTCGTACCACTTTCTGCCTGCGACCAGTCGATGGTGAGCGCAGCCGTATTATTGGTTTTCGATAATTCGGTAATCTGGTTTGCTGGATCGATGGTTACCTCAACCTTTTGCAGAGTTGGGTCTTTAGCGATTGTATACGTTAGCGTATCCTGATAGCGAAAGGCATTGAAACGGAATGCATCGGTTGTGGTTCCGGTATTGGTCGTTTTCTTTAGCGATACAGCAACCGACTGTCCGGCCACGAATCTACCCAGATTGGCCAGGGGAATAACGACCTGAATGGAATCGCTGCTTTTGATCGGGCTGCCAACTACCGACGACTGAATATAGAGGCCTTTTGCATCAATGGAAAAATCAGGATTAGGAAGTGGGTATAAGGATACAACCGGATCGCCCTGTAAGATCATTTCCAGCATCATGGATTCATCATAAGGGCCGTAAGCCCCCTTCTGAATAGCCGTATTTAACTGTTGCTGCACTTTCCCGAAAGGCATCCCTAACGTATTGGCATCTGTAAAAAGCGAAGTGTACAGGTTGTTGAGGTAGTAAGCAGTAGTGCCTTCATAGCTCCAGTAGGAATGTGCCAGTACGACGGCCGCGCCTTTCGAAGGGGCTAGTAACCAGTCGGTCGACAAAGCATTGAAACGGGAGAATATCTCGCCGACACCGCAGCCGTTAAAAATCATGAAAGGGTAAAATGAATTACGAAGGCCATTGTCTGGTGAGGAGGCATACCCAAAATTCATGTCTGTCACATTAGGACCAGCGTGGCCAAAAAAGGTGATCAGGCTAACACCATCATTGACTAAAGGTGAAATATTAATCGACTCGACCTCGGCTGTAGTCGTTTTACTGAACGTTGAAATCTGCCCTCCTAAAAGCCCATTGGTCACCATATTTCCAATAGTGGCCAGGGCGCTACTGAGCCGTTGGGCCTCCTCTTTCGTTTTGCCGCCACTGACATGAATGAGATGTTTACGCCAAAGTCCGTTCTGAGCTGGGTTTTCAACTTGCTTTATTTTTTCCAGATAGGCCAGTACATGCTCGTTCTTCGTTACATTCAGCCGACCCGTAGGGAGGGCAGGTGTATTAACTGGATAGCCGCCTAAACCTGCTGTCAACAAAATATCGGAACCCGGATAGCCAATCGTTGGGACCAGGTCGTCGGGGGCTGTTTTAACGTAGTACGGGTAGCTACAGGCCTTACCAATCAGCAGCATATTTTTTACCGCTGTGTTGGCCAGCATATAATCGGCAAAACGCCGAAGAGCCAGAGGACTCCGTTCGCCATAATTAAACTGGTCATAAAGCGAGTCCACGTCTACAATAAAAGGAATGTGCCTGCCCCCCGCATCAGATGCCCGGTAAGCCGCATAGGTGCTGGCCGACTGTTTCAGCGATGAATGCGTAATGATAAGGTAGGTTGCCGATGGCGGGAAGTTCGACGTAAAACGGGTCGTCTGTATCGATAGGGGTTTAAGAAATTGGCTCGATACATAAATATCCCGCTTCTGACTCATGCCTGTTACAACGGCCTGCGCCTGACCCGGCGCTGTTTGCAAAACCAGAAACTGGCAGTTGGCTTTATCGGTGATGTCGTACGCAACAGCCCCTGCCGGGGCGTTTTTAATGGCGAGCAGCGAACTGGATTGGGTGTTCGGAGGTAAATGAAACACTTTGTTCGATTGCCCCGCCATATCCGTAGCCTGGGGGTATGATACTTTTACGTAGGTAATCGAAAAATTGTTGGTATTATCGATCTTTTGCGATTTAAATCGAACCGTAACCTGTTCATTCTGAAGACCTGATGGATTGATAGCGCTTTGGAAGGTTTGAGCACTAAAGCCAGCAACCGAAAGTGGGGGAATCTGGGCAATAGTTCCGGCATCGACCGTAATAGTATGATTTGTGTTATCACGGCCATTGACCATGCCTTCCAGTACGATTGGCCAGGAAACGGTACTAACCCGATTCAGTAACGTCATGGTTACAACACCGATCGAATCAGTGGTTAGCAAGGGTCCTGACCAGCCTTCGCCCGGCTCGAAATAACTCTGCTGGAGAACGGGCTCGATTCCCTTTAAGTTGTTGAAGGTATACTCGCTGGTATAGGCCTGAACAGTTTCTTCAATGTGGAATTTTTCGGCAGTCAGCCCCTGAGAGGCTAGGTTCTGCTCGGGTACCCGTTTGCCGGTTTGCCCCGAACTATTGGTCAGGAAATAGGCTGTTTTATCAGAAAATAATGTCTGATAAGGGTGCAGTCGCTTTTGGGGCCGATATAATAGCGAATCCTGACTGCCATCATTGCCTTCTCCATAAAATTCCAGATAATCCTGTGGGTCGAACGCACCATCCTGCTGGCCAACGATGCGAACCGCTAGTTCTTTTCCTCGAAAAAAGAGTTGCCAGTTGGTAGGATTGGTTTGAAGAAAAGAAGCATCTGCCGATTTGAGATCATCGTACGTAATGCGGTAGATGCCAGTCTGGTTGGTCGTAAACTTCAGGTATTTCTGCGAGGGTTTAATCCACTCGGAGCCAACGGTGCGTTGCCCGTACAGAGCAAGCCAATGAATCGTAAATGCTACTAAAAGTAATCCTTGTTTCATCAGGAAAACGGATGGCCTAACCAGGACAAAAACGGCTCATCGACAGACCAGGGCAGCGGCTGAACTGCCCCTTTACCCAATCACTTGTGGCGAGGGGAGGGAGTTACGTTGAGCAAATTACGCCACTATCGACTCCGTTTTCATGAGAGTTTATGACGTATTACCAAAGATAAAGATTAGTTCGGTAACCTGGTTAATCCAGATAGTTTATGATGAGCGTATACTAAAGTGCATCAACCGACTCTTCGAGTTTGGCTGCCGATTCCCGGCGGGGGATATAATGCCGGAAAAAACTGCTGACCTTCATTTGGAGTACGCCAAAAACCGCTTCCTTAAAGATTTTCGAGGACATCTTCGATTCCCCCTTTGTGCGGTCGGTGAAAATAATGGGGACTTCCTGGATTCGGAAGCCATATTTCCAACAGGTAAACTTCATTTCGATCTGAAACGCGTATCCAACAAATTTGATCGGGTTATGTAGGATAACCTCCAGCACCTCAGCCCGATAGCAGACAAAACCGGCCGTTGGGTCCATCACCGACATCCCTGTGATAAACCGAACATAGACGCCTGCGAAATACGACATCAATACCCGGCCCATCGGCCAGTTCACGACGTTTACCCCCCGGATGTAGCGTGACCCGACGGCTACATCGGCCCGGTCGGGACCTTCGTTGGCGCAGGCGCGGTATAACCGAACCAGATCATCAGGATTGTGGGAAAAGTCGGCGTCCATTTCAAACAGATACCGATAGCCACGCGATAAAGCCCATTTGAAGCCATCGATGTAGGCTGTGCCCAATCCTAACTTTCCACGTCGTTCGAGTAGATGGAGTCGGTGCGAAGGCCCGGTGCTGGGAAAGTCGTGCTGTAAATCGCGAACGCACTGGGCAGTACCATCTGGCGAACCATCGTCGACTATAAGAATATCGAACGGCTCCGGCAGGCTGAATACTTTCCGGATAATCGCTTCGATATTCTCGATTTCATTATACGTAGGGATGACGACCAGTCGTTCTTTCACAGCTTCTTTGTTACGTTTAGAGAGGGATTATTTGTACAACAATAAAACCCGTGCTTTTTGTACAAATTAATCATTAAAAATTGTTAATCAGGGTTTTGGTCTCCTATCATATCGGCAACGTATGGGGTTTTTGCTATGACGATCAGTTCATTCACCCCCTGATTCGTCAGCGATCATGTTTTCTTGGGTGTCTTCCCACTGATTATGTTTTGCAGATTTTTCGTAACCTGTTGATAGATCGTTTCCATCTCTCGCGGATGAGATGAATAAAAGATGTAGCTTTTCCGATAGACTGCCGTATCGAGCTGGTATTTTTTGATGATCTGGTTCTCTAGTCGCTTGTAGACAATATTTGATGAGTCGATTGACGTCAAGGCCATGCGACTGACTCGTGCTTCGGCCAGATGAACCTCTGTCAGAATATCGGCCATCTGATCGGTTGGAACCAGTTTGTCAGGTCGCTCATCTTCAGGAGCTGTACAGGCAGCCATTAGCCAGCCGCTTACCAGTAGGCTCCACCAGCGGGATTGAAAATGGTTCCGAAACATAGAGTACGGTTTGATTGAGGGTTAGGTATCTAGTTTACGAAAGCTGATACACACATTGTTATTCGTCTGTGCTCCCATAAACCGAATACGGTAAACCGAAAACTAATAGCTTTGTAAGCTGATCTTGCAAGGCAAAGTTCGGGATTGATTGTTAAAAAAGCATAACGTCTGCTCTCTATGGACGAATTCCTGGCACGGCTCCGAAATTTCGACATCCGCATCCGAAAGGCGGTCAATTCGCAGATGCGCGGAAGTTTTCGGTCGGTATTTAAAGGTACGGGGCTGGAATTTACCGACTTACGGACGTATCAGTACGGTGATGATGTGCGGGCTATCGACTGGAACGTATCTTCGAAAGGGCATGGTACGTTCGTAAAAGTATTTCGGGAAGAAAAAGACCAGACTGTCTTTTTTGTAGTCGATGTGAGTGCCTCACAACACGTTGGGCCAAGCTACCGGGATAAACTGGCGGCTACCAAAGAAGTGTGTGGGGTACTGGCTTTGTCGGCGATTCGGGAAGCCAGCCATGTAGGTATGTATTGTTTTTCGGATCAGAAAGAGAAATACATCAGGCCATCCAACGGCCTCAAAACGGGCTATCAGTTGATTATGAGCTTGTATAAGCTGAAACCGGAGTCGGGCCGGACCAGTATTGCGGATGCGCTGTTGTTTACGCTTAATGCGCTAAAACGTAGGAGCGTGGTGATTCTGCTGTCTGATTTTATTGACCAGCAATATGAGCATAATCTGAAAGCACTGGCGAAAAAGCATGATTTGGTCGTTATTCACTTGTATGATCAACGAGAGGTTAAATTGCCCCGCCTGGGGATTATTCCCGTTCATGATACCGAAACCGGGCGAACCGTTTGGGTGAATACCTCGTCGGCTGCTTTTCGGAATAGCCTCCATAATACATTTCAGCAGAACCAGGTGCGGCTTGAGCGGCTTTGCAAGCAATACAATGCCAATTACCTGGCTCTTGATTCGCAGGAAGATTTTGTACCAAAACTCGTTGAGTTATTCAGGGTGAGAAAGTAAATGATTTATACGCTTCGCGCTATCGTTTTGTCAGTGTTGCTGTTGGGGTTTTGGGTGCCAGGTGTATCACTGGCCCAGAACCGATCAGTGCGACAGCCTCCATTACAAGGCTATTTTTTAGCTGATAGTGTCGAAATTGGTCGGCCATTTCAGTACTCGCTTACCTATCGCCATCCAGCCATAAACGATGTATTGTTCCCCGATACGGCGCGTCACTTTTCGCCTTATCAGGTGCAAAAGGTGGTCGTTTTCCCCACTCAGACTACAGGCGCCGGTGTTGCAGCCGTCAGCCGCGATAGTGCCGTATACACCCTGATCTCGTTTGAAACAGATACGATTCAACGATTACAGGTGCCGATTCGGGTGATTGGCGACGCCGACTGCACCCAGCTATGGTCCGGGGTCGATTCGGTATTCCTTCGGTCAAAGTTACCCCTTGCCAAGTCGGATTCTGTTCAGTCACAACCGCCAAAACTGGCAACCGAAACGGATCTGGCAACACTGCAACAGCAATTCAATTACCTGGCATTGATAACCGGATTTTCACTGGTGAGCTTAGCCGCCCTACTGATATACGCACTTTTTGGACGGACGATCACTCGGCAGTGGAAGCTATATCAGCTCAATCGGCAACACCTCCGTTTTCTGAGTGAATACAACCGTTTCTGCCGAAACATAAATTCATACACCGCTTCTGAAACGGCTAATCAGGCAATCGTTCTTTGGAAGGTCTATTTAGAACGACTGGATTCGTTGCCTTATACATCTATGACTACTCCTGAACTAGCCGAGCAAATGGCTGATAACCGGGTAACGGATGCGTTGCGAGAGGCCGACCGAATGATCTATGGTGGTTCGTTTTCGCCCCAATCGCAGCCTGCTTTGCGCCTGTTGGGCGAAATAGCTACACAGACCTACCGGCGTGCCCGTACTCGTTTGCAGGTTAGTGGAAGCGTGGAGGCATCTACCGATGAAAAAACAACCGAACCCTCATCAATAGTCTGATTGCATGGAGCCCTGGTATTCTGTTTATTGGTTTCGTTCGGTGCAATGGCAGCAATATCATTTTGCGCACCCACTGGCTCTTTCGCTGATTCCGGGGATTCTGGTGTTATTTTTTTTGCGGTATTATCTAAGTCGAAATGCCCGACAGCAGCTAAATATATCGCTCGGACAGATTCGGCAAAGGCGTATAGGCACTGACAATTTAGTCGATCGATGGTTAAGCCTGCTACGTTATCTGTTGCCAATTAGTGTGTTTGTGGGGGTGGCTATGCTTCTGGTAGCCTTGGCTCGCCCGCAGATCGTACGCCAGCAACGCGATGAGCAGTCGGAAGGAATCGACATTATGCTGGCTATCGATGTATCAGAGTCGATGAATGAGAGCGATTTGCCACCCAATCGGCTAGCTGCTGCCCGTCGGGTGGCTCAGGCATTTGTCAATAGTCGCAAAAATGATCGAATCGGTCTGGTGATTTTCGCGGGTGAAGCGTTCTCCTTGTGCCCACTTACAACCGACTATGCCTTATTAAAACAGTACTTAAATGACCTTAACACACGCATGATTCGAACGTCGGGTACGGCAATTGGCGATGCGTTGGCTCGGTGTATCAATCGTATGCGAGACCCGGGTACTACACAGGCAGACACATCTCAGATCGACATTGAACAGACCGGCCCGGAACGCAGCAAACTAATTATACTCCTGAGCGATGGTGATAACACAGCCGGAAATCTTGATCCTGTTACGGCTGCCAAACTAGCCAGGGCATTTTCAATGCGCCTTTACACCATTGCGGTTGGGCGTGCTTCGTCCGTGAAAGCCGGTACGGTTGATGAGGGTATTCTGAAAACGATTGCTGCTATTGGGAGCGGTAGTTTTTACCGGGCTACTGATGCCCGGAGTCTGCAACGCATATTTTCTCAGATCAACCGTCTTGAAAAAGCACCAGTACAAGTCAGGGTCTATGAAGACATTCAGGATTTTTATCGTGTGTATTTGTATTGGGGAATCAGCTTCCTGTTAGGAGCTTTGCTGTTGAAAAACACCATCTTTGGTAATATACTGGAAGATTAATCAGGCGAAGAGTTATGCCGCGTGTTGGGTCAGGCTGAGTGCATAGGCCTGTCTTGTTGATAACCTATGCGCTCAGCCTGTTTCTGGAAATTAGCTTTTCTGACCAGCCTGTTCAATCTGTTCTGTTTGCGCATGGCCTTCCGGCAGAGGAGGAGCTAACATAGGCTCATAGCCCACGGGCTGCGCTTTGATTTCCCGGAATTCACTCTTGCCATCCAGCGATGAGCCTTGTGTCCAGCGTCGGTTCTGGCCGGCCGATTGGGAGTCGGGGTCAATGTTAGTATCTACAAAAGCATAGCTGAACTCCTGATGTTCCTGGCTTTGTGGAAAACTGTTCGGGATGGGCAATACACCCCGGATATCGCCATGCCCTAACTCTTCCAGAACGGCCAGCCATTGCTGTTGGTGCATGGTATCGCGGGCAATCAGAAAAGAGAGCATGTCTTTCATACCCGCATCGTCTGTCATTTCATAGAGCCGTGTGGCCAGCGTGCGCCCGGTTGCTTCGGCCATTACATTGGCAAACATATCGGAGGCTATATTACCGGAGCTGACTACCCAGGAACCGTTGAACGGAACGCCATTAGCATCAGATGCCAACGCGCCCATGCCACCCGACAGGAAGTGCCGAGGGTCTCCTCCGCCGATGAGTTTTTCCATTAGTGGGTCGTTGCCAACAATTGTATCGATCACACTGCTGGAAGCGCCTTGCAAGTTCAGACAAACGGCGGTTGCCAGCATTTCGATGTGCGCGATCTCTTCGGTGCCGGT
>Ga0209933_1000280_pt1 | contig 110816 bp, 95 predicted proteins | sample ThiBiot_300_biof_FD_183944 | JGI IMG/M metagenome (GOLD analysis project Ga0209933, IMG submission 183944) | Wastewater bioreactor microbial communities from Cape Town, South Africa - Thiocy_cont_300_biof (SPAdes) | ecosystem: Engineered > Bioremediation > Thiocyanate > Unclassified | place... | reverse complement strand
CCACCACCCATTGATCCAAATGAGCCACCACCACCGCCACCACCGCCGGTCGAACTACCGAAGGTGAATACGGTGAAGTTCCTTCCGCCGGAAGTAAAGCCGGATGAAGAAGTACCCGAAGAAACGCCACCACCAGCCGTTGAAGAGCTGAAAGAGGCTGTTGCTGCTGAAAAAACGCAGGAAGGTGACCCGAACGCCGAAGAGGTAATTGCAGCACCTGAAGCTACTGCGGCTCCAACCAAAGTAGAGGTCGCTGTAGAAGCCGCTCCGAAAGAAGAGGAAATCTTTACAGTGGTAGAACAGCAGCCTGAATTCCCAGGTGGTATGGCCGCCCTCGGTCAATACCTAGGCAAAACACTCCGATATCCTGCTGCCGCTCAGCGGGCTAATATTTCGGGTCGGGTATTCGTCAGCTTCGTGGTTAACACGGATGGCAGTATTCAAGACGTTACAGTTCTAAAAGGATTGGGTTTCGGTACGGATGAAGAAGCTCAGCGTGTAGTAAAAAGCATGCCAAAGTGGCGTCCTGGTAAACAATCGGGTCGTCCGGTACGGGTAAAATACAACCTGCCGATCAACTTCACGCTGGAGTAAGTCTGTATGCGTAGACAAAATAAAGGTGCAGCCCAGTTAACGCTGTACATAGCAGCGCTGGCTTCGCTGGCATATTTGGGAGGAGGCATCGCACTGATAGCCTCCTCTCAATCTTTTGGCATGTTGCCAGAGCCCGGATTACTTCGATATAGTATGGGTGCCTTGCTGATTATTTATGGAGCCTTTCGGGCATATCGGGCCTATCAACGTTTTCAAGACAATGACTAATCGATTTTGGGTGCTCGCTGGTCTACTGATGAGCCTATTTGGCTGCAATACGGATAAACCGTTAGACAATCCATCGAGGGGTGAAATTGTAATTGCCGCAGATGAATCGTTTCAACCACTGGTCATGCAGTTGACCTCAGCTTATTCAGGCATTTATCCTGATGCTCACTTCAAGGTAGTGTATAGACCCGAGCAGGAAGCCATCAATATGATGCTTAAAGACAGTGCCCGGCTAGTTTTTGCTACGCGTTCATTAAAGTCAAATGAGCAGGCTGTACTCAAGCAGCGAAAGATCAAGGGAGCTACAGAGAAAATTGCTACCGACGGTGTAGCCCTCATTATCAACAAGGCGAACACCGATAGCTTGATTACCATGAATGAACTGCAGGGTATTTTTAGTGGGCAAACTAAGCAATGGTCGCAATTAAAAGGAGGAAATCAGTCGGCTCCAATAACATTAGTCTTTGATAACAATAATTCCAGCAATTTGGAGTTTGTATTAAACACTTTTAATGTCAAAGACGTTAAGAACCTACGAATTTTCACTACCCATTCTAATCGTGAAGTAATTGATTTTGTACGTAAAAACCCTTCAGCATTAGGGTTTATCGGTGTAAATTGGATCAGTGATAGCGATGAGCCGTTGTCTGTTGAATTGGCTCGTGATTTACGGGTAATGGGGGTATCATCCAAACCAAACCCAACGAAACGGGACGATTATTTTCAACCGTTTCAGGAGGATTTAGGCATGCAACGCTACCCATTGCGTCGGCCTGTCTATATTTTAAGTCGGGAAACCCACCCTGGCTTGGGTGGTGGGCTGATAAATTACATCACTCGTGATGCTGGCTCACTGATCATTCGTAAATTGGGACTTTGGCCCAGAATGCCATACGATCGAATCATTAACTTAACAAAGTGATTTAGTTTTTTTGGTTTAACCGCAATTTTTTAGTTTTGCTATTTGTTTTATAAGCGCAAACCTTTTTCATTTCCAATTTGAAATCCATGATGAACAACCGAAAGCAGTCGCTATTGACCATCCTGTTCGTTGGGGCTACCATAACGACTCCTTTAGTGGCGCAGGATCTCCAATCAGCGTTGAAAGACATAGAGGCTGATCGTTATACAAAAGCCGAGCAAACGCTAACTCAATTAGCCAGCAGTTCGCCAAACGCTGAAAATCAGTTTTATCTTGGCTATTATTATTTGAGAAGCGGTCAAACTGACAAAGCGAAAGCCGCTTTTGAAAAAGGCGCTGCCGCTGATGCCAAAAATCAGTTAAACAACATCGGTTTAGCAGGCGTTGCGCTTTCAAAAGGCGATGGCCCAGCTGCTAAAACATTGATCGACAATGCTGTTGCAGCAACCAAAAGCAAAGACCAGAATGTATTGATTCGCGGTGGCGAAATGTACACGCTGTTCGAAGATCCGAAGAAAAATAATCCGGCAGAAGCGATTCGTTTACTCACTATCGCGGACGAAAAGGACAAGAAAAACGAAAATTCGGAGATCGAAATGCTGCTTGGCGATGCATACTTCCTCAAAAATGATGGCGGTAATGCGATTACCAAGTATGAAAATGCAATGACCATTACGCCAAACCTGGCCGAAGCAAACTACAAAATTGGTCGCTTGTACCTGCGCGGTAAGAACTATACCAAAGCTCAGGAATATTTCAAACTGGCGATTCAGAATGACCCCGAGTTTGCTCCAACCTACCTGGCCTATGCCGATGCATTAGCTAACTCACGGGCTTACAAAAGTGCCGCTCAAAACTACGAACTGTACGTTCAGAAAAGTGGCACTACCGATCCCGAACAATTGCTGGATATAGCCCGGTACAAATTCCTGGCAGAAGATTATCAGGGTGCAATTGCTTATCTGGACCAATTGAAGGGTAAAATTAATAACCCAATCATTGACCGGATGTATGGTTGGGCCTATACGGCTCTAGGTAAAAACCAGGAAGCGATTGAATCATTGAACCGTTTTATCAATGCCGCTCCTCAAAAGGTAATGGCTGATGATTACAAATTCCTGGGTCGTGCTTACAACCAGACAAACACCCCACAAGGTGATTCGCTGGCTATTGTAAATCTGGAAAAAGCGGCCCCAATGGATACAACAGAGAATTTGTATCGTGAAATCGCTAAGACATTCTACGATAACAAAAAGTACGATAAGGCGGCCGCATATTATGCCAAAACGATTCAAACAGATAAAAAGCCACAGAACAATGACTTCCTGTGGTTAGGTTTGGCAAGCTATCAATATGCTCCCCGTGTAGGTCGTGATAGTACGGCTGCTCCAATGGATACGGCACAGATTCGGCAGGTAAAACAAATGTATTATCTGAAGGCCGACTCAGCCTTTGCGACCATGGCGCAGAAAATTGAAGCCGATGGAAAAAAATACCCTTTGGCATACTACTATCGTGCAGGCGCTAACTATTATGCCTATGCAAACGATAAGTTGAAAGGGGCTGAACTGGCCACTCCGCTCTACGAAAAATTCATCGAGCAGGCTACGACTCCTGACCCAACTGATAAAACCGATTACAAGCGTTATCTAATCACTTCATATAAGTCGTTGGCTGGCTTTAGCTTGTTGAAAAAAGATGACCAAAAAGCTAAAGAGTATTTCAATAAAGTGCTTGAGCTTGATCCCAACGATGAAAGCGTGAAAAAAGCACTGGAAGAACCCAAACCAGCAGCAGCGCCCGCAGCACCAGCAAAAGCTGCTCCAAAAGCTGCTCCAGTGAAAAAGAAAGTAGCCGGTAAATAAGCAGATTTTAGAGAATACAATAAAAAAGCGTAGGTTTGAAACCTGCGCTTTTTTATTTTGCTCATAGAAAAGCATGACTATCAAGGAATATCGCTATTATTTTTCCGGGGGTATTGTAACTTTGCGGGCGCAATTTTTTTGTCTAAAAACGACACCCCCTTAAGAAGCCGTATGCTTAATCTTGTACTGTTTGGCCCGCCGGGAGCAGGGAAAGGTACCCAAAGCGAAAAGTTAATTCGAAAATACAATCTGGTTCACTTGTCGACAGGCGATTTGCTACGATCGCAAATTGCTGCAGGTACCGAACTTGGTCTCCGAGCCAAACAATTGATGGATAATGGCTTGTTAGTTCCTGATGAAGTCGTTATCGGTATGATTGAGAGTAAATTGCAGGAAAATCAGTCGGCTCCTGGTTTTATTTTCGATGGGTTTCCCCGTACTGTCAACCAGGCCATTGCCCTTGACCAGCTCCTTGATCAGCACCAAACCCGAATTACGGTAATGGTTGCCCTTGTCGTCGATAGTGAAGAGTTGACTCGACGGCTCTTATTGCGTGGGCAAACTTCGGGCCGTCCCGACGACCAGAATGAAGAGCTGATTCGTCGGCGCGTTCAGGAGTATAATGATAAAACAGCTCCAGTAGCTGACTACTATAATCAACAGCAAAAATACGTGGCCATCGACGGCATTGGTAGCATTGAAGATATTTTTCAAACTATATGCCAAAAAATTGAAGAGTCGGTCGTGCGGTAGAAAGATTTATGGCTTCGTCAAATTTTATTGATTACGTTAAAATAAATTGCCGGTCAGGCGCTGGTGGAGCTGGATCAGTCCACTTTCGCCGTGAAAAGCATACCCCAAAAGGTGGGCCTGACGGTGGAGATGGCGGTCGAGGTGGGCATATTATTTTGCGTGGTAATGCGCAACTCTGGACATTATTGCACCTGAAATACCGGAAGCATGTTAAAGCAGGCAACGGAGTAGCAGGTGAAGGAGGCCGACGAAGTGGAGCTCAAGGCGAAGATGTTATCCTTGAAGTACCCCTGGGTACAATTGCCCGAAACCCTGATACAGGCGAACAACTAGCGGAAATCACTGAAGACAATCAGGAAATCATTCTTTTTCCGGGTGGTCGTGGTGGTCTTGGAAATGACCACTACAAAACATCGACTCAACAGGCACCCTATTATGCGCAACCGGGCGAACCGGGTATGGATGAGTGGGTTATTCTGGAATTGAAATTGTTGGCCGATGTAGGTCTGGTTGGATTCCCAAATGCCGGCAAATCGACGCTGTTATCCGTTCTATCTGCTGCTCGCCCTGAAATAGCTGATTATCCCTTTACAACGCTTGTACCCAATCTGGGGGTCGTCGCCTACAGAGACTTCAAGTCATTTGTTATGGCCGACATTCCAGGTATTATTGAAGGAGCCTCACAGGGTAAAGGGCTTGGCTTACGGTTTTTACGCCATATCGAACGGAACTCGGTATTATTATTTCTTATTCCGGCTACTTCTGAAGATATAAGGCAGGAATACAATACACTACTCCATGAACTGCGTGAGTTCAATCCGGAATTGATGGATAAAACACGCCTGCTCGCCATTACTAAAATTGATTTAGTTGATGATGACACGTTGGCAGGCATAAAGGAGTATCTACCTAAGAAAGTACCAGTCGCATTTATTTCATCGGTAAGCCAACGTGGGCTTGAAGAGTTAAAAGATATCATCTGGCAAAATCTGACGGCCGTTGACCCAAGCACGTAGACGGGTAAAAGTCGGCGTATACGCCTTGACTGGTCGCATTTTCAATGATTATGAACCATTTTTTCAGGACGCTCGGTACAATAGTCTGTTTATTCTTTTCTTTTCTGGCAACAGCACAGATTCAGGTTTCTTTCCCTGTGAGTCGGGCTGTTTTTCAACGCAATCAGTCGAATGAAGCAACTTTCCGAATCACTGGGTATTATACATCAGCAGTCACCCGTATAGAAGCTCGTATACAGGCCAGAGATGGTCAGGGCACATCAACCGATTGGGCTACTATCCAGAATAATCCTACGGGTGGCGTTTTTGCTGGCGATTTGAAGGGAAAAGGCGGATGGTATAATCTTGAGGTGCGTGGTATGAACAACGACCAGCAAGTTGGGAATGTAACAACCATCGAACGAGTAGGTATTGGGGAAGTATTTGTCGTAGCGGGGCAATCGAATGCACAGGGGGTACATCAAAGTGCGCCAAACCCTCAAAATGACCGGGTAAATTGCGTTAATTACCAATATCCGGGAGATGGCTTTCCGAATGACCCCCCAACTCCAGTTTTCTCCATGCTGGACAATACGGACGGGTTTTCGATTGCTCCACGAGGAGTAGGGAGTTGGTGTTGGGGCCAATTAGGCGATCTGCTGGTAAAGCGGCTTAACGTTCCTGTTATGTTCTTCAACGGAGCATTTACTGGTACGGCCGTCCGAAACTGGCGTGAAAGTGCTCCCGAAGGTGGAGTAGCTTATAGTGTGTACAGCGGAGCTCCCTATAGCCCTCGTCAACCTTATATCAACTTAAAACTGGCTCTCCAATATTATGCCAATATGCTCGGTGTGCGTGCCGTGCTCTGGCATCAGGGCGAAGCTGATAACTTAATCAATACCAGCACGGCTTCCTACGCCAACGATTTACAATTTGTTATTAATCAAGCTCGTCAGGATTACGGTCAGAACATGGCCTGGATGGTCGCCAGAGCAAGTTATGGCGACTTTATAGGAGGCATAGACCAACAGATCATTGCTGGACAAAATCAGGTGATAAGTACGGTATCCAATGTGTTCGCCGGTCCAAATACGGATGGTATACAAGTACCACGCACACGCCCCCCTCTAAACGACCCCGATGGAGTTCACTTCGACTACAATGGTCTTGTTGAAGTAGCCAGCGCCTGGAATGGCAGCTTAACAGATGCTTTTTTTCAGACATCAACCCCTATAAGTCCTGCTTTAGCCCCAACCGTTAGTGTAGAATGTGCTGCCAATAATAACCTGAAATTGACGGTTGCTGGAAACTACCCGACAGTACAGTGGGAATCGGGCGAATCAGGCAGTTCAATCACGAAGGGTGGGGGAACCTACCGCGCTAAAGTGAAAGATGCAAAAGGCAATACATTTTTTACTGGCCAGATCCGGGTCTCTGATGCCCCTGTAGCTTCTGTTGTAGGGAACCGTGTGCCGTCAATATGTATAGGTAGTAGCCTTTCCCTGACTAGCAACTACGATAATGTTACCTGGATCAATCAACAGAATAATACAACAGTAAGCACATCGCGGGGATTTTCTACAACTACAGCAGGGATCTATTTTGTACGTTACCGAGATATAAGTGGGTGTGATTTTACCTCAAATACCCTCAATGTGACGGTCAATCCATTACCTGCTACGCCAACAATTACTAACGACAAGTCAACTACATTCTGCCAGGGCGATAATACAGTACTTCGTGCTAGTAGTGATAATGTACAATACAATTGGAGCGACGGTCAGAATAATAAGGTTGCAACTGTTGGATCGTCTGGCTCTTACTTTCTGACAGTAACCGATCAAAACGGGTGTACGTCTGCTCAATCGAATACCATCGTTGTAACAGCCAATCCTGTACCCGACAAGCCTGTTATTTCGGCGAATGGGCCTACTATTTTTTGTGCCGATCGCAACGTAACGCTGAGTGCTCCCCAAAATGTAGCCTACCAGTGGACCAGCGGTCAGACAACTCAAAGTATCACCCTGAGCCAGTCTGGAAATTTTGCCGTTCGCACCCGAAACGAATTTGGTTGTACCTCCGAGCAGTCCGACGAAGTGATTATTAAAGTAAATCCATTGCCACAAACGCCTACTGTGTCGGCAGCAGGCATAACAACTTTTTGCGAAGGGAATCGGGTTACATTAAACGCGACCAGTGCTGTAGGTGTAGTGTGGTCGAGCGGCCAAACCGACAAATCGATTGTAGTGACGACATCGGGCAATTATGCTGTACAGGCAAGGGATGAAAACAACTGTCTTTCGCCCTATTCGTCGGTTATTCCCGTAAAAGTAAATCCATTACCAGCTACGCCTACCATACTAGCCAATCCATCAGCAACCATATGCGAGGGGGACAAAGTCACCTTACGAGTAGACGGGCAGTACACTGTATTCTGGAGTACGGGCGATTCAACCCAAAGTATTACCCGAACTACAGCAGGTACCTATTCGGCCAAAGTTCGGGATGTGAATGGTTGTGTATCAACTCAAGCGGGCTCAACAACGGTTGAATTAAGACCCCTGCCACCAGCTCCAACCGTTAATGTAGTTGGCACATATACTTTGCAAGCCATCAGTTCAACCAATGGCACCGTTTTTCGTTGGCGTCGAGACAACGACTCGCTCGCGGTACAGACATCCACTATAAAAGCAAGTGAATCGGGATCGTACACCGCCCGTGCCTCAACCGTTTATTCTGGAACACTAACCTGCTTCTCCCTGCCATCGGCCCCATTGACCTTTACGATTGATCCCAACGACAAAGGGTTGAGTGTGTACCCAAACCCCAATCCTGATAAAATTTTAACGATTGAAACGAAAGAGAATTTAACGAATGCCACGCTTACTATCTATACACTAACGGGACAGGTAGTGTTAAAAACAACAGTACCAGCGTTCGATGACCGAAAGCAACTGACTTTAACTGCTATGCCATCAGGTTCTTATATTCTTCGCGTTCAGTCGCCCAGTTTTGATGTTTCCAAGCGAATAATCCTCGGATTGTAATATTAATTTGGTTTTAACCGTTTAATCATAGTTGTCAACGTTAATTTTGCATTTTATTGGGAAATCGCGCTGATCCAGATGTCCAGATACTGGTTCAAGAGCGGTCCGATTTTTGCATACCTTTTGTTACTGTTAATTCTTTATGGTAACAGCATACAAGTTATTGAAAGCTAAAATGAGCAATCGTTATTTATTAGTATATGGATTAGTATGTTGCCTGACGTGGATGTGTACTCAGGTATCTGCTCAAAGTACCAACCCCGTCATAAAAATCACATACCCGGTTACCCGAGCTATTTTTCAGCGTGCGAATGATAATACCTGTACATTTTACCTTTCAGGAAGTATATACCAGCCTGTCGATAGCGTTCAGGCTCGCGTTCAGGAAGAAGTGAGTGGGCAGGGACTAGGTACAAACTGGGTTACTATACAAAAGAACCCACAGGGTGGTATTTTTCAGGGCTCTTTAAAAGCAAAAGGAGGCTGGTATCGTCTGGAAGTTCAGGCTTTTGCTGGGGGGAGCATAGTAGGCAGCGATGTTGTCCGCAAAATAGGAGTTGGCGAAGTCTTTATCATAACGGGGCAATCGAACGCCCAAGGGTTTATTACAAGAGCAGGCTTAAACTACGGAGCAACAGCAGCCAATGATGATCGGGTCAACTGTCTGGCATACGATAATATCGCTAAAAATTCATTAGCCGATCCACCTGCCCCCGCCTTTCAGCAATTAACAGCAACGGCCATTATCGGCCCTCGCGGTCAGAGTGCCTGGTGCTGGGGCTATCTGGGCGATCTGTTAGTGAAGCAATATAATGTACCCGTACTCTTTATCAATACCGCCTGGGAGGCAACTACCATTCAGAACTGGACCGAAAGTGCTGATGGAAAAATCACTAAACAAATATTTGCCCTCGGTACGCCTGATGAAAACTTTCCAGTAGGGATGCCTTACGGTAACTTACTAGTTTCCTTACGCTACTACAGCTCATTACTTGGCCTTCGTGCCGTATTATGGCAGCAGGGCGAGTTTGACAATTTCCCGTTACATACTCCTCGTAAAGAGTATGCAACTTCCATGCAGTATCTGGTCAACAAGACCCGTGCCGACATTCAGAATTATCCAGCCTGGGTTCTGGCCCGGTCGTCGTATAGCAACAATTCAGTGAGCCAAGATGTCATCCAGGCCCAGAATGATGTGATTAACACGTATGCTAACAACGTATTTGCTGGACCTTTTACGGATAATATCCAGATTCCCCGCTTCGACGATGTTCACTTTGGAAACCGTACAACCAATAATCCAGGCGACAAAGGGCTTATTGATCTGGGGCAGGCTTGGTATGAGAGCTTAAATACGGCCTTTTTTGCCAGTTCTTTGCCTCTGCCTCCACTGCTCCAACCAGCTATTAATGTCACCTGCGGCACTTCGGGCAACGCTCTAACACTCACCTTGCCAAACGCTTATAAATCGTATACCTGGAATACAGGGCAGACGACACAAAGTATTACCGTTAGTCAGCCGGGCACCTATCAGGCTACATTGAAAGATGGAGGTGGACGAACCTATCTATCGCCAATTCTTGACGTACAAAGTCCTATTCAGCCAGCAGCACCCACTATTTCTCTGGCTAGCCAGCCTGGAAAAGCGGTTGACACTCAGCAACAAATCTGTGCTGATTCATCGGCAGTCTTTCTTGCGAATACCAGTGCCAACAGCACAGGCATATGGAGCGCAAGCGGTACAACATCTACTGGTAAAACCATTACGTTGAGTAAAGCCGGAACCTACACGCTACAGGCACAGAGTGTATACGGCTGTAAGTCCAGCCAGACAGCGAGTATTAATCTAACGGTTCGGCCCAAAGTCCCTGTACCGAGTATTGAGCAAGTGGGACCTTACAGCTTACAGGCGGTACTACCTACACCTACAGGCGGCCAACCTGACTTATTCGACTGGCGACGCAACAACACAGAAGTGCTTCCTAAAAATGATGCAGTTATCAAAGTAGTGGTGTCAGCTAATTATTCAGCGCGAACAAAAACTACGTTTGCCCTGGCAAATGGGAATAACCTGACCTGTTATTCGACATTCAGTACACCTAAACCATTCACATTCGATCGTTCTAACGGTGGATTGGTCATTTATCCTAATCCGTCAGTTGATGGAACAGTAGCTATTGAAACCCTGGAAGATTTAAAAAATGCCGATATTGATGTATTCACATTAACAGGTCAAAAACTCTATTCAAGCCAGATTCCACTGCTCGACCAACGTAAGGTACTCGACTTATCCGGATTGGCACAGGGCGTTTATCTCATTCGCGTTCATTCGAACGGGTTTGACTTGTCGAAACGGGTGATCATTAACCGATAGATCGAATCAAAAGCCACCTCTCAAAAGCCTTTTCTCTACGAAAAGGCTTTTGACGTTTTACGAGACTGAACAAACCAATCAGTAATTGATTAACCAAGTCAAGTATCGTATATTTGATGTATATTTGGCACAGGGGTAGTGATCAACTTATTCGCGTGAGTTTATTCGTTTTATCGCTACCTTTGCCCGTTCTTCGCAACCTACGTCTATGAATGCAACCTATGTTCCGGCTGATTATCTGCCGGTGCTGATTCAGCTCGGCTTAGCACTGGGATTTATCGTAACGACGATGGTCGTTACCCACGCAATTGGCCCCAAACGACACAGTCAGAAAAAAGACGATCCATTTGAGTGTGGAATTCCTGTTCAGGGCGACGCACGTACTCCAATTTCCATCAAATATTTCCTGATTGCCATTCTCTTCGTTCTGTTCGATGTAGAAGTCATTTTCCTCTATCCGTGGGCTGTAAACTTTAAAGGCCTGGGTATGGCGGGATTTATTGAGATGGTGCTGTTTATGGGGCTGCTCCTGGCCGGTTTCTACTACATCATTCGTAAGGGCGTTCTGAAGTGGGAATAAGCCTTAACGAATGAATCTTACAGCATATTTATTCGTTGTTATAGTAACTAACTACAACCGCAACGGCGAACCGTATTTTCATGGCAACTGATATTAAGCTGGCTGAAGCCCCCGCAAGTTATGATGGACCCGGTTTTTCAGCTACTTCATTTGATAAAATAATAGGTCTGGCCCGTGCTAATTCGCTTTGGCCATTACCCTTTGCAACTTCCTGCTGTGGTATTGAATTCATGTCGACCATGGCCTCACATTATGATTTAGGTCGTTTCGGCGCAGAGCGTCCAAGCTTTTCGCCCCGGCAGGCCGATATGTTACTGGTAGCGGGAACTATCGCGAAAAAGATGGCCCCTGTTGTCAAACAGGTATATCTACAAATGGCCGAGCCTCGCTGGGTCATTGCGATTGGTGCCTGTGCGTCGAGCGGTGGAATTTTTGATACCTACAGCGTCCTGCAGGGCATCGACCGTATTATCCCGGTTGATGTATATGTACCTGGTTGCCCACCCCGCCCGGAGCAGATTCTGGAAGGTGTACTACAGGTTCAGGAGCTTGCCAAGAACGAATCACTCCGTCGGCGAAATACCGAAGAATACCAGAAGTTACTGAATTCGTATAGCATTCAATAAGTACAGGATGAGTGAATAGATGAGCTGGTAATTTCAGAAGCCTTCTCCCCTATTCACTCATTTGCTTTCACTCATTCACTTTTGCCAATGCTGACCAACGAGGAAGTTGCGCAGACCATCATCAACCAATTCGGCGAAGCCGTTTCCGACTTCGATGACCCATATAACCTGCTGACGTTTTCGACCAGCCGTGAGCAGATTATTCCACTTGTCTCATTTCTGAAGTCGCACTCTACCTATCAGTTCGGTTTTTTGACCGATATTACGGCTATTCATTACCCCGATTCGGCCGGTAAGGAATTTTGCGTGGTCTATCACTTGCATAGCCTAATCAATAACTTCCGGCTACGTATTAAAGTGTACCTCGCTGCCGAAGATGTCCATATCCCGACGATGACAGGCCTGTTTGCTAGTGCAAACTGGATGGAGCGTGAAACGTTTGATCTGTTTGGGATTATTTTCGACGGCCATCCCGATTTACGCCGGATTCTGAACATGGAAGAGATGGACTACTTCCCAATGCGGAAAGAATACCCACTCGAAGACAGCACCCGGCAGGATAAAATAGATGCATTGTTTGGACGATAAATAATAGCGAAAGAACGAAAGAGTGAAAGAGCGAAAAACCATACGCCAGCCACTCTTTCGCTCTTTCGCTCTTTCGCTCTTTAATTATGGTTTCTGAAGAACTCGATATAGCTAACAAAAACTTACCTGCCGAACAAGGCCCGGTTCAGTACGTCAACGAATTGACTACGTTGAACCTCGGTCCTACTCACCCGGCCACACACGGTATTTTTCAGAACGTTCTGCAAATGGACGGTGAGAAAATCGTATCGGGCGAGCAAACCATCGGCTATATCCACCGGGCGTTCGAGAAGATTGCCGAACGACGCCCTTTTTACCAGATTACGACCCTTACCGACCGGATGAACTACTGTTCGTCGCCCATTAACAATATGGGCTGGCATATGACGGTCGAAAAATTGCTAGGGATTGACATACCCAAGCGGGCGCAGTACATCCGGGTTATTATGATGGAGTTGGCACGATTGGCCGATCACCTCATCTGCAACGGGATTCTGGGTGTTGATACGGGGGCGTTTACCGGCTTCCTTTACATTTATCAGGAGCGCGAAAACATCTACGAAATCTACGAAGAAGTTTGCGGTGCCCGGTTGACGACGAACATGGGGCGTATCGGTGGCATGGAGCGGGACTTATCCCCTACGGCTATTCGTAAGATCAAAGAATTGATTCCCCGCTTCCGCAAAGTACTGACCGAGTTTGAAAACCTCTTCAACCGCAACCGTATTTTCATGGATCGGGTGATCGGTGTTGGTGGTATATCGGCAGAACGGGCGTTGAGTTACGGATTTACCGGGCCAAACCTACGGGCCGCCGGTGTCGATTACGACGTTCGGGTTATGAATCCCTATTCGTCGTATGAGGATTTTGAATTCGATATTCCCATCGGTCAAAGTGGCGACACCTATGACCGCTTTATGGTGCGGAATGCCGAAATGTGGCAGAGCTTACGGATCATTGAACAGGCTATCAACAACCTGCCCGAAGGTTCGTATTACGCTGACGCTCCACAATACTACCTGCCTCCGAAGCAAGAAGTGTATAAGAACATGGAAGCCCTGATCTATCACTTCAAAATTGTGATGGGTGAGATCGATGCACCAGTTGGTGAGGTGTACCACGCAGTTGAAGGAGGCAATGGTGAGTTGGGCTTTTACCTGATCAGCGACGGTGGACGCGCTCCATATCGTCTTCACTTCCGTCGGCCCTGTTTTATCTATTACCAGGCTTATCCGGAAATGTGTAAAGGGCTGACTCTATCCGATGCCATCGTGATCATGAGTAGCATGAACGTGATTGCCGGTGAGTTAGACGCCTAGGTATGGCCATAAAGTTCCGCGAAGTTGTTCGTATAATTGAGGACGATGGCTGGTATCAGGTCAGGCATCGAGGAAGTCATCGTCAATTTAAGCATAATACCAAAACGGGCTTAGTAACCATCGCTTATCATAGCTTAAACGATGATGTTCCTGTTGGAACGCTAAATAGTATTTATAAACAGGCTCAGATTGATCTATGAAAAAGTATTTGGTCATATTTGAAAAGACGCCATCCGGGTATGGAGCTTATGTGCCGGATTTACCTGGATGTGTAGCCACTGCGCCGACCAAAGAGGAAGTCGAACGCTTGATTTATGAAGGAATTCAATTTCATATAGAAGGTTTAGAACTAGAAGGGCATCCTATTCCAACCGCGAATTCAGAAGCCGAAACAATGGTTTTTGCCTATTAAATGTATGACAACAGAAACAAACCATTCTGCTATACAATTTACGCCCGAGCGCTTGGAACGGGCGAAGGAAATCATTGCCCGTTATCCTGAAGGCAAACAGAAATCCGCTTTACTTCCTTTATTGCACTTGCTACAGGAGCAGGAAGGCTGGACAAGTGTGGAAGGCATGGATTATGTAGCCCGTATGCTCGACATTCAACCCATCGAAGTGTATGAAGTAGCTACGTTCTATACCATGTTTCACCTTAATCCAGTTGGCAAGCACGTCATCGAATATTGCCGGACAGGCCCTTGCTGCCTGATGGGTGGGGAAGAAGTGTATGCACACCTGAAAACGCGCCTGGGAATTGATGCCGGACAAACAACGGTCGATGGCCGGTTCACACTGAAAGAGGTAGAGTGTTTAGCCGCCTGTGGTATGGGCCCCGTTTTCCAAATTCGGGAAAAATACTATATGAACCTGACCAACGAGCGTGTAGACGAAATTATTGACGAACTGTCGAAATAATCCACTCATGGCAACTAAAATATTAACCGAGCATATTAACGTCCCTGGCATCGAGACGTTCGATGTTTATCGGAAACAGGGCGGGTATACGGGTGTTGAAAAAGCCCTCAAAACCATGACACCCGATGCCATTGTTGAAGAGGTAAAAAAAGCCGGGGTTCGTGGACGTGGGGGCGCAGGCTTCCCGATGGGTATGAAGTGGAGCTTCCTGGCTAAACCCGAAGGAGTTCCCCGCTATCTGGTCTGTAATGCCGACGAATCGGAGCCGGGTACATTCAAGGACCACTACCTGATGAAGAATCTCCCTCACTTACTCATTGAGGGCATGATTATTTCGTCATACGCTCTAGGGGCCAACAAATCGTTCATCTACGTACGGGGCGAATTGATGTATGTCATCCACATCCTCGAAAAAGCCATTGCCGAAGCCAAAGCGAAAGGTTTCCTGGGCAAAAATATTCTGGGTAGTGGTTACGACCTTGAGCTGGTTGTTCAACCCGGTGGGGGAGCTTACATCTGTGGTGAAGAAACAGCCCTGCTCGAATCGCTGGAAGGTAAACGAGGCAACCCACGAAACAAACCGCCATTCCCGGCTGTAAAGGGCCTTTATCAATGCCCAACAGTAGTTAACAATGTTGAATCCATTGCCACTACCTCCTGGATTGTCAACAATGGTGGAGATGCTTATGCTGCCATCGGTATTGGACGTAGTACGGGTACGAAGTTGATTTCGGCCTCGGGTCACATTAACAAACCGGGGGTTTATGAAATTGAATTGGGAGTCCCTGTTGAAGATTTCATCTTTGCCGATGAATGGTGTGGCGGTATTCGGCCTGGGCATAAATTCAAAGCACTAGTTGCTGGAGGTTCATCTGTGCCCATTTTACCGGCCAATCTGGCTTTAACACTAGCTAACGGCGAAAAACGCCTGATGTCTTACGAATCCTTATCGGACGGCGGTTTTGCTACAGGTACCATGCTTGGATCAGGCGGTTTCATCGTGTTTGACGAAACATCCTGTATTGTTCGGAATACGTGGAACTTCTCCCGTTTCTATCACCACGAATCCTGTGGACAGTGCAGCCCCTGTCGGGAAGGAACTGGCTGGATGGAAAAAGTTCTGCATCGTATCGAGTATGGTCATGGACATCAGCAGGACATTGATCTGTTGGTCGATGTGGCTAAAAAGATTGAAGGCAATACGATTTGTCCGCTCGGCGATGCTGCAGCCTGGCCAGTAGCCAGTGCGATCCGGCATTTCCGGGACGAATTTCAGTGGCATATCGACCACCCATCCGAAGCCACCCAACCAGGTGCTGTATATCGGGGGGAGATGGCCCTGATTTAACGTAATTCACATTTCTCTGTCATTATGCCGCTTTTTCTGGTCAGCGTATATAACCTTCTGAAAGCCCAGACCTGGTTACTTACGCTGATTTTTTGTCTGGTCTGTACAGTTGTTATCTTTTTTGTGAAGGTAAAATACTCCATGAGCTATTTGCCCGATATTTCGGGTTCAGAAAGGAGCACAACGTACGGCATCCAGTTGGTAGCCGATGGCCGACCTTTGTATTATAACCCGGAAGTTCCTCCCTTCTGGGTTACCCAATACGCACCGCTTTACTACCGGCTTGTCGGCACTATTTATCGAATAATCGGCTGGGACCCGACGCAGGTGTTTCGTATTCAGTTACTGAGTCGGATGGTCTCTTTCGCGCTGGTGATGGCATCGATGCTGGTTGTTTTCGCTACAGGTTTACGGCAATTGAAACTCCGGCTGGTACAGAATCTAATCCTTTGTTGCCTCGTCTTTGGGGTATTACAACATTGGCATTTGACAAATTCTCGCGTCGATAGCTTGCTCTTTCTTTGCACGACGATGCTGATTTACTGTGCATTGGAAGGACTCAAGAAACCCACAATATGGAATGGCTATTGGATTAGTGCTGCTTTGCTCGCTATTGTTGCTTTTTTCGTGAAGCAAAGTGGCATGATTCACATCGCCATAATCCTGGGGTTTCTGTTCATTACCGCTCAGTGGCGCGTCCTGTTTCGTACCCTGGGTATCATGGCAGCGCTATTTCTGGTGCTGACATTGCTGTGCGATGAAGGGCATATGGGCATTTTCTTTCAGAATTTGTTCATCAGTGTCACCTTACCCCTCTCACCCGGCTGGTTTTACGGGTACACATTCCGCTACCTGATTCCGGCTGCTAGTCTGCTGATTGCCGTGACATGGCTAATCAGTTTAAAATGGTTGTTCACGAGCCTGGATATTCGTCAACAATTTCTTGCTCTGGCGGCCATGTTCTTTTTTGGCTTCGCTACAGTAACCGCTTTCAAACATGGTGCTGCTGTGGGCTATTATCATGAGTTCGCGTATACAGGCTTACTCATAATATTTTGGTATTTTTGTGATGCGATAAAGCTCCCGCGTACGGGCAGCCTAGATCGCTATCTGTTTCCGGCAATGGTATGCATGACAATGCTCTATTTCGCCAGTCAACAGCTAGACAATCATCTGAATACGGACTATGGGTATTATGCCCGGCAGTATCGGGATGAAATGCTTGTAAAATCGTTTGTAGAGCCTCAACTGGCTAAGCAGGATTACGTGGTGGCGCTCATGGGCGATAATTACCGGGGATGGCTGCTTCAGCAAATGCTGTTTCGGCACCAGTTGGCTTATACCGACGACATTATCCGGTTTCTGTATATTGGCAAAAAACACGATTTTAGCCAGTTCGAAAACCTGGTAAAGCAAGGTTCTATTAAATTTATTATTGCGCCTAAAAAGCAACCACTTTATTATTTCGCTTTTGAGTACACATTCAATCCAAAAGATTATGTGCTCCAGAAAGAAATAAGTGGCTATCAGATTTTTAAGCATATTTAATACCGCATCTAATGTGGTAGATTTGTCAACTTAGCAAACGATTATGGCTGAACAGGAAATAAAGCCGCAATTACTGAAAGTCACAATAGACGGTATTGAGGTCGAAGTAGAGCCAGGCACTACCATTTTGCAGGCTGCTCGTAAAATTGGCCCGGCAGTAGCTCCACCGGCCATGTGCTATTACCAGCCCCTGAAAGGCAGTGGCGGCAAATGCCGGGCATGTCTGGTTCGGGTAGCAGCCGGGTCGGCTAAAGACCCCCGCCCCATGCCGAAACTAGTTGCCTCCTGCCTGACGACTGTACAGGATGGCATGGTGGTCGAAAATGAAACCAGCCCGCAGGTAGTAGAAGCTCGCAAAGGGGTGGTCGAGTTTTTATTGCTGAATCACCCTCTCGATTGCCCCGTCTGCGATCAGGCTGGTGAGTGCGATCTGCAAAATTTCGCGTTTGATCACGGCCGCGAGACTACCCGGTATGAAGAAGATCGGCGGACTTTTGAGAAGCATGATATTGGTCCATACATCCAGTTGCACATGACACGCTGCATTCTTTGCTACCGTTGTGTGTTTACGGCCGATCAGATTACGAACAAACGGGTGCATGGTGTAATGGGTCGTGGCGATGCTGCCGAAATTAGTACCTACATTGAAAAAGCCATCGATAACGATTTCTCAGGAAATGTAATCGATGTTTGCCCAGTTGGCGCGTTGACCGATAAAACCTACCGATTCAAAAATCGGGTTTGGTTTACCAAGCCTGTCGATGCGCACCGTGATTGCCCAACCTGTTCAGGAAAGGTAACGCTCTGGTATCGGGGAGAGGATGTGATTCGGGTAACGGCCCGGAAAAACGAGTGGAACGAGGTGACGGAATTTATCTGCAATACGTGCCGCTTCGATAAGAAGAAAACCAGCGACTGGACCATTGAGGGGCCCACAAAAATTTCGCGGAGTTCGGTTATCTCAGCCAATAAGTACCGACGCGATGAAATCAAGCCATCCTTTGGTCAGCGATTGGCAGCGGCCGAGTACAAAGCAATTGATGACGAGCGTGACACCTCACAGTTGGGTATTCAACAACTAGCGCCAGAGCGATTTGCGAAGGTACTCCCATCAGCTCTGGAACCAGAACCTTAATCAGTACTAACCGTTTTTGGTTTTCAGTTTACGGTTGGGCAAACGAAGTATAGCCAACTTGTAAACCGAAAACCAAAAACCGAAAACCGTCAACAATGGAATTACCCGTATTAATCGTAAAAGGCCTGATTATCCTGGTTATTTTCGGGATAACGCTCCTGATTGCGACCTATTCTACCTATGCTGAGCGGAAGGTAGCTGCTTTCCTGCAAGATCGTATCGGCCCGAACCGTGCGGGGCCGTGGGGCCTGTTGCAACCCATCGCCGACGCGGGTAAAATGTTTTTCAAGGAAGATTTTATTCCTGCGCAGGCCAGCAAATGGCTATTTATTCTTGGTCCTTGTCTGGCTATGCTTACCGCGCTGATGTCGAGTGCTGTCATTCCATTCAGCGACAGTATCCGGTTTGCCTGGGATAAGATCAATTACGACATACCCGTTCAGGGCATTGAAATCAACATTGGCGTATTGTACATTTTTGGCGTCGTATCGCTGGGTGTGTATGGTATTATGGTCGGTGGCTGGGCGTCGAACAACAAGTTCTCGTTGCTGGGCGCTATCCGGGCAGCTTCTCAGAACATCAGTTATGAGATTGCTTTGGGCCTATCGCTTATTACGATTCTTATGATGACGGGCTCACTGTCGCTTCGGGCCATCATCGACGAGCAGGCTACATTTTTCGAATGGAACATTTTCACGCAGCCACTCGGCTTCGTCATTTTCCTGACCTGCGCTTTTGCTGAGTGTAACCGGACCCCGTTCGACCTCCCCGAGTGTGAAACTGAACTGGTTGGTGGTTACCACACGGAGTATAGTTCCATGAAACTGGGTTTCTACCTATTTGCGGAGTATATCAATATGTTCGTTTCGTCGGCATTTATCTCGGCACTCTATTTTGGGGGCTTCCACTACCCCTTTATGAGTCTGGTCAACGAAGCCCTGGAAAACTCAATGGGTGCAGTAACTGGTCATAACATTGCTACGCTTATTTGTTTTGTTGTTTTCTTCGCCAAGATTTTCTTCTTCATTTTCTTTTTCATGTGGGTTCGGTGGACTTTACCCCGCTTCCGCTACGATCAGTTAATGAACCTAGGCTGGAAAACGTTTATTCCCCTATCAATCCTCAACGTTGTGATTACAGGCGCGGGATTGCTCTACGATTTTAAATACGCAACCTGGTTAATCGCTATTGTCATGATTGTACTCGCAGTTACGTCGACCAGCCGGGCACCGAAGCGTGAGACTATAGCACAGGGAACCGTTTAAGTTAACCTGTTTTCAAACTGAAAACTGAAAACTGAAAAGCATGCAGTTAACCAATCGCTCAAAACAGGTCAGTAATAAAGAGATGACCCTGGCGGAGAAAATGTACTTACCCGCCGTTGTGGGTGGGTTGGCGATCACCCTTCGCCACTTTTTCCGCAAAAAGGTCACGATCCAGTACCCGGAAGTTAAACGCTATCTGGGGCCTATCTACCGTGGCCATCACGTACTGAAGCGTGACGAACAAGGTCGTGAACGCTGTACAGCCTGTGGCCTTTGCGCCGTAGCCTGTCCGGCCGAAGCGATCTCGATGGTAGCCGCTGAACGTAAAAAAGGGGAAGAAAATCTGTACCGGGAAGAGAAGTATGCAGCTGTATATGAAATCAATATGCTGCGCTGCATCTTCTGCGGCTTATGTGAAGAAGCGTGTCCTAAACAGGCCGTTTACCTTCGTCACGACCGTATGGTACCTGTTTTCCAGGAACGGGATGAAGTTATTTATGGTAAGGATCGGCTGGTCGAAAAAATGGATGATCGCTATATCCGGGTGAACAATTCGGAAGTAAAAGCAACGCCAACCGAACCCAGCTTAACTCGGGCAGCTACCTAGTAAACTTAGCCTTCAGTAGTCATGTATCGTCATTCGGTAGTCATTGATTGTCAATAGCCACGTTTCAATAAATGACCTCAATGACTCCCTAATGACCATTAATGATTTCTAATTATGACCGAAACTTTAGACTTCTTTAAAAACTTAACGCCCACCGGCTATCTGTTTCTGGCATTGACGGCCATTACACTTTTTAGTGCCATTGGCGTTGTAACAGCCCGAAATCCTATCTATAGTGTGTTGGCGCTGATTGCTACGTTTTTCTGCCTGTCGGGCCACTATGTATTGCTGAACGCCCAATTTCTGGCGGCTGTCAATATTATTGTTTATGCGGGTGCGATCATGGTATTGTTCCTGTTTACGATCATGTTCCTGAACCTTCGAAAAGAGGATGAAGAATCGAAAACCAATCTGACAAAAATGGCTTCGGTAATCGTTGGTGGCTTGCTGATGGTGATGCTGATTACCATTTTCCGGGCTAAGAGCGCTCAGATTCCGACGGTCAACCAGATGTCTTTTGACTCTAAAACGGGATTGGTTGAAAACCTGGGGCGGTTGCTATACAATGATTATATCCTGCCTTTTGAACTGGCCTCTGTTCTGTTCCTGGTAGCGATGGTTGGTGCTGTGATGCTGGGCAAGCGCGAAGCAGGCGACCGGCATTTCTGACCGTACAGGTGGCCCTGCAGGATTTACACAGTTTACCTGATTAACCTGATTTTTAGCCGCTCCTGAGAGCGGCTTTTTTTATGGCTAACAACTCAATGATAAGAAATAGTACGATCGTCTCTTTATACACTAAACCCACATGGTATGGTACGGATAATGTTTTTATTACTCATAATCGGCTTACAGGTTACGCTCGCCCAAAAGCAGGTACAGACCGATTCTGTATTGATCGAAGGGCACTATCGGACCTTTCATTTCTTAAAGGCTCCAAAACCAGGTGCCATGCTCATTTTTGTGCTTCATGGTTCAGGGGGTGATGGTCTGGGAAATCGAAAAGGAGCCGCCAAGCTGGAAGAGAAGCAGGATGCAGAAAATCTATTGATCGTTTACCCTGACGGATACAAACGCTATTGGAACGAGTGCCGAAAAACGGCTCAGACCCTGGCCAACAAAGAAGACATCAATGAAAATGCCTTTTTTGAGGCTATGATCCAATATTTCGATAAAAATTACCAGATCAACCTAAAGAAGGTTTTTGCCGTAGGTACATCAGGCGGGGGGCATATGGCTTACAAACTCGCCTTGACCATGCCCGAACGATTTCGAGCCATTACCGCTTTAATCGCCAATTTACCCGATACCAATAATATCGACTGCGTTGAAAAACGCATGGCAATCCCCGTCATGATCGTTAATGGCACCATCGACACAGTTAACCCGTACGAAGGTGGTGAAGTAATAACGGGCGGTATAAGCCTGGGATTGGTCCGCTCTACCGAACGGACGTTTCACTACTGGGCCGATCTGGCTGGTTATACGGGCTCACCGAAGAAAGAACTTCTCCCCGACAATGATCCGAATGACCATAAAACGATCGAGCAGTACACGTACAAAGCCAGGGGCAAACCAGAAGTCACACTCCTTAAAGTTATTGGCGGCAAGCATGACTATCCGAACGATATCAACGTCTATCTGGAAGCACTCGCCTTTTTCAAGCGACAACTGTAGGTGATAAATAATGTCTAATGGATAATGCACAATGACTAATGAATATTGAATATTGAGCCTCGGATGTGTGTCCCACATTATTCATTGTGCATTGTACATTACCCATTTTGCATCATCCCCAAAACTGTCTTTTTGTGGTTTGCCAGAAAAATAGTATGCTTGCATAATAATTTATCAGTAACTGTAATGATTCCAGCAGAAAGTTGGTTATTACAGTGATGTTTCTGCTAAGCCAGTAATCAATAGAACGAATATGGATGCATACATTGTAGCCGGGTATCGTACCGCAGTGGGTAAGGCCCCGCGTGGAGGTCTCCGTTTCACCCGCCCCGATGATATGGCGGCTGAAGTGATCAAGCATTTAATTAGCCAGGTGCCCAACCTCGATCCTGCCAGGGTAGAAGATCTAATCGTCGGGAATGCTGTTCCCGAAGCAGAACAGGGAATGCAGATTGCCCGATATATTGCTCTACTGTCATTGCCTCAAAGCGTTCCCGGTATGACGATCAATCGCTATTGCGGATCTGGTCTGGAAGCTATAGCGATCGCTTCCGCAAAAATCCATGCAGGTCTTGCCGATTGTATTATTGCGGGTGGCACCGAATCGATGTCGCTGGTACCTGTAATGGGCTGGAAAACGGCATTGAATTATGAAATTGCCAAAACGCATCCGGATTACTATATCGGCATGGGACTGACCGCCGAACAGGTAGCCCAGCAGTTTAAAATCAGTCGTGACGCCCAGGACGAATTTGCTCTTGAGTCACATATGAAAGCATTGGCTGCTCAAAAAGACGGTAAGTTTACCGACGAAATCGTTCCGATAAAGGTCGCCGAAACGTACTTCGATGCCGAAAGTGGTAAGAAGAAAACCCGCGAATGGACGGTTGCACAAGACGAAGGCCCCCGGAAAGACACCAGTGCTGAAGGCCTGGCGAAGCTAAAGCCCGTATTTGCAGCTGGTGGGTCGGTAACAGCCGGGAACTCATCGCAAACGTCCGACGGAGCGGCTTTCGTTATCGTCATGTCGGAAAAGCTGGTGACTGAACTTAATCTGAAGCCGATTGCGCGGATGGTGTCGTATGCTACGGCAGGGGTTGAGCCTAAAATTATGGGGATTGGTCCCGTAGCAGCTATTCCCATTGCCCTCAAAAAAGCCGGTTTGAAGCAGGACGATATTGAGCAAATAGAACTGAACGAAGCCTTTGCCGCTCAGGCACTAGCGGTTGTTCAGGAGCTTGGCCTTGACCGCAGCAAAATCAACCCCAACGGAGGGGCTATTGCGCTTGGCCATGCGCTTGGCTCAACAGGTGCCCGGTTGTCGGTTCAATTACTGAATGAGATGCGTCGTCGTGATCAGAAATACGGGATGGTATCTGCCTGTGTGGGTGGTGGCCAAGGTGTAGCCGGTATCTTCGAACGACTGAATTAAGGTACGTTTAACTTCCCGAAAGTTGCGGGCTTTCGGGAAGTTTCATAAAGATGATCTCCCAATTACCCTTAGACTAAAAAATTAATAGTATGCTTGCATACTATTTTTGAAATGATTTTATTTGTTTCGAAATAGTATGCAAGCATAACAAAATTCCTGACACATGATTGCGACAGAACCTAAAGCCTCAATCAAAGGGGGCGAATTTCTGATAAAAGAAACCGAAGCCTCACAGGTATTTATTCCCGAAGAATTCACCGAAGAACAGCAGATGATTGCGGCTACCTGCCGTGAGTTTCTGGAACGCGAAATTTGGCCGCGCCTGAATGAAATCGATAATGCCAAATCGCCGGAGCTGATCTCATCACTCATGGACAAAGCCGGTGAATTAGGCCTTTTAGGTACGTCGGTCCCTGAACAGTACGGCGGCTTCGGTACTAATTTCAATACATCCATGCTGGTGGCCGAAACCACCGGCGCTGGGCATTCATTCTCCGTAGCCCTGTCGGCTCATACGGGTATTGGTACTTTGCCTATTGTTTACTACGGCAACGAAGAGCAAAAAGCGAAATACCTCCCCAAACTGGCTAGCGGTGAGTGGAAAGCCGCTTACTGCCTGACCGAGCCCGATTCAGGATCGGATGCCAACTCAGGAAAAACGAAAGCAATACTGACTGAAGATGGCAAACATTACGTTCTGAACGGGCAGAAGATGTGGATCACCAACGGTGGTTTTGCAGACCTGTACATTGTTTTCGCCAAAATTGAAGAAAACGGCCAGACGGACAAAAATCTATCCGCATTCATTGTAGAGCGCACCTACGAAGGCATTACAATGAATGAACCTGAGCATAAAATGGGTATCAAAGGCTCCGATACCCGTCAGATTTTCTTCAACGATGTAAAGGTTCCTGTCGAAAACCTGCTGTCGGAACGCGGTAATGGCTTCAAGATCGCGGTAAATATTCTGAATATTGGCCGGATCAAGCTGGGCATTGCGGCCGTTGGCGGCTCAAAGGAAGTGATTAATAATGCCATCCGCTATGCCAACGAACGGAAGCAGTTTAAAACCGCCATTGCCAACTTCGGGGCTATCAAGCATAAGCTGGCCGAAATGGCCATTAAAGTGTACGTATCCGAAACGGCATCGTACCGAGCTGGGCAGAATATCGACGACCTGATCGAAGACCTGAAAGCCAACGGCATGGAAGATGGTGCTGCAAAGCTGAAAGCGCTCGAGCAGTTCGCCATCGAATGCGCCATCATGAAAGTTCACGGTTCCGAAACCCTCGATTATGTGGTGGACGAAGGGGTTCAGGTCTATGGCGGTATGGGCTACTCAGCCGACGCTCCCATGGACCGGGCGTATCGCGATGCCCGTATCAACCGGATTTTCGAGGGTACAAACGAGATCAACCGGATGCTCATCGTCGACATGCTCCTCAAACGGGCTATGAAAGGCGAACTTGACCTGATGACACCCGCCATGGCAGTTGCTAAAGAAATCATGTCGATTCCAGACTTTAGTTCGGATGAGGAAGAAGGCGTGTTCGTTCCCGAGAAGAAAGTGCTCAGAAACCTGAAGAAAGCGGCCTTAATGGTTGCGGGCGCGGCTGTTCAGAAGTTCATGATGACCCTATCAGACGAGCAGGAAATCCTGATGAACGTGGCCGACATGGCAATCGAGATCTATGCCGCTGAGTCGGTACTACTCCGGGTGGAAAAACTGATCGGCAACAAAGGTGAAGAAGCCGTAGCGCTACAGAAACAAATCGCCCTGGTGTATCTCCATGAAGCCGTTGAAAAAGTAGCTAGTGCCGGACGGGCCGCCGTTACGTCGTTTGCCGAAGGCGATGAACTACGCGGTATGCTTATGGGTCTGAAACGGTTTACCAAGATTGACCCAATGAATTGTAAAGATGCCCGCCGTCAGATTGCCGACGCTATGATTGCGGAGAACAAATATATTTTCTAATCATCAGCAGCTAAAGTTCGACGGGCCGACTCTGTTTCAGGGTTGGCCCGTTTGTGTTTATCAAAGTCATCAACCTAGCTCAAAATTCGCCCTTTCAACTACTTCTTTCACTATCTTTGGCTAAACTTATTATCAGGATAAGCGCTGTAATTTATGTGATTCACGAACTACAATCCATTATATACTCATTATGCAAACTACCATAGAGGTAAGCGATCAATTGCTCCGAGAAAGTATGGAGTTGAGCCATATTGATTCGCCAGAAGAACTTATCCATCAGGCATTATATGAGTTTCTGCGAAAGCTTAAAAAACGTGAATTAGCCAATTTGCGCGGTGTTATCAACTGGGAAGGCGATCTAAGCCAAATGCGTACAACACCCGATGAATGATTTGTTGTTCGATAGCTCTATATGGATCGACTATTTCCGACGAGTAATCAACCCTAAAACAGACATTTTGCACACGGCTTTGTTGTCGGACTGGCCAGTCTGGATATGCCCACCTATTTGGCAGGAGGTGCTACAAGGTATTAAATCAATAAACGAGTTACGCGCTGTACACGACAAATTCAATTATTTGGAGCGTTTGCAAGTTGATGCCTATGAGCAGGCCGACCGAGCGGCTACTCTGTACAGGGTTTTACGCCAACAGGGTGTAACTATTCGTAAACCAAACGATTGTCTGATTGCAGTTTATGCTCTGCGATTTAATTTACGAGTTGTACATAATGATGTAGATTTTGACCGAATTGCTAGCCATTTACCAATTAGCGAGGGGATTCTACGCCTGTATTCATGATCACAACGTGACGACGTAAATACTGCGTTATCGCTCCTCCACAAAACCCCATACTATAGCCGATTTGGCTGTTCATTCATTGTGACTGCACGGAATCGGAAGGTTCATCTTCGCTATCATCAGTTCTAGCCCATACTCAGTTCAACAGTAGATAGAATTAAGCTCTGCCTAACACTAGCACCTAAGCGTGTACAAAGGCGGACAGCCTGTGTCCGCTTACGGACATTGGTTCATCTACAAAACCGGCCCTATGGAGCATAAATGGCCATTTATGAAGTTGGCCACCTATTTGCTATACAAATGAGTAGGATACTATTTATGTACTCATGAAAGGTGCTCAACTAGGCGAGTTTGAAGAGATTGTTTTGCTGACGATTGCCTTGCTCTATGATGATGCCTACAGTGTAGCCGTCATGGAAGAGCTTAGCAACCGACTAGAACGCCCTATGCGCCTGGGGGCTGTTCATCGTACTATGCAGCGACTCGAAGAAAAAGAACTGGTCCAGTCACGGTTTGGCGAATCGACAGCCGAACGGGGTGGACGACGTAAACGGCTCTTTACCGTAACCACTGCGGGTGAACAGGCGTTGCAGGAAGCGCGTAAAATTCGGAATGACCTTTGGGCCGATATACCTAAAGCTGCTTTTGGAGGGAGCCTGGCATGAAGTCGACGCCAACAACGCACAATGCCGGGCAGAACGTAAAGCCTCCCCGCTGGGCAAACTGGCTTATGGAACGCATTACCGCTCCGCATTTACGCGAAGAACTTCAGGGCGATATGGAAGAGCTTTTTCATAGACGCGCCCATCGCCATGGCGCCACCAAAGCCCGGTTTATGTATGCCTGGGATTTATTACTGCTCATACACCCAAGGCTCTGGCGACGTGAACCAGAACCTACGTTCAAACCTCGTTATACGAAATACAGTGACGTTTCTAAACCCTTATCGTTTCATCCAGTCATGGTCCGCAATTATCTAAAACTCGCTTTTCGCAATCTCACCAAGTACAAGGGATATTCGGCCATCAACATTGCCGGGCTGGCTGTCGGTATGGCCGTAACAATGCTGATTGGCATTTGGATACAAGACGAAGTATCGGCCAATAAGCATCATAAAAACTACGAAACCCTCTATCAGGTCAAACTGAACCAAACATTTGATGGGCAACGGGGCACGCAGGACGCTATACCGTTTCCATTAGGCGACGAATTAAAAACCAAGTATCCCGACTTTAAAGCCGTGGCGATGTACCAACGGTCAGAAGGGACACGTTCGTTGATTGTTGGTGATCAGAAATTCCTCAAAAATGGGATTTATATTGGCCAGGATGCCATTGACATGTTTTCACTGTCTATCCTGAATGGCGATAGAAACCCACTAAAGGAACCCTATTCAATCGTCCTTACGGATGAAACGGCCCGAACGCTTTTCGGAAATCAGGACCCCATTGGCAAGATTGTTCGAATCGACAATTCTGTCGATCTGAAAGTAACAGCCGTGGTAGCCAAACAGCCAGCCAATGCTACGCTTCAGTTTGATTATTTATTGCCCTGGCAATTGCAGGAGGCTCGCTTTGACTGGGTAAGAAATAAGGCGAAAACCGACTGGCGAAACAACGATTGGGGCGTATTTGCGCAGTTGAAAGAGGGCATCGATCCAGCACAAACCAACGCAAAAATCAAAGATGTAATCCTGACTCATTTAGCCGCGAACGACCCTACGTCGAGAAACCAGGTCAAGCCTGAAGTTTTCCTGCACCCTATGGCCAAATGGCGGCTTTATTCAGAGTTTACGGACGGGAAGAATACCGGAGGCTTCATTAAATATGTACGACTATTTAGCATTTTCGGTCTGTTTATTCTGGTCATTGCGTGCATCAATTTTATGAATCTCAGCACAGCCCGTTCCGAAAAACGAGCCAAAGAGGTTGGGGTCCGAAAAGCGGTGGGGTCTGGTCGCGAGCAGTTGATCGGGCAGTTTTTAAGTGAGTCTATCCTGATTGCGGGCATGGCGTTGGTCATAGCCTTAGTCATTGTTCTGGCTTCGCTGCCTTTTTTCAATACACTCACGGAAAAATCGATGACGATCGAATTCGGGAATCCCCTGCTCTGGGGCGGCACACTAGCATTTACTTTATTTACAGGATTGTTAGCCGGTAGTTATCCAGCTCTGTATCTGTCGTCATTCAGTCCCGTGAAGATTCTCAAAGGGACTTTTCAGGTTGGTAAAGGCGCTACATTACCCCGGAAAATTCTGGTGGTTGTTCAGTTTGCCTTTTCCATTTCACTGATGATTGGCACTATTATTATTTATCAGCAACTGGAACATGGCAAAAACCGTCCGCTTGGCTTTACAAAGGCAGGTCTTATTTCGATTAACTCGTCTAAAAGTTTGCTTGATCATTACGACGCCCTTCGAGACGAATTAATGGCCACTGGGGCTGTATCCTCTATTTGTAAAACCAATGCACCGCCAACCCAATGGTGGAGCAGTAACAGTGGCTGGAAATGGAAAGGCGCAGGTCCCGCCGATGAATCCGTCATTTTTACAACCATCGCGACCAGCTACGACTACACCAAAACAATGGGAATCAAGCTCAAAGAAGGGCGGGATTTTTCGAGAGCGTTTGCGACCGATTCGGCAGGGGTTATTTTGAACGAAGCGGCTGTCAAACGCATGGGTCTGAAACACCCAGTCGGCGAACGAATGCGTTGGGCAAATAGAGACTGGACCGTTGTTGGCGTAGTACCCGACATCGTCGTAGAATGGTCGCCTTACCGCGCTGTTGCACCGATGACAATCATCTTTGCTAAAGATTGGGTTAATTTTATCGACCTGCGCATCAATCCGGCCATGTCACCTTCCGCAGCTATCGACAAAATCCAACCCATTTTCGACAAATACAACCCGGCTTATCCATTCGACTATCAGTTTGCGGATGTCGAATACGCCAAAAAATTCCGATACGAAGAACTCGTTGGTAATCTTTCGGCTGTCGTCTGCTTACTGGCCATCTTTATTTCGTGTCTGGGTCTGTTTGGTCTGGCCTCGTTTATTGCCGAGCAACGCACCAAAGAAATTGGCGTCCGGAAGGTATTGGGCGCCAGCATCGCGAATCTGTGGGGCTTATTATCGAAAGATTTTGTTCAGTTGGTGATTATTGCCTGCCTGATCGCTTCACCTATTGCCTGGTATGCAATGAATCAGTGGCTGGAAAGCTATACCTACAAAATAACGATTCATATCAGCGTATTTGTAGGCGTATTAGCCATAGCTTTGTTAATTACCTTATTAACGGTCAGTTACCAGGCCCTTAAAGCTGCTTTATTAAACCCGGTAAAGACGCTGAGAAGCGAATAAGCACTGAACATGGCGAAAAAGCGAACGTTTCTACGAGCAGAGTGGCGTAATCTGTTGATGCTCAACTATGAAGTAGACCCAGCCATACTGACTCCGCATTTACCCCCGGCTACCGAACTCGATTTCTGGCAGGGGAAGGCGTTGGTCAGTATGGTTGGATTTCGCTTTCTGGAAACGGCCGTTTTGGGCATAAAATGGCCCTGGCATACTAATTTTGACGAAGTCAATCTACGTTTTTACGTTCGGCATTTCGATGGTCAGCAATGGAAGCGGGGCGTTGTGTTCGTTAGCGAAATCGTGCCCAGACCTATCATCGCTACCGTAGCCAATGTACTCTATCACGAGCGTTACCAGGCGCTACCTGTACGCCATACCATTCAGTCCCTTGATACTCATTCTCAGTCTATTCAATATGAATGGAAGGTAAAAGACCGCTGGAACAAACTGGGCGCAACGGTGAGCACGGATTTACAGGTTATGCCGCCGGACAGTGCCGAAGCGTTTATTTTTGAACATTACTGGGGCTATAACAAACTGAGCGAACGAAGCACACACGAGTATCAGGTCGAGCACGTTTCCTGGCAAATTGCCGATGTTCATAATGCCTATCTGGACGCTGATGTCGCCCACTTATACGGGAACGAATTCGTTCCCTTTCTAGCTCAACCTCCGCATTCAGCCTTTTATGCCGATGGTTCGCCTGTTTCGGTCCGAATTGCTGGTAAACTCCATATTTAATTTAATCGTTGCCAATCCTACTGACATAAGGCTGTCACTACAACGCGTGATCTTTGTTGTGATCATTCACCAAAACAACAAATCATGACAACGCAACTGTCGATTCCCGAAAACGCACTGGCGATCACCGAAACACAGCCCTTCACCGCTCTTGGCTTCACCACCCGCGCAACTTTACAAACCCTCTCGCAGCACGCACCCGGGGTAGCCGAAAGTCTATACAAGGAAGCTAACCTGTTGGGTTTGACCGTGACTGGCCCAATTCATTGGCTTTACACCGATGTCAACGGCAACGAAACCCATGAATTCCAGTTAGAGATTGTCTTGCCAATTGCGCAACCGGGAGCCCCATCCGACCACTTTTTCTACAAAGACTATCCTTCCTTTCGATGTGCTACGTACACCTATACGGGTCCCTGGAGCGATTTTGGTGCGGTATATGATGCGCTATTCGGTCAGTTTCATCGGAACGGTTATCAGAACGATGGGCGCGTTCGTGAGGTGTACACGGTTGTCGACCTTCAGAATCAGGGCAATTGCATAACCGAGATTCAGATTGGCCTTTAGCTAATTAGAGCCGTTTTCCCCTAAACAACAAAGACCCGAAGCTGGTAGAAAACCTGACTTCGGGTCTTTGTTTAAGGCTCAGTAACGTACTGGGTTTACCAACCGGCTATTCATGAAAAAGCAATCCTCTACTTCCCGACGAGATTTTCTACGCAACTTAGGTGCCGGGGCATCAGCGCTCTCGCTTCCAATGCTCGGCTATGCCGATAACGAATTTGTAAAAAACGAATCCAGCGGACTGTATTCATTACGGCCAAACGCTTTGGGACAGCCCGGCCGCAAGCTGGGTATTGCCCTGGTCGGGCTGGGTTATTACAGCACTAATCTACTGGCGCCTGCGTTGCAACAAACCCAGAATTGCCGTTTAGCCGGTATCGTGACGGGGACTCCCTCAAAAGCCGAGCAATGGATGCAGAAGTACAACATCCCCAAAGCGAATGTATACGACTATAAAACCTTCGATCGTATTGCCGACAATAAAGATATTGATGTAGTATATGTAGTGCTTCCCAACTCAATGCACGAAGAATATGTAATACGGGCGGCAAAGGCGGGTAAGCACGTCATTTGCGAAAAACCCATGGCAATTACCGCTAAAGAATGTCAGAATATGATTGATGCCTGTAAGAAGGCGAACAAACAACTGGCGATTGGCTATCGACTTCACTATGAGCCATTTACCAAAGAAGTGATGCGACTAGGTCAGGAAAAAGTATTTGGTGCCGTTAAATTCATCGAAAGTAGCGACGGGTTCCGCAGTGGCGATCCAAACCAGTGGCGGCTGAAGAAAAGTATGGCCGGGGGTGGCCCACTCATGGATGTAGGCATCTATGCCGTACAGGGCGCCCGCTACGTAACGGGTGAAGAACCGATCTCTGTAACGGCTCAATTTGCCCCCAAAACTGATCCACAGAAGTTTAAGGATGTTGAGGAAACCATGTTCTGGCAGTTTGAATTTCCGGGAGGTGCCGTTTCAAACTCCACTACCAGCTATGCAGCTGGTGTTGAACGGCTCTATGCCTCCTGTGAAAAAGGATGGTTTGAGCTATCGCCTGCTTTTGGCTACGGCCCGCTGAAAGGTCGTACCAGCAAAGGACCTATTGAACAACCTGTAGTGAATCATCAGGCAGCGCACATGGACGGCGTTTGCAAAGACCTTCTGGACGGCAAAAAACTACCCGATCATGTGACCGGTGAAGAAGGGCTACGCGATGTCCGATTATTACAGGCCATTTATCAGGCTGCCGAAACAGGCCGAAAGATTAATCTGAAAGCGTAAAGGCGACGTTTACCATTCGTCAAATAATTAGCCCTGCCTGATCAGGGCTTTTTTTGTCTATGCTTTCCCAGACAGTTTAGAGGTAGTTGTTACCCGGTAATACGAGGGTGAACCGAGTGCCACTCTCCGCCGAACTCTCCACCCTGAGCTGTCCTCGATTTCGATGCGTAAACTCACTCACTAGAATTAATCCTAAACCCCGATTGGATTCACTCAACTGACCATCCTTAGGATGCGCCAATACCGACCGTACCGACGATAACTGGGCGGAGCTCATTCCGGGTCCCGAATCCCATACCTCAATACTGACCTTGGAGGACTCCTGAATAGTAGCCTCAATCGTGAGTCGACCCGGTTGCCGATCTATGGCCTTAAGCGCATTGGCCACCAGGTTCCGTAAAATTAACTCCAGCGCATCGGGGTCGGCATACACCTGAAGGCGGTCGGAGCAACGCACAGTAAAGACGACAGAATCTGAATAAGGCAGGCTCTCAAACAGGCTCACCACTTCCCGCAGCTTGGGCGCCAACAGTAGCAGTTGTGGTTGGTAAGGTAGCTCCTGTCGTTGGGCTAGAGCCCAGCGCAGCAGATTGTCGAGCATAAGCTGGATGCGAGCTCCGGCTTCATCAATTGCCTGAGATAGTTTTTCTATGGCCTCATAGCGCTGGTTTTTCAGGTAATAGCTCACTAGTTCGTTCATTCCCTGGAAGGCATGCATAGGTCGGCGCAGGTCGTGAGCGATGATGCTAAAGAAGCGTTCTCGAGATTTATTGAGGGCTTTCAGTTGGTTATTGGCCTGATAGAGTCGGTATAACAGAAACCCAACGATGACCAGCACAGCCGCTACAATCAGCAGCAGGAGTCGGGTTTGTTGCTGTTGTTGTTGCAGATAAAGGATTTGTTGCTGTTTGCGTTGGTCTTCATAGCGGGCTTCCAGTTCGAGCATCTTTTCGTCATTCTCGGCCAACAGAATCCGATCATTGTAATGCTGAATGCTATCAGCCAGGCGATTGGCCTCAACATAGTCACCCTTTTGCATTAACAATTGCCGGTACTTGTTATAGGTATCTTTTATGGGTATATGATGCTTAACCGGTTTAGTTTGGGTAAGCAACGTTATCACGTTCTGGCACAAGGCAATTCCCTCATCGGTTCGCCTGAGTTTATAACAATAGCCCGCTAGATTTTGCATGACGACTGTCATTTCCCAAAACTGAGCTGGTTTTAACTGCCTAAGAAGCTGTTTGCTCTGTTCATAGGCCAGTATAGCCTCGCCATGCAGATAATAACAATGGGCTTGTAGGCGACTAAACTGTACACGGGCATAGCTGCAGGAAGGATTCTTATTGATTATTTCGAAGGCTTGGTCAAGGGTTTGTTGCATGAGCCCTATTCCCTTCTCAGTCAGTATAGCCCGATCCCAGGCATACGCCAATTTGGCCACCAGGAGATCATGCGGATCGTGGTTGGTAGTTAGAATCTGATCAATTTGGTCTAAATATCCCTTGCTGACCTGCGTCTTTGAGTGGACCTTATATTGATAGTTTTTTATATTAATAAGCACTAATAAACCATAGGTGTTTAAGAGGCCCGATTGATCACCAAGCAACTGAAAAGCCTGGAGAGCCTGATTAGCGTATAAGGTCGTTTGGCCACGATAGTCCAGATAGTAATGGGCAAAGGCACGGAGATATCGATACGCTGCATCAGCCGTCTGATTGTGGTATACTTTAGTCAAGCGGCTAATCTCAGGTAGGTACTTACCAACCTTATCATGATACCCCCAACAGTACGTACGCTCTAATACAATCAGGCTCCTGAGTCGATCCAGGGATGGGGCAGGGTTTCGCACTAGCCATTGCTCCAGGCTATCGGGATTAGTAATCGGCTGTGTATCAGCAAATTCAAACGACTTCGCATTGGCAACCCCACCAATTAACCCTACAAAAACCAAAATGACTGTGAAGTAGATGGAGATTAACTCACCAATAGACTTGAATTTCATGAGCAATAGCTTTCGTCTATAGGGCAGAAGAGGACAAAACAAAAATAACCATGTAAAATATTGGTCCTGAGCGAGTCGTACAGAAAACGAACGTTCTCTTTATGACTCACCCAGAAATTGGCGAAACATAGATTCTAGGCAAATTATCAGGTAAGAACCCAGGCTAAATAATCAAAGTAAGCGTTGGTAGTTGCAACCTTTGCTAAGAGGTTAACGCGATCAATGCCCAATTACCGATCTCCGTATTTTTCATACTAGCCCCGTTTTGCCGTGTAGATCTAATTGTTTATTAGTTAACAATCGCATCCATTTAGATACAATCTCAACAACCAATTCTTATATAAAGGCTAAATTACAAAACTTCAGATTAACTGCTCGTCTAGATCAGTGTCATTGATTCTTCTAGCTAAGACAATCGTGTTTCCTTTTCGTGCCAACGACGAGCTATGTGCCTCTCTGCGGAGCTGCCCCATAGTTGTTGGCTTGGGCGAATAAATTTAGAAGTTGTTTGAGTTAGTCAACTTACAACGTTTTACCCAGGTAGGGTGAGGGTAGATTCTCAAATCTGCCCTCCGTGCTGTCTCTCAAAACCGAGTCAGACCAACCGTTCGGTTTTAAGAAACCGAACACGTCAGGTTTAAGAACCTGACGCCACGAACTCAAGCCATAAGGAAAAATGGACGACTATTTAAAGGAGGCCAGTTTACCAAAAACTGAAACTATTAAGACAAATTCTAAATAACACTTGATAAACTCATTTATTATCCATTACCTTTGCTCATTATTTTTAATTAGTCTATTTAATAATAGAATTCAATTATCATAAGCCATTGACTACCTGGATCATGAAACAAGTCTGTACAAATAGCTTTCTTCAGTTGTACTTGCTGATCTTATTAAACTCATCTGTAGTCTGGGCGCAGAACCATACGATCAAAGGCACTGTCCTACTGGCCGACGGTACGCCGGGCGCATTGGCTACTATTCAGGCTATTGGCACCCCTAAAGGCACGACAACCGACGAAAAAGGACATTTTATCTTATCAGAACTCGCTCCGGGAAATTATCATCTTCAAATTTCAATGATAGGCTATGCAACGCTGCAACAAGCTGTTACAATAAGAGAAAAGCAGCTGGTCCAACTCACGGTTAAACTACAACCTGCTACCAGCCAACTGAATGAAGTCATCGTAACGGGACAATACGAACCCCAGTCACTGAAAAAATCGGTTTACAACGTCCGGGTTATTGATAGTGAACGTATTCGCTTACGGGCTGCCGTGAACGTAATGGGCGTCCTGAATAATGAACTGGGCTTCCGATTTTCCAACGACCTTACCTTGGGCACTACCGATGTGCAACTGATGGGCATGTCGGGGCGCAATGTCAAAATTCTACTGGATGGGCTGCCAATGGTCGACCGGGGCGATACACGGGAAAGCCTAAACCAGATCGACATCAACAGCATCGAGCGAATCGAAATTGTCGAAGGCCCCATGTCGGTTTCGTATGGCTCCGATGCGCTGGCGGGGGTTGTCAATATTATCACTAAAAAACCAGGACATGAACAACTGAGCGTTACTGCACGCATTCAGGAAGAGACAGTCGGTAAAGAGTATAACGTACTCACCAACCAGGGATTACACATCCAGAATGCTGGAATTACCTGGCAAAAGAAAGGCTGGAATGCATCAGCCGGAGTCACCAACAATACGTTTGGTGGCTGGCAGGGCCAATCGGAAGGCCGGGTAAAAGACTGGCTACCCAAAGATCAACTGTTTGGGCATGGAAAAATTGGTTATCGTACCGAAAGCCTCAACGTCTATTACCGACTGGATGCGCTTAAAGAAGACTTGCTGAGCCAGGGTGCCGAAAATAGCAACACCCATCAGGCTCGCGACCAGAAATACATCACCAATCGATATGTTCATCAACTACAGAGCGACTGGAAAGCAAGTGAACGGCTTCAGTTTAACGGGCAAGCTTCGCTTACGGATTATCAGCGCCGTACCCAAACGACGATTCTGGATGTAACGACCAATCGACGCACGCTTTCATTAGGCCAGGGCGAGCAGGATATTGCCACGTTTACCAGTCAAACGTACCGGGCAACGGCTACCTATAAGGTTTCACCAGCCGTTTCGCTACAACCTGGGATCGATATAAATCGGGATGCCGCTTCAGGCGACCGAATTTTGGGTTCACCCAGCATTAGCGATTATGCATTTTTTGTTTCCTCAACCCTTAGTCCAACCACACGCATCAGCATCCGTCCGGGATTGCGTTTCATCAAAAACTCGGTCTATAATGCTCCACCCGTCATACCTTCCCTAAACACCAAATTTGCCCTTACCCCCACGCTGGATTTGCGTTTAGCCTATGCAAGGGGGTTTCGTTCACCCGCTCTCCGAGAATTGTATTTTAATTTCTTCGACGCCAGCCACTCCATCCGGGGAAACCCAAATCTGAAAGCCGAAAACTCGAACAGTTTCAATGGATCTCTGGTCTGGCAGGCAATGCCGAAAGCCAAATCGACACTGGGCTTTTTTTATAACGATTTCAACAACCTGATCACCTACGGCATCGACCCCAGCGATCCACGCATTACGACAAACATCAATATTGACCGATTCAAAACAACGGGCGTTACGCTGGAAAACGTCTTTTCGTGGAAGGCACTTCAGGCAACAGTGGGTTTTTCATACATCGGTCGATATAACAACCTACTCACCAGCACAGACACTACAACCTATGCAGAAGGTAAGTTACCCACGTTCATCTGGTCGCCGGAAGCCAATACGAACCTGACCTATACACTGAAAAAACTCGATACGAAAGTCAGCCTTTTCTATAAATACACGGGCAAACGACCTAGCTACTTAGCAACCGCCACTGCCGACGGTCAGGTTTCGGCAGTATTGACCGAAATAGCCGCTTTCCACTGGGCCGACCTTACCCTGACCAAGCCCATTACCAGCTACTTAACACTAACTACAGGGGCTAAAAACCTCTTCAACATTACCCGTCTGGCGAATACCTCAACCGACACGGGTGGTGCCCATAGTTCGGGCGGGCCATCCCCTGTCAGCTACGGACGTTCCTACTTCCTGGGCCTTAATTTTCAATGGTCTAAAAACTAATCAACGACTGGCTACCCCTAACCCATAACACGCTATCAATCAAGCACAACACAAGTCTACCAAACAGTTTACATCCCATGAAAAAAATTCTCGGCGTCGCATTCCTTATAACGGTTAGTACCTTAAATGCCTGTAAAGAAAGCGACCCTCCCCTACCCGACAATCTGGTGCAGTTCGAAAGTACAGAACAAGGTATGGATGCTGCTACCCAATCGTCAACCATTAAGCTGAAGCTATCACGGGCGGTCGATGCAGCTACTCCCATAACCGTTCAGGTAACCCCCACTGGCATCACCTATGGCACTCAGTTTACGACCACCCCGGCCATCACCAACAATACCCTTTCGTTGACTGTACCAGCCGGAAGCAGCGAAACCTCGTTTACACTTACTAAAGCCAATTCAATTTTTCTGAGCGGTACGGAAACCATCGATTTTACCATTGCTTCGGCTGGTAGCCCGGTTTTGGTCGGAACGACAAAAGCCCTCAGGGTCAAATTCACATCCATTATCTCGACAGGCACTACACTGACACTTGATGGCGGTACGGGTGGCTCCAGCGCCGTCAACTCCGTGTTTGTGGATTTAAGCAACAATGCGGCAACTTCCGTCCGGCGGGATAGCTGGGATTTGGGTTTCTATTCGGGTACCGATTTCCGCGTAATTCTGAACAATACGACCGGAGCAGCCGCTGTTGCCCTGGCTAAAAATGACCTGACCCAGGTAACGGCTGCCGACACGGTTGGCCTATCCTTGAGTATCGGCAATTTTGATCCGGCTGGTTTAAAATGGGTTGATGATGTATCAGGCGATCTTACCAAAACGGTTATCGCCAGCATTTCGGCTACCGATGCCGATAACAAAGTGTATATCATCAATCGGGGCACCAGCGGGTCAACGCCTGCCAAAGGCTGGGTGAAAGTTCGGATACTTCGCAACGGGACAACAGGTTATACGCTCCAATACGCAGGGATCAAAGAGACAACTTTCAAGACCGTTTCAATCCCGAAAAACGATGCCTACAATTTCAACTACCTCTCCTTTACCTCAGGTACTTTAGTCGATGTTGAGCCAGCGAAAGCCCGTTGGGATATTGAATGGAGTGGTGGAGTTTACAAAACCAGCGATGGTACCAATGACATCCCCTACTACTTTGCCGATCAGGTCTATATCAATGTATTGGGTGGTGTTACGGCGGCTGAGATCCTTACCTCTACGGTCTCATATGATGCCTACGCTGAAAGCAACATTGCCACCACTACATTCAAGAATGACAAATATGTGATTGGCTCAAACTGGCGCGTAGCGAGCCAGTCCTCAACGGGAGTTCGAACGGATCGATTCTATGTAGTGAAGGACGCTACAGGCAACGTCTACAAGCTCAAGTTTATCAGCTTCGCTTCGCAGGATGGTGGCGAACGCGGCAAGCCAAAATTCGAATTCAAGCTGGTTAAGAAAGTCTCTTAAGTCTCTGGCAACGTTGGCACTAAGTCGACGTGACCGTTTCCTTTTACCACAATCGCAATGAAAAAACTACCCTATCTCCTACTCTGCCTTGGCTGTCTGCTGGGAGTTTTGACCAGCCATCAGGCCGTATCAATGCCTGAAAGCCCCAAAGACGAACCCATCCGTATTGTTTCGCTGGATGGCACTGTCAGTGAAATTCTGTGCGATCTGGGTCTACAGGTGTATCTGGTTGGTGTTGATGTAACCAGCACGTATCCCGAATCCCTACAAAAACTCCCGAAAGTCGGCCATAACCGGAACATATCGGCCGAAGGGGTTATCTCGCTAAAACCAACTCTTGTCCTGACGTCGCAAAATGCAGGTACTAAACCCGAAGTGATCGATCAGATCAGATCGGCAGGCATAAAGGTGATTGCATTTGGACAGGACTATAGCATTGCCGGATCGAAAAAACTGATTCAGGACGTAGCCAATACCTGTCAGGTTGCTTCGCGTGCCAAAGCCCTGATTAAAAAACTCGATGCCGATCTGGCGCAGGTCAAAAAAGCGGCTGGCAAGCCAAAAGTTCTGTTCATTTATGCACGGGGAACGGGCACCATGATGGTATCGGGCCGAGGTACACAGGTCGACAAAATGATTGAATTAGCCGGAGGGACCAATGCAGCCTCCGACTTCGAGAATTACAAGCCCCTTACAGCCGAAGCCCTCGTTACGGCCAACCCTGATGTCATTCTGCTGTTCGACACTGGCCTTGAAAGTCTGGGTGGCGCATCCGGCTTGCAAAAAGTGCAGGGTATTGCCCAGACGAATGCGGGTAAGACCGGGCAAATCGTCACCATAGATGGGCACTTACTGAGTGGCTTTTCACCTCGTTTAGGCAAAGCACTACAGGAATTAGCCCAGAAAATCAGTCAAAAACCTAAGGCCTAAACCGATGGATACCCTCGCCGTGGTTCGTAATCCTTCGTTGAAAACAGTGTCCTCGCCCTCGTCGATAAAACGATCCGTTAACCCCTGGCTGATGCCAGCCTTACTTGCTGGGCTAGTGGCAACCGTCGTTTTTTCGATAGGAATTGGTGCTGTACGCGTGTCGTCTTACGAAATCGGGTTAATTATAGCCCGGTCATTCGGCTACACCGTTGCTGTTGATCCGACGAAGGAAGCCATTCTTTTAGCCATCCGCTTGCCACGCGTTTGTCTGGCTGTACTGATTGGCGCAGGCCTGGCCATTTCAGGCGCTGCCATTCAGGGGCTTTTTCGAAATCCGCTGGCCGATCCAGGCCTGATTGGCATTTCATCAGGAGCATCGCTGGCGGCTGTTACGATGATCGTGCTTGAAGTGAGTTTTTTCCAGAAGCTGAGTGGTATGCTGGGGCTGTATGCCTTATCGGTGGTAGCCTTTTCAGGCGCCTGCGTGACCGCCTTTCTGGTGTACCGAATTGCGCGAATAGCCGGGAAAGATATCATTACAACCATGCTACTCACGGGTATTGCGATCAATGCGTTATCGGGTGCATTGACGGGTATTATGACCTATCTGGCTACGGATGAGCAACTTCGCAATATCACCTTCTGGAGCCTGGGCAGTCTGGGCGGTGCTAGCTGGACATCGGTTCTGGCCATTTTACCCTTTACGATTATTGCGCTGGTTGGCATTCCCCGCCTGGGCAAATCCTTAAATCTGCTGGCGCTGGGCGAAAGCCAGGCGAGTATGCTGGGTGTGAATCTAAAACTTGTCAAACGGCAGGTCATTCTTTTCTCAACGCTGGCCGTCGGCACCTCAGTAGCTGTTGCGGGCATCATTGGATTCGTCGGGCTGGTAGTTCCCCACCTGATTCGGATGGGGGCCGGTTCCGACCATCGACGTGTCTTGACCGGCTCTGCGCTGGGTGGCGCCATTATCCTGACACTGGCCGATTCTCTTTCCCGAACCCTGGTGGCACCCGCCGAACTGCCAATTGGCATTCTGACAGCTCTAGTCGGAACGCCTGTTTTCTTATGGATTTTAGTTCGTGAACGACGTCGCACGCTTGCCTAAATCGCCAAACTATGCTGGAAGTCAGAAATATTTCCTACCAGATTCGGGGTCAAAAACTCCTTAACAACGTTTCGTTTCAGGCAAAACCGGGCGAGTTATTGGCTATCGTAGGGGCGAACGGAGCCGGAAAGTCAACCTTGCTGAAACTGTGTACCCGAGAGATAAAGCCCTCTGGCGGAACCGTCAATCTTCTTGGGAAAAATCTGGAAGGCTACGCCGAAAAAGAACTTGCCTTATTTCGGGCGGTGATGCCGCAGCAAAACGCCGTCGTTTTTCCATTTCTGGTTAGTGAACTCGTGCTCATGGGCCGCTATCCCCATTTCGATTTCTACCCTTCCGAACATGATTATCAGGTTGCCGAATTAGCCCTCAAAAAAGTAGGGATGTGGGAATTTGCCTCCCGCGTCTTCAACACGCTATCCGGTGGTGAACAGCAACGGGTACAACTCGCGCGGGTACTGGCACAAATCTGGGATGCATCGGAAGGGATTTTATTTCTGGATGAACCCATCACGGGCCTCGATCTGCTTCATCAGCATCAGTTACTGGAGATTGCCCGCGAATTCACCCAAAAAGGCTTTTGTGTCGTTGTCATCCTGCACGATCTCAATCTGGCCGCTCAATATGCCGATCAGATCGTCATGCTACGAGCAGGGCATATAGAAGCTATCGGTACACCGCAGGAAGTAATTACAGTCGATACGATCCAGCGCGTGTTTAATCTGGCGGTCTGGCTCGTCAGCCATCCTGAGCTTGACTGCCCTATGATCGTTCCCCAGCAGCATCAATTTTCCGAACATAACTGACCAATTTACCCCCTCAATAGCAAATGATTACAGCACAAAGCCTGAAAGAACGCTGGGCGATCTTTAAACAGGAAAACCCCAAAACCAGAATCCGGGATGCCGCCAACCAACTGGGCGTCAGTGAAGCCGAATTAGTAGCTACGCAGGTTGGCGATACAGTCCAACGACTGGAAGGCGATTTCCGCGAACTGCTCAAAGACGTACCGACGCTCGGTTATGTTATGGCGTTGACACGTAACGATACCATCGTTCATGAGCGTAAAGGTGTTTACGAAAAGATATCGTTTAAGGATCAGACCGGCCTGGTGCTAGGTCCCGATATTGATCTGCGTTTGTTCATGTCGCACTGGCATTTTGGATTTGCTGTCAATGAAAACGATCGCAAAAGCCTGCAATTCTTCGATCAGGACGGGATGGCTGTACATAAAATTTATATGACCGACAAATCGGATAGTGCTGCCTATGAAGCGCTAGTCCAGAAATATCTTGCTACCGACCAAACCGCCCCCGTCGTTACAGTACCATACCCTGAAAAAACGAATGATGTAAACAATGCAGACATTGATATCCAGGCTTTTCAGGCAGACTGGCTGGCGATGCAGGATACACACGAGTTTTTTAGCTTGTTACGTAAACACAAACTCGAACGTGAACAAGGGCTAAAACTCGCGCCCGAAGGCCATGCCAAGCAGATTTCTGTCGATCAGCTTAAAAAGCTATTTGAAACGGCTGCTCAGCGTGAATTGCCAATTATGATTTTTGCATCAAGCCCTGGTTGTATTCAGATTCACACGGGTCCGGTAAAAAAACTGGTGAGCATGGGCCCCTGGTACAACGTGCTCGATCCTGAATTCAATATGCACCTGCGGGAAGATCAAATCAACAGCATCTGGGTAACGCGCAAACCCACGAAAGATGGTATCGTGACCGGCCTGGACCTATTCGATAAAGACGGCAACACCATTGCTTTGATTTTTGGAAAACGTAAACCCGGCGTTCCCGAAATGCGGGAATGGCAAAACGCAGTAAACGAAGCCATTGCCGCCTGACGTTTCTAAACCCCTAAAAACTCAGAAGCCCTACCTGTGAATGGTTAGGGCTTCTGAATTTATCGGATGAATCAATGCTCTTCGTGATGATGCTCATGTTCTTCTTCACCTGCCGGAGCCGGAATCTGATTTTTTAAGCCCTTGGCCCAGTCAGCCAGCAGTTTCGCATCTTCGGGGCTAACTTTGGCATCGCCGTGAATCCACAGATAAGAACCAATAGGCATTGACCCTTCCGTAACGACCTCCTCAACTTCGTCAAGTTTATGCCGAGCTCGTTTGGGTTGATAAGTAGCAAACTCTGAGAAATTTAGCTCTCGTTTCCCTTCATCAATGTGATGGCTTAACCACCAGGCTACAGGCTGAATGTTGTTGTACCAAGGATAGGTCGTATTGTTGGAATGACAGTCGTAGCAGGAACGTTTCAGTACCGTCTGCACATTGGCAGGTACGGCGTATTTAGTGGTAATGTCGTTGGGCGACATCCCTGAAGCCTGGTTCTTTTCGGGGCGGAAAAACTGGATGAGAACCAGGATCACAAGTAGGGCAATGAGAATTTTACGAACCATAGTTGTTTAGGATTACGGTTCAATATAGAAAGAAGAACTATTCCTAAATTAACTAATGATTAAATCATTCCAGCGACTGCATCAGCGCCTGTGCTTTGCGAATGTTGGCGTTCTGCCGATCAGTTTCGATCAGGCCGTCACGAAGGCGGATAATCCGGTGGGCATATTCGGCAATATCCTCTTCGTGCGTTACCATAATCACAGTATTGCCTTTGCTGTGAATCTGGTCGAAGAGGTCCATAATCTCGTACGATGTTTTGGTATCGAGGTTTCCCGTCGGTTCATCAGCCAGCAAAATACTGGGGTCGTTGACCAGTGCCCGCGCCACCGCCACCCGTTGCCGCTGACCGCCCGATAGCTCATTGGGGCGGTGCCCAGCCCGGTTTTCGAGCCCAACATTTTTTAGAGCCAGCATGGCTTTCTCGATACGGTCAGCTTTGCTATAACCCGCATAGATAAGTGGAAGCGCTACGTTTTCGAGGGAGGTTTGTCGGGGAAGCAGATTGAACGTCTGGAACACGAAGCCGATTTCTTTATTCCGAACTTCGGCCAGTTCGTTTTCACCCATACGACTTACATCCTGGTTATTCAGAATATACTGCCCCGACGTTGGTGTGTCCAGACAGCCTACAATATTCATCAGTGTCGATTTACCAGAGCCGGAAGGCCCCATAAATGCAACATACTCCCCTTTCTGAATACTAATGGTAATGGATTTGAGTGCTTCGATCACTTCGGTACCCATTACGTATCGTTTGGCAATATTGTGGGTTTCAATAATATTCATAGAATCCTGATCTGAGCGAACTGAACACTGTCGTTTGGCTTACTAGCAAAGCTACCTTATTGTAGGAATTTTTGACGGCTGTTTTCGATTGACGCCAGTTTTTCCTGATAAGTCCGCAGAAATGCCTGATAATCGGTAGGGTTGGCCGCAGTCCGTAGTTTCTCCAGACCATTTCTGGCATAATCGAACAGGCTCATATCCAGGCAAAGCGATACATACGTTTTGAGAAGTTCGGCATTGTCTTCGTTGTAAGGCAACGCCGTCAACACCAGGCTATAGGCCTGCCTGGTCTGCTTTTGCTGTTGTTCAAACTGAGCAAACGTAGTTGCCATTCGCGCGTTTAGCGGAGCCAGTTGTATCGCCTGTCGATACGCTTTGCGGGCCTTGGCAGGCTGTCGCGTACGTTCGTAGGTCTGTCCCAGCCAGTAAAAACGCTCGGCCTGATAATCGGGCAAAATGGGTTGTTTCGCCATGATTTCAGCTGCGCCCACGCTCCGTCGGAAAGCCGCCAGCCGAATAGCTGTTACCGTACGCAACGACAAGGCAATCGGACTAACTTTGGATGAATCAGGTATTCCGGCCAATACCAATTGAGCATTTCGCCATTGCAACTGATCAAGAAAATCGTTCGCAAGGGCAACCCCAGCCACCGATTTTAAACTTGGGTCCTGAATGGTTTCCCAATATGCCCCGCGATTGGGATCATCAAGCCGATAGGTAGCATAAAACGCTTTTTCAAGATCGTTTTCGGGTTTGCGTTCCTGATAATATACCTGCTTGATTGCCTGCACAGCCGGGTCGCCATGCGCTGCCGTTTCCCAAAGTGACTGCGCCAACACCGGGTCATTCGCTTTAGTCAACGCAATAGCTCGGTAATAAATAGAAGTCGTATCGGAATTATAACCAAGGATATCAGCCGCCCGGCGATACAGCCCCTGCTCCATCATCCAAAGGCCTGCAATAGCCCGGTAAGAAGATCCATTTTGCTGATCACCCTCGGCCAATTGAGTCATCAGCCCGAAAGCTGCCGGATGATCATGTCGTTTGTATTCCGCTACAGCAAGCGCCAATAGAATCTCATCTGTAAAATCCTGATTGGCAGGCTGTGTCGACAGTTGCTGCATGGTTTTGGTCAAGCCAGCATCCGTCTGTCTGGTAGCCAGCGTATAATTGAACAAGCTGGCAAATCGCCCGATACTCAGACCTTGACCTGCTGGTTTGTCGGCTAACCAGTCAGGTCGTTTCGGTTGAGCTGTGTCGGTCTGAGCCACGAGCCGGAGGGCCAGCACATTGGCCTGATACGACTCATAAGACGATTCCTTCACCTGTTTGGCCAGCGTAGAATCGGCCCGAAGCACATTAGGATTTCGCGCATACAAGGCCAGCAGATTCGACTCAGGCACCTCAGTCTGATCGGCATGGTTTGCAGCTGCTGTGAAGTAATAATAGGCTGAATCGGCTACGCTGGTGCGGGCATAGAGATACCCCAGATTATTCTGCAACTCACCACTTTTCGGAAACGCCCGGATGCCCCGTTGCAGGCTTTTAACGGCTTCGAAGAATAAATTGGTCTGTAAATACGTCTGACTCAATCCAGCATAAGCCTGCGGGCTGGGCTGTTTGAGTAATGCCTGCTGGAAATAGAAAGCGGCTGCGGTCTGGTTATTCGTTGCCAGGGCCTGCGTAGCCAGCGAATAATTGGATTTATGGTTTTGGAACTCCTGTTCAAGCGCTAACTGGTAAAAGGCACTGGCCGACGCCGATTCACCACTAGCCGTATAATAATCCCCCAGGCCATTATAGTAGCCCGCCACTCCCTGCCGAAACGTAATCAGGCCACCCGATGCCAGCAGAACCGCAAAGACGACGACGCCGACAATCCGAAACAGACTAAGTTCCAGCCGTTTGGGTTTGTATAGAATGCGATATACCGCCAGATTCTGCTGGTAAATGGGCCAGAAATTGATGACAACATAGGCCAGAAAAACAAGCCCCATCGCTAAATGGGTATATACAATGACATCCTCAAACAACTCAACAACAGGGTCATTGGCTGTAGCAAACGCATACGCCATGGTAAGCGTAGTTAGCATGGCCAATCCTACATACAGAAAGGCCCCAGAATCACGAAAGGACACCACATCCTGCTGCTCAATCATCCGGCGAAAGCCCCAAATGCCAGTGACTAGCGTAATAAGATACAACAGAAAAGGGCTGATTGCCAGCACATCCCAATCAATAGACCGGGTATTCTTAAGCCAGATTAGTGCCAGATTAATCAGGTACAAAAAGCTGATAACAAGCAGGTTGTTGATACCCAATGCCCGTTTTGAACTTCCGGCGGTGCTCCCTTCTTCAGCCCGTCCAACGGAGGTTAGCCAAACCAGGCCTGCAATTATTTCGGCCGCCATGAAGAAGATAAAGCCAACACTACACGTAAGCAATACGGGCATCCCGTAGCTTACAATCAATAGGCCCGGAAACTTCACCGGCGACACAACTGCCAAACCGGCCGCTACCAAAATCGTCAGCAGGCCAAACGCAGCCATACGTATCAGAATCGGGAAATCGGAGCGAAAAGCGTGGAAATAATAGCTTACCGATCCAAACAAAAAAGCCAGCAGTAAAAAAATGTAATTACCACCCAGCCCTGGTACTTCGAGCATTTCCCAGCGAAAAAAGGCCAGGCCCAGAATCAGGATACCCATACTGATCAGATACCGAATCCGGTCGAAATGGGTAACCGCACTCATCACCAGCACAAAAGCGACACAGATACCTACCAGAAAAGCAGTAGCCGTCTCGGGTCGTATTTGCATGGCTCCTGCTAAAAATTGCTCCGAAACAGCGTAGGCTTTCCCATTCACGGCATAATCGAGCAGGCCATCGGAGAAGTTATAAAAGGTAACAGGTACGTCGGCCAACTCGCTGAGGACATCCCAATGAACAGCATTGCCCAACCCACGTATCCAGGCAATGACAAATAGGAACAGGCTGATAATGAATAAGCTGATACTAACTAGATAGGCAAATCGGTAGGACCGATTCCAGTCTTTCCAGAAAAATAAAGATGACATGCCCAAGTAACGCACGTAACAGCGTGTTAGTGCCTATGTAACATAGACATCCTGTCCGCAAAGAAAGTCTGAACCGTATCGTCATGCGGACAGGATATACACCACCGTGTTACGCCCTACCTGTCATTCGAGTAAGTTCCAGCAATTTCTGGGCTACTTTGTCTGTCAGTTGACCGGGTTGTAAGCGCCATTGCCAGCTTCGACCACCCAGCCCCGGCGTATTCATCCGGTTCGATTCGTCCAGATTTAAAATATCCTGCACTGGAATTATCGCTAATCGGGCAACCGACTGCATCGTCAGACGGCAAATTTGATCGACAACATTTTTTTCCGTCACCTTCATGCCCAGGTAGTTATTGATCCGCTGCCGTTGCTCATTATCCGCTTCCCGAAACCAGCCCAGTGTGGTATTATTGTCGTGCGTTCCCGAATAGACCACAAAGTTTTCGGTATGGTTATGTACAATATGGGTTGCGGTAGGCATATCTTTTCCAAAACCGAACTGAAGCACCCGCATTCCCGGAATGCCATAATGCCGCAAATAGGGCTGTATTTCGGCGGCCTTATCGCCTAAATCCTCAGCAATGATAGGTAGGTTTACAAATTGCCGATACATAGCCTTCATAAACGGTTCAATGGGAGCCTTAACCCATTGACCAACTTTGGCCGTAGGCTCGTGTGCTGGAATTTCCCAATATTCGGCAAAGCCTAAAAAATGGTCGAGCCGCGTCAGGCTATACAGCGACATCTGATGCCGGAGCCGGTGCATCCACCAGTCAAATCCGGTTCGCTCGTGCTCGGCCCAGTCATAAATTGGATTGCCCCAACGCTGGCCGTATTCGCTGAAATAGTCTGGGGGGGCACCTGCAACAAACAAGGGCTGAAAGTTTTCATCCAGTTTGAACAGACCCGGATTAGCCCACACATCGACGCTATTGAATTGAACATAAATAGGAATATCGCCGATCAGATGAATTTTCTTATCGAAGCAATACGCCATCAGTTCATTCCATTGACGCTGAAAAAAATACTGCAGCACCTTATTGGCCTCGATTCGCTCATGCAATAAGTTGGTCTGACGCGCTATCTCCTTAGGGTCACGCCGGACCAGTTCAACAGGCCACCGAATCCAGCTGGGTTCATTTATTTCCTCCTGTAAGGCCGAAAACAGGGCATAGTCGTCCAGCCAGCGCGCATTCCATCCGCAAAAACGATCGTAATCGCTACGTTGTGCCGGACTGGCCTCGTTCAGAAACGTTTGAGCCGCCTGATACAGCAGGGGGCGTTTTTTGATCCAGGCTGCATGCATCGCATTGGGGGCCATGACGAGCGGCCCTGCCAGAATAGCCGAATTTGTCCGATCTGTAGTAGATGGCTCAGAGATGGTTACATCCTGAACAGGCTGTTCGTTGAATATGGCCAGATCATCACGGCTAAGCAGCTTTTCGTCAGCCAGTTTTTCCAGACTGATCATCAGTATATTGCCAGCAAAGGCCGATGGGCTGCTATAGGGCGAAAAACCAGCCCCTGGGTCGACAGGAGCCAGGGGTAAAATTTGCCAGTAGGTTTGTCCGGCAGCTTCCAGAAAATCGGCAAAACGGTAGGCTTCAGGTCCTAAATCCCCGATACCATGAGCCGAAGGCAATGATGTAATATGAAGTAATAAACCGCTTGAGCGTTGTTGAAGCATGTACGTTGAGTTGATAGTAGTCAGTAGTGAGAAGCGAGCGATAAGCGGATGAGAATGGGCAGGGTGCGTAGGTAATACTACCGGATGGATTCTCGCTCCTTGCTACTCGCTCCTAACTTCTAACTTCTGTTGGCTTGTTTTTGTACAAATCGGCTTGCGTTAATTTTTGTTTATATTTTTTCGTAAAAAGCTTATTGCCAATAACCTTTCCTAACAAATCATTCCGAAAATGAGTGACATGGTTCTTGACCTTACGCGGTTTTTCTCCTACTTTTGCAGTCCCAAACAAAGGGCAACTTTTCAATAAAGCAATACCACATACAAATGAGTAAGGCAACGGTAGTCAATACAGGTAAGATTACGCAAATAATCGGGCCGGTTGTGGACGTGAGTTTCGAAGGTGAAGGCACCCGGATTCCCGCCATTCTGGACGCTCTCAAAGTAACGAAAACCAATGGGCAAGAGGTAATTCTGGAAGTTCAGCAGCACCTCGGCGAAGACCGCGTTCGGGCTATCGCTATGGACTCAACCGACGGCTTATACCGTGGCTTAGATGTAATTGACCTGGGTACTCAAATCACCATGCCCGCCGGTGACGGTATCCGTGGACGGCTGTTCAACGTAGTAGGTGAAGCCATCGACGGTATCCCACAACCTCAGTCGAAAGGCGCTGGTCTGCCTATTCACCGGGGCGCTCCTAAATTTGAGGATCTGGCGACATCGACCGAAGTCCTCTTTACGGGTATCAAAGTGATCGACCTGCTTGAGCCTTATGCGAAAGGCGGTAAGATCGGTCTGTTCGGTGGTGCCGGTGTAGGTAAAACCGTATTGATTCAGGAATTGATTAACAATATCGCGAAAGCATACTCAGGTCTGTCGGTATTTGCCGGTGTGGGTGAGCGTACCCGCGAAGGAAATGACCTGCTGCGTGAAATGATTGAAGCCGGTATCATCAAATACGGTGAGGCTTTCAAACATTCCATGGAAGAAGGTGGCTGGGACCTGACTAAAGTAGATACAGAAGAACTGACCAAAAGCCAGGCTACTTTCGTATTCGGTCAGATGAACGAACCACCAGGAGCCCGTGCACGGGTTGCTCTGTCGGGTCTGACCATTGCCGAACACTTCCGCGATGGCGATGGTGAAGGCGCTGGCCGTGACATTCTGTTCTTCGTTGACAACATTTTCCGGTTTACTCAGGCAGGTTCGGAAGTATCGGCTCTGCTTGGCCGGATGCCATCAGCCGTAGGATATCAGCCAACGCTGGCTACCGAAATGGGTGTGATGCAGGAGCGTATCACCTCGACCAAACGGGGTTCGATCACGTCGGTACAGGCCGTTTATGTACCTGCCGATGACTTGACTGACCCAGCGCCAGCTACCACTTTTGCTCACCTGGATGCAACCACCGTATTGAGCCGTAAAATCTCCGAGCTGGGTATCTATCCTGCCGTTGACCCTCTCGACTCAACTTCCCGGATTCTGACCGCCGATATTCTTGGCGACGAGCACTACAACACCGCTCAGCGTGTGAAGCAGATTCTGCAACGCTACAAAGAATTGCAGGACATCATCGCCATCCTGGGTCTGGAAGAACTTTCGGAAGAAGATAAACTGGTTGTTGCCCGCGCTCGTCGTGTACAACGCTTCCTGTCGCAACCGTTCTTCGTAGCTGAACAGTTCACCGGCCTGAAAGGGGTACTGGTTCCAATTGAAGATACCATCAAAGGTTTCAATGAAATCATTGATGGCAAATGGGATCACCTGCCTGAAGCAGCGTTCAACCTTGTCGGTACCATTGAAGATGCGGTAGCGAAAGGCGAACGAATCATGCGGGAAGCTGGTCAGTAACCACAAATATAATGGTTCGAGCCTACAGTTAATTTAATGGTTAATTAACCGTAGGCTCGAAACGAAAACCTGTTCCTCAAGTCTAATAGTTGCAATCAAACTACATTCTTGATTATGAAAACGATTCGATTGAGCGCAGGTATCGTTCTACTGCCATTGACCCTCTTAACAGTCCAGGTAGCATCGGCTAACGATGGAACACCCGTTGCCAAAACGACCTCTGTTATTCTGGTACAGGACAATGCTGTATTAGCTCATCTGGACAATGCAGTTGCCTCACTTACCAAAGGCGATAAATCAGCTACGACTCAGGAATTACAGGCTGGCATTACCGGGCTGGAATCCCAGGCACAAGCACAGCCGACCTCGTTCAAGGATAAGCTACTGGCTCAGGCAAGCAAATTAAAAGCCTTGCTTCCACTGATTCCGACAGGCGCTTTAGGCAATGGTGTGTTGAGTAAAGCCGTCAGTTTAGCTAAACTTGCGTCGGGAGGCAGTCAGCTTGAAGGCATTTTAGCCGCTGGCTCATTGCTCGGCAAAGGTAGTCAGCTAACCAGTAGTTTGTCGGGCATTGGCGGTGCTTTGTCGGCATTAGGCGGTAGCACCCAATCCTCTGGTCAGTCACTGGTATCCACAGCACTGGCAACGGTTGGCAAGCTCGATCAGGGAGGGCTGGTGGCCAAAGCCGCTGAACCTGCCGCCAAGACCCAGGTAAGCAGCGTATTGAATTTCGTAAAAGGAGTCTTATAACTTAATGAATAATGGATAATGTAAAATGAAGAGCTTCACTAGCTACCTGTTTTATCCATTGCTCATTAACCATTATACATTATCATGACATTAGATATCATCACTCCCGACCGTAAGGTCTTTTCTGGTGAAGCGAGTGCCGTTACGTTTCCCGGTAGCGAAGGCCAGTTTCAGGTGCTCAACAACCATGCAGCGATGGTGAGTACGCTGGATCGTGGACCAATCGTGGTACAGACCACATCCGGGCAGGAAACATTTACTGTCGATGGCGGTGTCGTTGAAGTACTTCAGAATAAAGTGCTTGTACTGGCCGAATCCATTACAGCATAAAACCCATTCTATAAGCGTGCAATAAAACCCGCTTAACCTTCATCGAAAGCGTCCTGTTTGTCATGAACGGGTCGCTTTCTTTGTGTTAGTTAATGCCTCCTGGGCTTTTTCGTTTCGCTCATTCCTGTTTTCTTTGTTAGTATTCGTAACTTCATCATGAGCTCAAAACCATTTATTGTCGGCATTACGGGCGGCAGCGCTTCTGGCAAAACCTCATTTCTAAAAGACATCTTAAATGCTTTTGAGGAAGATGAGATTTGTCTGATTTCGCAGGATAATTATTACCGCAGTCGGGATGTGATTCCGGTCGATGATCAGGGCATTCATAATTTCGATCTGCCCGAAACAATCGACCATCATCTCTATGCACAGCACATCGGCCAGTTGCATAACGGTGAGATTATAACACAGAAGGAATATACCTTCAATAATCCATCCATTATTCCTAAGATACTGACCTTCAAACCAGCACCGATTATTATTGTTGAAGGCATTTTTGTCTTCCATTTCCGCGAATTGGCCGACCAGATGGATTTAAAAATCTTCATCGACGCGAAAAACAGCATTAAACTGGAACGACGGGTAAAACGCGACGCCGAAGAACGCGGTTACGACCTCGATGATGTGATGTACCGCTGGAAGTACCACGTGAAACCAACCTATCGGCAATTCATCAAACCCTACCGCGCCGAAGCCGACATTGTTATTCCGAATAACCATCACTACAAAAAAGGCATGGAAGTAGTGATTGCTTATCTGAAAACGAAAGTGTAAGGTAGTGGCCATCCACCACCACCTTACACCTCAATCACAATTCCATCACTCTCAGGATACCCCGTACAGGTCAGTACCCAGCCATCGGCCAGATCGTGATCGGTGAGTACGTCGTTGATCGTCATGTGGACCCGTCCCGACAGGCAATGGGCTGCACAGGTCGAACAGCGCCCACCCCGGCAGCTGTAAGGCAACATAACCCCTTCGTCTAAAGCAGCCTGTAAGATCGACTTATAGGCTGGCACCTGAATTTCTATCTCTCTTCCGCGAAAACGCAGCAATACCGTTCGATCCTCCGCAACAATGGGCGGTGGAGAACTAACAACCGGCTCAACCACGAAATTTTCGCGTCGGATCTGGCTTAGCTGAAAGCCGCTGAAGATGAGCGTAAACTGCGCCATACGCATATAATCACCGGGACCGCAGATATAAAATCGGAGGGTTTCGGGATTGGAACCGCCAAGTAATGTCGGTAGCAGTCGCTCAAGCATGACATTATTCAATCGGCCACGGAGACCTACCCAATTGTCTGGCGGATTGCTCAGCAGGTGAAATATCCGAAATCGATCCGGGAATTTTTGCTGTAAATCTGCTAAGGCTTCGTTGAAAATAATTCGTCGCTCGGTCGAGTTGCTATAGAGTAGCGTTACCCGTCGGTTAGGTTCGTTATACAACGTTTGTTTCAGCAAGGCAAAGAGTGGTGTGATACCGCTGCCTGCGCCTATTAACACCAGATCACCGCTCTGATTCGAATCCAGCGTAAAACGACCAGCCGGATGCAGACTCGTCAGCACATCGCCAACCCGAAGTGTATCATGCAGATAGCGTGAGATTTCACCATTTTCTACCCGCTTAATCGTCAGTTGCAACGGTTCGCCCGGAATCGAACTCAGCGAATACGACCGACGGACTTCATGAGCATTCGTTCCTCCGTCGCGGTGAGTAAGTAGTAACGTCAGAAACTGTCCAGGCTGATACGCAACTGGACGTCCGTCCACAGATTCAAGTATATAACTTCGGGTATCGGCCGTTTCGGAAATGATACGAACGATGCGAAGTTGTAACAAATCGTCAGTCATATAGTCTTAATCCTATACGTCAAAACTAATCAAATCAGGACGATTGTTTGAAAGCCCAAACGATTTCCTGAAATTCGTCGGCCAGTCCGATCTTGCCGTGGATTCGGCAGTGTGGTGGATTCACGCAGTGACATTTTCAATCCAACCGTTGTTTAGATTAAAAAACCGAGCATACACTACCAATGGAAGCACTCCTGGAAGAAGTTCAACGAGTCGGGTACGTCAATAAGCCCGTTGCTGAAGATATAGATTTAGTAGCTGAAATCAATCGGCTAAAAAAAGAGAAGAATGCCGTCATTCTCGCCCACTACTACGTTGATGGCGCTATCCAGGATTTAGCCGATTACATTGGTGATAGCCTGGGCCTAAGCCAACAGGCCGCGGCCACTCCTGCCGACATGATTGTGTTCTGTGGAGTCCATTTCATGGGCGAAACGGCGAAGATTCTTTCTCCCCAAAAGAAAGTCGTCATTCCCGACCTCAATGCCGGTTGTTCGCTGGCCGATTCGGCCCCAGCCGACAAGTTTGCCGCCTTCAAAGCGCAATATCCCGACCATATCGTTTTATCGTACATCAACTGCTCAGCCGACATCAAGGCCTTATCCGACATTATCGTTACGTCCTCGAACGCGCTGAAAATTGTGGAAAGCCTGCCGAAAGATCAAAAAATCATTTTTGCTCCCGACGCCAATCTGGGCCGCTACATCTCGAAAAAAACGGGCCGTGATATGGTACTTTGGGACGGTGCCTGCATTGTTCATATTGATATTTCTCTTGAAAAACTTCATAGACTACGGACTGAGTACCCCGACGCTAAGTTTATCGCCCACCCCGAATGCCAGGAGCATATTCTGAGCGAAGCCGATTACGTGGGTTCTACCACAGCGCTGTTGAAATACGTAGTCGATAGTCCAGAGCAGACCTTCATTGTCGGTACAGAAGCGGGTATTCTGCACAAGATGAAACAGGCCGTACCGCATAAGAAAATTATTCCGGCACCAGCCAGTCAGAACAACACCTGCGCCTGTTCCGAATGCCCCTACATGAAGATGAATACACTCGAAAAAGTGTACAATTGCATGCTCTATGAACAACCTGAGATCATTGTCCCAGAAGATGTGCGGCTGAAGGCTTACGAATCCGTAGCACGGATGCTGGAACTGAGCAAGTAAAATAGACGACAGATACTTGAAAACCGAAAAACTATGAACTGGCGAGATTACATTACTTCAGACCCAACCATTATGTTTGGTAAGCCTGTTATAAAAGGTACGCGCGTTCCAGTGGATTTAGTTCTGGAGAAACTAGGTAACGGAGAAACAATACCTCAGTTATTGGCATCATACCCACGTGTTCGTGAAGAAGCATTTTACGCCTGTCTGTTATTCGCATCAGAAACAGTAAAAAACGAAGTCGTCTATGCCCAAGCGGGATGACTATTTCTTTGTAGCCGATGAAAATTTCGACTTTGCTGTCGTTAAACAACTCCGGGAAAGCGGGTTTTCAGTCGTTGCGATAGCTGAGTCATTTTCTAGTATACCTGACACTCAGGTACTGCAAATTGCGGTAGACAGAAAGGCTATCCTGCTTACAGAAGACAAAGACTTTGGTGAACTCGTCCACCGGCTTCGCATGAACCATTGTGGTATTTTACTGGTCAGGCTTTTAAAAATGAATAGCAGCGAAAAGTCTAAACGGGTTATGGACGTCATCATAAAACAGGGAAATGAACTTATCAACAGCTTCTCTGTACTTAGTAATGAACAGCTACGAATAAGACCCGCCAAATAAAAAATCAATGCCCCATCAATTTGATTTTCTGGTTATCGGCTCCGGTATTGCGGGCCTGAGTTATGCCACCAAGCTGGCAATGCATTTTGAAAAAGTAGAACAGCCCGTTCGTATCGGTGTCATCACCAAGGTACAGGCTGAAGAAACAAATACGAAGTATGCTCAGGGCGGCATTGCGGCCGTATGGTCGGAAGATGACTCGTTCGAGAAACATATTGAAGACACAATGGTAGCCGGTGATTTTCTGAGCGACCGCCACATTGTCGAGATTGTCGTACGCGAAGCACCCGGACGTATTCAGGAGCTGATCGACTATGGTACACGTTTCGACAAAGAGCATGGCGGTACCGACTACGACCTTGCCAAAGAAGGCGGCCATTCCGATTACCGGATTCTTCACTTCAAAGACATTACGGGTGCAGAAATTGAGCGGGCGCTACTCGAAAAAGCGGCCTCATTGAAATCCATTGAGATCTTCACGCATTTCTACGCCGTCGAACTCATTACACGCCATCAACTGGGCGAAACGGTTCACCGCTACGACACCGACAACAAATGCTTTGGTGCTTATGTACTGAACACCCAAACGGGCAAAGTCGAGCGGTTTCTGGCTAAAACTACCTTACTGGCAACGGGTGGCATTGGCAACATTTACCAAAGTACCACCAATCCTAACATTGCCACAGGCGACGGGATTGCGATGGCTTACCGGGCCAAAGGCATTTGCAAAGACATGGAGTTTATCCAGTTCCACCCAACGGCTCTGTATGAACCCGGCAAAAAACCGAACTTCCTGATTTCGGAAGCCGTACGGGGTTTTGGTGGAGTTCTCCGCAACAAGAAGGGCGAAACGTTCATGGAAAACTACGACCCTCGTCTATCGCTGGCACCGCGCGATATTGTGGCCCGGGCTATTGACTCCGAAATGAAAAAAGCAGGGGATTCACACGTTTATCTGGATGTGACCCATTGCGACTATGAGAAGTTTATTGAGCATTTCCCAACCATCACCGCCTATTGCCGTGATCGCCTGGGCCTCGATTTACGAAAAGATTACATTCCCGTTGTTCCGGCCCAGCATTACCTGTGTGGCGGTATTCGTGTGAACGAATGGGGCCAAACCAACATACAATTCCTGTACGCAGTCGGTGAATGCTCCTGTACCGGCCTTCATGGCGCTAATCGTCTGGCCTCCAATTCATTGCTGGAGGCAGTTGTCTTTGGGCACCGTGCCTACGAAAAAACGGTCGAGATGCTTAGTCAGGCCGTTACACCGAATACGATTCCTGAATGGAACGACGCGGGTACGACTCATCCCGAAGAACTGGTTCTGGTCACCGAAATGAAAAAAGAGCTGGAATCCATTATGTCGAACTATGTAGGTATTGTTCGCTCAAACCGCCGATTAAAACGGGCTATGGATCGCCTGGAGCTAATCTATCTCGAACACGAAGAGCTATACCGTCAATCGAAAGTGTCGGTTCCGATTTGTGAGCTTCGAAATATGATTGAGGTGGCTTATCTCGTAATTAAAATGGCGATGGCTCGTCGCGAAAATACCGGACTACATTTTAATCTGGACAACGTAAAAGCGGAATAAGAATTGCCTTATAGCGTTTAGGCTTAAGCAGAACTCTGGTTTGGTTTATTATTGTTCTGATCTGAAATAAGTACCTTTGAATAACTCGATAAGTCATATGGAATTAGCACATGATCCAACCAGCCGTCCAAAAGGTGGGGCCGCCTTATTCCGCTGGATTCTGGAACAACGAAAGTTGGAAGAAAGCAAACCCCACGAGCTGACGGAAAGTCAAAAAGCGGCTATCGCTGAACTGAAGAAACGGAATGCAGAACGAGGAACAACAGTCATTAAAGCATGACTTTACGTTTGGCGGTGGTCCTTCAAATTCATATTACTTCGCTAATGGGTTAGGCATACTTTATGAAGTGATGTTTAAGCCATCGGGTTATTTATTTCCCAATGACCCCGCATTCAATAATGATGTATATGAATTTGTTATTCGTATCGAGGAAAATATAGTTGGTATCAATCCCCCGCCAGATCCGCTTTTACCGCCAACTATCGCTGCTATTTTTCGCAATTTTTTCAAACGGGAAGGCGCTGTTATCGTTTACATCTGCGACTCTGCCGATGGTCGACAGGCTGTCCGCTTCCGAAAATTCAATTCCTGGTACAGTTATTTTGAGAGTAAGGGTTCTCCCTTGATGAAAATAGATCTTGAATTTGATGATAATGGCCACCCTGTTTATACATCATTACTATTACTGGCAAACCACCCTCTGTTTCCGCAAATTATTGCTGCATATCAGAAGTTAGTTCTATGGGCAGACAACGATACTAAATAATCGTAACTTCCTCTGCCGAATTTCCCACATTCATGGACCAGCAAGCCATCATCGACTTCATCAAGCAAAGTGAAAGCCCTAAAATCAAGTATGCCTTTACAGACATCGACGGCGTACTTCGGGGCAAAATTATTCATCGACAAAAATTTCTGGATGGCCTGAACGATGGCTTCGGCTTTTGTGATGTAGTCTGGGGTTGGGATTCGTCCGATACGCCTTACGATAATGGCCGCACTACAGGCTGGCATTCGGGCTACCCCGATGCGCCTGTCCGAATTGATGTATCGACATTTCGGCAACTCCCCTGGCAAGATAATATTCCATTTTTCCTGGCCGATTTCAGTTCTAAAGCTGGGCAGGAACCCAACGCATATGCCTTAGCTTCCTGCCCTCGCAGCCTATTAAAACGAATCGCTGACCAATGCCATCAAATGGGTTTCCATGCCCGATTTGCGCAGGAGTTCGAATGGTTCAATTTTCGCGAAACCCCCCGCAGCCTACAGGAAAAATCGTTCCTGAATCTGGAGCCACTTACGCCCGGTATGTTTGGTTACTCCATCCTGCGTCCTTCGCTCGAAAGTGCTTTTTATCATGACCTGTTCGACTTATTAGCCCGTTTCGACATTCCGCTGGAAGGACTCCACACCGAAACCGGGCCTGGTGTTTATGAAGCGGCTATTATGCACGACGAGGTTGTTCGGGCTGCCGATAAAGCCGTTCTGTTTAAAACGGCGGTCAAAGAAATTGCCTATCGACATGGTATTATAGCTACTTTCATGGCAAAGTGGAACGCCGATCTGCCGGGTTGTAGTGGACACATTCACCAAAGCCTTTGGAGTCTGGATCAGAGCCGAAACTTATTTTTTGATGCCAGCCAGCCGAATCAGATGAGTGAATTGATGCAGCAGTTCATGGCTGGTCAATTGTATTGTTTGCCCCATATTACCCCCATGTTTGCGCCAACCATCAATAGCTACAAACGGCTGGTTGAGGGTGCCTGGGCACCAACGACCATTACCTGGTCGGTAGATAACCGAACAACGGCGCTTCGGGTATTAAACCACAAGGAAGCTTACACACGCGTAGAGCATCGGGTTTCGGGGTCGGATACCAATCCGTATCTGGCCATTGCGGCTTCGCTGGCTTCTGGTTTGTATGGTATTCGGCATAAGTTAACGCTCGATATTCCCGCTTCGGCTGGAAATGGCTACGCGGATAAACGAAATGGTATTCTGCCGACAAATCTGGACGAAGCAACCCAGGCAATGGCCCACTCCCCCGTTGCGGCTGAACTGTTTGGAGCTGAATTTGTTGACCACTTTACACGCACCCGAAACTGGGAATGGCGACAATATCTTCGCCAGGTCAGCGATTGGGAGTTGAAGCGGTATTTTGAAATAATTTAACCTGTAGAGACGCCATACTTGGCGTCTCCTTTGCGTCAGCCTGAGCCGTCTGGAGTTAAGCCATCCGGTCAGGAGACGCCAAGTATGGCGTCTCTACAACCATTACAATGCGTCTCGTAGATTATCATTCTATTATAAAAAAAGCCTGGGCTGATTTCGACCCATCGGTGCAGATTCATACCATTGAGGACATCAGTGCCCGGGTTTCGACTAACCACGTTTTTCGGGTACGGTTTGAAGATGGTGGCCATATTATTGCCAAACTATCTTATTTCGGTAGGCACGAACACTTTCTGGAAGATCACCGGATCATTCACGCACTGGCCAATAACTTACTCTACCCGTTCGAAAATGTGCTGGCTAAATCACTGGTGCGCGATGGTCAGGTTTATACGTATCGGTACAAGAACGGCTATATTGATGCCTGGGTTGTGTTTTACAATCCCATTCGCATTCAACAAAAGCTTCCCCGACGGCTGGAAGAGCATCAAATTCAGATGCTGGGCCGCCAAATTGCCAAATTTCACAAGGCCTGTTCACGAGTCAGCCCGGTTTTGCCCAAGTCCAGCAAAACGCTTCGCTCCGATATCTGGGATTTACTGGACGTACTAGATACCGAAGCTGGCCAGTTTGAGCATCGAATGCACGTAGAAGAACTAAAACGGCAGTGCAATCTTTTTCTGGAAAATCGTCAGAAGCTCGTAGCCGGTATTGTTGAGACCATGCCCGTATTTGTGGACTGGAACATTGGTAATTTTTCGGTAACACGTAATTTTGAGTTGTATTCCCGATGGGATTACGACTGGTTCAGAGTGAGTTATCGGGTTATGGACTTTTATTTTTTCAGCCGGGTTGCTTCCAATGTTGGTGACCGAACTGTATTTAGCTACGTCATAGGTCCATTGATGGAAGAGCGGTTTCTATTATTTTTGAAGGAGTATCATGCCGTGTATCCGCTGACGGAGAACGAAATTCGTTTCCTGCCCGAAGCCTATCGATTCTTTATACTCAACTACGTCATAAAATACGGTCGCTACTTCTTCCATCGAACGTATGCCACCAAATTACAGCGTGAAGCATATCAGACCTATTTCCCATCCATTGAAACCTTCGATGCGGAAAAAATTCTGAAAGCGCTGGGCATTTAAGTCATTTAGTTGTCATTGATGGTCATTTATTGGATGCACAACGAATGACAAACAATGACCATCAATGACAACTAAATGACTATCGTTCTCTAACGCGCAATGCCTGCTCTGACCGACCTTTCAACCCTGATTGAATCGATCCAGCAAGGAGACGAAACGGCTTTCCGACAACTGTACGAACTGACTAAAAGCCGTATATTTAATACCGCCCTCAGTTACGTTCGTTCCCGAGAAGATGCTGAAGAGATCACGCAGGACGTTTTCGTCGATGTTTTCCGCTCGGCAAGCCAGTTTAAAGGAGATGCAGCGGTTACAACCTGGCTTTATCGAATAACGATCAACAAGTCGCTCGATTTTCAGAAGCGAAAAAAGCGACAGAAGCGGTTTGCCTTTCTGACTAGTTTATTCGATAACACTACGGGCGAAGTCATCCACCACCCTACCGACTTTTTTCATCCAGGTGTTGCACTGGAAAATCAGGAAAATGCGTCCCGGCTATTCCAGGCCATCGACCAATTACCCGACAAACAAAAAACGGCGTATATCCTAACTCGAATTGAGGGGTTAACGAATATTGAAGCAGCTAACGTTATGACTGTAACCGTTGGAGCCGTTGAATCACTACTCCAGCGAGCCAATGAAAACTTGCGGAAACGATTGGCCAGCTGGTATTTGCCGGACCGGTGAAGCATTTTCAGACATCCGTGCCGTAATTTACCTTACAACTCTACTATTTTTACCCAATAGCCGTAGGAATCAAAACGATTTATCGTCTGTCTTCGTATGAAACCAGAAAAAGATAAATGGATAAATAGTGTACTGAACAGCCTGGAAGGTATGCAGCGGGCCGAGCCTAGTCCGTTTTTGTTCGCTAAAATTCAACATCAGCTGGCGACCAGAAATAGCCCCGTATACATACCTGCCCGAACAGTGTGGCTCACGGTAGCTTCCTTCGCCTTACTTTTACTACTTAACTGGCGAATCATTGACAACAGTTCGACGCCAAAAACAAACGATACATCCGATCTTAATACTGTTGTATCAGGCATGCAATTGTATCCGTCTACCAATCAACCATATGATTTATGGAGCGGACAAAACTACTAACCTTCTCCGTTATTGCTCTACTTCTACTCAACCTGCTGACTATTGGCTTTGTCGTGATTAAATCAGGCCAATTTTCTCAGTCAGAGCAACCTCGAGGTCCATTTCCCCGACGGGAAGAGCCAGCACGTATTATTATTGAGCGACTCCATTTCGACGAAGCACAGCAGAAGCAATATCGGGAAATGATCAGGCAGCATCAGCAGCAAACCCAGCAGTTGAACGATAAGTCCGTTCAGTTATTCCAGGCCTATTACGACTTATTGACCACACCGCAGCCCGATTCGGCAAAGCAGCAAGCGTTATCTCAACAAATCGCCGACAACCAGCGGCATCTGGCAGAACTCAATTTCGCCCATTTTAAGCAAATCAAAGCCTTATGTCGGCCCGACCAGCAAGCAGACTTTATCCAGTTGGTCGACGAACTTGCCCGGCTTTTTGGTCGGCAGCAACGCCCGCCAAGAGGCCCTGGCCATGAGCCACCGGGCGGGCGCCCCGACGAGCCACCCAAAAATTTTCCACCCCGACCGTAGGAATGTGCAAAGCATATCGTCTAAGCGGGTAATTAACGACTAATTACCATGAACAGAACCAACGCATTCACTACCCTGATCCTATCTTTTGGTATCCTGACATTCATTAGCTGTAACAAGAGCGACGACTCTGTCAACCCAACCACCTCAGGTTCTACGTCGGGAACCAGCAGTACCACAACAGCCACGGGCAGTACAACTACGTCGGTAGGCACGGGTGTACCTGATGTATTCAAAAAGATTTATGGTGCCACCAGCATTACAACCGATGGCACTTATGTCTATATAAAAACCTCAGGTGCACCCGATCACAAGAGTATTTATTACGCTGCGTCAAACAGCCTGTACGAAAACTTTACCGGGACTACCTTCGGTGGGAACAAGTTTTCTAAAAATCCTAACTCCATTGCCGTTCAGAATTACACGTTTAAAATTCCGCTGAACCCCAAAGTAGCTTCTTCTCATTCAGCGACCAATCTGGGGCCTATCGGAGTATCGCTGAATGGAGTGGCCTTTTTCAACCAATATGCAGGCCCTAACCAGCCTCTGACGAATGAAGTTGTCTCGTTTGACCAATGGTGGGGGCATCCTTCGCCAAGCAGTGAATACCATTACCACGTAGAGCCTCTATACCTGACTACCGTTAAAGGGACTAAATCGTCACTATTAGGCTTTTTACTGGATGGTTTTCCGGTTTACGGGCCAGAAGAAAATGGAGCGACGGTAGCGGCTTCCTCCTTAGATGCCTACCATGGCCATACACACGCCACGGCCGATTACCCGAATGGTATCTACCACTATCATATTACGTCAAGCGATCCTTACATCAACGGCAGTGGCTATTATGGTACGCCCGGAACGGCTTCTAAATAAGTGGATGGGATTAACCTTCATCATGCTGGCATCTTGTTCGGGTCCTGTAACGTCCGACAAGTTGCCAGCCTTTGAAGCAACCACTGTACATGTGCACTGGCAGAACGGGCTGGCTGTTGATAATGACCAGCCATTTACGGGTGTGGTTTATACGCTCGCGGAGAATAAAAAAGACACTGTTGAGATCGTTGGTTTTCGGGATGGGAAAGAACAGGGCGAATGGAAGCGTTTCTACGAGAATGGCAAACTAGCCGAAAAGCGATTTTTCGAGAATGGCCAGAAAGTAGGTGATTTAACCGCCTGGTGGCCAGATGGTACTCTGAAAATGGCTTATCATTTTGACGATGGCGAATATAACGGCGTTTGTCGGGAATGGGGTCCTACGGGACTATTACTCAAAGAAATGACCTACAAAAATGGCTACGAGGATGGCCAGCAAAAGCAATTTTACGACAACGGAAAAGTAAAAGCGAACTACATCATCATAGCTGGCCGACGATATGGTTTGCTCGGCACAAAAAACTGCGTCAATGCGACAGATAGTCTTTTTAAGCAGTAGTCTTTGGGGGCTTCTTATAGGCTGCCTCAGTTGTTCTCATCAGCCTACCGAAACCAGACTACCTTACTACAACGCGCCCGACTTCAGCCCAATCTTCCTTGATTCCCAGCAAGATGTAGCTAAGAAAGTGCCACATATGATTGGTACCTTTTCGTTTACCGATCAAAACGGAGCCGCGATTACCCAGAAAACTATTGAAGGCAACATTCATGTAGCCGACTTTTTTTTCACATCCTGCGGAGCCATATGCCCCAAAATGACCAAGCACATGCAGTTGGTCGAAAAGGCTTTCCCCGATGATGACAATCTAGTTTTGTTGTCTTACAGCGTTACCCCCTGGATTGACAGCGTAGCCCGGCTGAAAACCTATTGCCGGACGAATGGTATCCAGGCGAAAAACTGGCATTTCCTAACCGGCAACAAATCGGAAATTTATCAGCTTGCCCGACAGTCGTATTTCGCCGAAGAAGAACTAGGCTTTAGTAAAGACAGTACGAATTTTCTGCATACCGAACATTTCTTACTGGTCGATAAGCACAAACGCATTCGGGGTATTTACAATGGCACGCTTGAGCTTGAAATGCAGCAACTTATAGCCGACATTAGGACGTTGAAAAAAGAAACAGATTGAAAATTCGGCTTACGGTGTACTATTTAGTATTCACCAATTATACCGTTTGCTGACAGAATTGCTGCTATGGCTACCCGATTGAACACTCATTCTTGAAACCTTCCTGCCGCTGACGAAGTCAACAACACGATAAATGCAAGCAGCACCGATGAAATAAGTCCACCAATGATATGCGTTTGGATTAAACCTTTGACGCTGAAAAAGTCACGAAATTTTTGTAGACTTTCGGTCCCATCATCATCAAAAACTACATTCTGTTCTGTTTCAATCTCCATCATTTTTTGTTGACTTGCCTCCAGATTCTTAACTGCAATTCTATTTTTGTAATCTGTGTCAATGTAATGATGTAAACCTATATCGAAACCCGTTAACAGAATACCACCCAGAATTACCACGCCAAGTACAGCTAGGACGGTTTTTTCTACAGAAAGCAGAATAGGTTTGGCAAAACGATGAAAGCCGACGACTACACCTCCCCACGAAAGTAGCACACTTAAAAGATTGAAATTGGGTAAAGCTGTATGCGTCTGCTCGGCTATATAAGCGACCGTTTCCAAAACAATAAGAATCACCGCATACAGCATGGCCAGAAGTAGCACCATCGAAACAAAACGAGACGGCATACAAGAGTTAGTTTAGTAGAAAATTTACCAACTTGTTAGGTCTCCAACGACCATATAGCCAGACAGCCAAAGCTACCAACAACACGTAAACTCCGGCAGTAACATATTGAGCCTGAAGCTCAGGCTGATAAGAAATTAGCCCATTAGCTGAGGCATAACCGATGGCAAGCCGCAACGCAGCAAATGGATTTGGAAAATGATGGCTAAACCCAGTTAGAATTTGCAACACTAGCAAGACAAGTACGGCAATGGTGGGTGTTCGGATGAGGGAAGATAGTAGGAAAAAGGTTAGCCACATTGGAACTGTCAATAACATTAAATGAGCCGAAATAGCCATAAGCTTTCCGAAAAACTGACTCATTGTCAAATTATCAATAACATCTGTCGCATACCCGTACAAAACAAAACCAGCCACTAACAAACTAATCAATAAGACCAACAGACAAAGTAGCCAGGCAGTCAAAAACTTAGCTACGTACCATCGATCTGCTCGAATTGGTAAGCGATACAGCCATGAAACCGTCTGATTTTGCCGTTCGCTATATAGAATTACAAAGAAAACAAGGGAGAAAATAGGGAGTGAAATGAGTTGAATAGGTAAGAAAAAGCCCAAAAAGTACCCGTCGAAGCTGACGGAGCGCTTACCAGCCATTGATCCCTGTCCAAGAAGCCATGCCCAACCTACCAGTGTCCAGCCGCCAATCAGTAGTATCCAAACTACCTGCGGCTGTCGGATTAGCTTCATCCATTCATTTTTGAAATAAACGCGCCAGCTATTCATGCGGTGTATTGTTTATACAATAGCCTACTTAATACCACCGTCCAGCCGATTGACACCAACATATCTATCAAATCGAAAGGAGCCGCGTTGACCGGCGAAAACCAAAATAGGTGCGAATAAGGTAAGGCAGGTACAGCCATCAGGGCAAGGGTGGCCAACATACTTAGGACCAGTACCGCCAGAGGTTTACCAAAGAAACAGGTTGTGATAAGCGCAGCCAGTAAGGAAACGGGTAGCATAAGCAAAGCCCTCAGCCCATAATGCCAACCTAATTCAACAATGCCTAATCGTTCCTGTGCATTCATGTATGATAAGAATGGTTGTTGCAGTAACACCAATAGCGCAGCCATAAAGCTACTACTCATCAATAAAAAGCTCATGCTGTATAAAAGCTTGGCAACCATAACTTTCAAACCCGATACCGGCAACAATCGGGTGAGTTGAATTAAGGATTCAGCCGTTTCTGTGTCAAAGACGGCCACTGTAGCCAGACAAGCCAATAAAAATTGTAGGAATGATAAAGTAAGGTTTACTTGGTCATAAAAGAAAAAGGCAAATGTGCGTTCTGGATGAGTTTCCGCCCAAAACGTATATACCCGCAAAGCTGTCTCACAAAATCGTTGAATCATAAAACCGCTCACTACGAAAGCAAGTGCACCAGCCCAAAGTAGGTGTAAGTGGCGATGAAGTTTCAGCCATTCATTTTGCAGAACCGGAAGCATCAGGCATATTCATCATATAGGTTGGTCACTGAACGCCCACTTACTCTAACTTCATCCTTCGTCTGGTCGGCAACCAATCGGCCTGCTTTTAGAAGAAGAATACGGCTGTAGAACGCTTCCACATCGGGCAATGAGTGGCTCGTTAGTACAACAGTTGTCCCGTATTCGCGCTGTAATTCGGCGAGTAGTCGTAGAATGAACCGTGTGTTGTCTCGGTCAACGGCAGTAAACGGTTCATCAAGAAGTAATAACATGGGTTTGTTGATAAACGCCAATGCCAGCAGTAGCCGTTGCTTCATGCCCGCCGAAAGCTGATTAGCCGGTCGTTGCTGAACGTCGTACAAGTCAAATTGATGCAGTATTTCGTTCACCGAAAAACGGGTTACTCCATAGTAACGTTGTGTAAGACGAAGATTCTCAAAGGCTGATAGATAATTGTAAAACGAATTAGAATAAATCGCAGCCCCTATCTCCGGTAATACCCGTTGACGTTCGGGCTGATGCATATTACAGCCTTGTATTACCGATTGACCTGTTGCTACAGGTTCAGCACCTAGAACGGCTCGCAATAGGGTCGTTTTACCGGCTCCGTTGCGCCCCAATACACAAACGGCTTCGCCGGGTTTGACCTCAAAGCTTACCTCTGATACAATATCGTTCTCCCCTTTACGGACAGTTAGGGTATCCACTATTAGCATACATAAATTTTCTATAAAAGAACTATTCTAGTCTCCAGAAAAGCTGAACATGCTCATCTGGAGACTAGCTATTTTAGTTATAATAACGCGGTAAACGACGTGTCGACTATTTTAACTATCCAATACCGAGCCACCAAGTATTGCTTTCAGGATTATTACAAGTAGTCCAATAGATTATGAGACCAGATGGATACCGTGCACCATGCACCTTACATACTGCCTGAGAGAACCCTAATAGAGGCAAGCTAACCAGCAATCCAGACACCAGCAATCGCTTGAAAAAAGTTGTTTTCATAGATGTAATTTTTCATCGTCTCCCAACCCCCCACTTGCTCATCTGTCCCGGGCCAATGGGCGTGCAACGATTGGTTGAGGCAAAAATCTAATAGGCTTAAATTTCTTCCAATTCCATTTTAGAATAATCTTATAACTTTTAGGAATTATTCCTATCTAACAAAAAGTGCATTTGCAAACTTTTAAGCAGATTTAGGTGACAAGATAGGGCGTAATCCGTCTATGACGGATTACGCCCTATCTTGTCACTATTTTATGATCGACCTAAAAATTCGCATCCGTAAACTTCGTGAGTTTGCACAGTATACGCAGGAAGCCATTGCGTATGAACTAGGCATAACCCAGTCGGCCTATCACAAACTCGAAAATGGAAATACCCGATTGGATATAGACCGCATTCAGCAATTGGCTACTTTCTATGGAATTACCATTACCGACCTCATGCAGAAAGACCTAACTGAGCTATATGCATACCTATTAACAAACTCAAGTTTTAAAGATAGATTGGCAAAAAGAGAATAAGATATGGCAAATCATAGCTTTCATAGCCTTATATTCGTTGCCATATGCAACTAATTGATTTCAAAACCGTAGCAACTAACTACAAAGTCATTTTCTTCGATGCGTTCGGCGTTTTGAAAAACTCAGAAGGGATTTTACCTGGCATTGAAAAGACCTTCGACTGGCTTCGGGAAAATGGTAAAGATTTTTATGTTCTGACCAACGACGCGTCGCGAGGGCCTCACGAACTGGCCGAATCCTACTATCGGCAAGGATTCTACGCCATTACTCCCGAACGTATTATCTCGTCGGGGATGCTTGCCCGCGAGTACCTCGATCTGAAAGTGCATAATGGAACCGTAGCCTACCTCGGTACCGAAAAGTCGGCCCATTATCTGCAAACAACGGGGTTAACGACGCTTCCTATCAGCCATCTTGATTTGAAGGAAATCGACGATATTAATGCCCTTGTCCTGCTCGACGATGAAGGTTTTGACTGGAATACCGACTTGACTAAAACCGTTAATCTGCTCCGAAAGCGAAATATTCCCGTTATTGTAGCCAATACGGATGCAACTTATCCTGTTTCAAAAAACCGTATTTCAATAGCCATTGGCGCGGTAGCCAAAATGATTGAAGGTATTGTTGGTAAGCAATTCATTCGATTCGGCAAGCCCGACGCGCAACTGTTCATGTTCGCCTATGAGCGGCTCGACAATGCAGCCAATATTAGTAAACGAGATATTCTGATGGTCGGCGACACTTTGAAAACGGATATTCTGGGGGGTAATAAATTTGGACTCGATACGGCTCTGGTCTTAACCGGAAACACCCAGCCACAGGATGTTGAAGTACAGATTAGGAGTACAGGCATTATTCCTACTTACGTCTGTAAATCGGTAGTTATACGGTAAACTTTGCTAGTTTTTGCCGATTTCAGGCTTTTTATGACAGACGGTTCATTGACCATTTTTTCACCAATAACGAACTGTTTATCAAAAACATAGAACAATCAGAGTCGCTATACGAAACGATTTACATCCTAAAAAATTGTTTGATAATACCAAGGTAAATACGTTTCTTTGCGCAGTTTTTTAACTAGAACAGACTACGAAAATGTCGGACATTGCACAAAAAGTTAAGAATATCATTGTTGAGAAACTAGGTGTTGAAGAATCAGAAGTTACGCCGGAAGCAAGCTTCACCAACGATCTTGGTGCCGATTCGCTTGATACGGTTGAGCTGATCATGGAATTTGAAAAAGAGTTCAATCTACCTATCCCAGACGATGAGGCTGAAAAAATCTCTACGGTGGGTTTAGCTATCGAATATCTCGAAAAACACATCGGCAAATAAGTCGTAGCCGAAAGCAATTTAGTTCCTGAAAGCCAGCGCCAACATAAACTAGCTTGGCGTTGTTTTTCTTTTTCATTACGCAGTCTAATCTGTATGACATTCAAGCGAGTAGTAGTGACCGGCCTCGGTGCGTTGACACCCATTGGCAATGATGTAACCACTTATTGGAACAACTTGGCCGCCGGTGTAAGCGGGGCCGGTCCCATTACGAAGTTTGACGCCAGCAAGTTTCGTACGCAATTTGCCTGCGAAGTAAAAGGGCTGGACGTTTCTCAGTATATTCCCCGGCAGGAAGCCCGTAAGATGGATGCATTTACGCATTATGCACTCATCGCTACCGACGAAGCCGTTCGGGATGCCGGATTGAATCTCGATACGCTCGATAAAAATAAAATCGGCGTTATCTGGGGATCAGGTATCGGTGGTCTTAAGTCCTTCGAGGATGAAATGATCGACTACGCCAAAGGCGACGGTACACCCCGTATTAACCCCTTCTTCATTGTCCGCATGATTGCCGACAGTGCATCAGGACAAATTTCGATGCGCTACGGATTCCGGGGAACCAACTATGTAACAGTTTCGGCCTGTGCTTCAACCAATAACGCCATTATTGATGCCTTCAACTACATTCGATTGGGTCGGCTCAATATGTGTGTAGTTGGTGGTTCGGAAGCAGCCGTTACGAAAGCCGGTATTGGTGGTTTCAATGCCAATCGGGCTCTATCGGAACGGAACGACTCTCCTCAAACAGCTTCACGCCCGTACGACAAAGATCGCGACGGATTTGTAATGGGAGAAGGCGCAGGCTCTATCATTCTGGAAGAGTATGAGCACGCTCAGGCTCGGGGCGCTAAAATTTATGGAGAGTTAATAGGTGGTGGTATGTCGTCGGACGCTTACCATATTACCGCTCCGCATCCTGAAGGCTTAGGCGCATTTCTGGCCATGCAGGATGCCTTGAATGATGCTGGTATTGCACCAGAAGAGATTGATTACATCAATACGCACGGTACGTCAACGCCTATTGGCGACCCGCAGGAATTGAAAGCGATCCATCAACTGTTTGGCGAACATTCATTCAAGTTGAATATCAGCTCAACCAAATCTATGACAGGACACCTGCTAGGTGCTGCCGGAGCCGTTGAAGCTATCGCCTGTATTAAAGCATTGGAACACCAAATCGTTCCGCCGACAATTAATCACTTCACCAACGACGATGAAATTGATCCGCGCTTCAATTTGACCTTCAATGTAGCTCAAGCTCGTCCGATGACGACTGTTATGAGCAATGCATTTGGGTTTGGAGGCCACAACGCCATCGTCATTTTCCGTAAACTTAGCTGAGTCGTGCAACTCGCTTTGCCACGTAGTTTATTCAATCCCTTCGCGTGGTTCCGGTCTGGCCACAAAGATCCGCGTAAAAATTTACGCCGGTCCATTGGTCATATCATTGGGGCCCGTCCATCCAACCTGGGTTTGTACCAACTGGCATTGCGTCATACATCCGCTTCGAAGGCCACAGCGATTGAAGGGTTCCGGGAATCGAATGAACGATTAGAATACTTAGGTGATGCCGTTCTGGGGATGGTTATTGCCGAGTTCCTGTTCAAAAAATACCCCTACAAAGACGAAGGGTTCCTAACAGAAATTCGCTCTCGCATTGTTAATCGAGAAACGCTGAACGGTATTTCCCGAAAAATCGGCCTCGACCAGCTCATTGAATACGATGGAAGCCGTACACGAAGTCTTCCCGCCCGTACGTCGATGTATGGCGATGCGCTCGAAGCATTAGTTGGTGCTATTTACCTGGATAAGGGCTTTCGTTTTTCCCGCCGATTTATTCTGAAGAACCTATTATCTCATTATGATATTGAGTCGGTCGTTCAGAACAACGGTAATTTTAAAAGCCGTCTGATCGAATGGGCGCAACGCGAAGGCAAAGAGATTCGCTTTGAGATTGTCTCCGAAAAAGGCAATAGCCACTTCCGCGAATTTATTGCCCAGGTACTTGTTGATGATGAGCCATTCTCGACGGGTAGTGGTTACAGCAAGAAAAAAGCCGAGCAGGCAGCCGCTGAGAAAGCGTTTGAGCTGCTGGCTATCAAATAAGCCTGCATTATTCTCCAATTTTTCTTAATTCGCTGACTCGGAAGGCCAACGCTGTTTGGGCAAACCAACCGACGTTGACTTTGTACTCCTGTCATTTTTCGGGTCAAATTGTCTGGTAGTGGCTTTAGTTACTTGCCGAATAAATGTCAAAATGACCGGATTTGTTATGATTTTTCTATTGGCATGTTGTTTGAAAAAGGATTAACTGAATTAGTTAACGTATCGTCTAACACAAAACCAAAGAAAGTCATGAGTACATTAGTGCGCACGAACAGCAACTTTCCGTCGTTGATCGAAAACTTTTTTGGCCGCGATGTGAACGACTTTTTTAACACAAGCCATTCTGACTTCACCCATGTTCCGGCAGTAAACGTAGCCGAGCATCAGGATGGTTTTCGAATTGAGGTAGCAGCGCCTGGTTTGAAGAAAGAAAACTTTAAGCTGCACCTAAATCACAACAACCTAACTATTTCAGGGTCGCAGGAGACCAGAACGGAAGAGTCGGAGAAGCTAGTTGAAAAGTATACGCGTCGGGAATTTAGCTATTCCTCGTTTCAGCGGACGTTCACCCTGCCTACCTCCGTTGACGCCGATAGGATTCAGGCAACCTACACGGATGGTATTTTGAAAATCGACATTCCGAAACGTGAAGAGGCCAAAGTAAAGCCACCTCGTCAAATTGAAATCGGTGGTTAATCCAACTTTAATAAAAAGCCTGTGGGAAAATCTTACAGGCTTTTTACTAACTTAAAGGCCCTTTAACAAAGCCCTGTTAAATTTTGTTAAGGACACACATTACCCGGATTTTTCAGAAGCTCCTTTCCGTTATACAGGCAGAGTAAACAATAATTCTAACACAAAAAGAAAGCAATTAGATTTCCCAATCAATCATGAAAAGCAACTGGAAATTAATAGCGTTAATAGCTCTATTTTCGAGTGGCATAACGCTGGCCGCTTACCACCTGTTGGGTTTCAACAACCGGGACGTAATCTTTAACGAATCGTCGCCCATTCAGGCGATCACAGGTCGTTTAGCATCAATGCCAGGTGGTCCTATGGCTACCCCGGGTGATTTCTCGACTGCTGCCGAAGCAGTGACCCCAACGGTTGTACACATTCGGACTACAATGACCCGCACTGTACGTCAACAACAAGTCCCTGATATTTTCCGGGAGTTCTTTGGCGACGATGCCTTTGGCGGTGGACAGCGGCAGCCTCGCCGGCAACAAGGACAGGCTTCGGGATCGGGCGTGATCATCAGTAAAGATGGTTATATCGTTACAAACAATCACGTAGTGCAGGATGCCGACGAGGTCGAAGTAATTATGACCGACAAGCGTAGCTTTAAAGCGAAAGTTATTGGTACCGACCCACTTACTGACCTGGCAGTCATTAAAGTAGATGCAAACAACCTGCCTGCCATTACGCTGGGTGATTCAGACGCACTGAAATTAGGCGAATGGGTACTGGCAGTTGGTTACCCACTTGACCTGGAATCGACGGTAACGGCTGGTATTGTAAGTGCTAAAGGCCGTCGAATTGGTATTCTGGATCAGAACATCAATAAAAATGATGCAAAACCTGACTCGCCAGTAGAAGCGTTTATCCAGACGGATGCCGCTATCAACCCTGGTAATTCGGGTGGTGCACTGGTAAACCTGCGCGGTGAACTGGTTGGCATTAACTCAGCCATCGCTTCGGCAACGGGCTACTACAGTGGCTATGGCTTCGCCGTTCCTGTATCGCTGGTTAAGAAAGTATCAGCCGACCTGCTGAAATACGGCAACGTGCAACGCGGTTATATTGGTATCCTACCAATTGAGCTAAACAGCACGGTCGCCAAAGAGAAGAATGTTAAAGTTGGTCGTGGTATCTACGTTGATCAAGTAGTTGACAACGGTGCTGCCGAAGCTGCTGGCCTGAAAAAAGGTGACGTTATCACAAAAATGGAAGGCCAACCACTGGATTCAGATGCTCAGATGCGTGAAATCATCGGTCGTCGTCGCCCAGGTGATGTTCTGACTGTAACCGTTAACCGTGATGGCACCGAGCGTGACTTTAAAGTAGAGCTTCGCAACCGGAATGGTGGTCGTGACATTATCAAGAAAACCGACATTACGCCATCAGCCACTTCGCTGAACTCGCTGGGCGCGCAATTTGAAGACCTGTCGGCTCAGGATGCCAAACAGTTAGGTATCAGTGGTGGTGTTCGAGTGAAGAAAATCACCGATGGTAAACTGGCCGAAACGGATGTAGAAGAAGGATTCATTATCGTAAAAGCGAATGGTAAAAACGTTAAAACGACAAAAGACCTTCAAACCATTATGTCGAGCGTAAAAGAAGGGGAAGGCTTGATGCTGATCGGCATGTACCCCAATAGCTCACGGATGTACTACTACGCGGTGCCTGTATAAGACAAAAGCAAAACGGTCAAAATGAAAACGGTCAAAAGGGTTTAAATCCTTTTGACCGTTTTCATTTTGACCGTTTTTTAAAATCTATTCGTAATAATTCAGAATTTGGTGTCCACTTCTGGCAAGAAGCTGATCGCGACGGAAGAGGTCAATATCAGCCATCATCATATCCTTCACAAGGGCAGGCAAATCATATTTAGGCTGCCAGTTCAGTTGCGTCATCGCTTTGGTTGGGTCACCAAGTAACAGATCTACTTCGGTTGGCCGGTAATAGCGAGGATCAATGCAAACGACGGCTTTACCGATTTCAACGGGGAAGTCAGGATTCGTTGAACTAACCACAGTACCGACTTCAGCATCACCTTCGCCCGAAAAAGCCAGCTCAACACCAATTTCGGCAAACGCCATCCGAATAAAATCACGAACGCTGGTCGTTACGCCCGTAGCGATAACGTAATCTTCGGGTTTGTCCTGTTGCAGAATCAGATACATAGCTTCTACGTAATCCTTGGCATGCCCCCAGTCACGCAGTGAATCCAGATTCCCCATGTATACTTTATCCTGCAAGCCTAAGCCAATACGGGCAACGGCACGGGTAATTTTACGCGTCACGAACGTTTCGCCCCGTAGTGGTGATTCGTGGTTAAACAAAATCCCGTTACAGGCAAACATATCATATGCTTCCCGATAGTTGACCGTAATCCAGTAGCCATATAGTTTAGCAACTGCGTAGGGCGAACGAGGGTAGAATGGCGTTGTTTCTGATTGAGCATGTCCCTGAACCCCGCCATACAACTCAGATGTAGAAGCCTGATAAATGCGTGTCTTTTTAGTTAAGCCCAGCAAACGAACCGCTTCCAGAATCCGTAGCGTACCGATACCATCCACCTGAGCCGTATATTCAGGCTCGTCGAAACTTACCCGCACATGCGACATAGCGCCGAGGTTATAAATCTCGTCGGGCTGAACTTCCTGAATAATTCGAATGACATTGGTCGAATCAGAAAGATCACCATAGTGGAGCTTCAGGTGTACTTTCTTCTCATGCGGATCTTCATACAGGTGGTCAATCCGTTGCGTGTTGAATAACGAGCTACGGCGCTTGATACCGTGTACTTCATACCCTTTTGCTAACAATAACTCTGTTAAATAGGCACCGTCTTGTCCTGTAATCCCGGTAATTAACGCTTTTTTCATAAATTCTTACAATCTAGGTTGAAGCACGTGCAAAGTTTACACATTAGCTTCTAAGTTAACATCTATTTATCTAAATCTTAAATTACTTTATTAATAGGCTACGCCGAATATCCACCTTGTCGGGTTGCAACTGGGCTGATGACACAAATCTGTGAATCGATGAATAATACCGTTCCGCATCTAAGCGACGCATAAAGTCGCCTACTTTTAGTTTATAAGTTGGCTGATTATAGGTAAGGTAAGGGCTAAGTTCTGGAAAATTCTGAGAAATCAGCAACTTGGCCGCTTCTGCTTCCTGACGCTGATTACCTACATAAACCTGAATCCGATAACCAGGCGCATATCGTATTGATCTATTTTGGGTGGCTATTGTATCCAGCACCAGGTCAAGTTTACGATTTATATGTAAAGCTTCGATAGGTGTATTCGGTTTTCGGGTGTCTGTCCGACGAGGAGCATTTGTTGGATTGGTTGTCGGATTAGTAGAGCGATTCGTTGTTGGGGTAGAGGAAACCGGATTCGGATTATATATAGGTCGCACGGAGGCTAAATCTTCGTTATAGCTGTTATAATCGACAGCCGAACTACCTGACGAGACCGAACGACTACTGGCACAGCCCGATATTGTCAGTACACTAAGCACCAGTAACGTTCCTAATTTATTGTACATATCTTATTCCATGTGATGCAAAAATAGCCATTTTATTCTTTCGATTGCTTACCCCTTTATATTCCGGTATAAACCCATGCTGGATTTTAGTTAATTTTGGGCTCTTATCAAGTCGAATACATGCTGAGTATACAGAGCCACGTGTCGCTAAAACCGTATAATACGTTTCGGATTGACGCCAGCGCACGCTATTGGGTCGACATTAGTAACGAGGACGACCTCCAAACGTTGCTTCAACTAGCAGAATTTCTCAATACCCCTAAATTAATTCTCGGTGGAGGCAGTAATGTACTTCTTTGCCAGAATTTCGATGGACTGGCTATTAAAATAAGCCTCCAGGGTATCGATGTGGTGCGGGAAGATGATACGCATGTGTATGTAAAAGCGGGTGGGGGCGTAAACTGGCACCAACTGGTTATGCACTGTGTCGATCAGGGCTATGCAGGAATTGAAAACTTATCGCTTATTCCGGGCACAGTGGGTGCAGCCCCTATGCAAAACATTGGTGCTTACGGCGTTGAGTTAGAACAAGTATTCGACTCATTAACGGCCGTACATATTCAGACGGGGCATACCCGAACGTTTACCCATGCTGATTGTGCATTTGGCTATCGCGAGAGTGTTTTCAAACGTGAGCTTAAAGGTCAATATATTATCACCAGCGTTACACTAAGACTCGACAAGGTGCCAACGTTTCATACGCGCTATGGTGCCATTCAGGAGACACTGGCTGACATGGGCGTTTCGGAAGACAATCTATCGATAAAGGCCATCAGTGAAGCCGTGATCCACATTCGGCGAAGTAAGCTTCCTGATCCGGCTCAAATTGGTAATGCAGGTAGTTTTTTTAAAAATCCGGAAATCCCTAAGGCTCAGTTCGACCAGCTTAAAACAGAGTACCCAACCTTACCAGGCTATCCCGTCAACGATGACTTTGTGAAGGTTCCCGCGGGCTGGCTTATTGAGCAGGCTGGCTGGAAAGGTCATCGATCGGGCGACGCAGGTGTTCATGCTAAACAGGCACTTGTCCTAGTCAATTACGACAAAGCGACGGGGAACCAGATTCTGGCCCTTGCTCAACAGGTACAGGAATCTGTTCAGAAAAAATATGGCATTACAATATCACCTGAAGTTAATGTTATCAGGTAGATCATACAAGTAGAGCCGTGAATGAAGTAGTTTTTCGCCTACTTTCACTCACGGCTCTACTTTTTTACGCGCTTATTTCAGTGATTTAGCTTATTCAAAACAAAGCGATGCAGCACCCAGCAAACCGGCATCGTTACCGAGCGTGGCCCGTTTGATGCTCAAGCCGTTTTTATAATACGGATTCAGCCAGTAATCGAGCGTTTTATTCACAGCAGGTAAAATATAATCGAAGGAAGCTGATAATCCTCCACCAATCAGTACCTGTTTAATATCCAGAACCTTAATCAGGGCGGCTAAGCCTTCACCTAGCATTTCACCTACTTCCGTCCAGATTTGCAGGGCCAGTTCGTCGCCTTCTGCGGCAGCCGCTACTAATCCAGTGGTCGAAATATTACCATCGTCAGGCAAATGGGTTTCGCCAGTATAGCTTTTCCGGCGCTCGTTAGCCAGTTGGAGCAATTCTACCTTTCCGATGTTACGTTCCAGTACCCGACCATTCCGCGAAGGAATGTGGCCCGGCTCCATAGCGTTTCCATCGCCCCCGGTAAAAATTTTCTTATTAATGATAGCCGCTCCACCAACACCCGTGCCTAGTGTGATGAAGATGTAGTTTTCGGTAATACGCTCTTCGGCAAAATAATACTCGCCTAAAGCAGCAGCGTTAGCATCGTTCGCCAGAAAAAACTGAATGCCAGGAAAGCGCTTGGTCAGCAGCTCAACCATCGGCTCTCCATTAATTTCTGGAATCGCCGTAATTTCGAGTGGGATCGTCCGCTCACGATTCAGCATGCCGGGCAGACCAATACCTACTTTTTTTACGTCTTTGTTATTTAACAGCTGAAGGGCAACGGCATCGCCAAAGCGCTCGATAAAGTGGCCCGATTCGCGCCAACTGATGGTGTCGTGGCTGTAGAAGTTTGAAATTTTACCCGTATTGGCATCGACAATGCCCATCTTGACGTTTGTGCCGCCAACGTCAATACCTAAATACTCAACGGAAGCCATTCGTAGCAATAATCAGTTTAACAATGAATAATGGTCAGTGTACAAGAACGATGAAGAGCGTGCAAGTTACGAAAGAGTGGTCAGTCAATAGCCATCAGGGTTAAGGAGTTTAAGCATACTTTGTCCTCAATGAATCATAATTGGCCGTAAATCTTAAATATCGCCAAGTTGGGGGCGGATTAGAATCTCCTCAACCACAGCATTTTTTGACAACGAATAAGCTGCCCAGGCGCTGTTAGCGACATCTTCAGCTTTCATAAATCGCTCTTCGGGCAAATCGGTCCCCTGCCAGCTAGCCGTAAGCGTTGCACCCGGCAAAATAGCCGTAACTTTCACATCGTGGGGTTTCAATTCCTCGCGCAAGACCCGGCTCATGCCCAGCAGAGCAAATTTTGAAATGCAGTAAGACCCACCATTCGTATAGGCTGTAATGCTGGCTGTAGAGCACATCATAAAAATATGTCCCTGCCGACGCGAAATCATATCCCCAACCAGCCCACGCGTCAGGTGGTAAGCGCTGGCCACGTTCGTATTCATCAGCGTCTCAAAGGTCCCTTCAGCTTCCTGATGAATTTCGCCCGGCAAAAATATCCCGGTATTATTTACTAACACATCGACTGGGCGACCCAACGACTGAATGTAAGTCAACAAAGCATTTACACCCGAACGATTCGATAGATCAGCGGCAAAAGGTAGCAGACCAGGCCCTTCTACCCCTTCAACTGATCGGGCACAGACGACCGCATCGAACCCTTCTGTTATAAATCGATCGGCAATAGCCCGACCAATCCCTTTGGTTCCTCCCGTAACAACAAGTAGTGGATTCATGTAAAAAAAGCTATGTCAGGCATTTTCCGGTGCAGAATACAGGCGGTTTAGCCTACGGCGCAAGTTACGTCAGAAACCATTCTATCTTTACGAGGGTTGTTTCGAATGACTATCATTCACTGTATTCGTCTACGGTTCTGGCCACTGATTTATGTCACGATTAGGCAGTTATTTTATCTTTCTGGGTACCCTGTTCCGTAACCCGGAGAAATTCCGCGTTTATATGGGCCTCATTATCAACGAGTGTACCAATATTGGGGTTGGGTCAATTTTTATTGTAGCGCTTGTTAACTCGTTTATTGGTGCTGTCACCTGCGTACAGACGGCTTATAATCTCACCAATCCGTTCGTTCCAAAAAATATTATCGCGCTTATTGTCCGCGACAGTTCGATTCTGGAATTAGCGCCCACCTTATCCTGCATTGTACTAGCCGGAAAAGTGGGCTCGAATATTGCCAGTGAACTGGGTACGATGCGCATTACGGAACAGATCGACGCTCTGGAGGTAATGGGCATCAATTCCAGTTCCTATCTGGTACTACCCAAAGTGATTGCTTCTGTACTGATGTTTCCCTTACTGGTAATTATGGCTGGTTTTCTGGCGATACTAGGTGGATACATTGCCGGAACGCTGGCCGGGGTTATTTCTTCAGAAGATTATATATCGGGCCTTCGTTTTGAGTACAAGCCATTCGGCGTCGCGTTTGCTCTTATTAAAACCGTAGTCTTTGCCTTTTTGATCTCCACGATTTCGGCCTACAGAGGGTACAATGTAAGCGGAGGAGCACTCGAAGTTGGCGCAGCCTCTACGGCAGCCGTAACCAACAGTTGCGTAGCGATCGTAGCCGCCGATTTTATTCTAACACAGATGTTACTCACGTAATTTTGAATGATTGAGTGATTGAATGATTGAATTAAGAGGGCTGAATAAAGCCATTCAATCATTCAATCATTCAGGCATTCAATCATTGAACCGATGATTGAAATCAAAAATATAGCGAAGTCCTTTGGTGGTCGTCAGATTCTGGCGGGCGTCAGCGGTACGTTCAAACAGGGCGATACGAGTCTGGTCATTGGCAGTAGCGGCACAGGTAAAAGCGTATTATTAAAGTGCATGATTGGGCTGGTAAAGCCTGATTCGGGCGAGGTTCTCTACGATGGCCGTAATTTTCTGGAAAGTGACCTGAATCAGCAAAAAGCCATCCGCCGGGAGATGGGCGTTCTGTTTCAGGGATCTGCCCTGTTCGATTCGAAGACTGTACTTGAAAACGTTCGGTTCCCGCTCGATATGCTTACCGAACAGGCCGAAAGTGAAAAACTGGATCGTGCTCATGAATGCCTGCGCCGGGTAGGTCTTGCCGAAGCAGCCGATCGGATGCCTTCTGAAATCAGTGGGGGCATGAAGAAACGGGTTGGCATTGCCAGAGCCATCGTCCTGAATCCCAAATATTTATTCTGTGATGAACCCAACTCCGGCCTTGATCCGCTCACCTCAATCAAGATTGATCAGCTCATCTCTGAAATCACCGACGAGTTTAAGATCACGACTGTCGTCATCACGCACGATATGAACTCGATGATGGAAATCGGAGAGAAAATCATGTTTCTATACCAGGGCGAAAAATTGTGGGAAGGCAATAGTACAACCCTTACGCAGTCGCACGTTCCTGAACTAAACGAATTCATCAACGCCAACAAACTGATTCGGGAAATGGAGAAATGACAGGCTGATTGTGGACGGTCAGATGCGCTTCTTTGTGGAAGTCGTCCAATTTGACTTTCTTCATCGTCTAAAGATGGGTCATTTAGGTAGAGATAAACGTTTTATTGGTGAATCGGTTAAAACCGCCATCGGGCCTGTAGCTTCACCTCCGTTTTGTGCGGAGCACTAATCTGATCCAAATCGGAGCCTACGGTGGTCTGGTTAGTATAGTTCGTTCTGGCCCAGCGCACCCAAATATCCAGATGGCGACTCAGATTGTACTGCGCCAGCAAATAATGGCGAACACCATAATTAAAGTAAGCCGGAAACGAAAACGCATAGAGCACATCACGCTCGTACACATATTGTCGACTGTCGTAATCGTCCGTTCCGAATAAAGCGATTCGTCCGCTAAGGCTAACTCGTCGGTAGTCCCACGTAGCGTCCTGCGCCAACGTGAATCCATTGGAGGTAGGTTGACCTGCATACGCAAAACTGCCCCACTGTATGCGCGACCGCAATGACAAACCCCGTACCAAGGTGTATTCGGCATTCAGTGCGTAGCTTCTACGGGTAGTACCGACTACATCTTTCCTTTTATCTACCGTCAGATTCTTCTGCTTATGTTCTTCGTGATACACGCCATAAAACGTGGTTTGCCGATTGGGGGTGTATCGAACCTGAAGCAAATAATCGAAGCCGTTTGAGGACTTATCGACCAGATATTTCAGCCAGGGGAAGTTGAAATAATCCACAAAGCCGCCTACGGTCAGTTTCCGGTAAATGGTATATTTTAATCCCAGGTAGGCCCCCTCTTCGTTTATATTCCGGCTGCCCTCGCTGAATGCATTTCCGTAAAAGCTATGAAAATTTCGGTCGTAATGCCGCACAACGACCGCCATATCTAATTTTTTAGTCAGGCTAACCAAAGCTCCACCTACCAACCCTATACCCCCTGAATTTGTAACCGAGCCACTACTCCGGGCCAATTCAGCGAATAGATTCCAGTTTCGCCAGATGTATCCCCCATGTACGCCCACCACCAGATTATGCGTACCTGTGAACTCATACGCGTTGTAAGCCTGACTACGCTTCTGGAAAAATAGATCGTAGGTAGTGCTTAACAGCGTAAGACCAAGCTGTAGTTGATGGCGATTCTGGTAAAGCAGATGAGCACCTAGGTTGGTTTCCATCAAACTACCCTGATCGTCTCGTTCAGACTGCGTTCGGTGAAGGCCCGAGGTTTGTAGTGAAGTAGCAACAAGGCCAATACCTGAGCTATCCCCGTTAGCATCCCGACGAATTCGCGAAGCCAGCAAGGTCATAGTAAGACGTCGATTCAACGCATAGGTAGCCACTATGCCCCGAAAGTACCCAACTTCCGTCAAGGATGTGTATGGACGAGCCCCCAACGTTGGGCGACGAACGGTTTGAACTGTTTCGGCACTTTTTCCAAGTACAAAACCCGCTGATAGAACCAAACCTTGCCCTACCTGCAATTGATAATCACCCAACAGGATGCTTTTCCAACGCCCTCGATTTTGAAGCTGAGCATGAAATGAAACGTAATCGGCTCCATAACGCCGGCTTTCGGGTTGCCAATCGATCCGCTCACCGGGGTCTTTTTCCAGAGTTAGTCCGAAACTAAAAGCACGGGGACGACTGTAACGATATCGTAGATACCACTGGCTGGCATCGCCTACATAACGGGTAGGCAGGTTTCCTTTTTTATCGGGCGTTGCTTCTGAAAACCCTTTCTGTTCTTCCAGCACACGTTCATAACGGGCAATCAGGTAATTATCAGTAGGCGTGGGCAAAGCGCCTAACAAACCCCGACTGCCTGCTACGGTTATGAAAGGGAGCAAACGTCGGATTGTAGCCAGGTCGAAGTTAGGTACTGCCTGAAGCTCATAAATTGACAGTAAATCCCCAAAGTCAGCCCGATAAGTGGCTAAACTGGTTAGTTGACGTTCTGAGAGAAGATACGTAGCTTCCAGTTCGTCGCGCGTAGCCGTATTAAGATCGATTGGATTGGCATAGAGCTGTGTGAGCGCATCATAGATAGCCTGATAATCAACCCCCTCTGTTTGGACAGGGAAAAGATCCTGTATATACCGACTTATATCAGCATCTCGATGTTGGGGTGTGCTGGTTTGTGAAAAAGCAGCCGACGACGCTAACCATCCGGCTAAACAGAGCAGGTAAACAGTTCGCAAAATCGTTTGGAAGTCCGGTTCAACAATCGCAATAAATTACCGCTGCTGATGAGCTGGATTGATAAACCGCTCCCAAAGCCCGGCAATCTATTGGACGAACAGGCGCCCCAAAAGATACATTACCCAGCAAAAAAGATACTTACGCCTAGAAACTACGCGAACCGGCGTTTTAAAATTTCGACCAATTCACTAACTTCATCACTGCTCATGTCCCACATGTATTGCGAAGCATAACGATAGGAGATCAGGTCTAGTGCCTCCCCATAATTGCTCAGCTTATCGATCTCGTCAACAGCCTGATTATAGGCGTTGGAATTACCACTGAAAAGCTGATTGATAAACCGGAACTTCTGGTTCAGTGATATACTGCGGGCTACACTTTCGATAGGTGCCCGGTGGAATGTCTCGGCAACCGTTGCTGGTTCTGTCGTTGCTGTTTCCCGTAATGTATCATTGAGTGTTGCTGGTGCATCATTCGGCACGATACCGGGTTTAACTTCGGTTGTTATAGGCTGACTGATTGCTCCGGTTTCCAACTGCGAGGGTTGGCTGATGGGCGCTACTGGTTCAGGACCCGACGAACCAGAGAGAAACATAGGCCCAGCAACGCTACCTGCTTCTAAGCGATCAGTAGCAGGCACAGGATCAGGCTGGGGCGCTACAGCAGGTGGAGCTTCACTTTCGGGAACCGATTCGGCAGGTACCAACGGGGCAGGTGGTATCGACGATTCGGTGGCTGTATCGAAAAATGAACGGGTCGGCGTAGCTAATAAACTATCATGAACATGACTTCGAAGTAAAGTAGACACGGTCATGGGGAGCTTTTCCGAAAAGAGAGCCACAAACTTATCATATGGCTCCAGTTCACTTCCTTTCTGAGTTAGCGCTTCATCCAGATAAATCAACGCCTGATTCACATAGATGAACGATTTCCCGTTCATTCGCTGCGTAATGTACGTCGGAATAAACTGGTTTATTTTCGTGTAACGCGTGATTTGCTTCATGGCAGCCGCTGTTACCGTAAAGTCGGGCTGGCTCCGCAATACATCATCAAAGTAGGCACGAGGGTCAAAAATCATGATAATCGTGCGTCGGACAGCATCGGCCAGTAAGGGTTCGAGATGTTCGCGTCGAACAGATATATACTGCGAAACAACGTTCATGAAGTTTTGTAATGCCTCCTGTACTTCTTCGTTCGTAAAGTCGAAATAAGGGCTTCTGAATTTTTCGGCATCAGCTTGCCACTTATCAGATAAACTACTGATTATAAATAAGTTTATCTGATTAATGGGCGTTAACGACATGATTTGCTGACCATTGATCGTCGTATGCTGTTGATAAAAATCAGCAGCAATCCGGCGAGCATAGGACTTGCTATATTCAGAAAGAGCGTTCGCGTTAAACTTGTTCGACATTAGGAAAAGCCTTTGTTTTGTAAATATATAGCTTTCAGCCACAAACCGACTGTTGTCACTGAAGAAATCAAATGCTGCGGGCTGTAATCCATAATTTAGTCCGACAACGGGCAATCCGTGAGGATATATGAAGCAATGTCCTTGCCGGGAATTCATATACGTTTAAGGTACAAGTAGGTTATAGTCGTTACGTTTTTATCGTTTACTCATGTTTATTGAACCTTCCCGCCGACGTGACCCACCCCATCTACGCACTGGCTGGATTGAAGTCATCTGTGGATCGATGTTTTCCGGAAAAACGGAAGAGCTAATCCGACGACTTAACCGTGCCCGGATTGCCAAGCTAAAGGTGCAGATTTTTAAGCCTGCTCTGGACAACCGCTACCACGCAGAAAATATTGTTTCGCACTCGGCCGTTGCGATTCATTCTACTCCTGTGCAAACAGCGAGCCAAATTTTATTATTGGCTGGTGATTGCGAAGTAGTTGGCGTTGATGAAGCCCAATTTTTTGATAAAGAAATCGTTTCCATATGCAATGAGCTGGCTAATCAGGGCAAACGAGTTATCGTGGCTGGGCTCGACATGGACTTTGCTGGCAATCCATTTGGCTGCATGCCTCAGCTTATGGGAATAGCCGAATATGTTACAAAAGTACATGCTATTTGCGTAGTTTGTGGCGACATTGCCCAGTACTCTTACAGGCTTGTGCCTTCGCAGGAGCGGGTACTCCTGGGCGAAACCGATAGCTACGAAGCCCGTTGTCGCCGGTGTTTTAACCTGGGCGACGATGCCGTACGAAAGGAATGGGCCTACGAAGACGTTAAGAATGACGAATGAACTAGTAGTGATGGCGAATGAAAAATGGATAAGTTATCTCGTTTCGTATAAATGGCCTTCACGTTCATTATCGCTTTTTCATTGTTCATTATTCATTATCTATTGTCCATTTTTCATTGTTCATTATTCATTTGCGCAGATTGGCACCTGGCAAACGCATGTCAGTTACCAATCGGGGCAGTCGGTAGCCGTAGTTGGCAATAAAGTCTACGCTGCTACGCAAAACGGCTTCTTTTATTATGACAAGGTTACACAGGAGACAACCAGCTTAACCAAGAATTCGGGGCTTAGTGACGCCGGTATCAGTCGACTTCTATATCTGGCCGATCAATCCACATTACTGATTGCCTATCGGAGCGGGAACCTTGATTTCATGACGCTGACCAATGATGGAGAGCCCGGAGCGGTTAGTAATGTCAACACCATTGTAGCGGCTTCTACCCTACCATCCGCCAGAACTATTTATCACATCAATCGCATTGGCAACAACGCTTACCTTAGTACCGATTTCGGCCTGGCTGTTTTAGACCTGATCAAGCATGAAATCAAGGATACCTATTTCAGCCAACGTACCGACGGCACGCCCCTTGCCATTTACCAGACTGTAGCGACTACCGACAGCCTGTATGCACTGACTGGACCTATACGGGCTACTGATATGGGGTTTCGCCTTCGCTCGATCCGATTTGCAGCCAATGTAAATATCGTTGACCCAGCTAATTGGCGAAATGTGGTAGAACCTGCCGCAATGATGAGTTCATTGATTGTTGACCAGAACCGTCTTTATGTTTCTGTAAATGGTACCGGAATTTATCTGAAAAATAATGGCTCCTGGGTGTTGTTCCGTTCCAGCACGGACCCAATCATTCGCTTATTTCCATCGGCAGCAGGCCCTATAGTCGCTACCAGTCAATCTATTCTTCTTCCGAATCCAGTAACATTTACTGGCCCCCTCCTAACCAACCCTCGTGAAGTGGTTGCCGATGGTACCAACGTTTGGGTAGCCGATACGCAGAATGGTTTACTGTATGGCTCTACAGGTCAATTTCAGCGCATTGCTCCTGAAGGCCCTACCCGCGATCAGTATGTAGGTCTTTACACCTATCCGCAAACGCTCATAACATTACCCACGGGGCCGCTGGATGCAACAACCCTGTCAACAAACCAGCCTCCCTATGAGGCCTTTTTGGTTACGAATAACCGTTGGGTAGCTCCTTCAACCAATGGCCTGGCTCGTGGTTTTAACGCTGCGGCCTACCTCCCATCTGAGCAGCGTCTTTACGTAAGCACGTTTGGTGCCGGGCTATGGAGCCAGTCGGGCGATCAACTACCAACACCCGTTACGCTTCCGGCTACGATTAGCCCATTTATCAGTAGCCTGGCAACCGATTCGGAAGGCAATTTGTGGATAACAACTGGACGGACGACTTCATCACAATCGGCTACGTTGCATGTACGTAAGCCCGACGGCACCTTCCAATCGTTCCCTGTTGTCACGCAAACCAATATTCTTCAGATTGTTCCCGACGACAACGGGTTTCTATGGCTTCGGCCTGATGTCGGCGGGGGGTTGCTGGTTGTTGATCCTCAAACCAATCGTAGTCGTTACTTGACGACGCAAACAGGACAGGGCGGATTACTCACCAACAGCGTTCGTGCTCTGGTAAAAGACCGGAATGGAGTTATCTGGGTAGGCACCGACTTAGGCCCAACCCTTTTCGACAATCCAGCGGGCGCGTTCGATGCGGTTATTGATGCCCAGCCGCCTATTCTGAATCGACGTCGGCTGTTGGCCAACGAACAGATTACGGCAATCGCAGTCGATGGCGGCAATCGAAAATGGATCGGTACGCAAAAAGGCATTTATCATGTTGCCCCCGACGGATCACAGTTACTGGACACATTCACGGCCGACAATAGCCCATTGCCCAGCAATACCATTCAGGCGTTAGCCATTGAACCTACGCGTGGGGCACTCTTTGTTCAGACGCCCAATGGCCTGGTTTCGTATCAGACACCAGCCACCGAGCCTACCGATGTACTGACCAACATTACTATTTTCCCGAATCCGGTCCGACCTGACTTCTCGGGCAACGTGGGCATACAGGGCCTTACAGAGAATGCAACCGTAAAAATTCTTGACGCAGGTGGCAAACTGGTCTATGAAACCCGCTCACAGGGCGGAACCGCTACCTGGAATCTGATCGACTATCAAGGTCGTCAGGCACAAACGGGCATTTATCTGATTGTTGTCGTTACAAAAGATGGTGCAGAGGGGCTGGCGGGTAAACTTGCCGTGGTTCGCTAGGAAAGGCCATGCTACCGACGGCCATCGTCATTACTTATTTTTTTGCTCTGCTTACCTCCCGAACTCATCTGGCCAAACTTATAGCTCAAGGTTAAGCGTACCGAGCGGTTGACAAACAGCGACGTATTTTGTGCCGTGAAAGTAGGTGCAAACTGCTCGCCAGTTTGCCGATTACTTCGGTTGAATGGATTATTGAGGTTGAGTGTCAGCGTGATTTTCTTATCCATGAATTCTTTCTTTGCCGACAGGCCGTAATAATACCAGCCCGAATTACGGCTTTGTAGCGAAATCCATCCTGAATTAACGTAGCCATTCGCCTGCAAGGTGAAATCTTTGGGTAATTTATACGACGCATTAGGCCCAACGCTCCAGACCCAACCGCTGGTGCGCTGATTAAGCGCAACGCTTGTTAAATCGACATACGTAAGATCAGCATTCAGGCTGATATTGGTCTGTTTATTAGGCTGAAGGGTAAAGCTCATATTAGCGCCATAGCTGGCATTTCGCCCAATATTCTGTGGTGCTGATAAGGCTGTACCCTGCGCATCGACCGTTGTCAGCCATTCGATGGAGTTGTTTGTCTGACGCCAGAATAAAGCCGCATTGAATGAAGAACCTTCTTTCCCAAATGTGCTATACGAGACCTCTGTGGCATGGGTCAATTCGGGATTTAAAAATGGATTACCCGTCTGTACGTTCTTGGGATCGCTGTAGTTTTTGTATGGATTCAGGTACCAGATCATTGGGCGAGAAATCCGTTGGGTGTAATTAACCTTCACAGTATGCTTGTTATAGAAGGTTTTCGCCAGCGTAAAACTCGGAATCAGGTTTTGATACTGGTTGGAGAATCGACTTTGCGTTGTGACAAAATCGCCTTGTATAGACGTATTTTCAAGCCGTACCCCTGCTGTTAGATTCCACTTTCGTTTTGAGTCCATTTTCATCGACGCATACCCCGACGTAACCCGTTGACTATACGTAAACTCGCTGGATCGATTTGGATCAATCCTGTAATCCTGTTCTAGTCCAGTAGTTGCCTGTTCGATAACATACTCACTTCCGATGTTTCGTAAGATTGACTTGGCCCCAGCTTCCAGTTTAAAACTAAGCGTATCGTGTTTCGTCCGGGCCGTCAACGGATGGATGTAATCTGTCTGGAACGTGTATTCATTGTTACGACTAAGGTTTGTACTTCGTTCCAGATAGGTCGGTATCGTCGATTCAATTCCGGTTTGCTGGATGGTATAGTAATAGTTGTCAGGCATCCGGGCATATTGTGTCAAGACCGAAAGCTCCCGCCCTGGCTTCTTAAACGATTTGGTCCAACCAAGATTAAACTCCGTATTACCAAAAGGATTTCGAAACTGAATATCACGATGATAAGCCTGCACTACATTTCCCTGTATATCAGTCAGGCGGCTATCTAGTGTGCTATTATTGGGGAAAGTCCCACCCCAAGCGTTGGCCGAAAAATTGATTCGGTTCGTCGTATCGGGATCGTAATCAAGGCTCAATTCTCCGTAACCGCTCGTTCCTATGTTATCGCGAAAGGTACTTTGCTTTAAAATACTGGTCGGAATTCCGTTCGTGAGGGCCGTACGCGTGCTGCTGGTTTCGCCAATACCGCGAAACTGATCGCCATTCAATGAAACCGAAACACCTAATTTTTTACCTTTTACTGTCAGATTCCCACCAATTGATCGATTTAAATTTCCCCCGGTCAGATTAACAGTACCATTTGTTCCCTGAATAGCCTTCTTGGTAATAATATTGATAACCCCTGCCGACCCCTCGGCATCGTATTTGGCACCAGGACTCGTAATGACTTCCACGGATTTAATAATGTTGGCTGGCATCTGTTTAAGTGCATCGGCCAGATTACGAGCCATAATACTGGACGGCTTTCCATTCACCAGCACTTTAATATTTCCACTGCCCCGCATTTTTAAATTCCCATCCAGATCAACCGTAAGCATCGGCACTTTACGAAGCACATCAGCGGCCGTACCGCCCGTGTTAGTTGCATCTTTTTCTGCATTATAAACCAGTCGATCGCCTTTATCTTCAACTAGTGCTTTCTGCCCCACCACGGCTACTTCCTTCAAATTCCGCGTATCGGCGACCAGTTTAATTTGCCCTAAATCGATCCATGGTTTCTCCGTCGTTATTTTGATAGGCTCCCATGGTTTGGTGCGATACCCTACAAAGGAAATTTCCAGTTTATAGGCACCAACAGCAATTTTTTCAAACAGGAAGTCGCCACTTTCCTTCGTAGTCACACCCGTAATAAGTTTATTATCTGCGGTTTTAAGCGCTACCGTAGCGAAAGGAATAGGCTTGGTCGTTAGTGAATCAATCAGTACCCCACGAATTTGCCCTATACCCGACTGGCTAAAGGAAAGACAAGGCGATAAATAAAAAAGAATCAGGCAAAGGTTTTTCATAACTACAGAATTAAACTGCGATGGCTAATTAGCTACTGAGCAAAAGTAGTGCGACAAAAACCATCCGTTGATGATATTAGGATTCGTTAACATTCTTTGACAATCTTTAACAATTGACGTTGTCTGAACTGTATTAATAGCTTGACTCAATCAGCATTGTGGTTTCGCCTATGGGTAAAGACAGACCAAACCAGCTAATTTTTCCTTCGTTATAAGCGTACTGGTTTAAGATCCGGGAAAGCTTTTGATCGGATTTGACGAATCAGGGCATTTTGCCTAATTTTGGCTGATTTTTAGCCCCTCACCCGATGCAGTAGTGTAATTGGGTAAGTTACTAACCGAAATTAATGCACTCAATATGAGAGAAATACAGTTCCGCGAAGCCCTACGGGAGGCCATGTCGGAAGAAATGCGCCGGGACCCACTGGTCTACCTGATGGGCGAAGAAGTCGCCGAATACAATGGAGCCTACAAAGTTAGCCAGGGTATGCTGGACGAATTCGGAGCAGAACGGGTAATCGATACCCCTATCGCCGAACTTGGTTTCGCAGGCATTGGTGTTGGTTCGGCTATGAACGGCTTGCGCCCAATTATTGAGTTCATGACCTTCAACTTCTCGCTGGTGGCGATTGATCAGGTCATTAACTCAGCGGCTAAAGTTATGTCGATGTCGGGCGGGCAATATTCCTGCCCGATTGTGTTTCGGGGCCCTACCGGAAACGCCGGTATGCTGTCGTCGCAGCACTCGCAGAACTTCGAGAACTGGTTTGCCAACACACCTGGCCTGAAAGTCGTGGTTCCTTCGAACCCCTACGATGCCAAAGGTCTGCTGAAATCAGCCATTCGTGATAATGATCCGGTTATCTTCATGGAGTCGGAGCTGATGTATGGCGATAAAGGGCAGGTTCCTGAAGAAGAATATCTGATTCCGATTGGCCAGGCCAATGTGGTTCGGGAAGGCAACGACGTAACGATTGTCTCGTTCGGTAAGATCATGAAAGTGGCATTAGCGGCTGCTGATGAGCTGGCCAAAAATGGTGTTTCGGCTGAAGTGATTGACCTGCGTTCGGTTCGACCAATCGATTATGCTACCATTATCAGCTCGGTAAAGAAAACCAACCGGTGCGTTATTGTAGAAGAAGCCTGGCCGCTGGCAGCCATTTCGTCGGAATTAACCTACAATATCCAACGAAACGCATTCGATTATCTGGATGCTCCGGTCATTCGGGTTAATAGCATGGACTTACCCCTTCCTTATGCACCAACGCTTATCGAAGCGATTCTGCCTAACGTAAAACGTACCTTACAGGCCGTTGAATCGGTGATGTATAAGAAGTAATCATCATACGCTATATAAAGCAAAGGAGCGATAGCCTGAGTGGTTATCGCTCCTTTGCTTTATAGGTTAATATCAATAAAAAATCCCGGCCGTTTTTCACAGTCGGGAGTTGATTAGCTCAATTGTATGTAAAACGCCATTACCGAGTCTTTAGTTCACACCTTGAAAAATAGTTAAATAATTTTTCAAATTATCCACTCTTTAATTAAATTTATTAGAAAATCAGATCAAAAGGCAAAAATGACAGCTACTGTGAGGCCTACAGGAAAGATAATTTATGAAGTTACGATCAATTATGTTGGCTCATTGACAACCCTTCGTCAACGGGAACCAACCGTAATTTTTTTCTCAAACCTACGGAAAGCGGTCGATGCGATTACGGCTGAACTGGCACTCAATAACTGGCCACCGAAGGTTAATTATACCGCCGTTTATCGGGGTGTAAAGCAGCGTGATTTTTATAGCTGCGATTTTACAATGGCAGGACTGCGTGTATTCCGACTGAAAATTGTTCCGCGTATCCTGAACCCAGCCTTACCTCGCCTGGGGATCGATGAAAATCCAGCTAAATAAAAATAGTCAGGGCCAATATGGTCACGTATCGCACCTATACACTGCCTGACCACTCTTGCCCCTGACTATTTTCGACCCTTAATATGCTTTTAAACTCAAATCCAGGCTTTTGATCTGGTGTGTCAGAGCCCCAGACGAAATAAAGTCAACCCCTGTTTCGGCGTATGCCCTGAGATTCGTTTCGTCGATACCTCCCGACGCTTCAGTTATGAATCGGCCATTGATCAGGCGGACCATTTCACGAATGCCTTCAGGGGTGAAATTGTCCAGCAAAATAACATCGACCTGCCCAACCCGTAAAACCTCTTCCACCTCTGCCCGATTGCGAGTTTCTACTTCGATCCGGAGCGAACGGCCTGTGTCCTTCAAATAAGCAACCGCTTTAGTTATGGCCGCTTCGATACTACCTGCGTAGTCGACATGATTATCCTTGATCAGAATCATGTCGTACAACCCAAAGCGGTGGTTTACGGCTCCACCGATCTTCGTCGCCATTTTCTCGCAGATGCGGAAGTTAGGCGTGGTTTTGCGCGTATCCAGCAATTTCGCCCGTGTGCCTTCGAGCAGATTGACTAACTCACGTGTGTGCGTTGCAATACCGCTCATGCGTTGCATACAATTAAGAACCAATCGCTCGGCTGTCAGGATATTTCGAGCGTTTCCGCTGACAGTCAACACAATATCGCCGGGTTTTATGCTGGCTCCATCCTGTATCAGCACATCAACCACAAACGTTGGGTCAACTTCAGCAAATATGGCTTGGGCAACCTCAACGCCCGCCAGAATACCCGCTTCTTTCACAAGCAACCTCGCTCGTTTTTGGGCGTCGGCCGGAATCGTGGATAAGGAAGTATGATCGCCATCGCCAACATCTTCGGCTAAGGCCAATTTGATAAATTCATGCAGATTCATAGTTGCAAGGTAGCAGATTATTTTTTCAACCGAAAACTACTTGCATTCCTCCCGAATTGGTACGAAATTTGTCATCCGCTAAGGAAATTTATGAACCAACCGCGAGTCATACAACGCTTTTCGAGCCTGATGCTGGCTACCCTACTGCTGTTTACAGCTATATGGGGGCATAGCAATACCGCTCAGGCAAAGCAGTTGGTGACGCCCAAGCCGGTTGCCCAACAGTCGAAATCGGGCAAAGCGACGGATGCATCTTCATCCAATGCCCAACTGAGCGCGGCCCAATTTGAAGCGGTCGTTACCCCCGCAATAAAAGTAGGCGAATCGGGCCAGACCGCTTTTCTGCTCCCCGAACCGACGCTTGTGATTCTGCTGCTGCTGAGCGTTGTATTGCTTCAGCACTTTACCCTGCCGCATTTTTATTTCTCGTATTTCAGGCACGTCTTCGGGCACCATATTGCCACCAATGCGCCCTAGTTCTCACCAGGGGCTTCTTCCTTTTTGTCAGTACCCATCCGTTTTTCGGTCAATCTGATTGGCTGAAGCAATTTTTGTTCTAAATCAATTTATGTCAAAACAGGCGTTTGCCTGTGCAAACCAATGCAAAACAAAACCGGAATTCTAATTCTGACTGGGGTTATTGCGGCTATTTGCCTCTACTTCCTGTCATTTACCTTCGTCTCGCGGAGCATTAAAACGGATGCTGAGGCTTACGCCACCAATAAGCAGGGGCTTGTTGACCGTAACAAGAAACAGCATTATCTGGATTCGCTGTGGAAAGAGCCCGTTTATCTGGGTAGCACGCTCCAGGAAGTAACCGAACGCGAGCTGGGTCTGGGTCTTGACTTACAGGGCGGTATGCACGTCGTTCTCGAAGTGTCTCCGGCCGATATTCTGCGTGGCCTGTCGGGTAATAACCGCGATCCGAAATTCAACCAGGCGCTGAAACTGGCGCTGGAAGATCAGAAAACCAGCACCGCCAAATTCGTGGATCTGTTTGCGGATGAGTTCAAAAAACTGGCTCCAGATACCAAACTGGCAACCGTTTTCGCAACCAGTGCGAACCGCAGCAAAATCAACTTCCAATCGTCGGATACCGAAGTTCGGAAGTTACTGAATACGGAAGTTGAAGATGCCATCAAACGGGCTTATCAGATCATTCAGGCACGGGTCGACAAATTCGGGGTAGCCAACCCTAACATTCAGCGTTTGCCGGGTTCTGGCCGTATCCAGATCGAACTGCCCGGTGTCGATAATCCAGAGCGTATTCGTCGTCTGCTGACAGGTGCTGCTAAACTGGAGTTTACCGAAGTTTACCGCCTGAACGAACTGGCTCCGGCTATTGAAGGCATTGGCGCTTACCTGTTACGCGAAGAAGCCGCCCGGAAAACGGCCCTGAAAACTAGCTCGCCAGCCGCAGGCACAGCCACTAAAGGCGCATCGGGCACATCGAGCCTGGAGTCACAATTGGCTCAGGGCAACAAATCGGATTCGGCCAGCAAAGCGAAAAACGATACGGCTGCCGCAGCTGCTCAGGGCAATGCGCTTACGCAGCTGTTCTTACCAGTTGGCCAGGACCAGTTGGGTGTTTACCTGAAAGATACAGCACGGGCCAACGCCGTTCTGAATACGCCTGAGATCCGTAACCTGTTTCCGGCCGACATCGTGTTTGCCTGGGATCGGAAAGCATTCAAAGCAACGGATGGTAAAGAGATTCTGCCACTTTATTTCCTGAAAAAATCAGGCGGACGTGCTCCGCTCGAAGGCGATGTGATTACCGATGCTACCAACGACTATGACGACCGTGGCCGCCCCGAAGTGACCATGAACATGAATGCCGAAGGTGCTCGTAAATGGCGTAACCTGACAGCTGCCAATGTAGGTCGCCCAGTCGCTATTCTGCTGGATAACCTGGTTTATACGGCTCCAAACGTACAGAACGAAATTCCAAATGGTCGTTCAAGCATTTCGGGTAACTTCACTGTTGAAGAGACCAAAGACCTTGCCAACGTATTGAAAGCTGGTAAACTGCCTGCTCCAACCAATATTGTTGAGGAAAGTATTGTCGGTGCTACACTGGGTTCTGAGGCCGTTAGCGCTGGGGTCCTATCATCTCTTGTTGGTATCCTGCTCGTACTGGGATTTGTCGTATTTTACTACAATCGTGCAGGTTTGATTGCCGACATCGCTCTGATTGTCAACCTGTTCTTCCTATTGGGTGTTATGGCCTCGCTGGGTGCCGTGCTGACGATGCCAGGTATTGCCGGTATCGTACTCTCGATAGGTATGGCCGTAGATGCGAACGTACTGATTTTTGAGCGGATTAAAGAGGAACTCGCAGAAGGCAAAACATTTAAGGTGGCCGTTGCCGATGGCTTTAAAAATGCCATGTCGTCAATTATTGACTCGAACGTGACGACTTTCCTGACAGGTGTTGTCCTCTTCATTTTCGGTACAGGTCTGATTCTGGGTTTTGCTACGACGTTGATTATCGGTATTCTGACATCGCTGTTTGCAGCCATTTTCATTACCCGACTGATTCTGGAATATTATATCCGTAACGGCAAAACGTTAACATTTACATCGTCATGGGCTAAGAACCTGTTTAAAGATTCTGATTTCGATTTCGTATCGCGCCGGAAGCTGTACTATACTATTTCGTCGGCCATTATCGCAGCGGGTATTATTTCGGTCCTTTTCAAAGGATTTGGACTAGGAGTAGATTTCAAAGGCGGCCGCTCGTACGTAATCCGTTTTGAGAAATCGGTTAGCACCGACGACGTTCGGAATTCGCTGGAAGGTGTATTAGGTGCATCGCCCGAGGTGAAAACCTATGGTGGTACGGGTATTGGTGCCAATCAGGTAAAAGTTACCACACCATATCTGGTTGATGATAACTCGCAGGGCGCTGACAAGAAAGCCGAAGCCACTATCTACAAAGGATTAAGCAGCCTGAAAGGGAATCCGGCTAAAATCGAAAGCTCACAGAAGGTGGGGCCAACTATTGCCAACGATATTATGACCTCGGCTGTATGGTCAATTCTGCTGGCGGTAGCGGTCGTGTTCGTCTACATCCTGATCCGATTCAAACGACTGGCGTTTGGTTACGGTGCGGTGGTTGCCATGTTCCACGACGTTTTGATTATCCTGGCTATCTTCTCGATTTTCAACGGACTGCTACCCTTTTCGCTCGATGTTGACCAGGCATTTGTTGGTGCTTTGCTGACGATCATGGGGTATTCGATGAACGACACAGTTGTTGTATTCGACCGGGTTCGTGAATACCTGAACGAAAACCGGGGTAAGAAAGAAAGCATTCCGACCATTATCAACAACGCGTTGAACAGTACGCTGAGCCGAACAGCCGTAACGGGCTTCTCGACCATTCTGGTTCTATTAGTCCTCTTCATTTTCGGGGGCGAAACTATCCGGGGCTTCTCGTTCGCTATGTTGATCGGTGTCGTTGTCGGTACCTATTCATCGCTATTCGTTGCTACCCCGATTGTGGTTGATGCCCTAAGCCGTGATCAGGATAAAGATACGGCTGCCCCAGCCATCGCCGAAAAGAAAACCGGCTATGACGCTATTCCTGCCGATTTCACAACGAAAGAGGCTGCTACGCCTGAAGAATTTACAGCGACCAAAAAGGAAAAGAAAGATAAAAAACCTCTGATTCGCCCTTCGCAATCGTAAGGTAAAGAGCGAAAGCGCAAAAGAGTGAAAGAGCGAAAGCCATCCGGCAATTTTTTCGCTCTTTCACTCTTTCGCACTTTCGCTCTTTTTTTTCGTATCTTTCCAAACGGTTTTACCCAAGATTCTTTTTCTAAACGACACAATCACCAAACTCTATTTCCCTACATGGAGACTAAACTAAAGACAGTTGATACCAGCGTGATGCGCAAAAAGCCGCTTTCGGCTTATGCCGCTGATGCGCAAAAAAGTGAGCTTAAACGTGTACTAACGCGCTGGGGCCTTACCTCGCTGGGTATTGGAGCCGTTATTGGTGGTGGTATTTTCGTATTGACGGGGATTGCCGCCCGCGAATGGGCAGGACCCGCACTAGCACTAGCTTTCGTCATTGCAGGGGTCGCCTGTACGTTTGCCGCCTTGTGTTATGCTGAATTTGCGTCGATTCTGCCGGTAGAGGGCTCAGCTTATGCGTATTCTTATGGGACCGTTGGCGAATTGTTTGCCTGGCTCATCGGCTGGAACCTTATTTTGGAATATATGATGGGCGCTACTACGGTAGCCGTGAGCTGGTCGGGATACTTTGAAAAATTCCTCCATCTATTCCATATAGAACCGCCCATATGGCTGATGAACGACCCGGTTACTGCCCACGAAAAGGCCGATGCTCTACGGGCTGCCGGTACTGCCGTCCCTGATTTTACATTTGCCATTAACCTACCCGCCCTCCTGATCGTATGGGTCGTGACCTACATCCTAGTGAAGGGTATAAAAGAAGCCGCCAGCACCAATAACCTGATTGTGATGCTGAAAGTAGCAACAGTCATTTTTGTGATCATTGCCGGGGCTTTCTTTGTCGATACTGCCAACTGGACCCCATTTGTTCCAAATGCCGTTACCGACGATACAGGCCAAACCCACTTTGGTGTTCCCGGTATCGTCACAGCAGCCGGTATCGTTTTCTTTGCTTATATTGGCTTTGATGCCGTTTCGACACAAGCTGGTGAGGCTATCAATCCGAAAAAAGACGTTCCATTCGCTATCATTGCGTCGCTGCTGATTTGTACGGCTCTATACATTTTGGTTTCGCTGGTACTGACAGGTATGGTTAAGTACGATACCCTTGACCTGAAAGCGCCGGTTGCGCAGGCTTTTGCAGACGCTGGCTTAACCTGGGCCGTATATTTAATTACGATTGCTGCTATTGCCGGTCTAACCTCTGTAATGCTGGTGATGATGCTGGGACAAACCCGCGTTTTCCTGGGCATGGCCAAAGATGGTCTTTTACCCAAAGGGCTATTCGCGTCGATTCACCCTACCTTTAAAACCCCCTGGAAGAGTACCATCTTTGTCGGGACCATCGTTTCGATTGTAGCAGCCGTTACTCCTATCGATAAAGTATCGCAGTTAACCAGTTCGGGGACCCTGTTTGCGTTTGCCATGATTTGTGGAGCCGTTTGGCTGCTACGCGTTCGGGAGCCAAATCTGGAACGCCCCTATCGTACACCAGTTCTGCCTGTTATTGCTACCTGTGGTATTTTGGCGAACCTGTATCTGATGTGGAACCTACGTACCGATACGAAAATCACCTTCGTCGTTTGGTGTATTATTGGGCTTATCGTGTATTTCGCCTACAGCCGTAAGCACAGCAATTTGAATAATCCCGAAGAATAAACTTCTCACCCCCTGAGTAAAAATGCCCCTTGGTCGAGAACTAAGGGGCATTTTTCATTAGTCTATAGACTAAAGATCTAGTATAAGGAGCGTACTTTTGTGCTGCATGAGTACACAGGAACTTATTGGCTATGCCTCAGCCCTTATTATCGGAATCGTGCTTGGCTTAACCGGCGGAGGGGGGTCGATATTGACCGTTCCTATTTTTGTGTACGTTTTCCAGATTTCACCTGTATTAGCCACTACCTATTCGCTGTTTGTAGTGGGATCTACCTCATTGGTCGGCTCGGTCAATCATATCTGGAAAGGCCGGGTCGATTTGCGGATTACAGCCGCTTTTGCGTTTCCCTCGTTTGTTTCCGTTTACCTAAGCCGGCGATTTCTGGTTCCTGCATTACCCGACCCATTGTTTCAGGTTGATCACTTTCAACTCTCGAAAAGCGATGCTATCCTCTACTTTTTCGCAATTGTCATGGTGCTAGCCGCTCGGTCTATGATTCGGAGTGAACGGCCCGAACAGGGGGAAGCGGCTGATGGAAAGCCTCGTTACGGCAATCTGGCCCTGGATGGACTCTCGGTAGGTCTATTGACAGGCACAATCGGAGCCGGGGGTGGTTTTCTGATTGTACCGATGCTCGTTCTGTTAGCCGGTCTACCCATTCACCGGGCTGTAGCCACCTCCATACTGATTATAGCGGTCAACTCGTTCGTAGGCTTTCTAGGCGACATTCACCATACCGATCTTAACTGGAATTTTCTGCTGCCCTTTACCGGCTTATCTATTGTCGGCATTTTTATTGGGATGTATTTCACCCGTTTTGTCCCGCCTGACCGTTTAAAAAAAGGCTTCGGCTGGTTCGTTCTGGCCGTAGCAACCTATATAATCCTGAAAGAGATTCTGTAGATTATTTAGTAGGCAATTGTCAATAATCATCCAGTCCCCAGCCTATTGCTTTACAAGTCTTGTCTACCAACTTAGTCTTCCCGAACCCGGATATTGGCCTGGTTAACCGTAGCCGTTCGACTACGCACAGCCGATGTAATAAAAAATCCGACAGCCGTTCGACCCGACGCATTGGTATTGATGATATTGGTAGGAATGTTGGCAGGTGGCGTAGCAAACAATCCTCCGTTGGTAATCTGGGTTCGGAACTGCTGCCAGAAGTCGAAAGCTTCCGACGTAAGCGATTGCAATTCTACTTTTACCACATCATTCATATTATATAAACTATCAATATTAATTGACCGCCGGATAGGTGCAATAAACATCAGCCCATCCGTAACAGAAGTACCGCTACGAAATCCCCCATCCTGCGATGTGACAATATTGCCCGGCTTATTCTGTAGTTGCCCATTCTGGAAAAAACGCACCCGGTAGTAGTCGGTTTGGTTAGGAATATCCATCGCATAAAACTCAGCCCGGTATCCTTCAATCTTTGAAAAAGGGCTACGCTTCCGCTTTACAAAAATGAGTGAATCAATGGATGGCACCCGGTTCATTTTTGAAACAGCCCGATACGTCTCTCCCTGAAAACCAATGGTAAGCTGATAGGTCCGGCCAATATGCCCTAAGGTATCGTTGCCTGTTGGCTGCCATACGTAATAGCCATCGTTGTCAGGGTCTAGAAACTTATAGGTCTTTCCGGCATCGTCGATAACATTTACCGTAGCACTGGTAGCGGCTGGCGGTGTACTGTTGTCGAAATAAGCAGCTGTTTGCGTTAATCGGATGGTTTGAGGGCCGGGCTGGTCGGTCAATGAGGCATCAACAGAAAGCTGCGTTGGGCCCGTATTCAGCTTGGCATCAATGACCGTTGTGCAGCTATCGAGCAACACAATAGTACCTAGTAAAGCGAATAGTATTGAAAGTCGTGTCATTGTAGTAGTGGCCTTTTTAGGATGGCGTTTGGCTACAGATTTGTTGTTCTAGAATTTGAAATTGTAAGTCACCGATGGGATGATGGTCGCAAAAACCGAATACTTAATGGCTTCAGTCACCCTTGGGTTGTCGGCATTGGGCTGGAAATACACCGAGAACGGGTTTTTCCGAGCGTAGACGTTATAGACCGAGAACACCCAGTTGTCTTCCTTACGCTTACCAGGCCGTTTACGCCCTTGTAAGGTGGCCGCCAGGTCAAGGCGGTGGTAGGCCGGAATACGGTAGTTGTTACGCCCATCAATGATCGGAGCCACAAAACCCTCATATTCAAATCGGTTTGTGGGGAACGTACCGGGCGTGCCACTGGCGAGCGTGAACGTAGCCGAGAAATTCCAGCGTTTGGCTTGTGGCGGGTCGAAGAGCAGCACCGACGTCAGCGTATGCCGTTTATCGAAACGGGTTGGATACCAGTCACCGTTGCTGATGCCTGCCACCTGTCGCTCAGTTTTGGCCAGCGTGTAGCTAACCCAGCCATTGACAACTCCTGTGTTGCGCTTTACGAAAAACTCAGCTCCATAAGCCCGCCCTTTTCCACTAAGCAAATCACCCTCCAGATACTTGTTCAGAATCAGGCTGGCCCCGTCGATATAATCAATCTGATTCTGTAGCCATTTGTAATACACCTCCACCGACGCTTCGAACTCACGACCAGTATGGCCGAAGTTCTTGAAATAGCCAGCCGCAACCTGGTCGGCAATCTGCGGTTTAACGTTGTTAGTCGATGGTGTCCAGACATCGAGTGGTGTAGACGCTGTTGTGTTCGAAATCAGGTGGATGTACTGCGCCAGTCGGTTGTAACTGACTTTTAACGAACTATTGCCCGACAGCTCATACTTAGCCGCCAAACGAGGTTCCCAGTTTCCGTAGGTTTGAATAGTACTCCCACCTTTATAGGCTACCGTTGTCAGAACCTGCCGCCGGGTCCCTACGGGTACATCGGTCTGGAAGGTATAGGCTTCGCCCGGCCCGGTGTAATTGAAGAGCGAATAACGCAGACCGTATTGTAACTGAAGTTGTGGGGTTAGCTGTTGTTCATTCCCAACATATAATGCCGTTTCGAGTGCGTGTTTATTCTCTATTCCGAACGAACGTACGACGCCAGCGCTGGCAGCCGTAGCCGTACCGGGCTGAAAGTCATGAATAATTACCTGACCGCCAAACGTAATCAGATTCTTGCCGAGCGCCAGCGAAAAATCGGGTTTAAGGCTATAATCCACAATGCGGGAATCGGTACGGAAGAAATCGTTGGGCCTCTTCTGCTTTAAGTCGGTATTCAGCGAGTAGTCATAGTTGCTGTAATAAGCGGTTGTATTCAGAAACAATCGCTCACTGAAAATGTGGTTCCAGCGAGCCGATACGGTAGCATTTCCCCAGTTAAACCCAAAATCTGACCCAAACACATCGCGCCCTAAATAGCCCGATAGGAAAACGGTGTTTTTGTCGTTGATCCGGTAATTGCCTTTGGCAGTCAGGTCGTAGAAGTAGAACTTTGCCCCTTTCAGATCGCTGTTCAGGAATGGCTGCGCCAGAATATCGGCATAGGAACGACGAGCCGCCACGATGAAGGATCCCTTCCCCTTAAACAAGGGTCGTTCGTACGACAGTCGACTGAATATCAAACCAATACCGCCATTTAACTCAGGCTTTTTCGCATTTCCTTCTTTCAATCGAACGTCCAGTATCGACGCGATCCGACCACCATAGTTGGAGGGAATACCACCCTTAATGAGTTTTACATCTTTAACTGCATCGGGATTGAACACCGAAAAGAAGCCAAACAGGTGAGAAGAGTTATAAACCGGCGCTTCGTCGAGCAGTACTAGATTCTGGTCGATACTACCACCCCGAACGTTAAAGCCGGTAGCTCCTTCACCCACCGTTGTAACGCCTGGCAGTAATTGAATACTCCGAATCACATCGACCTCCCCAAGCAATGCCGGAATCCGCTGCAACGTTTTCACATCAATCCGGTTGACACTCATTTCGATGTTCTTCACGTTATCGTCTTCCCGATTGGCCGAAACGACAACTTCCTGAAGGTCTTTCCCTTCCTGTTTTAGTTCGAGGTCGAGCCGCACGTTTTTATCCGTAAGCTCAACTGTTCGGGTTTGCTTAGCGTATCCGATATAACTAACAACTAGGTTGTAACCACCAGGAGGCAAGGTAATAGCGTAAAATCCATAACTATTGGTAACCGCTCCTGTTCCAGTTTCTTTTACATAAACCGATACACCAATCAACCCTTCGCCATTGGCGCCGTCTTTTACATAGCCACTGATGGTTAGCCCGGCTGTTCGGGCTGGTTTTTCTGGAGTAGTTGCAAGCGTATTGGTTGCTGGTTGGGCCTGCGCTTCATCAGGCTGTAGCGACAGCGTGCCGATAAAAAGGCAACATAGCCAAACGGGTAAGCCGTGTTTCATTGCGTTATTGATAATGAGTATCCGATGGGATGGATACGTCAGGTTGTTCAAATGCTTACGCAAAGGTATGGCTACTAACCCAGAGCTTAGCTAAAATTAGATAAAGCTGCTAAAAACAAGGCTGAACGGCCTTACATACAGGACAAAACCAATACTGAACGAAAAGTAGGGGCAGATTTATGGGCCAATCTCCAAATTGGCCCTGACACTTATTGAGCTTTTATAACCGCAATCAGTTTCTGTAACTCTTTAAATCGCTTTTCATCAGGTTCAGGATTTTCGATCGGCAGTTTTTTCAACTCATCGATGATAATTCGCCCAACCAGCAATCGCATATTTTTCTTATCGTCGGCCGGAATCACGTACCAGGGCGCTTTGTCCGTAGCGGTTTCATTAATACAGATTTCATAAGCATCCTGGTAATCGTCCCAGAAATCCCGCTCTTTCACGTCGCCCTCTTCAAACTTCCAGTTTTTGTCGATATCCTCAATTCGGGCAATTAGTCGATCGGCCTGCTCCTTTTTAGATACGTGCAGGTAAAACTTGATGGTTGGGAAGCCATTGCGGTGCAAAAACGTTTCCATATCCCGGATGGCTTCGTAGCGATGTTTGAACAGCTTATCCAGATCTTCCGTTAGTTTTTCGGGCAGGCGCTGGCTTTGTGTAAGGATTTCGGGATGAACTTTTACGACCAGCACCTCTTCATAATACGATCGATTAAATATGCCAATCATACCCCGTTCGGGAAGCTCACGCCAACTTCGCCATAGAAAATCGTGATCTAGTTCCTGATCGGTTGGGCGTTTGAAGGAGTAGACCCGAACCCCGGCTGGGTTGGTTCCGGTAAATACATGTTTGATCGTACCATCTTTTCCGGCCGCGTCCAACGCCTGAAATACGGTCAGAAGTCCGTATCGGTTGTGGGCAAACATACGCTCCTGCCACTTATCGATTTCGGAAGCCTGCTGCCGAAGAATGGCTTCATAATGCGCATCATCTTCGTAAAGGTCATCAACTTTAGTAGGCGCTTTTTTAATTTTCAGCGGCTTTTCGCCGTCATAACGGAAGCGGTCAGTATTGAAATCAGTCACGGCAGTGAAGGGTAAACTTTACGTTAGGAAGTTCTGTTAACTAGTTAGGCAAATTAACCGAATAAAACTATAAGGTTTCAGGAACTCAACAGGTTTGTCGAAACAAATTATATGGCAACAAATCAATCAGGCGCTTTGGCAAAAGCGACCTTTGGCACGGGCTGTTTCTGGTGCACCGAAGCCGTTTACGAATCACTAAGGGGCGTTATTGCGGCCGTATCGGGTTACGAAGGTGGCCACAAAGAAAATCCGACCTATAAAGAGGTTTGTACGGGTACAACCGGCCATGCCGAATGTGTAGAAGTGACGTATGACTCTACGCAAATTACCTATCAAGAATTGCTTGAAGCGTTCTTCCGCAGTCATGACCCAACCTCACTCAATCGGCAGGGAAATGATATTGGTACGCAATACCGATCGGTCATTTTTTATCACAACGACGAGCAGAAACAACTCGCCGAAACAGCTAAAGCAGAACTGGATAAATCGGGCGCTTATGACAGCCCAATTGTTACAGAAATTTCGCCGGCCAGTACATTTTACGAAGCTGAAGAATACCACCAAAGCTATTTTGCCAACAATCCGAATCAGGGCTACTGTGCTTTTGTTGTAGCTCCGAAAGTAGATAAATTCAGGAAAGTTTTTAAAGAAAAATTGAAACCTGATTTAAATCATGCCTAGTAAGTTTCATTAAAATTATAGTAGATAAGCTCCTCAAATTGAGGAGCTTTTTATTTATATAGTGTACTAAACTTAGACTTATCCAAAAGCAACTTACTGAAGACTAGTTATTTAAACAATTTATTTCAAAATAGATTATAGGTTATAAATCCCTGTTTGCTATGTTTGTCACAAAGTCAATATTGACCGAATAATAAGAGGTCTGTTTAGGCGTTTGTGAGGCCCACAGATTCGCTTTTACTTTGTCTCAAATTTTAACACAAATCAGTTTCGTCAAATGAAAAAAATCCACTTTTCTATCTTATTGGTTCTTGGTCTGTTAGTCGGCACCCAATCATTTGCTCAATATAAAATTGACAAAGGAACCAAATTAATCAACCTTGGAATTGGCGTAGGTGGCTATGCTAGTGTAGGTGGTATCGCGTTCGGCGGTTCTGCCGATTTCGGCGTTGCTCCAAATATTACGGTCGGTGGCCAAGTAGCTTATCGTAGCTTCAACTATGGTTACCTCGGTTACAATGACAAAATCAACTACCTATATTTCGCAGCTCGGGGTTCGTATCACTTTAACGAACTGTTGAACCTGAGTACTGATAAGGCTGATCTGTATGCAGGTATCGGTTTAGGTTATGAGAGCGTAACTTACAGCTCAAGTTTCGGTAGTGGCTTTAACACATTTGGTAGTGGTATCTATCTGCCAATTCACCTGGGTGGCCGTTACTTCTTTAGCGAAAAAGTAGGTGCCTTTGGCGAATTAGGAACGGGTATTGCTCCTTTGATGCTGGGTATCACCTTCGGTCTGTAAGCACAGTTGTGGCACTAAAAAAGGCAACCGCATGTGGTTGCCTTTTTTAGTGCCTTTCTGCTAGAAGATACTATTTATCCGCTATTTCTTTCAGGCTGGCTATGCCCATATTCCAGAGGATAAACGAATAAATATCGGCTGTCTGCTCAATATTCTTCTTCGTATTACTTGCGCCGTGACCTGAGTTGGTATCAATCCGAATCAGGATAGGATTGTTTCCTTTATATATTTCCTGAAGTGTAGCGGCATATTTGAACGAATGCGCCGGTACTACCCGATCGTCGTGGTCGGCCGTTGTGATCAGTGTGGCCGGATAATTCAGGCCGGGCTTGATGTTCTGAATGGGCGAATAGGCATACAACGCCTTAAACTCTCCGGGATTATCGCTACTTCCATAATCAGCGATCCAGTTCCAGCCGATGGTAAATTTATGGAACCGGAGCATGTCCATCACGCCTACCTGTGGGATGGCTACCCGGAACAGTTCGGGCCGCTGATTCATAACAGCCCCTACGAGTAATCCACCATTCGACCCACCCTGAATAGCCAGTTTAGCCGGGCTGGTGTATTTCTGGGCAATCAGGTATTCAGCTGCGGCAATAAAATCATCGAATACATTCTGCTTCTTCAGCTTCATACCCTGCTCATGCCATTTTTCGCCGTATTCACTCCCCCCGCGTAAGTTAGCCTGAGCATACACACCTCCCTGCTCGAGAAAAGGAATCCGAAATGGACTGAACGAAGGCGGTAAACTTATATTGAAACCACCATAACCATACAGCAAAGTCGGGTTGGTCCCATCCAGCTTCAGGCCCTTTCGATAAGTAAGAAACATGGGTATTTTAGTACCATCTTTACTCGTATAGAATACTTGCCTGGTCTCATAGGCATCAGGCTTAAAGTCAACTTCGGGTGCCCGAAAAACAGTGCTTTTTCGCGTGGCAATGTCGTAGCGGTAAATGGTAGGTGGAAATGTAAAGGATGTAAAGGTATAGAATACGAATTTGTCGTCCTTCTCGCCACCAAAGCCCCCAGCCGAACCCAAAGCGGGTAGTTTCACTTCACTCTCCCACTTGCCGTTGTAATCATACACATCAATTTTTGAGACAACGTCCTTGCTGTACTCGACGAACAGTTTACCACCAGCCGCCTGTACACTTCCTTCGGCAATAGGTTCTGGTTTTTCAGGAATAAGGTCGGCAAAGGTTTTCTTCTTTGTATCGAAGGCAATGACTTTACTATTCGGCGCTTTTTCGTTCGTCAAAATAAGTAATCGATCACCGTCATTATCGACCACGTCATAACTAAAGTCGGTAATGTCGGCAACAACAGGTGCGAAGGTTTTATTTCCTGATTTCGCATCCAGGAAAAACAGTGCATTGCCATCTTTCCCTTTGCCTCGGTCACTCACCGTTAGCAATGCAAATCGCTCATCATCGGTGGTTTGTAGTGTATGAAACCGTTGGGGATTTTTGGGGTCTTCATATACCAGCTTGTCGGCCGACTGCGGGGTGTTGAGTTTATGAAAGAATACCTGGTGATTTTCGTTTTTGGCAGCCAAGGCACTGCCTTCGGGTTTCGGATACCGGCTGTAATAAAACCCGTCGCCCTGCCAGGCTGCGCCCGACACCTTCACCCATTCGATTTTTTCAGACAGATATTGCTTCGTGGCCAGGTCCATAATCTGGTATTCCTGCCAGTCGGAACCACCCTTCGACAAACCTACAACAGCATATTTCCCGTCTTTCGATAATGAAAAAGCCCCAAGCCGGGTGGTCCCATCAGTCGACAATTTGTTCGGGTCAAGGACTAGCTCGGGTTTTCCGTCAAGGCCTTTTTGTCGGTAAAGAACGGCCTGATTTTGCAGACCGTCATTTTTCGAGAAGTAGAACCAATCGCCCTTCCGGCTGGGTGCCGAATATTTTGGATAATTGTATATCTGTTCCAGCCGGTTCTGTAACTGTTTACGGTATGGAATCTGCGCCAGATAGTCGAACGTTACTTTATTTTCGGTTTTAACCCAGTCGGCCGTTTCGGCAGAACGGTCATCTTCGAGCCAACGGTACGGATCAGCTACCTGCGTACCATGATAGGTATCGACCTGATCGGTTTTACGAGCGTGCGGATAGGTAAGCGGCTGCGTTGCCTGCCCCTGTGCCCCCAGTGAACTTAGCATAAGACATACTTGAATAACCCTCAAATAACGCATAGTTTGCTTGACGATTGATGGTAAAATCGTTACAGGCTACGAATTTCGACTTGAAATCGGAGAAACACTAGCTGTTTATGATTTACTATGATTCACATCGGGTTCATCATTTACGTCATATGTCAACATTAGCGCAACCTAACTGTATTTATTAGCCTACAAACTTGGATATTTACCAAATAAATAGCTCATTTACAAAGGCTTCCTCAACTACCACTCTTTGCCCCAATGATACGCTCTGGCTATCTGTACCTAGTTGTGCTTTTCTGGAGTGTATGGCCTCAGTTTGTACGGGGGCAATCGGCAACAACGCCCATTTTCCGGGTCGATCATATTGGCGTTAGTGACGGCCTTACGCAGGGCTCGGTCTACTACATTCACAAAGACAGTCGTGGCTTTCTGTGGTTCGGAACACAGGATGGATTGAATCGCTACGATGGCCACCATTTCCACACGTACCGACCCGCCTTAACGAAAGATGGTATTGTGCAGCCAGGCACTATTCGGGGCATTAATATCTTCGGTATTGTCGAAGATACTGATGGCAATCTTTGGATAGGCACAGAGGTGGGGCTGAACCGCTATGACCGTCGGCATGACCGTTTCGATTGCTTTTTTGTCAATGGCTCAAAGCCAGGCCGTTCCCGGCTCACAAGCCGTACCATGCCTTTCTCTATTGACTCTACTAATCTGACTTATCTGAGCGATGCCGAAGGGCTGGTGCAGTTCAATTACCGAACACTACGCAAAACCATATTAGCGGCCAATCTGCATCCCACCCGCGAATATGATCTGCAAAGTTCCGCCGTTAAGACCCCATCGGGCGATATCTGGCTGCATGGAACCACAGGTATCCAGCGCTACGAGCCCAATACCCATAAACTATCTCGCTATTTTAGCAATCATCCCCACAATCTGGCGGGTTCGGCACAGGCGGTTTCTTCCTTTTTTATTGAGGACAGTATTGCCTGGTTGGGTACCCATAAAGGCCTGATTCGACTCAATTATCAAAACGGCACCTTCCAGACGTATGATCTGGTTGGCAATCATACGATTAGTTCAATCTATAGCCTGGCTTCCGACAATCGCGGCCGCCTGTGGCTTGGTACACAACAGGATGGTGTGTTGTATTTTGATAAACGTTCTCGTCTGTTTGGACAGGTAACCGATTTCCTGAAAGCCACCCGGCAGCTCAATGAGTTTAAAATCAGCAAGGTATATGTAGACAACACGGGGATCGTTTGGGCTAATACAGACCCCGATGGCATGGCCCGTATTGTTCCCGATGCCTTTTTATTCGGTGGTTCGGTGAAAAGTCAGGCTAATGATGGGCTGCCTGCCAATCAGAAACTGACCAACTATACGATTCGGGGATTTCTGGAGGAGCGATTCGATCGGCTATGGGTGCTCACTCAGGCAGGCATCAATGTGCTCGACCCACGTACCAATTTAATAACCGAGCGCTTTTTTACATCACCGCTAACCGGTAATGGCCGCCCTCAGATCGTCCCTAAGTGTTTATACCGTGATCCGCAACGCCGTATCTGGGTGGGTCATATCGGTGGGGTTCTGGCGTTTGATTCAAAATCACGAACGTTCACATCCATTCCTTTTTCTAGCTCAACAAACCTCGTTAGCAGCAATTACGTACGCAATCTGACCAGTATCAGTGATAGCTTTTTACTGGCGGGGACCGAAGATGGTCTCTACGTGTTGAATACCGTCAAACGTAACTGGTCAAAATTACCTCTACTCGACGGACAGAACATTTTTAGCATCTGGTACAACACTAAAGCGCATCAACTCTGGGTAGGCACTTACCTAAACGGGTATTACTGTTATCAACTTTCCCAGCCAGAAGCTGGCAAATCCCTCAACTGGCGATTTCTTCGCTCCGGCCTGAAAGGGTTTATGATCTTGCACATCCGGCCTGATGCTAGTCAGCAAACAATCTGGCTTTCGTGCGACCGAGGATTAGTAGCGCTAAATGCTCAAACGGGCCGATTCCGGCTTTATACCGAACAACAGGGCCTGGCCAATTCCTTCGTCTACGGCACGATTAGCGACGTTCAGCAGAAAATCTGGATGAGTACGAACCGAGGTATTTCAAGACTAGACCCCGAAACGCAGGTTATCAAAAATTTTACCCCGAAAGATGGCCTTCAGGGATACGAGTTCAATGGCAATGCGTTTATGCGGGCAGCTAATGGTGAACTTTATTTCGGAGGAGTGAATGGTTTCAACCGCTTTCGACCTGATGCGTTTCGGAGCAGCACCTTCAATCCATATGTCTATATTTACTCACTCACGATCAACGAACAACCGTATCGTTCCGAGACCTATGTGGGTGAAACGAAAGAAATCCGTCTGGACTATTCTCAAAATACATTAGCCCTTGAATTTGCCGCCCTTGATTTCTTCAGCAATGGCCATAATTCGTATCAGTATCAGCTTACGGGTTACGACGACCAATGGGTTATGGCTGGCGAGCGTAACTATGTACGCTATGCCAATTTACCACCCGGCTCTTATACCTTTCAGATCAAAGCGGCTAATCAGGATGGGCACTGGAGTCATCGGATTCGGAAACTGATTATTCACATTGAGCCCCCATTCTGGAAAACGATTCCATTTGTATTAAGCCTGATCGTATTACTAATAGTAGGTGTCTGGATTTGGGTACGTCGCCGGGAAGATAGTATTCGCCAGCAGCAGGTTGACCGACTGCGTTTGGCATACGAGATTCAGGAGCAGGTCAAAAAAGACATCGCCCGCGATTTACATGATGAAATTGGGACTCGCCTGGCCACTATCAAACTGTATACGAATCAACTAACAAAACAAGCTGGAGAAACCCCAAAAATTCTCTCCCTTAAATCGACGGTAAATCAACTAATTAACGATACCATCAGCGACGTCCGAAATCTGCTTCGAAAGCTGAATCCGCAAACTCTGGAACAACATGGGTATGTGGCGGCTGTTGATGAACTATTTTCCCGAATAGGTGCCAGTGGCGGTATTGTTGCTCAATTCGACGGGGGAGATACGCTGGAAAATGCCAATCGACTTCCCACCGAGACCGAAGTCATGCTCTATCGCATTACGCAGGAACTGGTCAGTAATTCGCTAAAACACGCCAGTCCACGGCGGATCGGTCTACAATTGAAGCCTCAGCAAGACCAGCTTGTTCTGGTTTATCAGGACGACGGATCAGGCTTCAATTACGACCAGATACGCAGCAAAGCACCGGGTTTAGGTATGGGTAACATTGAGTCGCGGGTAGCTTTGCTGGGTGGACGCATCAGTTGGGAAAGCAAGCCGGGTTTTGGTGTAAAAGTTACGATCGAAATACCGACTGACCCACTTAGCCATCAACCAATCTATAAGGTGCTAATCAAGCAACCCCATGCCAATTAGTTCGGAAACTCAATACGGGGAACTACGCGCGGAATTAGTCCACGCGAATCGTGCTGGAGCAACATCTCGAATAAAAGAACGGTAGCCGCAGCATCACCCTGAGCCCGATGGCGCCCATGCAACGGAATTCCTAACGACTTACAGAGCTTTCCAAGACTGTAAGAGGGATAGCCGGGAATTACCTTCCGACTTGTACGAACTGTGCAGAGTGTACGTCGATAAAAATCGTATCCCAGCCAATTCAACTCTTTTTTAACGAAGTTAAAGTCGAAGCTGACGTTGTGCGCCACAAAAATGGCATCCGCCTCGAGCAGCCGCTCGGTGACCCCGCTCAGCGCCCACGGGTTGGACTTCTCCATGAACGCGCGGTTGGTCTCGTCGAACACGTAGCTCTCGGCGAGCTGGGCGTACATCCAGTCGTCGACGACGCCGGCCG